>OBLN01000677.1_pt1 | contig 12122 bp, 12 predicted proteins | sample 1519301 | NCBI WGS metagenome assembly OBLN01 (sample SAMEA2452533, study PRJEB22499) | sediment metagenome | reverse complement strand
TGATGATCTCGCAACCGGGACGCAAATACAGGTGATAGGTGTTACCGAGGATGACCTGAGCTTTTATTTGTTCGGTAAGAGCTTGCTGGGAGACACCTTTCACAGTCCCCAGGGTTCCTACCGGCATAAAAATCGGTGTTTCAATTTTACCGTGATCTGTTTGAAGTTCCCCTAACCGGGCTTTGGTGGAAGAAGCAGTTTTTTTAAGAGTGTACAAAGGTATGAGTGTTGAGTTTCACGAAGTTATGCAGCCTATTCAAAATTCCGTATTTTATACGATTATTATTCATCAGGCCAAATATCATTTTAATGCCAAAGTTAAGAAGATATCGTGAAGTTATTTTTACGGGGATACTCGATTTTATGGTCGTATTGGCAGGGGGGATCATATATCACTCATATGCTGAGGTTATCTGGGAGTATCAGATCTTTACTGTTGAGCCAAATATTTTATTGAACGGAATTCTTTACAGTGCATTTTGGATCATTCTATTCGTACTGATTGGTGTATACAAGAAACTGTACCTGGTTTCTCGGCTGGATGAATTTGTAAGAATTGCGAAAGCCAGTTTTGTTGGGATGTTGATCCTGTTTTTTATATCCGGTAATGACCAACAGAATACATGGGAAGTGCAACGACAGGCTGTCTTTCTTTATGGATTCACGGTATTCGTTCTAATGGCAGTGAACCGGTTCATCGTACGAAGCATACAAAAATATTTTGCTCAAAAAGGAAAAGGTTTACACCGAGCTATCATTGTTGGAGTCGGCCGGTCTGCTAAAACAGCCTATGAGGACCTGAAACGAAACAAGATCCTTGGGATGCAGGTATTAGGTTACGTAAGTATTAACGGACAGGATCCGGATCCTGATGTTGGTATTGAAAAGGGTAAAATACTCGGTAGTATTGATGAGATCGAACAAATTATAAGAGACTGGCAGGTACAGGATGTAATGGTGGCATTAGAGCCTGAGCATCGGGAGAAACTGGTGAATATCATTGCAAAAACGGATTCTCCTGAAGTTTCCCTAAAGTTATTACCGGATTTTCATCAGGTGGTAAGTGGGTTGAGTAAAACCAATCAGATCTTCGGGATGCCACTGATCGAAGTGTCACCTGAACCCATGCAGCTATGGGAGTTAGTGGCAAAGAGGTTCTTTGATGTCGTTATTTCATTCACAGTGCTGGCGCTTACATTTCCATTCTTGTTGATCATCGGCTTGCTAATCCGTCTTACATCAGATGGTACCGCTATTTACAAACAAACCAGGGTGGGGAGGAATGAAAAACCGTTTACCATGTATAAATTCAGAACCATGTTTGATAACGCTGAAAAGGATTCCGGGCCAAAATGGGCCACCAAAAATGACCCGAGGATCACTCCAATGGGCAGGTGGTTGCGGAGACTACGAATTGATGAATTGCCTCAATTTATGAATGTATTAAAAGGTGATATGAGCCTTGTTGGCCCAAGACCGGAACGGCCTCATTTTGTGGATCAATTTTCTGCTGAGGTTCCCTTATATTCACGCCGTCACAGAGTACGGCCCGGCATAACCGGTTGGGCTCAGGTGAAATGGAAATACGACGCCAGTATGGATGATGTTCGTGAAAAAACGAAATATGATTTATTTTACATCGAAAATGCATCGATGAGTATGGATGCAAAGATCTTGATAAACACCATTATGACTGTTGTTAAAGGAAGAGGGCAATAACGTATGCAGAGTGATTCGCTGGTCATTGTTCCTACATATAATGAATCTCATAACATTGAGCGGGTCATTGACCGCCTGATGGTGTTGGATAATAAAGTTGATGTATTAGTTATTGATGATGGTTCGCCGGATGGCACGGCCGATCATGTTCGGAATGCCATAGAAAAGTATCCTGATCGGGTTCATTTGATCGAAAGAGAAGGGAAGCTCGGTCTTGGAACGGCTTATGTAAGAGGATTTAAATTCGCATTAAAACATGGATACACCTACGTTTGTGAAATGGATGCGGATTTTTCTCATGATCCGGACGATGTTGACCGACTAATTGAAGAAGTGAGATCAGGTAATACGGATGTTGCGGTCGGATCCAGATATTCAAATGGGATCAGCATCATCAACTGGCCCCTAAGCCGATTGATCCTGTCTTATGGAGCCAATATATATGCCCGTACCATAACCGGACTACCCATTTTTGATACAACAGCAGGTTTTAAGTGCATTCACCGGAAAGTGCTTGAAGAAATATCCATCGACCGTATCAGGTCGAACGGATATGCATTTCAGATCGAAATTCACTTCAGAGCATGGAAAGCCGGTTTTCGGCTGAAAGAAGTTTCCATTGTGTTTCGTGAACGTGAGGAAGGCGTTTCAAAAATGTCGAAGGCAATTGTTCGTGAAGCGATATGGAGGGTGTGGTCTTTAAAATTCAGCAGTATCTTTGGAACACTTTGATCTATTCTGAATTCTTACCTCTACAGAAGATTGCGTATATTAACAGAGATTAATCCTAAAAAGCAGATATGCAGTATTTAGATTTTGAACAACCCATTGCGGAACTCGAAAACAAGATCGAGGAGCTTAAAAAGCTTTCAAATGTAAGTGATGGAGTACTTGACAAAGAAATTGAAAGCCTCAATAAAAGGGTCGCAAAACTTCGGTCATCCATTTTTGAAAACCTGACCCGATGGCAACGTGTGCAATTAGCCCGCCACCCGGATCGTCCATATACTTTGGATTACATATACAAGATCACAGAGAATTTTGTGGAATTACATGGTGACCGATATCAGTCTGATGATAAAGCCATTGTTGGTGGATTTGCCACAATTGATGGGCAGTCAGTTATGATTATTGGGCATCAAAAAGGACGGGATACCCAGCAGCGACAGTACCGCCGGTTTGGTATGGCCAACCCTGAAGGATATCGAAAAGCCTATCGCCTGATGAAGCTGGCCGAAAAATTTAATGTACCTATCATTACGTTGCTTGATACTCCGGGTGCTTATCCGGGACTTGAAGCTGAGGAAAGAGGTCAGGCCGAGGCTATTGCCAAGAATCTGAAAATGATGGCCATGCTCAAGGTTCCATTCATAACCATCGTGATCGGTGAAGGAGCCAGTGGCGGAGCCATCGGTATAGGAATGGGTAATGAAGTGTATATGATGGAGAATACCTGGTATTCCGTTATATCACCGGAATCCTGTTCTTCCATTCTCTGGAAAACCTGGGATTACAAAGAACAAGCTGCAGCGGTTCTCAAACTAACCGCACCGGATCTAAAAGAACTGAAAGTTATTGATGGGGTGATCCCTGAACCGTTGGGTGGTGCACATCGTGATCACGATGCTGCAGCTGATGAGGTTAAAAAACAGATCTTGAAAAGCCTGAAGAAATTGAAAAAAATGAAGCCGGAGAAGCTCATTGAACAGCGTATTGAAAAATATGCGAGTATGGGCCAATGGAAAACGGTGAAGTAATTAAGTGAAGTTTCCCGATAAAGAACCGATCATAGAATATACCCACGAACTCAGAAGCCGTTATGGCGAGACAGACCGAATGGGTTATGTGTATTATGGCCGTTATCTGGAATACTTTGAGGTTGCAAGAACTGAAATGATCCGGTCCTACGGATTGTCTTACCGTGAAATGGAAGAATCGGGGGTCATGTTACCTGTCATTCATACTGAGAACGAGTATAAGATGCCGATCCTCTATGACGAGAAAATGCAGATCAAGGTGATGGTCTTTGATGTTCCCTCAGTAAGGCTTCAGACATTTTATGAGGTAACAACTGAGGACTCAGACAGTATTCACATTTTAGGCGAAGTTTCTCTGTGTTTCATGGATGCAGAGAGTCGCCGTCCATGCCGTGCCCCTGAGAGTTTTATAAACAAAATCACTCAATAATAACTCGGTGAACCCCATGCAGTTCCAAAACAGAAAGCTATATATTTCTGTGGCTTTGGCGGCTGTTGTGCTTTTCATCATGGCTCTTGGTCCCGGACTTTATGGTCACGAGTATGCCTCTCAAATTTATTGGCTTTATGATGGGTTTGACCTGCTGTGCCATCAGTTGGGTGATCGTTCTTACCACTTATCCGGAATGCCAATGGCGGTATGCAGCCGATGCATCGGTATTTATGGAGCTTTTATGGCAGGATGGTTACTACTCCCATTTCTTTCAAGGATCAATATCTCCTTAAAATGGAAAATTGGATGGTTAATTGGACTTATTATTTTAAATTTGGCCGATGTAACAGGTAACTTATTTGACATATGGTCGAATACACTTGAAACAAGGCTGGCATTAGGTACATTGCTAGGCCTGTCAGTGGCACTACTTTTTAATGATGAATTTTTCTCAAACTAACAACGGATCAAATATGGATAACGAACAAGCAGCACCAAGTTATTGGAATTCAGTTCTGATCGGGGCTCTTACGGTAGCTCTTATAACCGGTGGACTCGGAATCATACTCATGTATTATGTGGCCGGAGCTGAACCCTCAATGACTCTGATGGTCGTTTCGGGATTAACATTACCGCTAACCTGTTTGTTTGGATTAGTAGGTGGTGTGATAGCGACAAGGCATTATGCAAAGACCTTTGATATAACATTTACCATTGGGCAGGGAGCCCTTATAGGTTTACTCACAGGGGCTGTTGCAGCCATATTTGCAACAGTGATCAGCCAATTATGGATGATGATAGATCCGGCACTGATGGAAAACTTTTATGAAAATATGATCTACTCCATGGAACAGATCGGAATGCCACAGGCTCAGCTGAATGATGCGATCGATAACATGGAACAGACAAGAGCTCAGCAACAATCTTTAGGTGGAATAGCGTTAGGTGTGTTGATCAATGCTATTGTACTTGGCATCGTAAACGCAATCACAGGAATGATCGGGGCTAAGATATTCGCCTCTGAAGAATAAAATTAATGGATCAAAACATAAACTCAGGCACAGATTTTCAACAACTAACACAACAACAGCAAGACATTCCATGGGTAGAACGTAACGGTTTTGCCCATTGGGCGGTCGCAGTCGGCTGGGTACTCATTGCCCTGATCGCATTCAATATAGTTGGTGCGGTGGTGGGGGTACTTGGTATCTTACTTACAACCGATGATCTGGATCCAAATGTGATGATGGAAAACCTGTCATCAAATTTTGATATCCTGTTTCTTGCAAATTCATCCGGTCAGATTCTGATCATGGCTTTGGCTACTTTACTGCTTGTAAAATTGCATGCTGTGAAAGGGGAACGAAAGGAATTTCTTCGTTTAAAGCTCTCAGCTAATGTTTGGCATGTTACATTGGTAGGTGCCATATTATTTGTGGTTGCTCAACCTACTATCTTGTTCCTCGGATGGTTGAACTCTTTTGTCCCTGTACCTGATGTGATGGCCGAAATGCAGGAAACGATGGCTGAAATGATCACCACCTTCCTGAAGTCTGACAATGCACTTTTGTTGGGAGTATTTCACATTGGAGTGGTACCCGCAATTTGTGAAGAGATCATGTACCGGGGTTACGTACAGCGGGCACTGGAAAAAAGCTGGGGTATTACAGCAGCTATACTGATATCCGGTGCTTTGTTTGGAGCCTATCATTTGCAGATATCCAACATCGTACCATTGGCAACTTTGGGAATATTTTTAGCCTACCTGACCTATGTATCAGACAGTCTGATTCCTGCCATGGTAGCTCATTTTGTAAACAATGGTGGGCAGGTTATTGCCAGCAGCTACTATCCTGAAATGCTGGATCAGCAGGTGTCACCTGAAATGGATATTCCAATCCTGATGGTCATTCTGAGTGTGGCGGCTACCACATTTTTATTATACTATCTCCATCAGATCAAAATTAAAGGAGCAGAATAATGGGATTTTTCTCTGACGCCCCAAAACCTAACGACATTGATAACTGGGTATGTGTGATGGAGGCAAGCACTGATCTGGAAGTGGAGATGGCCAAGAACTACCTCTCAAATCTTAAGATTCCTTCAAACATTCTATCCAAGCGTGATTCTGCCTATAGTTTAACGGTGGGGGAAATGGCCCTTGTGTATTTGTATGTACCTGTTGATTACAAGGAAAAAGCCATAAAGGCCTTAAAAGAACTTGAAGAAGAAAATCCGGATTTCAACCCGGAGAATGATACCGGGGAGTAGGCTTTGAGTGAACTCACAAAACGAATCTTGTTTGCAACTCCGGCGGCGATACTATTCATATTTCTTACCTGGATAGGTGGATGGTATTTTAAAGCCTTTGTTATTTTGATCGGTTATTTCATTCAGCAGGAAGTCATGCGGTTAATGGATGGTGCAGGCCTCCCAACCGATCAATATTTCCCATATACGATTGGATTATGGATTATGCTGTACCCGGTGCTTCCATATGCTTTCGAAATCGGGTTGAGCATCTTTTTGATCTTTATTGCGGTACAAACTTTTCGTGAAAATGAAGAATGTATCAGTCAGTTAAGTACCTCGTTCTTTGCCGGATTATATGCTCCAATAGGGATGCTAAGCCTGATGTTGATCCGTGATACCGGTTCGAACGAGACAGGTTTTGTTCTTACAATAGCCACCATGCTAATGATCTGGGGCGGAGATGTATTTGCCTACTTTGGTGGTAAGAATTTTGGAAAGCACAAACTGGCACCAAGTATCAGTCCCAATAAAACCTGGGAGGGTTTCTTCTCCGGTTATCTGGGATGTTTTGTAGGATTGGTGATCGCTCTGAAAACCATTCCCATCGAAACCACACTTACCCTGATACTCGCACTTCCTTTGGTGTTGCTGGTAGGAACTTTTGGTCCATTTGGTGACCTGATCGAAAGCAAGATCAAGCGAAAGGCAGGGGTTAAGGATTCTTCTAATTTGCTTCCGGGTCATGGTGGTTTTTTTGACCGTTTTGATGCCGTAATTCTTGCTGCACCTGCTGTGTATATATATATAAAGCTTATTCAGGATTTTGATTATGTCATCTTTTGACTTTTCGTGGAAGATCATACCGCTTAAACTAAAAGAGGTATTTACCATTGCACGAGGTTCAAAATCAGAGGTTCATAACGTTTTTTTTACGATCCGAAAGGATGGCATCACCGGTTATGGTGAAGCCGGCCCTAATGCCCGATACGAGGAAACTGCTGAAGACGTAAGTCAATTTTTCGAATCCCTCCCAAAGGATTTCTTCAAAGAATTGACCCATATTTCTGAGATCCTGCCCAAACTTGAAAAACTCGATTTGCCAAAAATTTACTCAGCCATGGCAGCCGTAGAAATGGCGTGGCTCGATTGGTGGGGGAAATCCAGAGGGAAACCATTATGGAAATTGTGGGGATATGACTCCCCTGTTGGCCCAATAACATCATATACCATTGGTATTGACACCCCGGAACGGATGCAAAAGAAAATTGAAGCGGCCGGTCAATATCCAATCTACAAGATCAAATTAGGAACAGATAACGACCGTGAGATCATAAAAGCCATTCGGGAAGTAACGGATAAACCTTTACGTGTTGATGCAAATGAGGGGTGGAAATCATTGAAGCAGGCGAAAAGTGAGATCGAGTTCCTATCCACTCAAAATGTAGAACTGATCGAGCAACCGATGCCTTCCTCAGAACTTGAAAAAATGCAGGAACTGAAAAAATGGTCACCGTTGCCACTTGCTGCAGATGAAAGTTTTACCGGAACTGAGGACCTGGAAGCCATAGCACAAGCATTTGACGTCATTAATATCAAGCTGATGAAAATCGGAAGCCTCCATAAAGCGAGACAGACGATCACTCAGGCAAAGAAACTGGGACTGGATATCATGATAGGATGTATGATCGAAAGTTCTCTGGCTAATGCAGCCGGTGCACTAGTGGGTCTTGAGGCCAAATATGTTGATCTGGATGGTCACCTGCTAATTTCGAATGATGTATTTACAGGTCTTTCAGTTGATGAAGCTTCACGGATCATATTATCGGATGAACCGGGTTTTGGAGTGCATTATGAATGGTAAGAGCCATTCTTACGGTTATAAAAGTGCCAATCAAAAATTAATTGATACAAAATGAATATTCTTATCACCGGTGGAACCGGATTTGTAGGCAACGAGCTAAGAACCATGCTTCTTAAAGAGGGGCACCACCTTGTGATCATCACCAGAAGCCCAAAGAAATATGAGGATGAAAACGCTCAGAATCAGCGATTCATATCATGGGAAGATGACCTGGTATCGGAAATGGAAGATGTGGATGCGGTTATTAATCTTGCCGGCGAAAGTATATTTGGGCAGCGCTGGACAGATGAGATTAAAAAGCGGATCATGGATAGCCGCGTTAAAACCACAGAGCGGTTGGTAGAGGCAATGGAAAAAGCCAAAAAACGACCTAAAGTGTTCGTTTCAGCCTCGGCCTCAGGATATTATGGTAATAGAGGAGAGGATATACTAACAGAAGACGATCCTGCTTCCGATGATTTTTTGGCACAGGTATGTGTGGAATGGGAAAAAGCATCGCATAATGCTCTGGATTTGGGAATCAGGGTTGCCAATCCAAGGATCGGTATCGTTCTCGAAAAAGGAGGAGGAGCTTTGGAAAAAATGATACCTGCTTTTCAATTCTTTGTGGGGGGACCCATTGGAAACGGCGAACAGTATATGAGCTGGGTTCACAGAACAGACCTTTGTAAGGCGATCATCTTTCCCTTGCAAAACAGTGAGATCAACGGTGCTTATAATGTTGGATCGCCAAACCCGGTTACCATGAACGAATTTTCTGCGGTATTGGGAGATATTATGAGAAGGCCATCCCTGTTTCGGGTACCAAAATTTGCTCTGGATATCATTCTGGGTGAAGCCGCTAAACCAATAACAGACAGCATCCGGATGCAACCCAAAAAGTTACAAGTAAACGGGTTTGAGTTTCGCTTTGAGGAACTGGAAGAAGCCCTGGCTGATATCCTGTAACTGAATTGAGTAAGTAATCGTCCGAATACTCAGTAGATCTGAGTAACCTTTCTACTCTTCTTTAAGCTGTTTGTTGATGGTCCAGCAGCGTAAGCCTTCCCGCGTTTGTGCGATCAGTTCTTTCAGCCCATCACCGTTTATATCCGTGATCAAGGCATGTTTCATTCCGGAAGTTGGAAGATTGAACAGTCGCTTATCCGTGAGGATCTCCCACGCAAACAAGCGGCCAAACTCAGCTAAGGCCAGAACTTCTCTGTTCAGATCAGCATTGATATCTGTAATGATAGGCGAAAAAGTATCTGAGGCCGGTTGACCCAGGCTCTTTGTATATCTCAGTTTACCGCTATTGTTATATAAAAAGAGTGAACCGTTCGTGCTTTGAGTCACAAGAAGATCTTCATTAAAAAAGTCCGTTGAATCCTTAAGCAGTACATTAGGCTGTATCTGAACCGAAGAGATCTCGTTATTAGCTACATACAAAGACCTGATGCCGACAGAATCATCAGAAACTACTGAGGCTAATGAATCTGAGAAGATCGGGTTGGTGCCAATAGAATAGATATTTCCATCAGCTGCACCGGCAATGATCTGATCTTTGTATAAAATGGGCGACCCGCTAAAGGGAGCATTAATGAATTGAGGGTAACCCGGACGGGCGTTCCCGTTGCGCAACCAGCTGTGCAGGGTATTTTCAGAAAATGCCCAAACCGACCAGGTGTCATTCACCAAACTGAATACCGGTTTAGTGTTTACTATGGTATTTGTGTTTTGTGGCCAGCCACGTACGTTATCTCCACGGCCATCCAATACATGGACTTTACGGTCTTGAGTTGCTACGACAATTTCAGGAACACCGTTTCTTAAAATATCCTGCACAAGAATTGGGGCTGATATCTGTTCGTTCATATCAATAGGGAAACGCGGAAGCAGTTCTCCGGTTTCATTCCAGGCAAAGATCTTTGAACCGGCTGCCTGAAGCACAACCTGTTGGTTGTTCCCATACCAGTCGTATAAAACAGGGCTGCCGACCGGTTCCAGCCCTTCTGTGGAAGTTTCCATTGCAATGGTGCCATCCATGGCAAGAGCCAAAACACGCCCGTTTTGGGTTGATACAACGATCTCATCAGCGGAACTTCCCACCAGGTCACCCAACACCGGGGTGCCACTTAGGTCGTAATTCGATAATGGTACCACCCACAATTCTTCGTAAGGAACGCTGGAACCCTCCTTGGAGAAGGTATTTAGAGTGAAATCTACAGTACTGTTACCTGTGGTAAATGCCATAGCTGTAATATCAAACCGGCTTAGTACAGCACCGGCTGTGTGCTCAGGCTTAAGATAAGGGGTAATATACTTCAAAAACTCGTTTGAGTCGGTCCATACCAATCCACTGATAGCTTCAGGAAGCTGACCCCTCATCTCAGAGTAAGTATCTTCATAATAGATCACCCGTCGCCGTATGCGGTCAGAATTGACGCTTTCAGCCAATCCTTTACGCTTAGCGATTACCACGACATCCCCGGAAAAGGCCAGGTAGAAATCGCGCAGGTTACTTAATTCTGAGCCGATCAATTCACCAAATACCTGACTGCTGATCTGATAGGTATTGTCCTGACGATCTACAAAACCCTCATTATTCAGTTCAAACAATTCCTGACGCAGTTTACTCAGGTTGTTGACCTTACGCATAAATAAATACTCTCCTTCTTCCAGTAGACCGGATTCAGGAAATGATTCGAAGGCAAATTCTGAAGACAAGGTAGCGGCTATTTCCTGATACAGATCCACATTATTTGTCAACAGAGAATCCAGGGAAGTCATGAAAGCTTCTTCAGGCTCTGCAGGCACAGAAACCGCCGGGAGGCGCATGATCGCAAAGGAGGCTACATTACTTGCAATATGTCGGTCTAAGGTGATGGGTTTGTTTTCGAATGAAAAAGCATCCACCAGGATAGAACGAGAATCCGTTAAGGGGATGGTGCCGGACAGTTGCACATTCGCTGTGGTATCTTCAACAAATTGAGTGTTGATAATAGTTGGAGCCGTTCCTTCAAAAGAGTTAAGTAAGCCGGGGCGGCTGCTCACCTGTGCATATTGTTCGATCCATTTATCGAGTTTTGGAGTATTGAGAACCAGGGAATTGCGGGGTGGTTCAGAATCAAGTGAGATAGCAGGAGAGAACCCCGCATAACTTCGGATAGCGTTCTCAATCAATAAACTGGATCTTGATAAGATCAGGTTATCATAAACCTGAGCGGCATACAATTCATCTTTGTTAAAAAATAAACGATGAATGACGGTTTCGTTAAACTGGTAGTTATTTTGTGTAAACGGCTGATAAAAGTTTGAGGCCAAGTCATTGAGGTTGCTGCCACTGAAATCAATGATGTAAAGCAATTCTGAATCAGTTGAAGTAACAGGGTTTAAAACGAGAGCCTTTAAAGTAAGTTGTGAATCAAGGTTTTCTCCCAACCCGGCTATCTGTTGAATACCTGAGGGCGTCATATCATCGAGGAAGGATGCATACTCTTTGGTGAGAATATCCTGTACATTTACTCCATCATCAGGTACAACCAAAAAGGTGGAATTCTCAGGTATCAGCTTGTACCATTCATTTTCAGGAAGGGAAGAACAGGCGGCGACAAAACTTAAAATGAAAAAAGTAATTAAGAAATTTGTAAGACGTTGCATCAATGAGAAATAATAAGCTGTTTTGGATATTATGTAATCGCTAATTGAAGTAAGCATAAAAAGTTCCTGTCAAAAACATAAAGGTAACATTTTTTGAGCGCTAAATGAGTTTTCTAAATCCATTTTTTTTACTGGCGTTAATTGCCGTGGGATTACCTTTGGTGATCCACCTTCTGAATTTGAGAAAACCACAGAAAGTATCGTTCTCATCACTTTCGTTTTTTCGTGAATTAAAGAATACCACTATCAAGCGAATTCGCATCAAGCGGTATTTACTTCTGATGCTTCGGTTACTGGCCATTGCCTGTTTTGCTTTTGTATTGGCGAGGCCATTTTTACCGCCCGGATACTCTTCCGGTAACGCTGTTCAGGCACCCGCGATTAACGGAATTCTGATTGATAATAGTATCAGTATGTCAAGAATTGTGGGTGGTACCATTATCGAATTACGACCTAAGTG
>OBLN01000676.1_pt1 | contig 12127 bp, 10 predicted proteins | sample 1519301 | NCBI WGS metagenome assembly OBLN01 (sample SAMEA2452533, study PRJEB22499) | sediment metagenome | reverse complement strand
CCCCGACCGGCTGCACCTGGTAACCGCCCTGCGCAACCTGTTACACACCTTAGCTTCGCTTTCCCGTGCCATTACGTTCTTCTTTTCCACAAGGAAATAGAGCACCAGCCCGGCCCCAAGGCCCCAGGCGGCACCATAGGTTGCCAGTATCATGGCAACAATGCCTGCAACCCCGCGTTGGGTACTGTTTTCGGTCTGTTCTATGCCGACCTGAATACAGAGGTAACCGGTCAGGATCAGGGTCAATGACAATCCGATCGCCAGCACCGGTTTGAAGATGGTCACCAGCGGCAGAATAAACAGGGCCAAAAATCCGGCGATCCAGAAAGTGCCGCCGCCGCTGAAGATCGAATCCATCGATTTGCGGCCGGTAGTGTAGCGTTCGGCAACGGTCGCCGTGACCGCCGTCCAGATCGGTCCCGCCAGTCCTGGGTAGGGAGCGAAAAAGGCGTGTAACAGGTTGCGCAGGGCGGTTACCAGGTGCAGCCGGTCGGGGTTGTAGTCGATCTCCTCGTCGGGGCGGAGATCATTCGCCCGGCCGATCAGGGCGCCACCGACGACGATGTCGCCAAAGGCGATAATATAGGCGATGATGGCGGTCGGGACCGCCGCCAAAAACATGTTGAGGTTCGGCATGCCGAGGGTGATCGGCAGGTAGTTGAGCATCTCGCTGAAGGCTGGGTGGGTAAAGCCGAACTGGATATCGGGAACAGGATACTCCTTGGTGATCCAACCGACCGCCATGGCGATGACCATCGCCGGGACCATGCCGAACTTTCGCATCAGGCTGGCCAGTTTATTTTTTTCCGCCAGCGATTTGAAAGAGACGGAGAACATCATATAGATGCAGATCATTCCACCGATGGTCAGTGATATCGGGGTGCTGGTTACACGCCCGCTCGCCTTGAACTCACCGATCAGTGCGGCGACGCCGGCGCCGATCAGTATGCCGGCCTTGAGCGAATGGGGAATCATCCTTACGATGCGTCCGCCCCAGCCGGTAATTCCGAGCACGAAGAAGATCAGGAAAACCTCCAGCTGCAGGGCGACCAGGGCCTTGATCGCCTGCGGTCCCGGCTCGAACTTGCCGAGGTGCAACAGGACCACCGGGATCGCCGGGGTTATCCAGCCCGGTACAAAGGAAACGCCGAGCAACGCCGGCAGCATGAAGCCGATGCCGCAGACGAAGACGTAGGCCAAAGCGACGTCGTAAGGCAGACCGAGATACTTTTCCAGCAGTGGGATCATCGCCAGACTGACCACGAACAAGATCAGCGCCTGGATGAACTCGACCATCTCCCAGCGATAATGCACGAACGGTAAGCGTACCTTGAACGGGCCCAGGGGCCAATACGGCTGCTCTTCTCCATCTTTACGTTTGAAAACATGCATGAAAGTTCTCCTTTTGATTTAAAATAATCCTTTTAATTGAATTCACGCCAAGGCAGACCAATCGCTAATGGGTTAAGGCTCCTCGCCGCTGGTGATGCAAAATCCCCAGGCACACCAGAACGATTCGGGGTGGGCGTCTGGAGGACAAACGAGGCAGCGGGTTACGATACGTGGGTCAATAGTGCGGGCGAATTCGCTGTGTTCGACCATCCCGACCGATTTGCAGGGAAAGTCGGGCAGTCCCTTGCGCTTGCGCGCCGATTGCACACGACAGTTGTTTGTTTTGTCACCTGTTCACCTCCTTGCGAAAAAGGGCTGCCGGGGGATTTCGCGGCAACCGAGCGGGTCCCGAGCCATGATGGTCCCAGGCTCTTGCGACAACTAAAGAAGGCACATCTTTCGCGCTGCATGGCGCAGCTGGTCGCGAAAATCGGGATGGGCGATGGCGATCAACGCCTCGGCTCGTTGCCGGGCCGTCCTGCCGCGTAACTTGGCAACCCCGAACTCGGTCACCACATGATCGACGTCGTTCTTACTGGTGGTTACGACCGCCCCCGGTTGCAGAGTCGGCACGATACGCGAGATCGTTCCCCCTTTGGCTGTCGAGGGGGTAGTGACAAACCCCTTTCCACCACGAGAGCGGTTGGCCCCCTTGAAGAAATCGGCCTGGCCGCCGGTGGCACTCCACTGTTTGGTCCCCATCGACTCCGAACAGCATTGACCGAGCAAGTCGACCTCAATGGTGGCATTGATCGCGATCATATTATCGTGCTGGCCGATGAGGTAGGGGTCGTTGGTGTAGTCGACCGGGTGCATCTCGATCATCGGGTTGTTGTGCATGAATTCGTAGAGTTTGCCGGTTCCCCAGGCAAAGGTGCCGATCAGTTTGCCGCGGTTGATGGTTTTCTGCGAATTGTTGACCGCGCCGCACTCGCAGAGCTCCATGATCCCCTCGGTGACCATCTCGGTGTGGATGCCGAGGTCGCGCTTGCTCTTGAGCGCCTGGCAGACCGCATTGGGAACTCCGCCGAAGCCGATCTGCAGGGTCGAGCCGTCCGCGATCATCTCGGCGACGTAACCTCCGATGGCTTTATCCTCATCGGTCAGGGTCGGGATCGGCAGATCAGGCAACGGCTCGCTACACTCAACCAGGTGCGTCACCTGGGAGATATGTACCTGACAGTTACCGAAGCAGCGCGGTGCCTGAGGGTTGACCTCAAAAATAACCTTGCGCGCCTTTTTCAGTGCCTCCCAGGTATAGTCGACGCCGAGGCTCATACTGAAATAGCCGTGCTCGTCCATCGGCGAAACGACGGCGCCGATGGCGTCGGCCGGCCAGTAGTCACGAATCATTTTGGGGATCTCATGGAAATAGTTGGGGGTGAAATCGGCCCAGCCGCCCTGTACCGCCTTGCGTGATGCTCCGCTGGTGAACCAGGAATTGTGTTTAATGTGAGGGGCGGTCTCCTGTTCGAAATACCAGGGACGGACCGCAAGAATCTGATGAGTGGTGACATCACGCAGCTCCGATTTACGCTCGACCAGCGCCTTGAGAAAGGTGTTGGGCTCTCCGGCCCCGACCGGGAACCAGATATGATCGCCCGATTCTATGGCCGCCGCGGCCTCCGTCGCACTGACCAGCTTCTCCTGATACGTTTTCTGCCACTTGGACATGACTGTCTCCTTCGCTGAATTGATGAGAGTGTTAGTTTTAACCGCGAGTGAGGGCGGCTCCGATAACGACCCGCTGCACCTCATTGGTTCCCTCGTAGATCTGGGTGATCTTGGCATCGCGCATCATCCGCTCAACCGGAAATTCACGGGTGAAGCCGTACCCGCCGAAGATCTGTACCGCCTCAGTCGAGATCCGCATGGCGACGTCTGACGCGTACATCTTGGCCATCGCCGACTCCTTGCTGTAGGGCTGGCCGGCACTTGCCTTGTAGGCAGACTGATAGACCAGCAGCCGCGCCGCCTCGATTTCGGTCGCCATATCGGCGAGCTTGAACTGCACGGCCTGGAAGTCGCTGATTGTCTGGCCAAATTGCTTGCGCTCCTTGGAATAGGCGAGGGCCGCGTCAAAAGCACCCTGAGCAATCCCGAGAGCCTGAGAGGCGATCCCGATGCGGCCGCCGTCGAGAGTCTTCATGGCGATCTTGAAGCCGCTCCCCTCCTTGCCGAGCAGGTTTTCTGCCGGGATCCGGCAGTTGTCGAAAACCAGTTCCATGGTTGGCGAGGAGCGGATCCCCATCTTCTGTTCCTTCTTGCCGAAGGAGAAACCGGGAGTATCCTTCTCGACGATGAAGGCGCTGATACCGTGGTGCTTCTGCGCTTCCTTGTCACTGCGGGCGAAGACCACGTAGATTTCTGCGTCGCCGCCGTTGGTAATGAAGATCTTACTGCCATTGAGCACCCACGCATCGCCGTCGCGGGTTGCGGTGGTGCGGGTACCTCCGGCGTCGGAGCCGGCCGAGTTTTCGGTCAGGCCAAAAGCGCCCATTTTGCTCCCCTCGGCAAGCGGTACGAGGTATTTCTGCTTCTGCTCCTCGGTGCCGAACAGATAGATCGGATTTGCACCCAGGGAAAGGTGAGCCGAGAGGGTCACACCGGTCGAGGCGCAGACCCGCGACAGCTCCTCAACCGCGATCGCGTAGCTGAGATAATCGGCTTCTGCGCCGCCGTATTTCTCAGGAAAGACAATCCCGGTCAACCCCAGTTCGCCGAGCTTGTCGTACATCAGCTCACGGTCGAAACGTTCCTCTTCGTCGCGTTCGGCGACGCCGGGGGCGATCTCGGCCTCGGCAAATTCCCGCACCATCTGACGCATCAACTTGTGTTCGTCTGTCAGTTCAAAAATCATCGCTGTTCTCCTATGCAAAAGATTTCCCAAGTCACCGGCGGTCGCTCACAGCGGGCGAAAACGAGCCGGTCGTTTTTCCAGAAACGCCGCCATCTCTTCCTGTTGCTCCGGGCTGGCGAAGCAGAGCGCGAACAACTCGGACTCGTAATGGTTGGCCCGGTCGAGATCCATCTCCAGGCCGTTATGAACCGCCTGCTTGGCGAAAGTTGAAAAAGGCCACGGAAGCTCCCCGCAGAGAGGGGGGCCATCTGAAAAACGAAGACTCCCGTGGCAAAAGAGTCATATCCGGCGTTCGACCAGCAGTTCGGCAAGATCTTTGACGGCCAGGGTTCCCTCCTGGTCGGCTCCCTTGTTGCCGTCTTCGAACATCGTCAGGCAGAAGGGATAAGTTGGAGACCAGCACCGGCTGGCCGGTCGCCGTCACCATGTTGACTCGCTCGATATTGATCCGGCCGGAGCGCAGCAGGAAGAATCCCCAGAAGAAAAGACCATGGGCGGTGCCGGCCCCACCGCCCCGCACTGGAGCATGACGTTCCTGAAGAGGATGTCGATTCGATCCGAAAGCCGATCGAGGCGCTGCAACGGCCGACCTTGGAGGTAGATTTTGCGTCGCTCGATGATAGCGCCGACTACCAGCGCCAGTGCCGGCAGGGTCACCAGAAACATCGGTACCAGAACCTTCGCCCCGTGACCGATGTTCCAGTAGATCTCTCGGCATAGCTCGGTCATGTAAAACTTCATTTGTACAACGTTGAAACACGTTTAAAAGCGTCACCGGTTAATAGTACGACTGGTCAGGCGTATAGGCGCTTTGAAGGATTTATAATATCGTTCTAAATCTCGACAGATGCTTGCATCATAGAGAAAAACTTTCAGTTGGCCAATCAGGAGCAACCCTTTCCTGGTGTAGGTGCAGGACTTGCTGCAAGTAGGTACCAAACCTACCGCCGGATCTTATTGCATGTCAGGAAGAAAGCTGGAGTGGAGCGATGAGATTGGGGTGGTTTTGAGCCAGGGAGTCTGTCGGACAGAATTGGATATGGGCAGGGGGTTGCGAAAGAGTGGAGGCTGCGGCACGGCGCTCAAAGGGCGAAAAATCCCCGCGAGAGGGGTTTTATTCGCGGTGCTCCTGCTGTTCCACCCACTGTACCGCCCGGTGGCTTAACGCTGAGGTGTTGCGCAGGTTGAGTTTTTCTTTGATCCGCTCACGATATGTGCCAATGGTCTTGGTGCTGAGGCAGAGTTTTGTTGAGATTTCCTTGGTGGTCAGGCCGTGGCCGATCATCTCGAAGACCTCCAGCTCGCGGCTTGTCAGGCACTGGTGCGGCGACTGACTGTGGGTGCCTCCGGCCATCTTGGCCAGAATCTCACTGGTCATCTTGGCGCTCAGATAGACCTCGCCGGCGCACACCTTGCGGATCACGTCGATGATCAGATCGGCGGTCTCGTGCTTCATAATATAGCCGCGTGCCCCGGCCTGCAGAGCCCGTTCAGCGTAGAGTGATTCCTCGTACATCGACAGTACCAGCGCCGGCAACTGCGGAATCTGCTTCTTAAGTTGTTTGACCAGCTCCAGGCCGTTGCGCCCGTCCAGCGAGATATCGACGATCACCAGGTCCGGCTGCTCGCGGCTAACCTGTTCCCAGCCTTCGCCGACATTTTTCGCCTCGCCGCAGACCAGCAAGTCCGGCTCCTGCTCTATCAACTCACGCAGACCAAGACGGAATACCGGGTGGTCTTCAACCAGAAGGATCTTGATGACCCCTGCTTTATTATCGGTGGCCATGTCAGCTCTCTTTCATGTTCTTCAGGGTCAGGCGCACAACCGTACCTTGTTCGATGCGGCTCTCGATGGCGAGTTCGGCGTCTATGATTCGTGCCCGGAACTGCATGATCTGCAAGCCCATGCCGTCAGGCGGGTCATTTACCGCAAAACCCATACCATCATCGTGAACCTCCAGCAGCAACCGCTCGGAGTCTTGCTCCAAAATAACTTCTATATGCTGTGCTTTGGCGTGCTTGATCGCATTCTGGATAGCCTCCTGTGCAATCCGGTAGATATGGATGGCGACCGCTTTCGGTAGCTCGACCTCCCCTTTTCCCGACACCCGACAGGTGACGGGGAAGATCGAAGCGACCGTCCCGGCGAATTCGTTCAACGCAAAGCGCAGACCCTCCTCGCCAAGATGGATTGAACAGAGTCCGCGCGCGAGCGCCCGGGTCTTCTGCGTCGCCTCGGAGATCAAAGCCCGAATGGTTTCTGCCTGCTCTGCCTGCTCCGGGGCCTGAAGCAGCAACTTTTTGTGCAGACTCCGGCACAACACCTCGGTTCCGATCAGGTGCGGCGCCAAGTCATCGTGCAGATCCTGTCCCATGCGGATGCGCTCCTGGTCATCGGCCTCGCTAATCTGGCGTTCCAGCCGTTTGCGCTCACGCGTTTCACGGTCGAGCTGTTCCATGAAACTGTTGAAGAATCTTGCCAACTTGCCGATCTCATCTTTGCTCTGTTGTTCCATACGCACAGAATAATCGCCGGTTGCCCCAACGGCGAAGCGTTCGGTCAGTTCTCTGAGCGGGCGGGTAATAGAGGAGCTGATCCGCATCGCCACCAGGCTTCCACCGAGCAGACAGAGGCTGCCGATCAGAATGGCCATGTTGCGTAAAATGTGCAACGGACGGTAGATATCGTCAAGGTAAGCGGAAGAGGCAACGACCCAGTCGACTTCAGGGACATAGTCGAAGACCACTACCTTTTGTCGCGGACGACTCTCTCCGGGATTTTTCCAGTCATAATAGAGTCGCCCTTTCCGCTGGGTGAGCAAGGTTTTAAAGAAATAATCCGGGGTTTCTAGCCCGCTGGCGAAGACATTTGCGTTTTGCAGCAGCGGGTGAACGATCAGATCCCCGGCCAAATTGAGGACATAAGAATAGCCGCTGCCCATCAACCTGAACGATTCAATGCTCTCACGGAAATCATCGATGTTGACCACCTGGTCGAATTCATCCCGGTAGGCGGTCGCAGAGATAATCCAGTCCCAGGGCTGAAAATAACTCATCCATAGCGCCTTCGGCTTGGCTTTGACGTCTCCGGGGTTCTTCCAGTCATATTCTATGTAACCATTCTTGCGCTGCATCTGTTCGATGATAAAGGGGATCTCGGCCAGATTGCGACCCAGCACTCCCGGTTCGGGGTGAACGGTAATCGTTCCGGTGCTGTCGAGGCAGTAGATGTAACCGCTCTTGTCAATCTTCTGACTGAGCAGCACCTCCGTTGCACGGGTTCTGGCTTCGGTTTCGCTGAGTTTTCCGCTGAGCTGCTGCCGGTAGAAAAGGTTGACGATTTCGCGATTCTTCTCTGCCACTGAACGCAGATAGTTGCGGATCGAGAGATCGACAGAGGTTTGCACCAGGTTGCGCATCGATTCGGTCGAATTGCTCAATTCGCGGTCGATCTGCACCGCGAGCGCCTTGTGCATTACTGAGTAGGAGAATATACCGGCCAGAATGGCAAAGGGTAAAAACAAAGCCGCGCAGGCGGCGAAAATTTTGTAGCGGATCGGCAGGTCGATCAGCGGTCTGCGTAGTTTCATGCAAGCATCCCTTCCTTGGCGGCTGATTCGAAGTGTAAAGAATCCACACTCACAGTGTGTGGGTTTCTACTTCAAACTAAAGCCGGGTTGCCATATTTCCAGCTTGTGCTTGAGGAGGCCAAACGATGAATACGACCAAAAGAGCGACCCCGTCGCCGGAAGGGCAAAAGCAACTGGAGTCGCTCCGTCAGGCCGTAGATAAAACGCTCGAGAAAAAGCGGCGGCTGGGTCAGTACGCACCAGAACTCTCCTCGACCCCATTGGCTTGAGGGCTAGCTTTATGCCGAGCCAGCGGGCGAAGCCCCAGCCGCCGGTCTCGGGTTGCTTTTACTCAATACAGGACAGGTAAAAATGACTGTCATCAACAGGGCGAGTATCGATATCTTCTTTATGATCCGTTCTCCTTCTTTCCCCTTGTCAAAACTGCCTCCCCATGGCAAATTACCGGTTCCATTGAAATTATAATGAGAAAATGAGAGGGGAAGGGCATGGCAATCAAAGATGTCGATGACCTTTATCTGCGGCACAGCGCTCCGGGCTTCGGCCCTGATGACCACTTCAAAGAAAGCGAACCATTCTGTGCTCCGGTGGAAGCCGATCCGCCGCCCTGGCGCGAATGATGAATTTCCCATGATCATTAGTGATGTAGAACGCCCCTTTGCCCCCCGCGCCAAAACCACCAGTGCTATTGAAACCGACCTCAGCAGCGGCAAAATCGTGCCTTTTGCCACCGATACCGGTTATATCGAACCCGGGATCAATTACACCGACGAATCCAATCGTTATCCCTATCCCCCGGGAAAATTCCCCCCAAACCCATTGGGGCTCTACGATATGAGCGGCAACATCTCCGAATGGGTAGCCGACTGGTATGCTCCCGATTATTACGCCCGCTCACCCAGGGAAAACCCCCAGGGGCCGCAGAGCGGTAAAAAAAAGGTCTATCGCGGCGGCAGCGTCTTCAATTCCCCCGGCGGCAGCAGCACGGTGATCCGCGGCAAGGCCGAGCCGGCGCTGCCGTATGCGTCAGGCGGCTTTCGCTGCGCCATCAACACCGGTGAGCCGTTGCCGGTGAAACAGGAATAAATGCCCTGTTGATTCTGCGCAAATTTCCTTACAGCGTCTCCCGCTCCCGCAGCCCGGGGAAGGCCTGAGCCTCCTGCGGCGTCCAGGGGCCGATCGGGCGGGGGCGTTCGAGTTCGATCAGGATCTTGCCGTCGCGAAAGACGGTGACGGTACCGGTGGATTCGCTGACGGTGATGGCAATGGCAGAAGAAATCGCCGTGATCCCCGCGGCGGACTGATGGCGGGTGCCGAGGCCGCGCGGCAGTGCTTCGCTGCCCGTTTCAGGTTTGAGATAAATGCCGGCGGCTTCAATTTGACCATCGGGATGGATGACGAAGGCGCCGTCGATGGCGGCAAATTCCTTAACCGTTTCTTCAAGGGCCGGGTCGAGGATGTTGCGCTCTTCCTCAGGATAGCCGCGAAAGGGATTGAGCACCATCTGGTGGGAAAACTCCAAAACCCGGTTCACGTCGCCAATTACAAAGGTTGTGCCCACCGCCTTGCCTTCGCGCCCCTCGTAGCCCAGAGTGGTCGCAATATCGAGCACCCGCTCGAAAACCTCGGGGTTGATATTGCTTGCCACTTCCGGCGTGCCGGTTGCTGCAAACATCTCGAATTCATCACCGACTTCCATGATGACCAAAGTGTCGAGGCGTCCGCTGCCGGCGATCCCAGAGAGGCACACCAGGCGATTTCCCTTCACAAAGTGTCCCCGCGAGAAACCGAGCAGCACCGCAATTTTGATCTGCCCCAAACGGGTCAGGCGGATGCCTGGCACCCGGATGATATTGGCGCGGGTGGCCTCGCTGCCCTCGTGACTTTCGCCTCGGGCGGCCAGGTAAACAGGAAAACCTGCTGTTTCATCGAGAAAGCTGTCGATATCCCTCAGGCTGGAGAAGACATCTGCGTAGACGATCAGTGCATCAGCCTCGATGCTTTTGGCCATCGCCGCTGCATGGTGCAGAATCTCCGAAGTGAAATTCATGCAGGTACTCCTTGTCTTGTATGGGTTCAGCTCGCATCTACTTTTTCGCCAAAGCCTTGTCGATATCTTCCGTTTTTCCGATCATGATGAGAACATCACTGTCTTTGATGACATGGTCCGGGTTGGGCACCACGATAAACTCATCCGTCAAGACATCCTTGATTGCGACGACGTTGATCTGAAATTTGTTCCTCAGGTCCAGGTCTGTGAGCGATCTGCCGATAAAGTGGGGAGGCGGCCCTGCCTCGGAGATCGAATACTCTTCCGCCAGAGGGATGTATTCCATGACGTTGGGACTGGAGAGGGAATGGGCGATTCTTATCGCCATATCTTTCTCGGGATAGATGACGTCGGTCGCCCCGACGCGATCCAGGATCCGGCCATGGTCCTCGTTGATCGCCTTGACCAGGATGCGCGGCACTTTGAGTTCCTTGAGGAAGAGGGTGATCAATGTCGAAAGGTGGGAGCGCTCTCCGGTCGAGACGATCACGGCATCCATTTCGCTGACTCCCTGAGCGCTCAGAAAATCTTTGCTGGAAGCATCGCCGACCAGAGCATAGCTGCAATGGTCCTGAATCTGCTGGACCCTTTCAGAGTCGATGTCGATGGCGACCACTTCATGCCCCTCGTCGAAAAGGGTGTCCGCGATGTGGAAACCGAAATTTCCGAGCCCAATGACACAAAAGCGTCTTTTCATCTGATATCTCCTTTTATTCCCTTACCCCACCATGACATTTTCTTCAGAGTAGCGCGGCGCATGCCGACGTGTTGTCCCCGCAATTGCAAAAGCCACCGTCAGCAGTCCCACACGTCCGATAAACATCAGGGCGATAATAATCATCTTGCCTGGTGCCGTCAGTTCACCGGTGGCCCCCATGGATAACCCCACAGTGGAAAAAGCCGAAACAGTTTCGAAGCTGAGGGAAAGAAATTCCTTGCCGGCCGATCCCATGGGGGCGGTCGTTTCCTGTGCGATGAGCAGACTGAAGAGGGCGATTCCAATCAGAACGATGGCCAGTATGACCAGCGCCAGTGCTTTGGTGACCGCTTCATTCGGGATCGTGCGTTTAAACACGTTGGTGTGAGAGCTGCCCTTGAGCCGTGAATAAAAAATACAGAAAAATAAAGCGAGGCTGGTGGTTTTCACCCCACCCCCGGCAGAACCGGGAGAGGCGCCGATGAACATCAGGAACATGAGCAGAAACAAAGTGGGTGCCGCAAAGGCATTCAGGTCGATGGTGTTAAATCCGGCGGTTCGCGCCGTAATCGACTGGAAAAGCGAAGTCCACAGACCCTCCATAAAGGGCAGTCCGGCGAGAGCATGATCAAATTCGAGAAAGCCGATCATGGCAGTGCCGTAAATGATAAGAACGAACGTAGTGATCAGGACAAGACGGGTGTGCAGAGACATCCGAGCATTTTTCTTACGCCGGCCCTGGGCGAACTCAAGAAGTTCGTGGATGACCAGAAAACCGATTCCTCCCAGGATAATGAGCGTCATGACGGTGAGATTGACCAAGGGGTTGGCCCGGTAGCCGACAAGGCTGTCGTTGAACAGCGAGAAGCCGGCATTGCAGAAAGCCGAAATAGAGTGAAACAGCGCGCACCATGTGCCGGCGAACCATCCCTGCTCCGGGACGAATACAGTGCAGAGCACGGCAGCTCCAACTGCCTCGATGAGCAGTGTCAGGAAAATCACCCCTTTGATCAACTGTCGCCAGGAGTTTATCGGGGTGTGCAGAAGTGTGTCCTGAATCAGTCTCCGCCCTCGCAGACTGACGCCGACGCGCAGATAAATAAATAGATAAACAGAGAACGTCATTATTCCAAGCCCGCCGATCTGTATCAGCGCCAGCACCACGCTTTGGCCGAACATACTCAGCCGGGTGCCGGTATCCACAACGATCAGTCCGGTGACGCATTGGGCGGAGGTGGCGGTGAAAAGTGCATCGAGAAATGAAAGTCGTGGCCCTTTGGTGGCCAGAGGCGTGGAGAGCAGCAGGGTGCCGAGAAAAATTGCGAGCGCATAATAAATGATCAGTGATTGCGCTGGGGAGGGATTTTTGATCTTATATCTGGATAAAGATTTCATGCCCGAAGCCTGAAAAATGGGTTTGTTGAAGGCAATCATGATGCTTTCGCAAAAAAGCATCAATGTCGATGGCTAAGCAAAAAGCGCAAAATGCAAGGCGCGCGATTGTCGAGCAATGAGGCGTACTTACGTACGTCGAAGCA
>OBLN01000675.1_pt1 | contig 12150 bp, 21 predicted proteins | sample 1519301 | NCBI WGS metagenome assembly OBLN01 (sample SAMEA2452533, study PRJEB22499) | sediment metagenome | reverse complement strand
TTGAAATCGTCAATCCACGACATGGGATAACCTCAAAGCTCCCCGCCGACCCGAGAGCCGGCGGGGTAGTAGACTGCCGCGAGGGCGTGCAGGTCAGTTCAGGTTCAGGAAGAGCTTTTGCAGCAGCAGGTCATACGCCGCCGGAGCAACCGCCCAGGTCACGTCGAGATACTGATTGACCAGGCGGGACAGATCCAGAAATGCACGCGGATCGTTCTCCAACGAGAAGTCGAGATGCGTGTAACCGGTCTGAGGGATGCGACCGGCTTCGTGCAGCTTCTGCAAAAGCAGATCGTTCGGCTGATCGTTGATGCGGACCACATCATTGACCTTGAGGCTGACGCGACTGATCGTCTGCGCCTCGTTGAAGTGATACCCGTACGCCGCCAGGCAGTTAGACTCGACCGGGATCTTGTCGAGGGTCTGCTTCGATGCAGCCGCCCAGGTGGAACCGTACCGCAGCCATCGCGTATGGTAGCCGATGGACATGGACGGGAACTGATCGGTTTCGAGATGGACCTCACAGGCGTCGATCGTGATCGGACCGGCCGTCATGTTCACCTCGATCTCGAACGTATTGCGCTTGCTCGGGTCGCGATCGTTGAGCATGCCCAGGGCATACGAACGCGTCGACTCCGTCAAGGGCAGCATGAACGGGGTGAAGCGCAGAGGCAGGACACCCGCCACCGTAAACACCGCGAATTTGTCGGTGTAGTAGTGGAACAGGTCCAGGATCTCCGTCGCCGTCAGCTCCCAGATCATGACGCTGCCGACGTACACGCGGATCGTGCCGACCTGTGCCTTGATCTCGGCTTCGGTGGCAGCGACGCCGGCGATCGTGAGATACAGATAGACGCCGTGCACGTTCTTGGCCGTGTCGATGTGGATCTTGTCTCGGCCGCTGGCCGCCGGAATCGAGAAGTCACCGAGGCGATTGCGATCGAGAATCAGGGGTCGGTCGATGGTTTGCGTCTCACGCATGGGGTAGGTCTCCTTTGGAAGTGGCCATTGCCGTTGGCTCGATCGGAATCGAGACTAGGCGTTGAGCCCCAGATACGCAGCGACCTTGGCGACCGTCGGATTGCTTTTGAAGCTCCGCAGAGCGAAGACCAGGACGGCCAACACGATGACGACGCCGATGAAGAATTTGGCGTTTGGTACGTAGGCTTTCAGTTGCATCACACTCACTCCGAAACCAGGATTAGGAACGTCTGAACGTTGCGTCCACACCTAGATTATCTGCGCCAGGGGTGATGCAAAAAAGAGGGGTCGAACCGGCTGTCGCGACTGTCCCGAAAGTCGCGAAAATCGCCCTAGTTCTGGCCGAAAATCATCGCTTCGAGATTCTCGATTTCCTGTCGGATGTAGTGAATCGAACCGTTGGGAACCAGGCGAATCTCTGTGGTGTCATGCAGGCGGCACAGGCGAATCACCGTCCGCTGATGGACTCCCCACCGTTCGGCCAACAGGCGCGTCGTCACGAGAATCTGGTGCTGTGGCAGGGGTAGGAGCATCGGTCTCATAGGGGAGGGCCTCTTTGCGGGTCTGCCCGCTGTCCAGGTCATCCGTGCACCGCCAATAGCACTCCGCTCCGTCCTCGAAGTGCAGGTACTCATATTTCCGCAGGCTCAGGATCTGCGAAATGTCCATGCCGACGCATCGCTCCGCCACGTACTTGGCATGGGCAGGCTCACGGATCGCGAAGACGTCCCAGACCGCCGCCTGCGATCGCAGCAGCTCCCCGAGCTTCCGAGGGGCCTGCGTGACGCCGATCAGCTCGACGCCGGCGTGTCGGCCGGCCGTGATGATCTTGGTCAGCTCCGTCGGACAGAACGCCCCCCGGAAATACAGGTGGATCTCGTCAATCACCAGGGTCATATCGCCGCACTCGTACGCCAGCTCGCAGATCCTCGCCAGATCCGCCATCGGGTCGACCGGCTTGTAGCTGATGCGGAAACGATGCTGGTACGTGCGCCGCCAGAACGATTCGAGAACCGCCCTGTCCCGGCAGACGATCCCCTCCGAATAATCATCGCCCAGGCTGTCATAGTACAGCACGCGCGGAGTCTCAGACGTCATGCGAATCACGTGGCTCGATTTCCCGTGGCCGCGCAGTCCGACCACCGCTTTGACGTCGGCCTCAGAGGACATGACGGAACTCCTTCCTATCCCAGTCCCATGCGATCCAGAAAAAGTGCTTGCCGATGATCGGCATCCAGATCGCATGAGCTTCGTGCTCCCGTGACAATGGGTGAAAGTGCCTGGTGCGTTCCCTGAAGAGAGCATTCAGGCAGTTGACTACAACGTCGGCCTGTACTTCGATGATGTGCGGCGGGTCAGTCGCCATTTGCCCCCCGTGCCATCTCGAACTGTGCTTCGGTCGCGTCGACCGGATCTTGCAGACTCAGGCGCCGCCGTTGTGCCGCTTCCCGCGCGAGGGCCGCTTTGCTGTCGGCAATCGCCCACGTGGTCCACGTGCACGTCAGCGCAACCATGACCCAGGGCGGAATGGATCCGCGCAACGGACTCAGCTCCAGGACGTGCGTCCAGGGCAACGCCAACGCGTACGCCTCTTCTTTCGTCAAGCGGACTTCGGGACATTTCGCCCGCTGGGACCACTTCTCGAACAGCTTCTCGACGGCCATCTTGACCGCCGGGTTGGGCTGTTTGCTGAGACGATTGTAGGCGGCCACCTCCTCCGTCACACCCTCCGGCCGCCCGGCACCCGGCCGAGCCCCGCCCCGCTGCCCAGTGGTTGCGTTTGGGGTCTCTGGTGCAGCGTCCGAGGAGGAAACGCCATCAATCAGGGCCTCGAAACGGGGGCGGGGTCCGCCAGGTGTTGCAGCAGGTGTTGCGGCACTGCTTGGAGATCCGGCGTCGGGCTTGGAGCGCAGATCCGCTTCGGCATAGGCCGCGAGGATGCGCTTCGCCCGCTCTTCGCAATTGTGGTTCTTGTTGAACTTCAAACCGAAGTGCTTCGCGTGCGCCGTCAGCTCTCTACGGCTCATCGCTTTCAGCTCTTGGACCGTGTGACGTTTGACCAGGTCGCTCATCAATCCCTCCCGTCCCATCCGATGATCTCAATCCCAAGACGACGAACATCACCTCGATGTCGTACCGCGTCAGCTCCGTCGCCGCGCCGATCCGACTCGCGAGGTGATGGCACCTCCTCAGGTTCTTTCGCAGACGCGGCGAGCGGCTCACGATCGCGGGGGGCATCCTCGTGAACATCCGATACCCCTGCGCCATGATCCGGTGGGTCATCGTCGACGCCACGCGGAACGCCAGGCACCAGATCCACAGGGTCAGCGTCAACAAAACGCCATTCGCCCTCGACCAGCTCGAAGCAGCCGCACGTCTGGCAGTAGCAGTGCGCATCATCCAGGGATCTCGCCGGCTCTTTGCAGTTGGGACACTCCATCGCGTACGCCCTCAAGTCGATGTCGTTGTCTCGATAGCCAGCGCCTTTGTCGGCGAATTTCCCGCTCGGCTTTAAGGCGCAGGAAATCGATTGAAAAATCGAGCGTATCAGGGGTGCCACCAACGTTTTTATAGTGCCCTACGATCGCGGTTTTCATCGGCAGAAGCGATCCAGCTCCTCAGGGGTCAAAGGTGGAGGCGCGTTCTCGCGCCAGAACGCGTCGAACATGGGCAGCATATCCCCGGTGTAGGCCAGGCCCGCCGCCTCATCGACCTTGTACGCCGCGATCGCCCGATGATGGACCGCCCGCAACCGGTCCAGACCGTCCAGGGTCGTCTTTTCCAGCCAGCTCCAAAACCGCTCAGGAGTCAGCGCCTCGTGCAGCATGGCCAGCGACGGGACCACTTGGTTGTAGATGTAGGATTTGGCCCGGTCGACCGTCTTCTGGACGTGTTCGGTCACCCAGGTGAGCCTGCCGCCCAACTTGGCTAGGATCTTCGTCCAGAAGTCCAGACGCGGGCATCTGGCCAGGTTCTTGTCGCCCGCCGATCGGTCGATGAAGTCGATCGCGCCGCCGATGTGCTGGCCGATCGTTTTCGCCATCGCCGCCACCTCGTCTTCATGCTCCGATCGGGCCCAGCGAACCGCCTCCAGGATGTCGTCGAAACGCTTGCGGGCCTTCTCTCCGCTCGATTCGAGCTCCCAGCAGACCGCCCGGATCTCGCCCGCCGATTCCAGCTCCTTGTCGTAGCATCGCAGGTACGATCCGGACCCCTTGCTGCCCCGCTTGCCGAACTGGACCTCGGCACGCGTGAGCTGCTTTCCGTCGGTCGGAAACGCGTTGCTGTAGCTGTTGAGCCCGGCGAAATCCCGCTTCGTGACCTCCCCCGTTTCGGGGTCAATCTCATGCACCAACTGGTCGAGCTGCAAGGGCGTGATGATCCACTCATAATCGAGCAGACGTTCGTCGATCCGGCTCACGCGGATGTCGAACTCATAGGCCCACTTCTCCAGGAACGCGATCAAGTCCGCCGGTTCCATCGCCGCCACCGCCTCGCCAGGGCATTCGAGACTGAATCGATCCGCCGTCAGCTCGTAGCGGCATTCATGGCTGTGGTATCGAACCATGACGCCGTTCGGCCAGCTCATGCAGGCGTCGTAGTGCCAGAGCGCCCAGTCCGAATGCTCCGGCTCCCCGAACAGCTCCGTCAGATACGTGAACACGTCCCCCCATTTCGTGACGTGGAACGAACCCCGAAACCAGTGCAGTCCGACGCCTGTGAGCCCGTTTTGTGAATCCTGCCCCCGTATTACCAGGGGGGGGCAGGCGGCTGGCTCTCGTCCATGATCGCCCATATTGCCTATCCTTCCATGCTGCTGTGACTAAATCGGGATGTCATCGGGCCCGTCAGCCGATCCGGCCTGGCCCGAACGCGGTAGGAACACCACCCGGTCCGCGATGATACGATGCTTGCTCTGTTTCTTGCCCTCCCGATCCGTCCACCGATCCAGCTTGAGCTTGCCCACGACCAGGACCGGCGCCCCCTTGTTGATATACTTGCTCATCACCTCGGCGAGCTTCCCGAACGCCCTCACGTCAACGAACAGGACGTCCCTGTGCCTCTGCCCGTCCTGGCCGGTCCACTCCTCATTGACCGCCAGGCCGGTATCCGCGACGGCCGTCTGGCTCGGCGTGTAGCTCATCTTCACGTCCGCCGTCAGGTTCCCCACCAGCATGACTTGATTGAACGATGCCATCGATTCAGCTCCTCGAACTAGCCCGCACGAATGCCCAGCCCACCACGAACGATACCGCGCAGATCAGCAAATCCGTCATGCGAATAGGCCTCCACCGCCTGTCCGGTTAACAACGCACACCTCGGGCAGCAAGCCTACTCGGATCGCGTCGTCTGTCATTTCTCGCCTGGCCACCTCCAGGCCCTTCCCGTGGTTCCGCCCGTGGCACACGCAATGACACCCCTTGGATCTGGCGTTGTAGCATCTGGCGTCACAGCGGCCCACGAGACGACCACTCCCCGATCGCACTTCGATCAGTGTCATTTCCACAGATCCTCCTCGCTCTCCCGTGCCTGGTACGGACAGTGGTAGCAGTCTTCCCCGCAGCCCTTGCAAAAGAAGTCGAACGGCCGTTGGCCGGCCTGGTCGGGTCGCGACTTCGTCGCGGGGTTTAGGGCATTGGGCTCATTGGCAGGGGTCGCGCGGCCCTGCCTCAATGCCTCGATCTGGCCTTGTGCCCTGGCCTGTTCGATCCCCGATCGGATCGCCAACTCGTAGGGATCAGCTCGCTTCATCGATGCACCTCCTTTCTCAGCTCCTCATAGTACCGGTCTCGACACTTCCGCACGTCCCGCATGACGCGGATCTTCGCCTCCAGTTTGGCCACCATGACGCCCAAAAGAAACCCGCCCAGTACGGCCATCCACTGGCTCATTTGGCCCCCTTTCCAGAGTTACCCCTGCGCCGTCGACGGTTGACGATCGCCGGCGAGCTGGTCGCGTCGACGGCTCTCTTGCGTTGGTTACCGCCGGGCCTCGATGGAGCTGAGGCCTGGTCGTCCACGTGGATCCGTGCGGTAACGCGTGGACTGTACCGGTTCACCGCCCGGTGGTGGGCCATCTTGCACTTGTCCTTATTGTCGCAGAACAGGTGCTTTCCCGTGCGTAGGCCGCTTCTATGGCCTACGTAGTCCCCGCAGAAGTGGCAGTACATCCCTACGCACTCACGATTGCCGCATTGATATGCCATCGTTACCCCTCTCGATCGCCGCGCACAGATCTTGTCAGAGATCCAGATCAGCAGTAACGTCACGCACGCCACGCCGTCGACCGTATAGCCGGCGGGACCTGGTCTCAGCAGTAACGGTAAGATGCAAGAGAGGGGGACGGCATCCGTGCGGTGCCCCCCCCCCTGCCAACGAGCATCCGCACGCGCTCGGGGTCGCACCCCTGCGTTGCCCTTCAACGTGCGGAGTCTTGAGAGATCCGGGCATGTCCCGGTCTGTGATCTGTGTTCGATTCGGCCTATGTCACTCAATTCAGCCATATCCTCGATTCAGTATTCAGGACATCGAAGATATGTTATGTTTCACCCAGCAGATCCGGGGGAGGCGTGCTTTCTTCGATGCCGGTTATTTTAGGACCTGTATAATATTCGCGGTCCGCCGTCCGTGTCCACCATTTTGACCGTTTCGCCAGTCGCCTTGATTTGGTCGACCAGTTGTCTCAGGGTCACGGACATGATCGTCTTGCCACCCTCCTGAACCTCCAGAACGTTACGCTCGAGATCCTTCTCGATGTCCATCAAGCGCTCCAGTCGCTCGATACGCTTCTCCAGACGCCAGCCGGCATAGGCCACGACAAGGCCCATCAGGAACGCTCCACCGCCGACTGCCAAGGCAATGCCGACGTCACCCTTGAGGCCGTCGACGGCGTCCTGGACCAACAGAGGGTCCAGCTCAATCGTTGCCTTAGCCAATATTGCCAGCATCAGAGACCCCAAAAAGAAAGCCGGGTCGCCGTCCACAAGGGTCCGGCGCCCGGCTTAATCGAGTACATGCCTGGTGCTCTCACTACCCAACTAAGCCGCTTAGACCATACCCCATTTTCTTCGGCCAGTCAAGGCAAATGCGCCCACTTTTTCGGGGTATCGCCAGCGACTTTGATTTCCTTGATTCCCTGCCAGGGGGCCGGAATGGGCTTTTCTGCCCCGAAATCCAGGGTATCCGTGGCACAGGGAGGGATGCCCAGGTGGATCAAAATTCGCGTCTGGTTACGCTCCAGGGACGCCAGCCTGGTCAGGATCTGGTTGCCCTGGTACAGCAGGCAGGCCAGGAACAGGGGTGCCATCCACCTCAGCAGATCCTCCTTGCTCACGAAAGACCGCCTCCACCTGGTCGAACGTGGCGTCGAGGATCGTCGCGCCGTCACAGGTGAGCGTGAAGCGTTCATTGTCTCTGTCAAGTCGCAGATCGATGTCGGATTCAAGGGACAGTCCCTTCTTCGCCAGCATGGGGCCGAGTATCGCGCCCAGCCACGCCGGGCAGCCCACGTGCTCCATCATGGTACAGAGTTGCATTTCAGTCTCCCAACAGGACTACGGCCAGGATCGCGATGCCCAGGACGACCACTGCCCCGGATGCCGCCACGAACGGATTCGGGCCAGGCACGCCGCCGGCGTCTTCTATCGCGTCCTCGATTTCCTTCTGGACGCTCGGCGGGGTCTCCGGATCGTCCGCCAAGTCCTGCATGCGAATGCGGAAGACCTTGTCCCGTCGACTCTGAGGGTACAGGATACCCCAGATGGCACCAGTCACGATGCCCACGATCGCCGCAATTGAGACGGCCAGGACGACGACGACCGGGGCGACGCTTGCGGCCAGCGGCAAGCCTTTCGCCTGCTGTCCGGCCGTGAGCACCTCACAGCGGATCATGAGGGTCATAGCCTGTTCATCGTACGAATAGGCGAGCAACTTGAGCCGGCCGTCCGCCTCGAACGCCTGTTCGATCTTGGAGATCTGCAACGCGATCAGCCAGTCGCCCGTCTGGTAGAGATCCCACGTCAGCTCGACGCGATCGCCGACCTGTAGGGTTTGATCTTCCTCCGGCGTTGGAATGACTTCGTAGTATTCGTTCATTGTCACGATGCCTTGAGTTTATCGACTACGGCGTTGCCCTGGCTGTAGATGCCCTGTTGGATCATCTCGGATTTGACCTGGCTCTTGACCTGGCTCTGCGTCGTTTCCGGCAGAGCTTCGACCGCCTTGACGATCGACGCCGCGGTCACCTTGGTCACCTGGCCGCGGATCTGCTGCCAGATCAGTAACGCCGCCCCGCCGGCAAAGCCCAAAAGCTCCAGGATCATCCGGACCTTTGGAGGGATCGCGGTGCCGGCAGGCCCCTCGACAAACTCCGTGATGCCCTGGCCGATGTCGTTGGCGTCGGCCATGACCTGGTCGACCTGATTGAGCTGCTCGGGATTGCAGCCGCCGCCGGCACACAGCGCCAGGAGGCAGGAGACAACCGCGATCGTCGCAAAATGTCGGATACACATGGATTCACCCTCTTTCTGTGCTCTGTGGCTTGATCTGAGCCACGCTCTACGGTCGGTCCGGACCGCAGCACCCCCCTAGAATGGGACGATGTCGGTCCAGCTCACGCCCAGGAACGTCTTTTTCCGCCGGCTGGCCTTGCGCGTCTTCGTGCGGGCCCGGATCAGGGACCGCCGACGCGCCGCAGCTCGGGGGCACTCCGGACTCACCCGGTAGCCGCCGGCCGCCTTGTAGACCCGCCGCCCCGTCCGCGCGGCACGCTTGGCCGCCGTCTTGGTTCGGTAGGTCGGTCGTCTCATCTCGGCCAGGTCCGCCGCCGGCGAGTACTCCGCCGCTTCGTGAGACGGTAACCGGCCTTCACCTTGTAGATCGACTGCCCGCGACCGGCCGCTCGCTGCGCGGTCGATTTCTTTCGATACGTCTTTCGTGCCATCAGATCCCCTTCCACGCGATTTCAATGTCACCCTGCCACAGTACGGTGATTCCCGCCTGCCCTGTGATCCTCAGGCGCGTTAGATCGCCCGTAACGTCCCACGAGCAGGCCCAGCCGGCCGCGCTGCCGTCGCCCAGCCCGGTATCATCCTCGGCAATGATCGTGCAGGACGCGGGATTCCTCACAACCGCGTCGGACTCGTACCATTCGGCCGTGTTGCCCATCGTCCAGTCGTCGCAGGCCAGAAATTCGGCATGCACCCGAATGGCCTGGGCGCTAATCGCGCCGCCGGTGTCAGGCACGTAGATCTCGAACAGTGTCGTCTCGGTCGCGTCCGTAGTCTCACGCTCAAACCCCACGAATTGCACCGACGCCACGCCCCACGTCGTATTCGTGCGCATCGTGGAGCGAATCTCGTTGCAGTAGTACTTGTTGTTTAGTTCCACCATCGCGGACCGGTTACTCTGGAACGCGTTGTCATGAATGTTCAATCGCGGCAATCGACTCCAGTGATTCGGATCGGTTGTTGCTCCGTTCGTGATGTCCACGTGTTGGAAGAACGTATTGTGCGTGATCGTCACTTGCCCCGCATAGCTCAGCCGGTTCAAGACGACAGCATCGCTTGCAGTCCCAACCCAGTTCCGCTGGATATTCAGGGCCTTATAGAGATGGGGCCCAGCGTAGATCGCAATACCACCCGTGCTCTCGAAGTAGTTCCCGACGATGTCGAGCGACTCGGCATTGTCTCGGAGACCGATTCCCGCCCCGCTGACGGGCCAGGATTCGAGTTGCGAATTGATAATCCGGCCCTTCTGCATGAGGACCGTCTCTACGGCGTTCACGTCCACGATGTTACAGTCGGTTTGGCCGTTAAGCTGACAGTGGTCGATGGTCCAGTCGTTATACTCGGCCAAGATCACCTGATCACAGCCCGCCGCCACCTCCGAATGAATTTTGCAGTCGCGCAGCGTGCCCATATTTGCGCGCAGATGCACCTGCCGCGTGGTGTGCCCGTAAATGTGACACCGCTCAATTATGAGATACGAGCCGGCGGCATAGAGTTGGGTGGCAATGTCGTTTCCGTCGATTTCCAGATCGCGCAGCCGGACATTCTGGGCACCGGTTGGGATATGGATAGATTCGGCCGCCGCCGCGAAGACCAACCGACTATCCCAGCCAACGCCACTCAGTGTCTTGTAATCGTCCCCCGCCCCCAGCGTTAGCGTCGTGAGCCGATAATCGCCAGCCGGTACCAGGACTGTCCCGCCAGGGGCACAATCCGCCAATGCCGCCGTGAATGCGGCGGTGTCGTCTGTCACTCCGTCGCCGGCCGCCAAGTACGGATCGTCTCTCACATTGATCTCGTACGGCAGATGCAGATCCGGACGCAACTCGTTGGCGTCCGCGTGCGCGATGAGACCCTGAAAGTACGTGGAGAGTCCCAAGTCGGTCAGTGCGGTCGCGTCGTCGGGATGCGTGATCCAAACCTGCGACCAGGCCGTATGGCCAAGATCCGTGAGCGCGGTGCCGTCGTTGGGGTGGAGGAGCCAGTTGAGAGACCAGGCTGTCGTCGGCGGGTTTAGGGTGTCAGGGTTGTAGCCGCCCTGGCCGCTGGCGATCGTGGCCAGCGTCAACGCACACAGGATGATGATCTTACCACATTTCATAGCCGTGCAGGACCTCCGAGCCATTCTCACTCACTGCATAGATTGCGCCCGTCCAGACCGGCCACCATACGGCGTTTGGCGGCATGCGCCGCGCGTAGTTGGCAGCCGTCACCGTATTTGCGAAGCCGATGTAGACGTCGCCCGCGTTGGTGGCTGGCGTCTCAAACCATAGCGACTTGCGTCCCGCGCGAGCCGCCAGAATCGTGTCCGCCGGAACGGTACCCGTGACCGAGATCGCCGCCGGAACGATCGTGCTCTGATTGCTCGGGGGTGTCGTCAAGGCCAGGTCGGCCGCCATCGTTGGCAGGTTGCTCGTGTCGGCGTCGATCGTGGTGAGCAGCGCCTGCATCGCCGCAAAGACGGCCGCTGATGCTTGAGCGGCAACGTCCATGCCCAGCTCGTCGGCTGCCGTCAGGACGATGTCGCAGCCAGCGCCCAGGCTGTCGCGGACGCGGATCTGCGAGAACTCCTTTGGCGAGGGATACACTGCGCCAGCGTAGACGGTCGTATACGGATCGTTGTCGAAGGCCATCTCGAACGACGCCACCGTGCAGGACAGCACCGCGATCGATCGTCCGGACAGATAAACCGGCCGCTCTTGATTCGCTGCCAGGGTAATGGGTTCGGTCTTCAGCATGGGTCACTCCATCGCCGCGAACAGCAGCAGGCCGCCCAGGAAGAGGAACGGCATCGCCGACGTCCACGCCGTCTGTGCGGGGGCCTTCGTTGCAGCCACGACGTCCGCCAGGCTCTTTTGCGTCTCACGAGATCCGGCCTCGATGGACGTCGCCAGGTTGGTCACCGGTGTCAGGACCGATCCGACCAGGCTCTGCACGTCCGCCGCTCCCAGGCCCGTCATGGAGATCTCCTGAGAGACCTGGCTATACGGGGCCGCGTTGACCGCCCCGCCGCCGGCCACCGCTGCACCAGGCGAGACCACCGAGCCGGCGCTACCGCCGACGACGACGCGCTGATCCTGCGACGTGTTGACCTCGTTGACGGTCGTATAGGTTTTCTTGGAGCTGCCACCGAACAGGCCCATCCTTCACCGCCTCCCACTGCCGAACAGAACCGCCATCACCACCACGCCGGCCAAGAGGCCAATGGCCCAGGTGCCGCCGCCCGTAGTGATCATCGGACCGCCGCCGGCCGTCTGGTTGACGGGACCGGTGTCAATGGTCACGCTGTCCGGGATCGCCGTCGGGTCCGCCCCCCCACCGCCGGATGCGCTGAGCACGCTACTCATCATCGTTGACATCGTGATCGGGTCCATGGCGTCAATCCGTCAAAGCAAGGACCAGGAGAGCCAGACCGACCAGGACCAGCCAAGAGGCGGATGCAGGAACGGGCGTGTCAACATCGGCAGCCGCCTGGACTTTCTTCGTCTCCTGATCCTGCGCGGTTATCTCGGGCACCTTGAGGGGGTCCGAGTCATTGCGCCCGGTGACCGCGTCGATCGTCTCTTTCGTCTTGTTGATGACGTCCGAGACACCGCCGACCACCTGGTTGAAATCGTCAATCCACGACATGGGATAACCTCAAAGCTCCCCGCCGACCCGAG
>OBLN01000674.1_pt1 | contig 12160 bp, 9 predicted proteins | sample 1519301 | NCBI WGS metagenome assembly OBLN01 (sample SAMEA2452533, study PRJEB22499) | sediment metagenome | reverse complement strand
AGCTGTTTAGGTAACTGTACACTTTGGCCTCGGTGCCTGACATTAGTACCTCAAATAATCCTTTTTGCTTTGGATAATTTTCAATGCGGTATTCTTCCATTCCGGCCATTTCAGCGGCAATGGCAATGGCGTCATCGATCGATCCGATCTCATCTACCAAACCGACTTCCTGTGCGGCTGAACCGGTCCAAACGCGACCCTGAGCTAATTCATGTACTTCATCTCTGGTCATTTCCCGTGCTTCAGCCACGCGGTTCAGAAATACTTCGTAACCATTTTCCACATTTTGCTGAATGATACGGCCTTCTGTTGGGGTGAACGGAGTTGTTAGATCAAGCAGATCCGCATACTGATGGGTTTTTACAATTTCGAAATCAAGACCGATCTTGTCCTCAGTCAATTCTTTTACGTTAAATAAAAGGTTGAAGATCCCAATGGAACCGGTGATCGTATTTGCATTCGCCACAATCGTATCGGCACCCATGGCCATATAATAACCACCTGATGCTGCCACGCCACCCATTGAAGCCACCACTGGTTTTTTCTCAGAAGCGGTCTTTAGGGTGTTCCAAATAAGATCGGATGTGGTTGCTGAGCCGCCGGGGCTGTTTATATGAACCACAATGGCTTTTACAGAGGAGCTGTTTAATGCTTCGTTGACCTGCTTTTGGATGTTTTCTGCTGTGATCGTTCCGGATGATCCTAGTGGATTGTCAGTCCCCAGATCCGGCATAATGGCCCCATCAGCGTAGATCACTGCGATGCGGTCAAAGGTAGATGGACTGTCAACACCGGCAGAAGCAGCAGGTATTTGACCATAGTTTTTGAATGAGATGCGGTTCAGGTCGTCATCTATTGTTAAGCCAACTCTTTCTTTGATCAGATTTTCCACTTCATTCTCAAATAAAAGATCGTCGATGAGTCCAAATTCATGAGCAGTTTCGAGTCGATTGACGGGGGCACTGTTCAGTAATTTTGTGATTTCTTCAACAGAACTTCCTGTTTTGGCGGCCACGGCTTCCGAAAATGTAGAAGTGGCTGCGTTCAGGATCTCAGATATCTGCTGCCGGCTTTCAGGGGAGGCTGAAGTTTCCAGAAATGGCTCCACAGCAGACTTATATTTACCCACTCTGAAAATCTCAGGTTCAACCCCGATTTTATCCAGCATATCCGTATAAAAAGTGAATTGAGAGATGAACCCATCAAATTCAAAGTTAGTGTAAGGTGGGCTGAAAACACTGTCGGCCACCGTGGCCAGGTAATAGGACTGCTCATTCATTCCAATATCATCTGTACTGAAATAGAGAAACTTACCGCTCTCTTTGTACTCCTTTAGATGATCGTAAGCCTGTTCAAGGTTTGCCCACGGGGCACTCATTAAATTAGCCTTGATCCAAACGCCCTTGATGCGGTCATCAGCGGCGGCCTTTGCCAGGTTTTCCTTCAGGGTAACCAACGATAGTTTATTGGCTGCAGCAGGGTCAAAGTACGTCTCAAATGGACTTGGTAAAATGCGGGCCGGTAGGTTACCACTCATTTCAATGGTAAGGACACTGTTTTCTTTAACATCAGGCAGTGGCTGGGAGGAACTGGATACCAGGAAAATGAAGAATACCAGCATCAGCAAAATAAAACTTACAAAAATGCCAAGGCAGGAGGCTAAAAAGGATTTAAAAAAAGTCATGATTGTGTATTATTTAAAGTACTTTAGAATACGTGTAATGGAATGAATTCTGATTTGGTTTCTGTTAGCTCAACTTAGTAAAAGTTCCACTTCATTCCATCCAAAAACTCATAAATCTATGTCAACTTTTGATGCCATCGTTATTGGTTCCGGTCACAATGGCCTGGTAACAACTTGCTACCTTGCAAAAAACGGTTATAAAGTCCTTGTACTTGAAAGGGATACCACGATAGGTGGTGCGGTTCGAACCGAAACCATGTTTTCATCGGCTGAAAACCCCAACGGCTTCAGGATGGATGTTGGTTCTTCGGTTCATATCATGATCCATCAAACCGGCATTATTGAAGAACTCGAACTTGAAAAATATGGGCTTGAGTATATTGACATGGATCCTATCATGTCGTACCCGGTGCCAACCGGAAAAGGGGTCATACATTTCTGGAAGGATGTGGAACGCACCCTTGAGTCTATTGCTAAAGTAGCACCCGAAGATGTCAGGAACTATAAGGAATTTATAGAGTACTGGGGGAAGATCAACAAGGGGGTATTAAAAGCATTCATGACCACTCCGACTACCGGTGGATTGTTTGCTGAAATGACCAAGGCACAGATCAAGGATGGAGCCATGTTCAAAAAGGGAGAGCAGGCAGTCGGAATACAGAAGATCTTTTCCAGCTATGGTAAAGTGGTGGATGATGCCTTTGAAAGTCCCTATATGAAAGCTGCGATCCTTTGGTTTGCGGCTCAATCAGGGCCACTGCCGGACCATTCCGCAACCGGAGATTTTGCCGGCTGGCAATCGATGTTGCATCAAAGCGGGGCCAAACATCCAAAGGGCGGTAGCGGCATGCTGACTCAGGCCATGAAGAATATGATCGAAGCACACGGTGGGGAGGTCAGGGCCGGGCATCCCGTTCAGGACATTCTGATCGAGAATGGAAAAGCCATTGGGGTTAGAACCGAAACCGGTGAAGAATTCAGAGCCAATATCATAGTTTCGAATGCCCATGTACAAACCACCATGCTGAAAATGGTGGGAAGGGATCATCTGGATGATTCCCTTTTTACCAAGGTAGAGAATATCAATGTTGGAAATGGTTTTGGTATGGTCATACGCTGTGCAGTTGAGGAACTGCCGGATTACACAGCCGCACCGGGAGATCCGGATATCCATAATGGAATACAGCTTTTGGCTCCCTCGGTTCAGTATATGAATAATGCCATCGGAGATTACACGAAAAAATTGCCTCCTGAAAAACCGGCGGTGTTGTGTATGACCTTTTCTAAAATTGACCCGGAAGTGGCAAAAGATGGAAATCACACGTTATTTGCCTGGGCACAATGGCATCCCTATGAACTGGCTAATGGGTTACATTGGGATGATATTCGTGAACGAGAAGCACAAAAGATCTATGATGTGGTCACGGATTATGCACCAAATATGAAGGGCAAGCTTATCGACTGGTACATTCAATCCCCGTTGGATATAGAACGAAAGCATGGATTACTGAGAGGAAACGTTATGCATGTAGAAATGAGCTTTGATCAGATGTTCATGTTTCGCCCAATTCCTGAAATGAGTAAATATGAAACCCCAATCCCTAATCTGTATCTTTCCAGTGCTTCATGCCATCCTGGAGGAGGTGTTTTTGGAGCAGCCGGACATAATGCCGCTCAGGTGATCCTGAAAAAACATCGAAAAAAATTCTTTTCATTTAGTTAATAACAAAGTTTGAGTTCCACTTTATACATACATCTCGGTAAGATCCTCAATAACCTGAATGCGGTTAAAAACAAAGTAGGTGAGGAGGTAACATGTATGGCTGTCGTCAAAGATGAAGCATATGGACACGGCATATTACCGGTAGCAGAGTTTTTAAAGGATAAAGTAGATTGGTTTTGTACTGCAAAACTGGATGAAGCCGTAAGCCTCAGAGAAAACGGCATCGAAAATGAGATCCTGGTTTTTGAAATACCACCGGTCGGAAGAGAACAGGAATACAAGTCTTACAATATAACGGCTTCCATTTCAGACCTATCTGTGTTTGAAAGGTTAATACCTGACACTAAAGCTCACCTGCATTTTGATACCGGAATGTTTCGGCTGGGCATGCTTCCGGATCAGGTAAGTGAGGCTAGCCAAAAAATGGCAAATCATTCACTCAATTACACCGGTATCTATACGCATTTTGCAAATTCTGATGTTAAAGATCATCCAAGAGTTAAAGAACAACTGAGTACGTTTCGAAGTATTCGGGCAGAATTTCCTGATGCGCTCATGACACACACTGCCAACAGTGGCGCGATCTTTTATTATGGAGAGGAGGATCTATATTACGATGCCGTCCGCCCCGGTGTTTGTTTATACGGGTACGCTCCCGGTGAAGACGAGATACCCGAACTGGAACCGGTTTTAGAATGGAAGTCGAATCTGGTTCAGGTCAAAAAGATCTTGAAAGGAGAAATGGTGGGATACGGAAGTCGCTGGACGGCTTCGGAAGATGGGTGGATCGGAGTGGTTCCGGTTGGCTATGCAGATGGAATTTTCAGGGGATTAACCAACGGGTTTCAGGTTGAGCTGAATGGAACCCTGGCAGATGAGGTGGGAACCATCAGCATGGATTATTTTATGGTATTTGTAAAAGGACAAAAACCGGATATTGGGGACGAAGTGGTGATCCTTAGAAACAAGGATCTTTCGGCTGACCTATGGGCAAAAAAAATGGGGACTATACCGTATGAGATCACAACGGTCTTATCCCCAAAGATAAAAAGAGTATATCTGGATCAGTAAGAATGTACTTTAATCGCTGATGATCTCATCCAGTTCTACATCGAAGCGAAGGGTGTCATCACTTAATCTTGAAGATGGTGAGTTGCCATAACCTAATTCAGGTGGAATGATGAGTACTCTTTTACCGCCTTCTTTCATACCAATGAGACCTTCACGAAAGCCAGCGATCAAATTTTCAAGAGATGCGAAATCAGTTGGGCTTGTATTTTTGTTACGGTAAGAGCTGTCAAAAATCTCGCCGGTGTTGTTGATGCGTCCGGTATAAAATACCCGCACTCGATCCCTTCTTTGGACCTGGAACTCACCGGTGCCTTCTTCCACAATGTAATAAACCAGGCCGGTTTCGGTTTCAACGCGTTCTGCATTGGTAATGTCAAATGGTGCAGGAACCTCAGAGTAATCCACTTCAAAAGGATCATCATTGTCACAGGATATAAAACCGATGGTAAAAAGGGATAGCAGAAATAAGGAAAAAATACGTTTACTGATTGTCATTGTAAGGTTTGAGTGGTTAATTGAAATGTCTTGATGATAACTTTTCGATAGCTTGTTTATTATCACTTAAGATAAGGCTTCAAATCCATAATGCCACATCAGGCTTACATCCAATGATTCTTACCTTAAGCTTCTTTAACTCCTGTAATTGCTTCATTCAGTTCCTTTTCACGTTTTCGGTTAGCGTAACCACTGACCCAGATCGATATTTCATACAGTATGGTTAATGGCAGGGCGATCAGAATTTGTGAAATTGGGTCGGGTGGAGTAAGCATGGCCGAAATGACAAGGCATAACACAATAGCATGTCGGCGATAAGTTCTCAACAAAACAGGGGTTAAAATTCCGATCTTGGAGAGCGAATAACTGACCACCGGGATCTGAAAGATCATGCCACAGGCTATCACCCACATGGCTACAGAACTGAAGTATTCATTGATATCAAAATCATTGCGTATGATGTCAGATATCTGAAATTGTGCAAAGAATTGTAAGGCAAAGGGCACCAATATCAGATACCCGAAGGCCACACCGAGTAAAAAGAAAAAGGTGATAAAGAATGCACTGAAGAAGGTTTTCTTCTTTTCCTTGCGTTCAAGGGCAGGTTCTATAAACGACCACATCTGAAAAATAAAGAACGGTGAACTTATAATAAAACCCATCACAAATAGAGTTCCCCAAAAAGTAAAAAACTGTCCGGGCAGGCGACGGCTCTGAAGCTCAAAGTTTTCGGCCTCCACCCGAAGTACATCATACATAAAGAAATCGGATCGGGTTGGACCCAGCATCACGTCTTCAACAAAGAAATCTGAAAAGGCAAAAGCAATGACAATACCAACTAATATGCCTACCAGTCCCTTTATGATCCTCCAGCGAAGTTCCTCGAGATGTTCGAGAAAAGACATGGTATCCGTGCGGTCAGCCGGTTTTTTAGCCTCAGGAGGAGTGCCTTGCATGATCTGCCGTTGTTCCAATGCGAGTGTTCCTTCCTTAAGTGGTTACGAAATCATAAAGTGGGAATTTATCGCACAGGTCTCTGACTTCCTGCTCCACCTTCTTGTGATTGTCTTCGTCTTCAGGCTTTTGCAGTACTTTATCGATCAGTACGGCAATCTGCTCAAATTCCGCTTCTTTTAGTCCACGTGTGGTCATTGCGGGTGAACCGATCCTGATCCCGGAGGTCACAAAAGGACTTTCGGTATCGAAGGGGACCATATTCTTATTAACGGTAATAGCAGCTTTGCCAAGGGCTTCTTCGGCGATCTTACCGTTCAATCCCTTGTTTCTAAGATCGATCAGGATGAGGTGGTTGTCGGTTCCATCACTGACAAGATCATAACCCAGATCCATGAATTTATTGGCCAATGCTTTGGCATTCTTCTGAGTTTGTGTTTGATAGGCTTTGAATCCATCCTCAAGGGCTTCACCAAAAGCAACGGCTTTGGCTGCGATAACATGCATCAGTGGACCGCCTTGCGTGCCGGGGAAAACGGCTGAGTCAAAGATCTCACCCCAGTTTTTAGTGCGACCTGATTTTCGTGCGGTTACACCTAAGGTATTTTCACCGTCTTTACCCACCAGTATCATACCGCCTCTTGGGCCTCTCAGTGTTTTATGTGTGGTGGTGGTGACCACGTGAGCGTGGGGAAGAGGATCCTTTAAATTCCCGGTTGCGATCAAACCGGCTGTGTGTGCCATATCCATCCAAAGCAGAGCTCCAACTTCATCAGCAATGTCACGAAAAGCTTCGTAGTCGTAATCGCGAGGATACGCCGAAGCCCCGATCGAGATCATTTTAGGTTTTACCTTTTTGGCCTTTTCCCGGATCATGTCCATATCCAGCCGACCGGTTTCTTTTTCAACACCGTAAAACTCGGCATTATAAGTGATGCCTGAGAAGTTAACAGGAGAGCCGTGGGTGAGGTGCCCCCCATGAGAAAGATCAAATCCTAACAAGGTTTCGCCGGGCTTCATGCAAGCCAGGTAAACGGCCGCATTGGCTGTGGCCCCGGAGTGAGGCTGAACATTGACCCAGTCAGCTCCAAATAGTTCTTTGGCCCGATCTCTTGCAATATCTTCAACTACATCCACGACCTCGCAACCGCCGTAATATCGTTTACCCGGATAGCCTTCGGCATATTTATTGGTCAGCACACTTCCCATGGCCGAAATAACGGCTTTGGAAGCAAAGTTTTCGGAAGCGATCAGTTCAAGGTTATAGTTCTGACGATCGGTTTCTTCTTCAAGAAGCTTAAAGATCTTTGGGTCCTGATCCTGTATTGACTTCATGTAAGGCTCTTATTTTGTTAGGGATTCAATTTTTTCAACACGGCGCTGATGTCTTCCACCTTCAAATTCTGTGGATAACCATACCGTAACGAACTCCTTTAGCTGATCATCATTCAGCTCTCTGCCGGGCATACACAAAATGTTGGCGTTGTTATGCAGTCGGGTCATTTCAGCAGATTTTCTGGAATACACCAAACCGGCTCTTACCTTAGGATACTTGTTAGCCGTCATGCACACACCCTGACCGCTTCCACAAATTAAGATACCCTTGTCATATTCTCCATCATTGACTTTTTCAGCAACCTGAACTGCGAAATCAGGGTAATCGACGGAGTCCTCAGAATGGGTGCCAAAATCCACAATATCGTGGCCCAGGTCTTTAAGTATCTGTATGACTTTTTCTTTGGCCGGATATCCGGCATGGTCGCTGGCAATTGGAATGATCATTGAAATAAGATTTGGATAAGAAATTGGGCTGTGAATATCCTCATTTTTTGCATGATATTAAAGAAGGAATAGGGATTTACTCTTATAAATTGGTATTGACAGGGAGTGCTTGATATCTTTAATGCGATTAACCAACAAAAGGAAACATCTTGAGTTATAAAAAAGAGCTGGAAGTAATCCAAAAAGCAGCTGAGGCAGCGGCTATGATCATACGCGAATACACAAAGAATTCAACCTTTGAGATAAAATTGAAGGGTAAGAACGATCTGGTAACAGATGCGGATCTGGCTTCAGAGAAAAAGATCATCGAGAACATACTACATTCTTTTCCTGACGATATGATCCTTGCAGAGGAATCGGAGCAAAAAGTAAGCTTGCCGGAGGGGAGAGTCTGGATCATTGACCCAATTGATGGAACGACAAATTTCGCACATGGTTTCCCGGCCTATTGTATTTCTATTGCTCTTTGGGAGAATAAAACACCCGTGGTAGGTCTGGTTATGGAGGTTGCCAATGGTGAGGTTTTTCATGCAGTTAAAGGGGGTGGGGCATTCAGAAACGGGGATACTATAAGGATATCAGAGGAAACGGATCCATCTGCTTCCCTTATTGGAACCGGTTTTCCATATAAAGATTTGGAACTGGTTGATAACTACCTGGTTTTATTCAAACGAATGATGGGCAAAACCCATGGGGTGCGCAGGCCGGGAACTGCTGCCTGGGATCTTTGCAATGTTGCCTGTGGACGTTTTGAAGGATTCTACGAGTATGGATTAAGTGCCTGGGATGTCGCAGCCGGTTCATTGATCATTCAAGAGGCGGGTGGAACCGTTATGGATTGGACGGGTGGTAGTAACTGGCTGTTTGGTCAGAGGATCATTGCCGGAAATGCACCAATGTGTGATTTTTTGCTTAAAGAAATTCAGGAATGTTTTAGGAAGGATGAGCTGAGGGCCTGATCTCGTTTCAGGTAAAGATTTATTTTACACTGAACCGTATCAGGTAGTAAAAAAAGTACTATTATGGTGTTCTAACACTCAATAACAGTACTATGGATCTAAATATCCGAAAGGGGACAATCTCAGACCTTGAATCGATCCTGAATATCGAGAAAAGTGTTTTTCCATTATTTCAGCAAAGCTCAAGGCGAACACTGCTGCTTTCACTCAGAAGTAACTTTCAACAGGTATGGGTTGCAGATTGTACCACTAAAGGTAACAAAGAAGTCTGTGGTGCACTCATTTTGTATGCCTATAAAAGAACTCTGCGGATATATTCGATCGCTACTTCAAAGGATTATCAGGGAAAGGGTGTAGGGGATGCCTTGCTGAAGCATGCAGAATCCATTGCAGGTGATAGTGAATTTGAAAGGATAAGCCTTGAAGCTGAAGCGGCCAATAAAAAACTCATCGATTGGTATAGGAAAAGAGGATTTGAGGTGGTTGAGCTAAACAGGGATTATTATGATGACGGAATTGATGCCTATAAAATGGTCAAATTTGTATCCGTAAATACGTCTGCGAACAGGATCAAGAATATAATCGTCACTGACGATCCCGGTTCTCTTAAACTTGACGTAGAAAACCTGGACATTGTCTCTTCTAAAGATTACATCACGAATAAAGGGTTGTTTTCAGAGAGAGCACTGCGAGTCTTTAACTTGTGTAACTCATACCGTTATCAGAGCAAAGGGTACTACGTTTCGTTATTGGCATCTGCGAGAGAGCACAGGGCCATTCCTAATGTGACAAACATCCGAGACTTGCAAAATATCAGTTTGGTCAGGTCACTGACAGAGGATATAGATGGACTCATTCAATCAACTTTGAAGGGAGTGAATGTTAAAGAATTCACGCTGAATATTTACTTTAGTAAAACGTTAAATGAAGAGTATAAATTATTGGCGTACAGTTTTTTTAATATTTTTCAATATCCTTTATTTCAGGTGGAATTTGAACGAAATGAGAAGTGGGAAATAAAGAAGGTCCGATCCTTAAGTCTTAATAAAATTGATCAGGGTGATATTGCGCTCGTTCAGGATATGGCTACCGGGTATTTTAAAGCCAGGAGGTATCAAAAAACTAAAATGAAGGCTTACAAATACTACCTGGCTATACTGACTGATCCGGATGATGAGCATCCGCCTTCTAATCCTAAAGGCCTTAAAAAACTTCGAAAAGTAGCTGACAAAATGGGAGTCTATACTGAACTCATCACAAAAGACGATTTTAATAAACTTACCGAGTTCGATGCCCTTTTTATACGGGATACTACAAACGTAAATGATTACACCTATAAATTCTCTCGAAAAGCCTATGCCGAAGGATTAGCCGTTATAGATGACCCATGGTCAATATTGAGATGCTCAAATAAAGTTTTTCTTCATGAATCACTGAAACTGAATAAAATTCCAACTCCCGCTACAAAAGTCTTTATAAAAGGCCTGGTTACAGCCAATGATCTGGATACAACCCCAATGCCTGTTATCCTGAAGCAGCCCGACAGTTCATTTTCAGTAGGCGTAATTAAAGTAAAGACAGTCAATGAATTAAAAACATCACTTGACGAAATGTTCAAAGGGTCTGATCTGGTGATCGGGCAGGAGTTTTTGACCTCAGACTTTGATTGGAGGATCGGTGTTTTGGATCAAAAACCACTTTTTGCATGCAAGTACTATATGGCCAAAGGTCACTGGCAGATCTACAATTGGAATTCAGGCACCAAGCCTATGGAGGGTAACGCTGAAACCATGTCCATTGATAAGGTGCCGGAAAAGGTTATCCGTTTTGCACTTAAAGCTTCAAAGCTAATGGGGGATGGTCTCTACGGAGTTGACCTGAAAGAGGTTAATGGCGAAGTATATGTTATTGAGGTCAATGATAATCCAAATATTGACAGCGGTGTAGAGGATAAGGTATTGGGCGAGGAATTGTATGAAAAGCTTATCCAATCATTCATAAAACGGATTGAAGTTGCCCGGAATATTGATCGGTACACAAGCAGTGAACCGGATCTGAGGTCTATCATTGAACCTTAACATCTCTCAGCATCAAATAGGCTCCGGTTAGGAAAAATACCAAAAGGATCGGTATGATAATTATGACAGGTATGATCTGAAACCCATTGAGCCCCATGTAGATGATCTTAGATAACAGGGCCGTCATCATAATGCTGAGAAAGACCAAATACACACTTCCGTAAACATAACCTTCCGGTTTTTGCTAGTAGAGCAGGTATCCCAATAGGAATGATAGCGGAAGCAGAAGGCTGAGATCAACGGCCTGAACAACCAATGTCGTGTAATGCTCTACTCCATCGGGACAGAGAGTTCCATCCATTAAAGGAGGAACCACTATGCTTAGCCAAAGTAGGGTAATGGCAGCTCCGTTAAGGATCAAAAATATTCCACCAAATGAAGTGTTTGTTTTATCCGAAAAGGCGTTTTGTACATTTTCTACATTTAACGGATATAAAGTCAGTATAAGAACAAAGAATGCGGATGCGGTCAGGAACACATAAGCCAGGTAGAATTCATTGTACATGGCCATCAGCTGATACATCAGGTACGAGACAAAAAAGTAAAAAGTAATACCTGAAAATATCATTTGGGCTTTTAAAGAACCTTTTACCGCATGGATAAAGCTGATCACTAACGCCGGTATTCCAATGAGTAGGGTGACCAAATCCTGAGCAATTCCCTGAATGGCTACCTCAAACGACATGTGTTTATAGATGCCGAATCCATAAATAGTTACAGTCTCTCCTCGTATAGATTCATACACGAATCTACCGGGACCATCTGAGCTATTGATCCCAAATAATGCAGAAATACCACTAACGATCACAATTCCCGATACGAGAACAGTAAGTAGCTTTTGATGTTTCATTTAACACCTCTTTATGTTTAATAAGGTGTCAATTAAGCATGAATAATGTATGAAGCATACCCACACTTAACAGAAACTATCGCTTTGGCGCGTGCTCAAAAAAGACATTCATGGAACGTAATGGAGTGGGCGACAGGTAATACTTAAAGGCTTCACCATGAGTAAAACCTGCAAGGTGACCAAAATATCGGGCACGGGCTTCCAGTTGTTTAAAGTAATTCTCGGAAGAAATGTAAGTTTCCGGTTCGTTGCCCGGTTCTTCCACATTGAATTGTGTATTGAATGCAAGAATTGCTTGTTTCTTGGTTTCCCAGTGTTCTGAAATATCATACACAAAATCCGGGTCAAACGGTCTGTCTTGCATGTAATGCAGGATATGTGATGGTCGCCACGGTTCTTGTGGAGTTCCGGCTTCGTCAGAAGTTGGGATCTTTCTCAATCCGGAATAAAACAAGGCATCAAGTACCAGAGAGGTTCCTTTACCGTGGTCAGGATGGCGATCGAAGGGAGCCCCTGTAATGCAAATATGCGGTCGGGTCTTTCGTACCTGTTCAATGATCTTGA
>OBLN01000673.1_pt1 | contig 12173 bp, 6 predicted proteins | sample 1519301 | NCBI WGS metagenome assembly OBLN01 (sample SAMEA2452533, study PRJEB22499) | sediment metagenome | reverse complement strand
CTGAAAAGCTTATAACGCAAAGGACGCGGAGACGCAGAGTGCGCAAAGGGTGTAAATGCCTTTCCGGCGAATGCCAGAATCCATGTGAAATCTGCGCCGACATCTGGATCCCGGACTGCTCCGGGATGACGATGACGGGGCAGGGTGTGGATAGGGGAGCCGTGCCCGCCGTCATTAGCCGGGTATTCCTTTGCGCCTTCGCGCCTTTGCGGTGAAACATTATTTATGAATCAGGTTTGAAACGATATGAAATTCAGCGAACAGTGGTTGCGTGAGTGGGTTAACCCGTCGATTACGACCGAGGAGCTTTGCCATCAATTGACCATGGCCGGTCTGGAGGTGGATGCCGTCGAGCCGGTTGCGGGCGAATTCTCGGGGGTGCTGGTCGGCGAGGTGGTGAAGGTCGAGCCGCATCCCGATGCGGATAAGCTGCGCGTAACCCAGGTCAATGTCGGGGGCGAGGAGCTGCTCAACATTGTCTGCGGTGCGGCCAATGTCCGTGAAGGGCTGAAGGTGCCTGCTGCCGTGGTCGGCGCGAAACTGCCCGGTGATTTCAAGATCAAGAAGGCCAAGCTGCGCGGCGTGCCTTCCCACGGCATGCTCTGTTCCGCCTCCGAACTGGGACTGGCGGAGAGTTCTGAAGGGCTGATGGAGCTGCCGGCCGACGCCCCGGTGGGTGAGGACTTTCGCGGCTATCTCGGCCTGGATGATGCCACCATCGAGCTGGGGCTGACCCCCAACCGCGGCGACTGCCTGAGTCTGGCAGGCATTGCACGGGAGGTGGGTGTGCTCAACCAGCTGGCGATGAATGCGCCGGCCATTGAGGCGGTGGCCGCCGCTATCGATGATACGCTCGCCATCGATGTACAGGCCACTGCCGACTGCCCGCGCTATATCGGCCGGGTTATCCGTGGCGTCAATGTCAAGGCGGAGAGCCCACTGTGGCTGCAGGAGCGGCTGCGCCGCAGCGGTGTGCGCAGTCTCGGTCCGGTGGTGGATGTGACCAACTACGTGTTGCTGGAGCTGGGACAGCCGATGCACGCCTTCGATCTGGCCAAACTCGATGGCGACATCGTGGTGCGCCGTGCCAAAGCCGGGGAGAAGCTCACGCTGCTCAATGAGCAGGAGGTGGAGCTGGATGGGGAGACCCTGGTGATCGCCGATAGCCGCGGTGCTCTGGCGATGGCCGGCGTGATGGGGGGCGAACATTCGGCAGTGGCTGATGAAACGGTGGATATTTTCCTCGAAAGTGCCTTCTTCTCGCCGGAGAGCGTGGTCGGGCGGGCGCGCCGTTATGGCCTCCACACCGACTCCTCCCACCGCTTTGAGCGCGGCGTCGACCCGCAGCTGGCGGAGCTGGCGATGGAGCGCGCCACGGCGCTGCTGCTGGAGATCGCCGGCGGCAGTGCCGGACCGCTGGAGGAGGTGCTGAGTGAGGATGAGTTGCCGCGGCGCCATCCAATCCACCTGCGCCAGCAGCGGGTCAACCGCATTCTGGGGGCGGATATCGCTGCCAGCGAGATCGAGGATATCCTGCAGCGCCTGGGGATGACGCTGCAGCGTGTCGATGATGGCTGGCATGTCGAGTCCCCTGCGTTTCGCTTTGATATTGCCATCGAGGTTGATCTGATTGAGGAGATCGGCCGCATCGTCGGCTACGAGCAGCTGCCCAGCAGTCGCCCGCAGGCTGCGATGCTGATGCAGCCCCGTCCGGAAGGGCGCATCGGCCGCCGCGAGCTCTCCCGTCTGCTGGTCGACCGGGGCTACCAGGAGGCGATTAGCTACAGCTTCGTCGACCCGAAGATGCAGCGGCGCTTCGACCCGCAAGGGGAGGGGATCGCGCTGGCCAATCCCATCTCCAGCGATCTGGCGGTGATGCGTACCACCCTCTGGTCAGGCTTGATGCCGCTGTTGCAGCACAACTTGAATCGGCAGCAGAATCGGGTAAGACTGTTCGAGTATGGTCTTAGCTTTATATCGCAAGATAATGAAATAAAACAAGAAAACATGCTGGCAGGCATCGCCTACGGTGATCTCATGCCGGAGCAGTGGGCACAGGATTCGCGCAAACTCGATTTCTACGACATCAAGGCCGATATCGAGGCCCTGCTTGCGTTGTCTCGTCACGCCGAGCAGTTCCGCTTCGTGTCCGAGGCACACCCTGCGCTGCATCCGGGACAGAGTGCCCGCATCTATCGTGGTGAGGAGGCGGTGGGCTGGCTCGGCACGCTGCATCCAACGCTGGAGCGGGAGCTGGATCTGCGCGGTAACTGCTATCTTTTCGAGATTAAGGCCGCTGCTCTGTGTGACAAAACGGTGGCGAAATTTATGGAAATATCGCGATTCCCTGCCATCAGGCGCGATCTTGCCGTTGTTGTGGAGGAGGGGGTCAGTGCCGATGCGGTGCTGCAGTGCGTCCGTCACAGTGCGCCCGAGACCCTGGTTAACTTAAAGCTGTTTGACCTCTATGCTGGCGAACATATTGATTCAGGTAGAAAAAGTCTCGCATTGGGCTTGACCTTACAGGCACAATCGCGCACTCTTACTGACGAGGAAGTTGATGCTGCAATCGAACAGGTTGTAACCACCCTGGGTAGTGAGCTCGGGGCGACATTAAGAGAATAACTATGGCGTTAACCAAGGCAGCAATTGCCGAACAGCTTTTTGAAGAGCTTGGACTTAACAAGCGGGAAGCCAAGGAGCTGGTTGAGCAGTTTTTCGAAGAGATACGCATTGCGCTGGAAAATGGCTATCAGGTTAAGTTGTCGGGTTTCGGCAACTTCGACCTGCGCGACAAGAATGAGCGTCCGGGCCGGAATCCGAAAACCGGTGAGGAGATCCCTATTACCGCACGACGGGTTGTTACCTTCCGTCCCGGTCAAAAACTCAAGGCAAGGGTAGAAGCCTATGCTGGAACCCAGCAATAATAACGAACTTCCGCCGATTCCAGGCAAACGCTACTTCACCATCGGTGAGGTGAGCGAACTGTGTGGCGTCAAGCCGCATGTGTTGCGCTACTGGGAACAGGAGTTCCCCCAGCTCAAGCCGGTCAAACGTCGCGGCAACCGCCGCTACTACCAGCGTCAGGACGTGATCATCATCCGCCAGATCCGTGCACTGCTCTACGAGCAGGGTTTCACCATCGGCGGTGCACGACAGCAGCTGGAGGGCGATAACGGTAAAACCGACGCTAACCAGAGCCAGCAGATCATCAAGCAGTTGCGCGTCGAGCTCGAAGAGGTTCTCGACATCCTCAAGCGCTAATTAATCGGATCAGCGTATTCTCAAACACGCTGTTCTGGTGTATCATGCGCGCCTTCGTTGTCATACAGCGAATGAATTTTTCGGGGCGTAGCGCAGCCTGGTAGCGCACCTGCATGGGGTGCAGGTGGTCGGAGGTTCAAATCCTCTCGCCCCGACCAATAATGAAAAAGCCGACCACCTGGTCGGCTTTTTTGATCTGCGGTCAACAGACGCTACGACGCAGGCGCATGAATTCTGATGGGCTGTCGCGGTAAAATCTTTGCACCTTCGTCGCTTTGCGGTTAGCGTTAATGGGCTGACTTTTAGCGCTGATCTTTCCTTAGGGTGCCTCTAAAAATTCGATCAAAGCGATGATGGCAAGGCGGAAAGGCACGAAAAAGCGGAGTTTACATGGGCTAAATGAGCATTTTGAGTGCATTTCCAACGCCGCTAGCGCGCTTTCAGCGAATTTTTAGAGGTGCCCCTTACTTACTTCAGAGGCCTCAGGCCCGCTCCGTGCCGCTGTTATGCCACGTCTGCTAGAAAGCGAGATTCCCTATCCCGAGGATGGCGATGTGAGTCGCCTGTTCGAGGTCGTCGCCGATCGCCCCTGGTCGATCTGGCTCGATAGCGGCAGCGGCCACCATAGTGGTGCGGCGCACTCCGCCCGTTACGACATTATTGTCGCCGAACCGGCAATCACCCTGGTGACCCGTGAGGGGGTTACAGCCGTCACCGACGAGCAGGGCGAGGTGACCGCCAGCAGGGAGGAGCCGCTGGCGCTGCTGCGTCAGACGCTGGGGCGACGCAATGATGTCGACCTTTGCGGTGTGCCGTTTGCCGGTGGTGCCGTGGGTTACTTTGGCTACGATCTTGCCCGGCTGTGGGAGAGGCTCCCCGAGCAGGCAGAGGATGACCTCCAATTACCGCAGATGGCGGTGGGAATATACGACTGGGCCCTCGTCTGTGACCACCAGCAGCAGCGTTGCCGGCTCGTCTCCACCCGTCATCACGACCCACAGGCTTCGCCGTGGCGCACATTGGTAGAGCGCTTCAGCGCGGCATCGCGTGATGATGCCAGGCGCCCTGAAGCCCCCATGCGCGCCACAGGGCCTGTGGTGTGCAACATGGACCGGGAGCAGTACGCCGCAGCCTTTGCACGTATTCAGCACTACCTGGAGGAGGGCGATTGCTATCAGGTCAACCTGGCCCAGCGCTTCTCTCTGCCGGTGGAAGGCAGTGCCTGGTCGGGCTACAAGCAGTTGCGCTGTCATGGCGCCGGGCCGTTCTCGGCCTACCTGAACCTGCCCGGGGTGCAGATCTTAAGCACCTCACCGGAGCGTTTCTTGCGCCTGGAGCGGGGCCAAGTGGAGACTCGTCCCATCAAGGGTACCCGCCGTCGTCTCGCTGATGCGCTGCTGGATCGGCAACAGCAACAGGCGCTATTGGGCAGCGAGAAGGACCGCGCCGAGAACCTGATGATCGTCGACCTGCTGCGCAACGACCTGGGCAAAAGTTGCCGCACCGGTACGGTGAAGGTGCCGCAGCTGTTCACTCTGGAGAGCTACGCCACGGTGCACCACCTGGTCAGTAGCGTGACCTGCCGGCTGGCAGAGGGAGAGGATGCGCTTTCTCTGCTGCAAAATTGTTTCCCGGGGGGCTCCATCACCGGCGCCCCGAAGCTGCGGGCGATGGAGATCATCGAGGAGCTCGAGCCCCATCGCCGCGGGGTCTATTGCGGCAGTATCGGCTACATCGGTTTCCATGGCGACATGGACAGCAATATCGCCATCCGCACCGCCGTCCATCACAAGCAGCGGCTTTACTACGCCGCCGGCGGCGGCATCGTGCGTGACTCGGTCTGCACTGAGGAGTACCAGGAGAGCTTCGACAAGGCCGCAGCCTTTCTCGGCAGCTTCCCCTGGCAGGAATAAAATTCCGCTTATTCCGTGCTGGTATTTGCCGTGGCATGGAAGTATCGTTGGAATGAAAAAATAATATTCCAACAGTCATGAATGCCACGGAAAGAGTGATCATCCGACAAGATACGTTTCTGGACGACGTGCTCAGGGAGTTCCCCTATGCCATCGCGGTGTTCGATGCGCAGATGCGCTATCTTGCCTGGAGCCGTCGCTGGCTTGAGGATTACCACCTGAACGCCGATGAGCCGTTGCGGGGGCGTTCCCATTACGAAGTCTTCCCCGAAATCAACGAAGAGTGGCGACAACTGCACCGTGACTGCCTTGCCGGAGTGACGCTCTCCCGTGACGATGACCCTTTCCCCAGGCGGGACGGTTCGCTCGACTACGTCAGCTGGAAGTTGGTGCCGTGGTATCAGGAAGAAGGGGGCGTCGGCGGTCTTATTATGTACACCGCGGTATCTACCCCGCAGGTGGTGGCTGAGAAACTGAACCGCCACTACGAACGGGAGATACAGGCCCTGCTGGAGGCGACTCGGGCCGTGCCGTGGCGGCTGGACCTCAACAGCGGTAGCTTCAGTCACATCGGCCCCAACATCGAGGCGTTACTGGGCTATCCCGCCGAATCGTGGCGTGACATGGATGTCTGGGCCTCACGCATCCATCCCGATGATCGTGATTATGCGCTGGAGCAGTGCTTGGGGCAGACGGCACAGGGCAACGACCATGATATGGAGTATCGGGCGATCAGCGCCTGGGGAAAGAGTGTGTGGATTCGGGATGCGGTGAGCGTCAGCAAAGGTGCCGACGGCCAGGCTGTCGCGCTCTCCGGTCTGTTTATCGACATTAGCGCTCAAAAGGAGGCCGAAAGGCGGATACACCAGAGCAAGCGGGAGTACCGCTCGGTGATCGAGACCTCGGGCGACGGCTTCTGGCTCACCGACGGCAGCGGCGTGATCCTCGAGACCAACGATGCCTACGCCAGGCTCTCCGGCTACAGCAAGGAGGAGCTGGTGGGTATGCACATCAGCGATCTCGATGCCGAGGAACAAACAGAGGACACGACGAGGCGGATCGGGGAGATCATCCGCAACGGCTCGGCGCTGTTCGAGTCCCGTCATCGCAGGAAATCGGGCGAGCTTTGGGATGTCGAGATCAGTACCAGCTTCAGTCCATCCAACGGCGGACGCTTTTTTGTTTTCACCCGGGATATTAGTGAGCGTAAGCAAAACCAGCAGGAGCTCCGGCTGGTGGCCGAGGTATTCAAAAGCAGCAGCGAGGGGATCGTGATCACCGACCCGCAGGGGGTGATTGTCAAGGTCAATGACGCCTACTGCGACATCATGGGCTACGAACGCGACGAGATCATCGGCGCCACACCCAGCAAAGTAAAATCCGATCGCCATGACAAGGATTTCTACCGGATCATGTGGCAGTCGCTAAAAGAGGGTGGGCACTGGGTCGGAGAGGTGTGGGACCGGAGGAAAAACGGTGAGGTCTTCCCCAAGTGGCTCAGTATTAACGCTGTGCATGACGATAAAGGCGAGCTGACGCACTATGTGGGGACCTTCTCCGACATTAGCGAGCTCAAGGGGGCGGAGCAGGAACTCCAGCAGATGGCCTATTACGATCCCCTCACCAGGTTGCCCAACCGTATCTTGTTCCAGGACCGCTGTGAGAACGAGCTCAGTAACAGCCGCCGCTTCGGTTATCAGTGTGCCGTGCTGTTCATAGACCTCGACCGTTTTAAATTGATTAACGATACCCTTGGGCATGCTGCCGGCGATGAGCTGCTGATCGAGGTATCGCAGCGACTCCGCAACAAGCTGCGCGCCGCTGACACCGTGGCCCGCATGGGCGGTGATGAGTTTACGGTACTGTTGACACGGCTGCAGCACTCTGACGCGGCAGCGGTGGTGGCCCAGGGCATTATCGATGAGCTGCTCAGGCCGATGACGCTGCAAGGGGAGGAGGTTCGGGTTGGCGCCAGCATCGGTATCGCGATCTATCCTGGCGATGGTGATAACTACACGACGCTGACCCGCCGTGCCGACGCCGCCATGTACGAAGCGAAGAAGTGCGGGCGGGGTCAGTACCACTTCTACTCCGACTACATGGACAGAAGGGCGCACGACTACCTCAGCATTGAGCGCGATCTGCGCCAGGCCCTGGAGCAGGAGCAGTTTTCACTGGCATTTCAGCCGCAAGTCGATGCGGCGAGCGGTCAGGTGGTGCACTGCGAGGCGCTCATCCGCTGGCACCACCCGCAGCGCGGTAAAGTCGCCCCCGAACAGTTTATACACATCGCCGAGGACACCGGCCTTATCATCCCCATTGGGGAGTGGGTGGTCGAGGAGGTTTGCCGCTGCATCGCCGCGTGGAAGGGCGAGGAGGTGACCGTACCATCCATTGCCATCAATCTGTCGGCACGCCAGTTTGCCCAGGGGGACCTGCAGCAGCGTATCCTCTCGATCCTTGACCACCACGGGGTCAACGTCAGTGAGATCGCACTGGAGATCACCGAGAGCGTGGCGATGGAGAATGCCGAGTCGACACTGCAGCGATTGACCGCCCTGGCCGAGAGCGGCTTTTCCATTGCTATCGACGACTTTGGTACCGGCTACTCCTCACTCAGTTACCTGAAGACCTTCCCGGTCGACAAGCTTAAACTGGATCGTTCCTTTGTCATGGACATCCCCCAGGACAGCAACGATGTCGCCATCGCCTCGGCGGTGATACAGATGGCCAACAGTCTTGAGCTCGAGGTCGTGGCCGAAGGGGTCGAGACCACGGCACAGCGTGATTTTCTGCTCGCCGAAGGCTGTCGGATCATGCAGGGCTTCCTCTTCAGCAAGCCGCTGCCGGCCGGTGAGCTTGTTGACTATTTGCGTCGGCAGGACGCAGACAAGTGGAGCGATTGAGAGAGTCGCCGCTGGAGCGGTTTTGCACGATGCCATGAGTCATGCTTCTACAAATGGAAAAGTGCTCTTTGCGCGGATATCTTCGTGGAAATAGACGTTAGAGCGATGGAAGAAGCGGTTGCCGAGGAGACCAAAGACGAGTCCGGGCGATGAAGTATTCGCTTTTATGGCAGCAAGATGGCTTCGCCTTCAGCGCAGTGACAGTAATTCACACCACTCTGCGCCTCTGCGGTGTAACCTCGAATCATAGTTACAGACCCCCTTTAATACCACGTCGTCCGGTTTACGGTGTAACCCCCAAGCATGTTCACGTAGCTGGCACGCTCATAGGCGGCAGGATCGTCCGACTGTCGGTGTGAGAGCACTCCCTTGAACTGTTCGATAGAGTCGTAGGGACTCTCCTCCAGCCAGGCCTCGATGCCCTTGAGGATATGGGCGAGCTGTTTGGGTCCGTGCAGCAGCAGGGTGCTGCAGAGGTGGGTGATGTCGGCGCCGGCGAGTAGCATTTTGATTGCGTCTTCCGCATTGTGGATACCGCCAGTGGCGGCCAGTGACAGCTTGACCCGACCATGCAGGATGCCCAGCCAGCGCATCGCCAACAGATTGTCGTGGGGCTGGGAGAGGTGCAGCGCCGGGGCAATGCGCAGGCTGTCGATATCGATGTCCGGTTGGTAGAAACGGTTGAACAGCGACACCCCGTTGGCGCCGGTCGCCTCCAGCCTGGTGATGAAGTGGCCCAGTGAGCTGAAGAAGGGAGAGAGCTTGACGGTGATGGGGATCTCGACCACTCCACGCAACGCTTCGAGCAGGGAAAGGTAGCGCTGTTCCATCGCCTCGGCGGAGTGTGTCATGTCAGCCGCCACGTAGTAGACATTCAGCTCCAGGGCGTCGGCACCGGCATCAGCCAGCAACTTGCCATTCTCTACCCAGCCGCTGGAGGAGATGCCGTTGAGACTGGCGATGAGCGGAATGTCGAGATGTTCCTTGAGCTTGCGGATCTGCTCCAGGTAGTTATCCAGCTCATCGGCAGGTTCGGCATGGAGTGGCAGGTAGCTGTCCGCTTCGCTGTGGCCCCGTTGTTGCTCCGTGAGCAGGGCATTTTGCCGCATGCGCTGGTCGTCCAACTCCTCCTCGAACAGGGAGTACATCACCAGTGCCGAGGCGCCGGCATCTTCCAGGGCGCGGGCGGTATCCAGACTGCGGCTCAGTGGCGAGGCGGAGGGGACGAGGGGGTTCTTAAGCTGCAGTCCCAGGTAGTTGGTTGTCAGATCCACGGTTGATGCTCCTCATCGGTTTACTCAAGACGGGGGAGGCTGCGTGCCCCTCGCTCATCCTGTCATTCTTGTGGTAGATGGACCCCTGCGTTCAGTGTCCTCGCCGGAACTTCCTATGGGCGCGTCTCTCATGCTGCCGGGCCTTGGCTGGCAAGGACTATGGTTTTTGCTTCTCGTCATCTTCAGGGTGGCTGTAGTCCATCGCCGCCAGCTGTTCGTAGTGGTGGTAACGGGCTGACGCCTCGAGCTGCGATTCATGCAGGAACTGCTCGGCGTTGTCCGGGTGGCTGCGCCAAAGCATGCTGAAGCGGGTTTCGTTGGAGACAAAATCGCGATAGCCGATGGAGGGCTTTTTCGAATCCAGCTGCAGCGGGTTCTCACCCTTGTCGATGCGTCTCGGGTCATAGCGCAGCAGAGGCCAGTGACCGCTGCGGGTTGCCAGGTCCTGCATCTGGTGGTTGTGGGCCATATCGTTGCCCCAGGCGATGCAGGGTGCGTAGGCGATAATGATGGAGGGACCGTCGTAGGATTCGGCTTCGATAAAGGAGCGTAGGGTCTGGATATCCTTGGCGCCGTAGGCCACCTGGGCGACGTAGACGTTCTCGTAGCTCATGGCGATCATCGCCAGGTCCTTCTTTGCCGCCGGTTTGCCGCCGGCGGAGAACTTGGCCACCGCGCCGCGCGGGGTCGCCTTGGAGGTCTGGCCGCCGGTATTGGAGTAGACCTCGGTGTCGAGCACCAGGATATTGACGTTGCGTCCGGCGGCGAGCACATGGTCGAGGCCGCCAAAACCGATGTCGTAGGCCCAGCCGTCGCCGCCGACGATCCAGACGCTCTTTTTCACCAGATAGTCGGCGATCTGCTCCAGTCTGCGCGCCTCGTCCTTATCGATGTCCTTGAGCCGCTGCAACAGTTCGCTGACCCGCTCGCGCTGATCATGAATCCCCGTTTCGCTGTTCTGCTCGGCGTTGAGCAGCGCCTCGACGCGCTCCTTGCCGAGCTCCTGCTTTAGCGAGAGCAGCAGCTCGCGGGCCAGTTCCGCCTGTTTGTCGACCGCCACCCGCATCCCCAGGCCGAACTCGGCGTTGTCCTCGAACAGCGAGTTGTTCCACGCCGGGCCGCGGCCGTCAGGATTTTTCGCCCACGGTGTGGTGGGCAGGTTACCGCCGTAGATGGAGGAGCAGCCGGTGGCGTTGGCCACCATCATGCGGTCGCCGAAGAGCTGGCTGGCGAGCTTCAGGTAGGGAGTCTCGCCGCAACCGGAGCAGGCGCCGGAGAATTCGAACAGCGGCTGGGTGAGCATCGCCTCCTTGATCACGTTGGGGCGCAGCATTCGCCGGTCGTACTCGGGCAGGCCGAGGAAGAACTCCCAGTTCTCCCGCTCCTGCTCGCGCCGCGGCGGTTGCGGCACCATGTTGATGGCGCGGCGGCCCGGATTCTCCTTGTCCTTGACCGGACAGATGTCGACACAGAGGGTGCAGCCGGTACAGTCCTCGGGCGCCACCTGGTAGCTGATGTGCCACCCCTCGGGGAATTCCTTGCCCTTGACCGGCACGTGTTTGAAGGTCTCCGGGGCGTTCTCGGCCAGCGCCGGGTCGAAAACCTTGCTGCGGATCACCCCATGGGGGCAGACGAAGGGGCACTTGCCGCAGTGGATGCAGAGCGCCTCATCCCACTCGGGGATCTCCAGCGAGATGTTGCGCTTCTCGAACTGTGTGGTGGCGGTGGGGTAGGTGCCGTCGTCGGGCAGCAGGCTCACCGGCAGGTTGTCGCCGCGGCCGGCAATGATCTCGGCGGTGACCTGTTGCACGAAATCCGGCGCCCCGGCCGGCACCACTGGCGGTTTGTCGAAGGTGCTGCTGACCGCGCCGGGTATCTCCACTTGATGGAGGTTGGCCAGCGAGGCGTCGATGGCGTTGAAGTTCATCTCCACCAGCTGCTTGCCGCGCTTGCCGTAGGTCTTCTCCACTGCCTCCTTGATCGACTGTATCGCCTGCTCCTGCGGCAGGATATCGGAGATGGCGAAGAAGCAGGTCTGCATGATGGTGTTGATGCGCCGGCCCATGCCGGCTTCGTCGGCGACGCGGTAGGCGTCGATGACGTAGAACCTGAGTTGCTTGTCGATGATCTGCTGCTGCATCCTGCGCGGCAGGGTATCCCACGCCTCGTCGGCGGGGGCGGTGGTGTTGAGCAGGAAGACACCCCCCTCGGCGGCCTTGTCGAGCATGTCGTAGCGTTCGAGAAAGACGCTCTGGTGGCAGCCGACAAAGCGGGCCTCGTTATCACCGATGAGGTAGGTGGAGTGGATCGGCTCGGGGCCGAAGCGCAGGTGAGAGACGGTGACCGCACCCGATTTTTTCGAGTCGTAGACGAAGTAGCCCTGGGCGTGCAAGTCGGTGCACTCGCCGATGATCTTGATGGAGTTCTTGTTGGCGCTCACCGTGCCGTCGGAGCCGAGGCCGTAGAACAGGGCGCTGACTGCCTTTTTCGAGGCATCGGTGCGGAAGGCGGCATCCCACTCCAGGCTGCTGTGGCTCACATCATCACGGATACCGATGGTGAAGTTGTTTTTCGGTTTTTCCTGTTTCAGTTCGTCGAACACCGTCTTGGCCATGCCGGGGGTGAACTCCTTGGAGGAGAGGCCGTAGCGGCCGCCGATCACACGCGGCATCGCCTCGCAGGGGGATTCTCCGCTGGCGACACCCTGGGCGAGGGCGCCGAGCACATCCTTGTAGAGCGGCTCGCCGTCGGCGCCCGGCTCCTTGGTGCGGTCGAGCACGGCGATGGCGCGCACCGTGGCGGGCAGGGCGTGGAGA
>OBLN01000670.1_pt1 | contig 12205 bp, 7 predicted proteins | sample 1519301 | NCBI WGS metagenome assembly OBLN01 (sample SAMEA2452533, study PRJEB22499) | sediment metagenome | reverse complement strand
CAGATCTTTACTGGTCGCGCTGAGAAGCTTGCGGCAGAGTTTGGTCACTTCCGGATAGTCGGTACCCTGGAGTTTGTCGAGCTCTTCCTTGATGAACAGGAATTCGTCCAGATAGCGGGGATCGGTGCCTGCAGGCGAGTCGCTTGTCAGTGGACGGCATATATCGGCTACCCAGGGTTCAGGTGAATAGGTCATCCCAGCATCTCCCGGCGGCCGGTACGGTAAAGCACGTCCAGCATGCTGGCGTCATCCTTGTCCAGCAAATTTCTGAGGTCGACGCGGCTGGAAAAAGAAGACAGCTTTGGCCATTCCCGACCCAGATCGAAAACCGCGTTGTCGTCTAGTTCGTGATTGAGCAGCGGCAGCAGGTAGGATGGGAGCAGCGGCCGGAAAAAGAGCGTCAGACTGGGCTCGCTCTCTGCTGTTCCTTCACTCCAGAAGTAGTGAGCCCGCCAGAAGCGATCCTCGAGGATTGATTCGACCATTTGGACCCAAAAGACAACCGAAGCTGTTTGTTCCTGCGCGGGTAAGGGCAGGCGTATGCCCCAGTGGGTCCGGCTGGCCCCGCGCTGCAGGACGGTTTTCAAGACGTTGTAGAAAGTCTGCCAGAACTGTTCGCGATTCTCCTTGGCAATAGGTTGCCGCAGCCCGTTCCAGTAGTGTCCCATCGTCAGCTTGTCAAAGCCGCGTATCTGGCTTTCGAGCAGTTCGCGTTGTGTCAGGGCCGGGTTTTCAAAGCTTTTCTGGTCCAATTCGCCTAACAGTTTGGCCAGCGCGACATTCTCACGCTGCAGGTGCACCGGATTGTCACCGTAGTCGAAGCAGTGGTCGAAGACAAATGGCGCTGTAGCCCGATGTCCGTGCAGTAGCGGCGCGGGGGCCACCCATAGCAGGGCAAAGGGATAGATACGTCCGCTCTTGTCCTGGCTGGCGCGCAGCGTACCAATCAGGTTGTGCTCCTGTTCGCCGCCGGTCAGGACAAAATGAAGCCGGGCAAATTGACGGTATGCGGGCGGCCAGCCTTTTGGATGCAGGCGCGTGATGGTGCCCACCCCTTCTTGCAGCCACTTTTCGAACGCGGTGGTCTCGCGGCAGCAGAGGTTGTGGCGAATGAAATCGCCGTGAAGGGGCAATTTGCCGAAGCAGGCCGTACGCAGCCGAGACGACGGGTTGATGTTTGCCCTCGTCTTTTCAAACAGTCCAAACATGGAGGAGCCCTGTCAAAAAATAGTGGCCGGCAGCCGGAAGTCTGAGAACAGGCCGCTGACGAAGATATTGCTGTCACGATCGGGGCGAAGTTTGAGCTGAACGGTCAGGGTGTGGCCCGGAGCCGATTCCAGATCCCAGGCCAGCATGTAGCCATCGGGGTCGTTGGTGATTCGCGCCTGTTTGAGCAGATGAAAGAGGCTCCAGTCGCCGGCGAAGTCGAGCTTGCCGAGCGCGAGATTGCCACTGGTTGTCCCGCCGACGACAGCAAGGGGCATCTGCTCATCGCCGGGCCACTTGAAGTGCCGCCATTCCTGAGGCTCGTTTTGGTAAATCATCTGCTGCCCGCTGGCTTCAAAGCGCACCATGCGCAAGCCGCGGCTAGGAATGGGGTAGATGGAAAAATGTACGTCCGGATGGTTTTGCCCCTGCCGGAAGAGACCGGAGCTGATCTGCGATGCCTGGGTCAGGGAGCGCAGCAGAGAGGGGTTGAGTTTGACGCCGATCCCAAGCCAGGACTTTTCTGCCCACTGATGACGTTTTTTCCGCAGAAAGGGTTTGAGCTGTTCGTCAGTGAAGCTCCAGATAATGCCGTTGTCCGGACGAAAGAAGTCGGAAACGTCGTTAAGTGAGGCGTCAGAGCCAGTAAGGCTGAAGGGAAACCGGTCGACAATCTTGCGTTTGTAATGAAGGAAAACCGTGCTGTTCCATTGGTTCTGCAGATAGTTCCGGGTTTGCTCAATGGTCATCAGCCAGGCCTGCTGAATCGGATTGGTAAGAACCTGCTCGGCCACCTTGCGGGTGCGGGCTTCAATGCCGTTGAGAAGACTTTTGGTGGAAAGCCAGCATTTGTACAACTCCGAATCGTTGGCGCCGCTGCCGCCCAGAATGCTGGCCGCATAGTGAAAACAGTCCTGCTGAACATCAATGGTGGCGGCCAACTGCTCAATTTCCGCTTGAGCCGAGGTCAGAGCCAGCAGGTATTGATTGATCAACAGACTGGTGTTCATTTTATCGCCGGCATCTGCGAGTTTGCGCAGGTCATGCAGGGGCGCCTCCAGTTCCGGCACCAGACTGCTTTCCCGGGAACCTGAGAAAACCTGAATCTCTTTACTTTCCGAAAGGTTGATATTCCTGGACACAACTTGCATGAGCTCGGCGATGGGCCCATCGTTGCGCGCAAGGAGCAGCATCTTCTTGCTGGCATCGTCCAGGGAACGGAAAGGATCCAACCGGGCTCCTTCCAGCATTCTGAACCAGTGTTCCGCGTATTCAGTGAAGTAGAGGCCGCGGATTTCCCGCTCTAACTGGCGGGAAAGTTCTTCATTCACAAGGTTTGAATCGGTGCTGTCATCCGTTGTCTGCAGGTAGCCGGTCACCCAGTCGCCACGGCTCGCCAGGGCGACAAGGTCCTGTATTTCTGCTCGAGTGAATTCGTACCAGCCCTTGGCGGTATACATAAAGGGGACCGCATGGGCACTGCTGAGAAGACCACGCCCAGGCCCTTTAATCATGTCCTGCAGGCCGAGATCACGGGCCTGCAGCCTGCCCTTGTTGCGGATCTGCGCATACAGCCGTTTGGGGTCCGGCAGGGCTTTCAGGTAGTTCTGAGCCTCAACCACCAGGGCCTGATCCACCTGACGTGCCTCCACAAAGTCCGGATGATCCTGGGGAACCTGCATGTGTGAGAGGTAGGTTCGCAGCAGGACTTCGAGATCTCGATTGTTTTTTTCTTTAACGGGTTCGTCGGCGCTGGATTCCGGCAGCCTTTTTTCCAGGCGCGACAGGAGGATTCTCGTCGCTTCATCAAGGTCAAGGCGGTCCGGACGGTTGAGCATCAGGTAGGCTTTGAGTCCATCATAGTAATCGTCGCGAATGGCGTCCTGACGTTTGGCCGACGAGGCGAGCCACTGCTTGCCGTAGGTGGCCAGTTCGATCTCGAGGTCGTCCAGGGCCGGCTGAAAGAACAGGCGTTCGAAGGACCCAAGCAAGAGGGAGCGGATTGCCGGAAGTTGCCTGTCCCCTTCATAGACGCCCATTGTCAGAGAGATGGGGAGTTTTTCCTCATACGCCTTGAGCTTCTGGTAGTGCCGCAAAACCTCGGTCAGGGCAGAAAAACGCTCCGAGGGGGCAGACTCTTTCGCTTCGACCACATCGGCAAGACGTTCGGCGGCCACATCCCCTTTTTTCAGCAGCAGAGTGTTGGCGGTCAGGGTAGTGCTCAGCAACATGATACTGCCGGCAATCAGGCCGAGACAGCCGACGATACTGGCTGTTTTCAGGGTGCGGTGTATGATTCCCGATTTTTTGGTGCGGCTGACATCCTGGGCATTGGGAAAGACGACGGACTGAAAGAAGTTTTTGACAAAGAAGCTGGTGGACTCGGGAAGTTCCGTGGCTTCTCTGTCTTCGACAAAGCCGAAAGCCTGGCGCATTTTTCCCAGGATTTTTTGAATGGGTGTTCCCTCCTGGGTGGCACTCGTCAGGTAGATGCCGCAGAAGTTGGGCGTATCCTGGTAGGGATTTTCCTTGGTCAGGCGGGTGATGAAATCGACCAGCCGGTTTTGGGCGGCCTCGAATTGACCGGGAAAATCGAAAAGCTCGTTTTTGGCTTGAATTTTCCGTACGAGAGACAGCTTGTACAGGCGCATTTCGGTCAAGCGGCGGTGCAATTCCCCCATTTTGGTGCGGAAGAGGTCGCCAATGTTCTGCGGTGCCTCGTGGCCCAGCCAGCAGCCCCAGACCTGGTCCCGCTCTTTGTCATCGAGATCGGCGAAATAGGAGGTGAAGCCATGCAGGAGGTCGCATTTGGTAAATACGACATAAATGGGAAAAACGCAGCCAAGGCGGGCGGTCAGTTCATCAATGCGATCCCGGATGATTTTGACATGCCGCTCAATTTCCTGGTTGTCGGCAGTAAGCAAATCGGCCAGACTGATCGCCACAATGGCGCCGTTAAGGGGTTGGCGGCGACGGTGCTTGCGCAGCAGCGCCAAAAAAGCCAGCCATTCCGGGCGATCGTCCTGCTCGGTGGTGTAGCGTCCCGCTGTATCCAGCAGGACGGCTTCGTTGGAAAACCACCAGTCGCAGTTGCGTGTGCCCCCGAAACCGCGAATATCGATATCGTTGTCGTGAGCATAAGGGAAGTGGAGCCCCGAGTTACGAAGCAGCGAGGTTTTACCCGCGGCTGCCGGGCCGATGATCATAAACCAGGGCAGAGCGTACAGCGCGGCGTTACCCCGGTGTTGTGAACCCAGTTCTGACGATTTGAGAGAGGCAATGGCCTGGTTCATCTTGCCGCGCAGCTCTTCGATCTCGGCCTGTCGGGACTGGTCCTGTTCGATGTGCGCATCGAGGTCTTTGCGAAACAGGTTGGAGCGATTCTTTACGACCAGACGACGGATCAGCCAGACGCCGACGAAAAAGACCAGAACACCAATGATCAGGTAGGCTCGGAGGGTCGTCTCCGTCAGGCCGACATAGGGGCCGGCCCACCATATCAGTGAGAGAACCAGCATGAGACCCAGGATGCGGGAGCCGAGGCGGCCGAAAAGATACGCCTGAATGATGAGCAATATGTTTTGCATGGAATTGTCCTGAAAGGTTGATGAAGGGGCTAATAGAGGGCGGAAGAGCGTTTAAAAACGGATTTCTGCTGTTGTTGGATATGGTCGACGCTGGCCTGGGCAATGTTGCCGGATACCAGGGAGTAGCCGATGTAAGTAAAAAAAATGACGGAAATGGTCACTACAGCGATAACCCAGTAAGGAACCTGTCTTCGCATCCTGTTGATCAGGGCGTGTCCGGGAAGGCCGACCGGAGCCAGCTGGCGTGGCGGCTGACCCCGGTACCCATCGATCTGGCTGCGCAGGTCCACCTGCAGGGCCATCAGCTTCTCAAGGCCTTTGACTTTATAGGCGCCTTCGAAGCCAAGCTGCAGGCAGTAGTAATAAAGTTCCAGCAGATGAAGATTCTCCTCCCCGCCCTGACGCAGGTTGGTCAGGCGCGTAAAGAACCCTTCGCCTGCGGTATGTTCCCCGAAAAAATCGAGCTGAAGAGGTTTGGCCATCCACTCCAGGCGGCCCGGCCAGGTTGAACTCAGGACCATTTCATCGATGAAGGCGGCCATGGCGTAGCGGGCATCTTTCTGCTCCACCATGCCGATCTGCAGATCAAAGGCCTTTTTCTCCATGGCGGCAAACTCCGCCAGAATGCGTTCACGAAAGCTGTCATCCAGAGTGGCGGCTTTCTGGGGGTTTTTCAGGGGTGCCACCAGGGAAAACAGGACTTCACAGCATTGAAGAAGGGGGTTGTGGGGGGCGGTTCGGGATTGCGTTTGCATGTCAGTTATTCCTCAACCGTTACGAGTTTGACATCTGTCGTGCTGAACAGGTGGGGCAGATAGATCGCCAGGGTGCCCTCGGTTTTAATCTGGGCCCAAAAGTCACCCCGGGCTTCGAGACGAAAATATTCATAGCCGCTGCGGGTGGACAGCTTTGCCGGCGGTCGCTGGGTGTGAATGAGTCGTACCCCGGGCAGGGCCGTGGCCACCACGGTTTCGATGACGCTGCGAGGCGTCACCTTGACCTGGCGGGCGAAGTCGGTAATCCAATTGGGGTCATCCGATTCGTAGAGCGCCTCCAGAAAGAAGGTGTGCTGACTGAAGACCGCTTCGGGAATTTCATAGCAACACAGAAGGCTGCTGCTTTCCCTTTCAAGGTCTAACGACGACGGTTTGCTGGTGCTTTTGATCTCCAGCAGACTCGTGAGCATGCCCTCAAGTCGTTGGAATATTTGAGCCAGTTCTTCCTGGTTGTAAGGCGGGATGAAGTCGATGGTCAGTTCGCTGTGGTGGGTGCAAAACGCCCCGAGGCTCTGGCACAGAACCCGGTACAGCTGTTCTGGGTGCAGGTCGGGGTTTTGGTGCAGATGTCGCAGCTGCGGGATCGCCATGTTGAGGTTGCGCAGCAGATTGTCGCTGCCGGGGTCGGCTTTGGCGAATTGGGCCGAGCCGCCGTCGCAGCCCGCCCGGGTCTGCTCAATCTGTTTCCGTTTGGCGTTCAGGGTGTCAATTATGCGGCCAAGGCGCTGCAGCAGTACCGGCGAGGCGGCTATCCGGCAGACGGGGGGAATGAACCCTTCCGTCAGTCGGTAGTGATGGTCGCCGTCGTGGATGACTTCGGCGATTTTAAGGCGCAGAAAGGGCTGCGTGGCCTGTTCGCCGGATAGCAGATGCAGATTGGGTTTGGCCAGCAGGATCTCCCGCTTGCGGCTGGCATCGAAACTGTCCTCCAGGTCGCGATAGTTCGCCAGCCAGCCACTGGCCTGGTTGCGTTGTGGGTAGCCGGAGATTCCGGCGACGTGCTGGTTGGAGGGAACCGCCAGATAAATGGCCAGAGGTTCGCCGGCCGGCGCTTTCAGCTCACAGGAGAGCGGCTCATCCATCGAGGAGTGATATGCGGCCAACCGTCCATCCTGAAAAAGTATTCTGGCCTCAAGCAGTTGAAAACGCCCCAGGCTCAATGCTTCCTGGTCGATCGCCAGAGAGATGACCCCCCAGCAGAAGGGGTTCAAAAGGGACTGCAGCATATGTTGTGCCCGTTCCCGCTGGCTATCCCATGCCTGAAAGTGCTGTTGGCTTAAAAAGAGGCCTTCGGCCCAAACGACTTTATTCATACAGCGCTTCCATAGCCGGCCCGGCTTTGTCTTTTGAAATGATCTTCCGTTGCATGGGTGCCCTCAGTTCACAAGGCGAAGACTGTTGTCTTGCAGCAAGGCTTCAAGATTGGTGGAAAGATCGATCCATAGAAAAGAACGGTCGGCCCGTTTGATGGCCCGCCAATTATTGTCCGCCTGATTGTGAAAGGCGGCCATGACGCCGACGAATTGGGCCTCGTCATGGCGTTCAATTTCCAGTTTCTGTTGGGAGGCCGGATCCAGGGTCAGGATTTCTTTACGCAGCAGCTGGTTGCCCAAAACAGAGGTTTCCGATTTCCACAACTCGTCAAACGTGGCGCGTTCAAACGCTTTGTTATCGCGAAGCTGGTAGATCCGTACCACGACCGGCAACGCCTCTTTGTGCTCGTTCATGTTGAGGGTGGCCGTGGAGGACAGGCTGACTTTCACCTTGGGGGCGGAACAGCCGCCCAGCAAGCAGGCGGTCAGTACAGCGAGAAGAAAGACGATCATGGAATGATTTTTGTTCATGGTGGCTCCTTGAAGGCGGATAGCTATTGGACCGGAAGAGGGGTGGCGAGTCGATTCCGGTACGCGATGTATTCTTTAACGAAACCACTGACGATCAGTTCCTGGTGGCGAAGATAGTCGTTTTCGCGGTAGTTGCGGTGCAGGCGGCTGTAGCTCAACCAGGCGAAGGGACGCCAGCCGAAGAGGCTGAAGGTACGGGAACGGATGCTGGCGGGAGACAGCTTCTCAAGCGATTCCTTGGCTACGCCGTCGAGGGCCCCATGCAGCGCCAGTTGATGGGCAATCAGGTCGTGCAGGACCCCTGAGAGGTTCTTTTGCCCTTCCTCCTTGTCGTTTAGCCAGCCCAGCAGCACCTGCTCAAATTCAGTTTGCCCAAGAGAAGCGGCCTCATGGCTGAAGACTCGGCTGTGAGGCAACCCGAATTCGACTGAGAAGCGCCGCTGTCCTTCGATTAATCTGGCCAGTCCGCCACAGACCGCCAGAAGAGCGCTTTCAGCCGATGACTTCACCTCGACGGGCCGATTTAAGGTTTTATGGCGACCAGAAATGGCACAGTTCAACATGGCAGTTCGTCCTTAATGTTGGCCGAGTAGTTTGCCTCGGCCACTGCTGGTTTGCGGTGTTGTCTCTTGATATTAAAAAGTTTAAATTTTAGCGCTTTTTTATAGTGCCATGGGGCTTTGGCTAAAAGACATGTGATTACAGGTAATTGTTGCAGATTAAAAATTAGAGAAAGCTTAAATACATTCTTTCGAATATTGTGTCAAGCATATAAAATAAAAATTGATTAATTTAATAGAATGAATTATAAGACGCCTTTAAATTTTCTTGCCCTGCCAAGGCCCGGCTTTAGCCGCTCCAGGGAGGCAGGAAGGGGGAGTTCATGGAGGCGATGGCACACCAGTCGCGATTGCAGGTCCGGGTTGGCTCGAAGATGTTCCCGGTGGTGGCGCTGGTCGGAAAAGAGACGTTCAGCGAACCTTTCGTGTTTCGCCTGACCGTTGTGTTTGCGCAAGACGAGCGTCTGGCATCCCTGTTGGGTGATTCGGCAGAGCTGATGATGAAATCGACAGGCGGGTTTGAGCGCCGCGTCAATGGGGTGGTCAGCGCCGCCAAACAGACAGCGGTTTCAGAAGACGGGCAGAGTATAGGCGAATTGACGCTTGCGTCCCGATTGGCGAGTCTGCAACGGCGCACCGATTGCCGCTTGATTGTGGGCCTCACCCTGCCGGAGATTGTCGAGCAGACCCTGTGCCGACATGGAATCCCTCAAAGCAGTCTCCACACCCATTGGAGTCGAAACTATCCCGTCCGTTCCGCCACCTTGCAGGCGCAAGAGAGTGATTTCGACTTTTTAAGCCGTCTCTGCAGTCAGCAGGGGATCTTTTTCTGGAGTGAGTCCGTCGAGAGCGATGAGCTGATTCACCTGGCAGACCATGACCAGGATTTTATCTTCCTTTCCCGTCCACCCCTGCGTTACCGGCAGGCGGCGACCCCGGTGACTGATGGTCTCGCGGCGGCCAGCGATGCCATTGTCTCCCTGAGCCTCAGCGCCAGTCTGACGCCGGAGCGCTTTATCGTTCATGATGTCTGCGAGAATCAGCCGGGTGAGTCCCTGGAAGGGCAGAGCCTGGCGCAAGTGGCCGAGCGAACGGGCCCAAAAACAGTGGATGTCCGTTTCGGGGTTGGAGCCCTTCATGTGGAGGAGGCGGAGTATGCTGCGCGGGTGCGGTCTCAACAAGCGGTTCGGCAGGCGATGGAGCTGCGATTAAGCAGTCATGCCGCCGATCTGCAAATCGGTTGTCTGGTGCATATCGAGGCCGATGAATACGGGGCTGGTATCAGCGGCGACTACCTCATCACCTCCATCGAACATCAGGCCAGTCAGGCCGCCGGACTCGGGCTTGGCGGTGAAAACGACTGCCCCTACACCAACACCGTAACACTTATTCCGCGGGGAACGCCTTGGCGAAGTGCCTGGCACGGTCACTGTCACCTGCCCATGACCTTTTCCGCCCGCATCGAAAGCCGCCAGGCAACACCCCTGCTCGATGAATCCGGACGCTATCGTTATCGCCAGGTGGCCAGCAGCGAAGTAGGGTCCCTTGGTGAAAACTCCGTCTTTGTGCGGCGCCTGCAGCCCTATGTCAGCGGAGGAAGAAATGAGGCAGCCGGCTGGCACACGCCTCTGCATGACCAGGCTGAAGTATTGGTGAGTTGCCTCAACAACGATCCAGATCGCCCCATGATTGTGGGTAGCTTGCCCAATCCGGATACCCCCTCCGTGGTCAACGGCGAAGAGCCATGGCTCAATCGACTGCTGACTGCCGCAGACAACGAACTCTGCTTCAGCGATCGCCGTGACGCCAGTGCCATTACCCTGCGCACCTTCGCGGGCCAAAATATCCTCCATCTCGATGCCGCTCTGGCCGAACACCGCCTCCGCCTGGCCAGTGAACATGGGTTGGTTACGCTCTATGCCAAGAAAACCCAACACATCCACAGTGGGGACACTTTCACAGAGAAGGTCGGCCAGGACCGCGTGCAGACCGCAGAAAACTGTCATGCGACCAGAACGAAAAACGGCAAGATTCATTATCAGTCGGCCCGGGATGCCCACTTGCAGGCAGCCGCCGGCATCCAGCTGCAGGCAGGCAGCCATATAGAAGCCCGCTGCCAGGAAGATCTGCGCCTTGATATTGAGCAAAGCACACGCATAAACGTTCAGCAAGACAACGCCGTCATCCGCGTAGACAGCGGCACTTTGACCATACAGGCCGACCAGGCCATCGACATCAAAGGCGACGGCGGCGGCCCCATAACTATCGGCCAGAACGGCGGCGGTATTGAAATGGCCACCAACGGCGACGTCACCCTGTTCGGCAAGGCCATCAGCTTTAAAACCGGCGGTCGGGTCAGCCTGAATGGGCAGGTGAATGTGGATGTGACCAGTCCGCCACAGGCGACATTGCCTGAGGCGGTTGAGGTGTTGGCCGTAACCGGGATCAGGATGTTGGCGGGTGAATTGAACAAAACGCAAGATGAGGTCAGTGCAATGGGTCTGACTATCCACCTTGTCGATCTGTTTGGTGGGGACGCACAGGCCGCAGCCAAAGTCAGCCCGCTTTACGAAGGAGCCAGCTGCATTATCAGTTCGGACAGTGGCGAGACCTACGAAACCACCGTTCGTAACGCGATGATTGAAGTGTCGGATTTCGTGATGCGGCAGCGCTTTCAACTGTGGATTGACGGATTAAATGTTATCAGTTCGGATAGGGAACAAACAGACCATGCCTGAAAACAGCAATGACACCCATGAACTCAAAATCAACCTGTCACGAGACGATGCTCAGCCTGAAAGTACGTCCGAACATCTCGTCTATGCCTTGCACCAACCGGTATATAATGGCGTCATCCTGCACCCGTCGCTCGGTTGCCCGCTGTTGGTCGATCATGAGCATAAAAACAGCCTCAGCCTTTTTCTGGCCGCAGGTTGCGATTTTTATCACACCTTCACCAGCGGTGCCGTCGCTGCCCAAGGCGGCAACCCCATCAAGCTGGTTATTGCCGCCGCTCTTAAAGTTATCCCGTGGGATGAGCGGGGCGTCGTCCTTAAACACCCCGGCAAGGCAGAACTGATTTACCCCGACAGGCAAACCGCTTTAGGCAATATCTCCTGCACTCTGATCGGCGAGATTGGTATCGAACTCAAAAATTGTCAGGGTCACCATTTTGCCAGCCTGCGGAAAAGCACCCTAACCACCCTGCAGCAACTGGGCTTGAGTCATTGTTACCAGATCACTTTAAAGGATCTGCCCATTTTTCAAGCTGCCGGACTTTACGAAGCCTTCTGGACTGTTCGCAATGAACAACCAGAAGATGAGGACCTGGATCAAACCTACTTGAACAGCTCTGACCGTTTGTTGCGTCAGTATGTCCATAAACACTATTATGGTTGTCCTCAGAGCGAGAAACACCTCCCACTCAATGCCTATCGTGTTGATGGCGAACAAGGCTTAAGCTTTGTAGTCGACAGCGCAACGCCGCTCATCGCGCGGCATCCCATTTACGTCGCTGCTGCCGGAAAATCAAAACTTTGCCTCGGTCACTTAAGCGATGTGCACCTGTCATCCAAACAGTATTGCTACAAAGGCAAAGGCGCCACCGTCATCCCAGGTGTTGACGAAGCGGTTTCACCGCCAATTGGCGACATGGCCAACAACAACGGCGACAACTTCCATGACCTGCTCCAGCAAATGGGTCCTGAGGTTGATGCCGTAATTATCACCGGCGATCTGTACGATCATTTGCATAACTACGATCCCACCCTATTGAACACAGACAAAACCGGCAAGCTGTGGGAAGCCATGTATTTGGAAAATACTGAAGACGTCACAAGAAGACGACGGCAGGATTTTCCCTACGGCATCGACGGACTTTGTGTCTACAGCCTGCTGATCGACTTTTACAATCGCCATAAAAAGCCGGTGTGGATTACCAGCGGCAATCACGAAGCCTATGAATTTCCTTACGGAATTTCTCCCAGGCTTCCACTCATCGGAAAAGTCAATGAAGGCGTGCCCCTCGACCATAACCTGACCATTTACGAAGCCATTTTGCTTTATGGGCCGGGCTATAAAACCGTGCTTAAAAAGATGAATTTTGATGAAGATAATTTCGATTGTTTTTACACTCTTTTTACCCCGCTGACTGATTGTTGGCAGATTTTCGGTGATCAATGTCTGCTTGGCCTGGAATGGGGGAATGGTGAAGACATTGGCTGGAGTCTCGT
>OBLN01000669.1_pt1 | contig 12206 bp, 8 predicted proteins | sample 1519301 | NCBI WGS metagenome assembly OBLN01 (sample SAMEA2452533, study PRJEB22499) | sediment metagenome | reverse complement strand
CTCTTGTCAAAAGCCGAAGGCATAGCCGTTGCAGGTATGACGCAGACTTCGGAAATAGCCGAGCAGGCGGTAACAGTTCTGAATGCCTCGTCTGTGACGATGGTTACGGGAATAGTCATAGCGATTATGATTGGCATAATTCTCGCAGTTTTTATGACAAGAATGATAACAAAGCCTCTCTTCCTTGGTGTTGAATTTGCAAAACAGGTGGCAGACGGTAATCTGGATGCCCATATAGACATCACAAGCAATGATGAAATAGGCGAACTCGCCTCTGCGCTGAGAGACATGATAACAAAACTGAGAGATATAGTTTCCGACGTGAAAAGCTCATCCGAGAATGTTTCCGCCGGAAGTGAACAGCTCAGCAGTGCTGCGCAGGAAATGTCGCAGGGTGCCACAGAGCAGGCAGCGGCAGCGGAAGAGGCGTCAAGCTCTATGGAAGAGATGACCTCAAACATAAACCAGAATGCTGATAATGCTCTCCAGACAGAGAAAATTGCCAGAAAAGCGGCTGATGATGCTAAGGAAGGCGGCTCTGCGGTTGCTCAGACTGTGAAAGCTATGAAAGACATAGCAGGCAAGATTTCTATTATAGAGGAAATCGCCCGCCAGACGAATCTCCTTGCCCTCAATGCTGCTATCGAAGCAGCAAGAGCGGGAGAACACGGAAAGGGTTTTGCTGTGGTAGCCAGTGAGGTACGCAAGCTTGCCGAACGTTCACAGGAAGCCGCAGGCGAGATAAGTACGCTTTCTGTAAGCAGCGTTGAAGTTGCGGAAAGAGCAGGTTCGCTTCTCGAACAGATACTTCCGGATATTCAGAAAACAGCGGAGCTTGTGCAGGAGATAACCGCATCCAGCACAGAGCAGAGAACCGGAGCAGAACAGATCAACAGTGCAATCCAGCAGCTTGATCAGGTTATACAGAGAAACGCCGGAGCATCCGAGGAAATGGCATCTACAGCAGAAGAACTTGCAAGTCAGGCAGAGTCGCTTCAGCATGCAGTGGCATTTTTCAGAATGAGCGGCAGTTCCTCAGCTGTTGTCAGAACCCGCAGTAATACAGGCGGAGGCTTCAAACCTGCTAAAACACCTGCACTTTCTGCTAAAACAACAAAGAAGACAGACTCTTCAAAGGGCATAAGTCTTAATATGCACGATGACAATGACAAGCTGGATGAAGAGTTTGTAAGTTACTGAAAATAAAATATCCCGTTCTGCGGAGTTACACCGCAGGACGGGGGTTGGAAAGGTGGTGTATGTCTTCTAATTTTGATATTTTTCGTCAGAATCTTTCATCCATGGAGTTTGAGCGCATTAAATCATTCATAGAAAATCACTGCGGAATCAAGCTCCCCCCGACAAAGAAACAGATGGTAGAGGGAAGATTAAGAAAGAGGCTGAGGAAACACGGCTTTACCACCTATGAGGAATATCTGGATTTTGTGTTTAACTCAGGTGAGGGTGAGGAGGAAATAGTCAGCCTCATAGATGTTATAACAACAAACAAAACCGATTTCTACCGTGAGCCCGGTCACTTTGAATATATGAGGGACAGAGTTCTGCCTTATCTTCTGAAAGATAATGACAATGCCAAGGTCAAAGTCTGGAGCGCAGGCTGCTCTAGCGGTGAGGAACCGTATACTCTTGCAATGGAGCTTCACGGTTTTTTTGAAAATATACGAGGCTGGAATTATGAAATTCTTGCCACGGATATATCCACCGATGTGCTGCAAAAAGCATGCACAGCTATTTATAATGAAGAAAAAATAGCCCAGCTTCCCTTTGAACTGAAAAAAAAATTCTTTTTAAGATCAAAAGATAAAAATGACTGCAAGGTGCGTCTGAAGCCGTTTATAAGAAAGTCAGTCAGGTTCTCCCGCCTTAATCTTATGGATGAAAAGTTTTCTCATGATAAGGATTATGACATAATATTCTGCCGTAATGTTATAATATACTTTGACAGAGACACACAGGAGAGGATTCTGAAAAGGCTTGTAAGCCATCTTAAACGGGGTAGGTTTCTTTTTTTAGGACATTCGGAAACCATACATGGGATGGACCTTGATGTGGAGACAGTCGCACCGACAGTTTACAGAAAAGTATGATTCAGGAATAAGGCAGTTGATCAAAAGCATTTATTTGAAACCATGTGAAATGTATCTTGAAAAAGAACCTGCTGTGGTCAGCACGGTTCTCGGATCGTGCGTTTCAGTGATAATGTTCTGGTCAGCTGCTAAAATCGGCGGGATGTGCCACGCCATGCTCCCGCTCGCCAATTTTTCAGTGGTAGGAAACAACCCTTCTCATGTTAACAAATTCGTTGATAGTTCAATAACATACATGCACAGCCGCTTCAATGCATGGGGGGCTGTTCCTTCCGAAATAGAGGTCAAAGTCTTCGGCGGAGCAGACATGTTCCGCACAGAATCAGTTAAGCTAAAGAGAGAAACTGTAGGCACAAAAAATATACAGGCGGCTTTTGCCGCTTTGTCAGCTTTGGGCTATAGAGTCACTGCACAGGATGTGGGCGGAGATATGGGAAGAAAACTGTATTTCTACTCCTCGGAAGGACGTGTCTTTATGAAAAGCCTGAGGAATACGATGGACGCAGGTTGATATTATGGGTCTGAAAGTTCTTGTTGTTGATGATTCCGCAGTGGTGAGGCAAACCCTCACAGAAATCCTTTCATCCGATCCGGAAATAAGCGAGGTGGCATCCTGTCAGGATCCGTTCTACGCAGCGGAGAGAATGAAGCATTTTATTCCGGATGTTATCACTCTGGATGTTGAAATGCCACGAATGGACGGCATCACATTTCTTAAAAAGCTTATGTCTCAGCACCCTATCCCTGTGGTGATGTGTTCGAGCCTTACTGTGGAAAATTCACAGACACTTATGAAGGCGATTGAGTACGGCGCAGTGGATGTTATACAGAAACCCAGATCGGGAACAAAGGCATTCCTTGAGGAGTCCAAAATCCTTATCTGTGATGCTGTAAAGGCGGCTGCAAAGGCTTCTGTTAAGAAGATATCCGCTGTCTCACGCACTGTTCAGCCGAAACTGACTGCGGATGTAATTATACCGAAAAGCACCAGCAAAGCGATGATGGAAACCACTGAAAAGGTTATCCTTGTTGGGGCATCCACAGGGGGAACAGAAGCGCTTACGGTATTTCTGACTGCCATGCCGCCGGATTCGCCTGGAATAGTTATAGTTCAGCACATGCCGGAGAACTTTACAGCCTCGTTCGCCCAAAGGCTGGATTCACTGTCTAAAATAAGTGTCAAAGAGGCGGAAAACGGTGATACCGTGCTTCCCGGCAGAGCATTGATAGCACCGGGAAATAAACATACTCTGATCAAACGCAGCGGTGCCAGATACTACACTGAAATAAAGGAAGGTCCTCTAGTCAGCAGGCACAGACCGTCGGTTGATGTTCTTTTCCGCTCAGGAGCCAGATATGTGGGTTCCAACGCAGTTGCGGTAATAATGACAGGTATGGGCGATGACGGGGCAAAAGGTCTTCTGGAACTTAAAGAAGCCGGTGCGTACACCATAGCGCAGGATGAGTCCACAAGCGTGGTTTTCGGTATGCCGAAGGTGGCAATAGAACTCGGCGCAGCGCAAAAAATTCTTCCGTTGGGAAATATATCTCAGTTTGTTGTGGCGTATTGCAGGAACTGATGCAGGAGCTGATTTTAAAATGCAGGCAGATTTTCTTAATGAAATAATCGGCATACTGACCGCCTCAATGGCGGTTATGTTTATGTTTATGTATTTATACATAAATGAAAGGAACGATTATCTCAAAATTTGGGGATACAGCTGGCTTTTCAACATAATAAGGTACTCTGTTGAGATGATTATTTTCAGAAACGGGGAAAACGATTTCCTGTTTTTTCTGAAACTCAGCTTTGTACTGATGGGGGCTGTGCTGCTTGTCATGGGCGCTCATATGCTTATTGATAAAAAGAAGCTCCGCTTTGTCCTTCAGGGGGCTCTTGCGGCTGAAATCCTGCTTGCTGCGGCTGTTTTTTACGGAGCCGGGTATTTTGTAATAGATGCAGTAGTCTTTGTTTTCTCTGCTGCAGCATTTATCTATACAGGCTTTATTATTCTTGTTTCAAAATCATTTTACGGCTTCGGAAAGAAGGTGACAGGCGTGTCACTTATCCTCTGGGGAATTCATAAAATGAACTATCCCGTATTAATTGAAGGCACAAGAGAAGGTGCAGTTAATATCCAGTATTTTTCAGCGGGTTTTCAGCTTGCAGTTTTTTTAACCTTCACCGTGTCTGCCGGAATAATAATAATGCATTTTGAAAAAATGAAAAAGCTGGAGAGGCATCTTTCTATTATTCTGGATAAAATGAGCAGTACGGGCAGTTCGGCATATTATAGTTTCAGCTTTCGTCCCGAACCGTCTGTTGAAGTACTTAGCCGGAGTGCCTCAAGCCTTCTTGGTTTTACCGGAGATGAAGAAAAAAACGCTGAAATAATATACCGCATCGCAGACTATGAGAAAAACCGGAAGGGAACAGAGAACTCAGAAGAGATGGAATCTCTTCCTTTCACTGATTCCGAAGGCAGGCTCAGATGGCTTGAGTTTTACAGCATGGCGGAGTATTCGTCCGATGGTGATTTATCCTCGCTGACTGGTTTTGTATTCGATGCTTCAGATAAATATATGAAATTCAGAGAGAGCCTGAACAGGATGGAATGGTATGAGGGAATGTTCCGCCTTTCCGGCGTTCCCATGCTGTTTATTAATATCAACACTCTCATGATAGAGGATGCCAACCGTGCCGCAGAGATTTTCTTCGGCACAGGTGTAGAAAAGATGAAAAACCGTGCCCTTTCCGATTCTATTTTCAGGGAAAACCCTTTTTCTGCGGATTTTCTCAGGAAGATTGAAACAGAAGGACAGGGTAAAATGCAGTGCAGTCTTAAAAATGAGAAGGACACTGTTAAGGATTTTCTTCTGCTTTGTGCTAAGGTGCGTTTCAGGAACAAGGAATATATCTATGCAATAGTTGTTGATAAAAGTAATGAAAAGTACCTTACAAACAGGCTTTTCAGCCTTGAGAATATACACAAGGCACTTCTGAACGCAATGGATGAAGGAGTAATCGTATTTGACGGAGTTATGAATATTAAATTCATGAACAATTCCGCTGCCCGCATCCTGAAGTACAGTCCTTTGTCTCAGCCTGAAAATATTGACAGTATTCTCTGTACAGAAGACGGAAGCCCGGAATCTCCGATCCTTGAAGCGGTGAATAAAAACAGAGGCATACACAAAGGCGAGGTGTTTTTCAGAAACAGCAGCGGAGATGTTATTCCCGTTGCATACAGTATAAACAAACTCGAATACGACTCCTATGAGAGCGGTGGTGTTCTGGTTTTCAGGGACATAACAGAAGAAAGGAGAATAAAAAACGGACTGATAGCCGGAATAGAGGAAAAAAACTTTCTTATAAGAGAGATACACCACAGAGTAAAAAATAATCTTCAGATTGTCAGCAGCCTTCTAAGTATTCAGAGTGAGTATTTGAATGATGAAAAGGCAGTTGCTTACTTTAAAAACAGCATACAGCGGATTAAATCCATGGCGATAATCCATGAAATGCTTTACAGGGGCGACAGTGCGCAGGGGCTGGACTTCAAGGCATATCTTACACGCCTTGTGGGTGAGATATCTATGACGTACACTTCTGTCTGTCCGGTTTATGTTGATGTAAACTGCTGTGAGATGCGGCTTAATCTTGACGAATCAATAGCCATAAGCCTGCTGATAACGGAAATAATCACAAACTGCTACAAGCATGCCTTCGACAGAGATTCAGTGGATGCACGCATTAATATCTGCGTAAGTTTTACGGATGATGGAAAAAAAGAGGTAAGCATTGCAGATAACGGAGCAGGAATAGCCGACACAGAAGGTTTCAGAACTTCCGATACCCTCGGTTCACAAATAATTACATCGCTTTCTTCCCAGTTGGGGGGAGATTTGCGTATTGAAAATAACAGCGGAACTGTTTTTGTTTTGAAATTTTAACACTTTGTTTGTTAAGATTGTTGTAGTCAAAAGGAATTGTTATGGGAAAAATACTAATTGTTGAAGATGAAGCCTTGATTGCTATGGATATAAGGTCGAAACTGTTGAGTTTCGGCTATTCTGACGTTGTGTACGCTGTCAGACCTGAAGATGCGATGAAGGAGATCGAAAAGGAAATTCCCGTACTCGTTCTTATGGATATAAACCTTAAATCTGATCTGGACGGCATAGACCTCGCAGGTATCATCAATACCGCTTACCGCATCCCCATTGTTTTCCTCACCAGCTATTCAGATATCAGCACAATGGACAGGGCAAGTGAAGCCGCACCCTACGGATATATAGTTAAACCGGCTGAAACCCAGTCCCTTTATTCTGTTGTGTCAATGGCTATCAGAAGAGCCGCCGTGGAGCGCAACCTTGTGGAGCAGAACGGGCTTTTTGAAACTGTTCTGGAAAACTCCGCAGAAGGGATAGTGGTTGCTGATGAATCTTTCAGGATAAAATATTTTAACCATATTTTTATGGAGATATTCGGCATAGAAAGGGGCGATATTTACGGTGAAAATGTTGGAGATGTCATAGCATCCCTCCAGCCTTCACTCGAAGGTGTTGCCCAAGGAATTATCAAAGGCAGGGAAAGCAAAGCAAAAAGACTCGATCTTAATCTTTCCGGCAACAAGCGCAAAACGGTTCTTATGAATATTTCCACTTTCAGTCTGGGCGGCGAACAGACCAGATATCTTTTTATCTTTTCGGATCTGAGTGAACTGGAAAGAATGAAGGATGAGCTGGATACAACAGCGAGAAATTTTGACGAAATTTTTGAAAAGAACCGTGATGCTCTCGTGCTGCTTAAAATGCCCGAACATACTGTATCTGACCTGAACCCCGCTGCAGAAAGGATGTTCGGGTTCAGAAAAGATAAAATGCTCGGTAAGGTCCCCTCGGAGCTTATACGTGTTCTGGCGGTAAGCGGCTGTATTCTCGGTGACTCCGGTCAGGACGAGGCTGTATGTACCATGACCCGCCTAACAGGCGAGACTTTCACGTTTCTTGCCAACTCCCAGCGGCTCAGTATCGGCGGAACAGATTACCTTTATCTTTCTTTCAAAGATATTACTGAGGCTAAAAAGCTTGAGAAAAGAGAGCGTCAGCTTCAGGAAAAGCTCATTCAGACCAATAAAATGACAGCGCTTGGCACACTGGTGTCAGGCATAGCCCATGAGATTAATAACCCCAACAATTTCATAATGTTTAACAGTAAAATGATGCTGGATCTCTGGAAAGGGTTCAGCGAAGTGCTTGACAGAGTTTACGAAACAGAAGGTGATTTTGAGGTGGAAAATCTGCCTTATTCTGTCCTGCGTGAGGATATTCCGAAGCTTCTGGAAGGAATCGCCGGCGGCTCGGAGAGGATTAAAAAAATTGTCCATGAGCTTAAAAGTTTTTCCAAAGGGGACACGGAAAACATGGAAGACATTATTAATGTTGAAGATGTTGTCACCTCTGCAGTGAAAATACTTAATCAGCATATTCTGAAATATACTTCTGATTTTTCCACGGACATCATAAAGCCTGTTCCAAATGTCAAAGGAAACAGGCAGAAAATGGAGCAGGTACTCATCAATCTGATTCTTAATGCACTTGAGGCTCTCCCTGATAAAAACGGCTCTGTCAGACTTCTCTGCACTTCAGATGAAAACGGAAATCTGAAAATCTGCGTTTCAGACACAGGGGTAGGCATTCCGGGTGATATAATAAGAAGAATAACCGAACCTTTTTTCACCACCAAGCTTAAGGACGGAGGAACCGGGCTGGGGCTTTCTATAGTGTATACTTATGTTAAAGAGCATAAGGGCGAGCTGGATTTTGCCTCCGAACCGGAGAAGGGTACGACCGTTACGGTGACTTTCCCCGCGCAGGGATAATCAGAAGGAATACTATGCTGAAATACGATATTCCTATACTTCTTGTGGATGATGAGGAGGATATCCTTTTCTCCTACAGTTTTGCCCTGAAGAGTGCAGGCTATAAAAACATCACCACTGCGTCCGGCGGGCAAAAGGCACTTGATATCCTTGAGCAGAGAGCGTTTGCTCTTATTGTTCTGGATCTTTACATGCCGGAGATTGACGGAAACGATATTCTCGACTTCGTAATGGCAAAGTATCCTGAAACTCCGGTGATTATTATCACGGCGGCGGATGATTCCCAGACCGCTGTAAACTGCCTGAAAAAAGGCGCAGATGACTACATCCTCAAACCTGTGGACAGTCTCCGTTTCATTACTACCATCAAAAATATCCTTGAAAAAGAAGAACTTAAACGTCAGGTGGAAAGCTTTACCGAAGCAACTGAGGCATCGCACCTAAAATGCTCCTCCGATTTTTCTTCTATTGTCACAAAAGAAAGCTCCATGTTTGCAATATTTAAATACATTGAGGCTGTGGCAGGCGGAATGCAGCCCGTTTTGATATGCGGGGAAACAGGAACAGGAAAGGAGCTTATGGCAGAAGCCGTCCATAAGGCAAGCAGGCGGAAAGGGGCGTTTGTCCCTGTGAATGTTGCGGATGTGGATGATACAGTCTTTTCCGATACCCTTTTCGGTCATAAAAAAGGTGCCTTCACCGGAGCGGACAAAGCCCGGCGGGGTCTTCTTCTGGAAGCGTCCGGCGGAACTCTGTTTCTGGATGAGGTGGGAGATATCTCTGAAAACTCTCAGCTTAAACTTCTGCGTTTTTTGCAGGAAGGCACTTTCAGGGCAATGGGCAGTGACACGGAAGAAAAAGCCGATGTCCGCATCGTGCTGGCAACCAACGCCGACCTTGATAAAAAGGTGACAGAGGGGAGATTCCGTAAGGATCTTTATTACCGTATTGCAATACATAAACTCTGTATTCCTCCTCTGCGGGACAGAAAAGGAGATATTCCCCTGCTTTTTTCCCATTTTTATAAGATGGCGGGGGTGGAACTCGGCACTCCTGAAAAAAACTTTGAAAAAGCAGCAGCAGGTATTCTCTCTTCATACACATTTCCCGGAAACATCAGAGAATTAAGGGCTATCGCCTATGACCTTGCGGCACGGAGCCCGAACATGCTTACAGCGGGTGATGTGATTGCTTATCTTGAATCCACAGGCAGAAGCAGAGGTGCTGTAAGCTCCGCTGTACCTGCGGGGACTCAGTTTACCTATTCCGGCAGGTTCCCTTCTCTCAAAGATATGGAAAATATTCTCATAAGCGAGGCACTGAAAATCAGCGGCGGAAACCAGAGCAAAGCAGCCGCTCTTCTCGGAATATCAAGGCAGGCGATGAACAAGAGAGTCAAGGGATAGAGCTTTATTCCCATTTCCTATCATGCATATAGGATTATTTTTGTCTTTTTAAATCTGTTGACATGATAAAAAAACGGGGATATTGTTGACCTATGAGGTAAACAATTGGACTCATTCATAGCAAGAGAAGGCGATTATGCCATACGGATTGTTGTTTATTTAGCCGAAAGCGGCGGGATGAAAAAAGTGGAAGAAATAAGCGCTGCAGTGGGTGTTCCCAAACCTACAACTGCAAAAGTTATCAACAGACTTAAGAAGTGCGGGTTTATCACAACACGCACAGGCAAACACGGCGGTATAGAAGCCTCTCCGTCCGCTATGGATGCAAGCCTTTATGATATACTTAAATGTATGGGAGCCACACTTGATCTTAACGTTTGTCTGGCTCACCCTTCTGCCTGCTCCAGAAAGCCTTTCTGCCGTGTTACTCACAGACTTGCGGATATCCAGTCGGTAATGACAGAACAGCTAAAAGCCTCAAAAGTTAGGGATTTCATTTTTTAATTCATATACATGTCGCTGCCGGGTCATAACGGTGGCAGGAGGTTCTAAATGAATGAATACTCATATGACTACAGAACGGTGCAGGGGTTTATACTCTCTGCGATCTTCTGGGGAGTCATCGGGCTTGTTATCGGTCTGCTCATCTCTGTGCAGATGTGGGATGCGAATTTCAACTTCGGTGAGTACTTCTCCTTCGGAAGGCTGAGAACTATCCACACTAACGTACTGGCTTACGGGCTGGGAATAGGTGCGGAGTTCGGTATTTTTTACTATCTCACAATCAGGCTCACGAAAAGGAACCTTGTGCTGGGCAAACTCGCCAGATTTCACCTCTGGCTGTTTAACGTAGGCATGGTTCTGGCGACTTTCACGCTTTTCATAGGCATGAACCAGTCCCTTGAGTATGCAGAGTTTGAATGGCCCATAGACATTGCCATCGTTATTCTCTGGGTGATATTCACCATCGTTATTTTAGCCAATATTTTTAAAAGAAAAGAAGAACATATGTATGTTTCTCTCTGGTACATTATCGCAACGCTTATAGCAGTTGCTATTCTGTACATAGTGAACAACCTGCATATACCCGCAACTCTTACCAAGTCTTACCACCTTTTCGCAGGTACAAACAGTGCAAACGTGGAGTGGTGGTACGGACACAATGCAGTGGGCTTCCTTTTTACCACACCGATACTGGCAATGTTCTATTATTTCCTTCCTAAAGCGACAGGACTCCCCCTCTACAGCCACAGACTTTCGATTATTTCTTTCTGGTCGCTTATATTCGCCTATCTCTGGACAGGGGCTCACCACCTTGTTTACACTCCGCTGCCCGACTGGATTCAGACTCTTGGCATAGTGTTCACTATCTTCCTCATAGCTCCGTCATGGGGTTCGGTTATCAACGGTTATTTCACTGTGGATGCTGACTGGGGCAAGATGAGAACAAACTATCTCACTAAGTTTTTTGTACTGGGGATCACCTTCTACGGTCTTCAGACCATTCAGGGCCCCTCACAGGGGATCAGAGTAATAAGCTCACTTATCCACTACACTGACTGGGTTCCCGGACACGTGCATATGGGTACAATGGGTTGGGTTACAATGATAATCTGTGCGTCAGTTTATGTGATTATTCCTCACATCTATAAAACTGAAATCTTCAGCGAAAAAGTGGCTAACATCCACTTCTGGCTTGTGCTTGTGGGACAGCTTATGTTCTCCATCACAATGTGGGTAACAGGTATTCAGCAGGGTGCAATGTGGAAAATGACTAATGCCGACGGCAGTCTGAAATACACATTCATGGAAACCCTTGTGGGCAACTACCCTTACTGGCAGATGAGAACCGTAGCCGGCGTAATTTTTGTCGTGGGCATGCTGTTCTTTGTGTATAACGTATTCATGACTATCAGAAAGGGACAGGCTAAGGCTGCCCTTGCTGATGTGAAGGCAGCGTAGGGAGGTGCGGTGATGAGTCATAAAAAAGATATATACTCCAGAGCCATACCCTTTGCACTGATGGTTGCTGTAACTATCCTCATCGGTACTGTAGTTACCACTATAGCTCCTATGTTTACCAAGGGTATGCACCCGAAACTCGAAAATCTTCAGCCCTATACAATGCTTGAGCTTGCTGGGCGTGATATTTATCAGAAAGAGGGCTGTGTGAACTGTCACACTCAGACAGTCAGACCCCTTAAGGCGGATGTTCTCCGCTACGGCGATTACTCCAAAGCGGGTGAATTTGCCTATGACCGTCCCTTCCTCTGGGGCTCAAAGCGTACAGGTCCGGATCTTGCCAGAATAGGCGGTAAATATCCTGACGAGTGGCATATTCAGCATATGGAAAATCCGCAGGCGTTCTTCCCTAAGTCAAACATGCCTAAGTATCCCTGGCTTAAGGAGAAAGCACTTAACGTAAATGAAATGAAGGCAAGAATGGATGCCCTCGGCTTTCCTTATACGGATGAGGATGTTGAGGAGGCTGCCGAATCAACAGAGCTTGACGCTATGGTTGCTTATCTCCAGATTATAGGTACGGCTGTAGAGAAGGAAGGGGCAATGGTTATCGAGGAAGATTCCGTTGAAGATGAAAACCCCCTTGCCGGAAACGCCGCTGCGCTTGAAGAGGGCAAAGCTCTCTACTCCGCAGAATGCGCAGGCTGCCACGGTGTCAATGCTGAAGGAAACATCGGCGCTTCACTTGTGGATTACGCAGAAGCTGAACCCGCTTCCAGAGACACATACATTGTAATAGCCAACGGCTATGAAGGTGTAATGCCCGGCTTTGCCTCATCTTTCAG
>OBLN01000667.1_pt1 | contig 12214 bp, 13 predicted proteins | sample 1519301 | NCBI WGS metagenome assembly OBLN01 (sample SAMEA2452533, study PRJEB22499) | sediment metagenome | reverse complement strand
GGCGAACTATATATAACTGTCGGTTGATACCCGATCTCTCGAACAAACTGCCCCATTCGCGGTGCATCATTCAATCCACGTTCAGCTAACGGCCTCTCAAAATCACTTAACCCCGGTTCGTCCCAGCTGGATTTTGCATGTCGTAACAATAAGATCTGTTTCATACCTGATTTCATTTTTTAGTTTCCAGCTCAACCACTTCCACTTTATGGGCATATTTACCTGCTTCAATAGACCCTTCTGATGACTTGGCCAACACTTTAACCAACTCGATCCCAAAGAAGATGATAATACCCGAATAGTAAACCCACAACATTAAAATAATCACTGAAGAAGAAGCCCCGGATAACTGAGTGAGTGAACTGTTACCAATCACCATACCGACAAGGAATTTCCCGAACACCAGCAGTAAGGTTGTAATAAAACTGCCCCAGAACAATGGTCCCCGTGGCAACCGAACATCCGGCAGGATATAAAACATCACCATGATGGCGAACAGGATCATCATGATCGAAAACCCATTACCAACAGCACCAATCAGTATCACTTGCTCGGTCAATGCTTCAATCGGTACGATATTTAATAAAGCGGTCATAACAGAATCAACGATCAGGGATAAGATCATTACTGCACCCATCAGCATGATCATTCCAAATGCCAATGCCCTGTCTCTGAACACTTTAAATACCCCTACTTCAGGCATTGGCTTCACTTTGAAGATCTGATTGAACGAATATTGCAGCTGCACCAGCATACTCGTCGACGAAATGATCAAAAATACAATGCTCAGGATCAGATATAATAGACTTTCATCATTGGTTTGTACGGTTTCCGCGAGAGTCATAACCCCCTTGCTGCTTTCTTCCCCAATATTGTTTATCAAGAATTCCCTCAGCTCTGCCATGGCACTTTCGCTTCCAAAAAAGAGTCCGGCCACATACACTGATATAACCACTATCGGAGCCAGCGAGAACAAAGAATAGAAGGCCGTGGCCGCACTGAACTGAAAACAATTGTCTTTTACAAAAGAGTCGAATGTCAGATAGGTCACCTGCCATGCTTTTCTAAGCGATCTGATCATATCAGTTGGTTTAGCTGTTTAATATTCGGCTTGGAGCATACAGGGTCAATATCACCCCTCGGGCTATCATAAAAGCCGTCATCGCCATCCATAACGCATGTACTCCCGCAAACGGTTCACTGATATAATATACCGGCACAAATACCAGGACGGTAGCTATCAGCATAGAGTTTCTCATGGCAGCTGTGGCCGTGGCTCCTATATAAACTCCATCCCATATAAAACAAACACTGTTAACGACAGGTGCCACAATGAGCCAGATAACAACCGTCAATGCTACTGAGATCACCGCATCCTTGTCGGTGAACAGAGCCAGAATTTCAGCATCAAAAGTGGCATAGGTGATGGTTCCAAACAGTCCAAGTCCAAGCCCCCAAAGCATATTGGCTTTTACCGCCAGTTTTAGACTTTCTTTATCACCGGCTCCCTTAAAACGGCCAACCAGGCTTTCAGCGGCATAAGCAAAGCCATCGGTTCCATACGAACTGATGTACCACATTTGCAACAGGATCGTGTTAGCAGCCAGCACCACATCTCCCATTTCTGCAGATTTTGCCGTGAAAAAGGCATAAGAAAATATCAGGCACAGGGTGCGGATCACGATATCACTGTTGACTGAGAAAAACTTCTTCAACTCTGAAGTCTCGACCAGCTCTCCCCAACTTATATTCAGCTTAATGCCCCCGTATTTCTTCTTGTAAAGTGTAATAGCCAAACCCAATGCCAGGAAACTGGCGATCAAACTTCCGGTAGCTACCCCATCAACCGTCATGTTGAACCGGAACACAAAAATCAGATTCAGAACAATATTTACAATATTTAAGAATATGGTCACGATCATGGGATAGGTTGAATTTTGCATACCCAAAAACCAACCATTCAGTCCAAATAGAGCCAGCGTGGCCGGTGCTGCAAAGATCCGGATATGGTAGTACAATCGGGTATATTCTTCTACTTCCGGGGAGGCTTCAACAATGGCCAGAGATACTTCTATGAGCGGATATTGAAGCAGTAAAATAACGACACTGCTTACAACGGCCACCAAAAGCACTCGCATCAGAATGACCTTTGTTTGGCGATCATGACCCGCTCCATAGGCCTGAGCCACCATTCCCGTGGTTCCCATTCTCAAAAAACCAAAGCCCCAGAAAATAAAATCAAAGATTATGCTGCCTACCGCAATGGCTCCCAGATAGTATACGTGCTCAAGTCGCCCTACAACGGCCGTATCAATAGCCCCAAGCAGCGGTACCGACAGATTACTTATTATATTCGGAATAGCCAGTCTAAGTATTTGCCGGTTCAATGAAAGCGGGTTTTTAATTTTAATGTTAAAAGTCTAAAATAAGGGCATCCAAAGAATAATAAATTCATATTTTTTGAATGCTCTGTAAAGTTGCATATCTATGGGTGTGCATGTATTTTCTTTCTCCAAAAATTCTTGGGAATTAAACTAAATTATCTAACTCATTTGCTTTTCACATGAAAATTGAAACGCGTAACACGATCCTGACTATTGTACTTGGAATAATAATTATTGGGCTTACCTATTGGTTATATGATTCCTTGATCACTCCTTATCAAGAAGTAAAAGAACGAGAGGCGATGACTGAAAAAGTTCGCCAGCGCTTAGTTGACACTAAAGATGCATTGATTCAGTATGAGTCAGTTCATGAAACTTTCCCTCCAACAGAAGGAGGATTAGACAGTTTGGTTCAATTCCTCAAAACAGATTCTATGATGATCGCTATGGGCGATTCTCTGTTTGGGTCTACTTTTGATGTATTCAACCCGGATTCTCTGGTATATTCTCCGCGACCTCCATATCCGAAATTTGAGTACACTCTCAATGATACTTTGCGTCCGCAGATCTATCTGTTGACAGATCCGGGATCTGATGATGCCATTGGTAGCCTTGAACGTACGACCATGCGTAATGCTCCAAACTGGAATTAATGGGTGACCAACCTGCAAATTTAGGTGTTTGTTTTTTTTCCGATCGTTTGTTCTATTCCATCAACGATCCGAATAAAGACAAGCACCTTTTTCGTATCGGCTCATTTGACTATAATTTTAATGTGATCGATGCCATTACCCGCCAGCAGGATCCCAACTTTTCTCATGTACTCACCACTTTTGAACAATTCCGGGCAGACCATAACATAAAATCGGTTCGGGCCCTTACCCATCCCGCACATGAGTGCTGGAGTGTTTTTCCGAAAGTAGTGTATGATAACGCCGATGAACGTGAGGACCACCTTTCTATACTGATGAAAGGCGTTGAGCGAGAAGAGTTGGAACCCACCTGGCATTCCCTGCATAACAACGAATATAAATTTCTCTCTGTGAGAAGACGAAATCTCATGGAAGGCTTTAATAAGCTGACCAAAGAAGTGGCCACAACCGAATTCAGCAGTGATTTTGAGATGGCCCAAAAATGGTCGGGGTTTGCAAAACCGGGCGGATCTTTTTTAATGATCGGCTGCCATAAGAACGTGATCTCCATTACATCTTATTTGCTCGGTAAATTCAGAGCAGCCACTTATCTCTCCTTTGATCAGCCGGAAGACCTGCCTTATCATTGGCTTCAATATGCCAAAAATTCAAGCTGGTTGAGAGGACTGCATGAAACTATTTATCTGTTTGGTATAGATACTCATGATATTGAGCAGGCCCTTCAGGGTTTTTGGGATGATTCAGCCGAGGTCCTAAAATTAAACTCCCTTGAGAGTATTGGGGTCAAGGCCGAAGAAGAAACCTACGGATTTGACCTAACGGCCGCATTTCCGGCTATTTTACTCAGTCTCGATTTTTGATCTGAGATATTTAATGCTCCGTTATAAATGTTAAATTGCGACTGTTCATAACTGACATTTATAACTTAAATCAATCCCTCCGTCATGCGGATCATTACAGGAAAATTAAAAGGCCGGCAATTTACTATTCCCAAAGGCCTGGATGTACGCCCTACCACCGACAGAACCAAAGAAAGCATCTTTAATCTGATCGAAGCCCGGGTGTTTATGGAAGGAACTATTATACTGGACCTGTTTGCAGGATCCGGAAACCTGGGGTTTGAGGCTATTTCAAGGGGAGCAAAGCATGTTACAGCCGTTGAACGCGACGCACAGAATGTAAAACAGATCGAAAAAACAGCCAAAGAATTTGGGATCGACAGGCAAATGCGGGTCGTTTGCTCGGATGTTCAAAAATTTCTGAGCGGAATGGCCACGCCTCATCATTTTATATTTTGTGATCCGCCATACGACTACCCTTTCATGGATGAGATCATTGAGCAGATCCTCTCAGAGAACTGGCTGACTGAGGAAGGCTGGTTGATGCTGGAACATGACAAATATAAAGACTTCTCGGATCACCCAAACTGCACGTTCTCAAAAGCCTATGGCCGCACGATCGTTAGCATCTTTCAAAAGCATCCGGTAGATTCTAAATAAAATACAGATTATGAAAACAATTGCCCTCTACCCCGGTTCTTTTGATCCGATAACCAATGGCCACCTTGATATCCTAAAGCGGGCTACAAGATTGTTCGAGAAGGTTATTGTGACGGTTGCCGTTAATAATAAAAAGGATGCCGTATTCAGTGGAGAGGAACGCGTTGAGCTGATCAATGAATGCATTTCAGGCAAAGAATGGGCAAAAAATGTGACGGTCAATCAGTTTACGGGACTTTTGGTCGACCACGCCCAAAAGATGAACGCAGACACCCTGGTAAGAGGAGTACGTCAGATCTCTGATTTTGAATACGAATTCAGGATGGCGTTAACCAACAAGCGTTTGGCGCCGGAAGTGGATACGGTATTCCTGATGCCGGATGAAGAATTTACCTTCATATCGGCTTCCATTGTCAAAGAAGTAGCCTATTGGGACGGTGACCTCAGTTCGTTTGTTCCGGAAGTTGTTGCCAAAGCCCTTAAAAATAAATTTCGTAATGAATGAAGGATCAGGCACCAGAGGATATCTAAATTGAATTAACTCTACATTATTTCCATTTAATCTCTCATTCAGGGTTCAAGTATCATTCACACCAAACACTTTTAATTTACAGTACCACATGATCTCAAAACGAGCACAACAACTACAGCCTTCTGCAACTCTAAAAGTAACCGGCAGAGCCAAGGAACTGAAAAGACAGGGTAAATCGATCGTATCACTCAGTGCCGGGGAACCCGACTTTAAAACCCCCAAACATATTTGTGATGCCGCTATCAAGGCTATTAATGATGGGTTTCATGGGTACACGATGAATCCCGGCACCCCGGAATTGCGTGAAGCTATCTGCCAAAAGCTAAAAAGGGATAACGGACTGGATTATGATCCATCTCAGATCATTTGCTCCAATGGGGCCAAACAATCCGTTGGCTTTAGTATTCTGGCACTGGTTGATCCGGGTGATGAAGTCATCATTCCCGCTCCCTACTGGGTCTCCTACCCCGAGATGGTACGATTGGCAGAAGGCACTTCGGTGACCGTCAGAACGTCTTTTGAGAACAATTTTAAACTAACCCCGGATCAGCTTGAGGAAGCGATCACGGACAAGACCAAGGCGATCATCCTGTGCTCACCTTCTAACCCGACCGGTGCTCAGTACACAAAAGAAGAATTGAGGGCCCTCGCAGAGGTCCTGAAGAAACACCCTCAGGTTTATATTATCTCTGATGAGATCTACGAATACATTGTTTTTGACGGAGATCATGTAAGTATCTTAAACGCAGCACCGGAACTGAAAGACCGGGTGGTTCTCATCAACGGTTTTTCAAAAGGCTTTGCCATGACCGGGTGGCGACTTGGGTATCTCGCTGCCAATAATGAGATCGTAAGTGCTGTTTCCAAGATCCAAAGTCAGGAAACCTCGGCCCCTTCATCCATTTCACAAAAAGCCGGAGAAGCGGCATATAAAGGCAATCTTGATGATGTGATCGCCATGCGAGAACAATTCAAAAAACGCCGCGATTATCTGGTCGAAGCCCTGAATAACATTGAAGGTGTGAGCTGCTTTACCCCGGGCGGAGCGTTCTATGTATTCCCGGATATCTCTTACTATATCGGAAAAAACAAGCCCGATGGCTCGACCATTGAGTCCTCCACCGACCTTTGCCTCTACCTCCTGGATGAGTTCGGACTGGCCCTTGTCCCCGGTGATGCCTTTGGTGAACCGAATGGCATCCGCTTGAGCTATGCAGCATCTATGGATGACCTGAAAGTGGCGATCGACCGACTTAAAAAAGGATTTGAAAGTATACTTACAGCTTAACCCTGCATTTTGATATAGATTGGGGTTTTATCATATTTAGGATCATAAATCCTTTCAATCATGCCTTTACAAGAAAAAGATAAAAAGCTTGAGATCATCAACTTTGTCTCAGAAACAAATGATTCTGAGGTTATAAACGCTATTCATGATCTACTTACAGATCATGCTGAAGCAACTGATTTTTGGGATGAATTATCACCTGATCAAAGATCAATGATCGAAGAAGGACTTCGAGATATTGAGAAAGGAAAGGTCGTTTCCCACAAAGATGTGAAAGCAAAGTATGGCATCTGATTTCACTCTGTTTTGGTCTGAAAAAGCCATTAGGGATCTTGAATATCTGAAGTTAGAATGGACAACTAAGGAAGTTAACCAATTCAAAATAAGCCTAAAATATAGACTCAACCTAATAAAAAGTTACCCTAAGCTTTTTAGCCCATCCACTGCAAAACCGAATCTGAGGCGATCCGTCCTTTCTAAACAAACATCCATTTACTACCACATAAATTCTCAAGATCAAAGAGTAACCATCGTTCGTCTTTTTGATAATCGAATGGATATCGGAAAACTTTAGTAGTTTAGGGTGAAGTTGGGACATGTACAGTTCTTAAAGACACATGACACCTTACCAAAAAAAGTTTTGATTGGCACAAATTTTGCAAATCTATCGCTAAAAATTTTCATACTTATTTTATTTCCTAAACTTACTACAAAATGCCTACTTACGAATACAAAAGAGAAGACGGAACCACGTTTGAGATCAGCCAGAAAATGAGCGAACCGGCTCTGACAACCTGTCCAGATACGGGACAGAAAGTAAGGCGTGTCATTTCCGGTGGCGGCGGTGTGGTCTACAAAGGAGACGGCTGGTATGTCACCGATTATAAAGATGGTGGACGTAAGTCAGCCTCCACTCCACCGGCTGATGCTTCTGAAAATGGATCTTCAGAAACTAAAGCAGAATCTCCAAAAACAGAGACTACAAAAGAAGCAAAAGCATAACTCATTAAAGGTTGATCGTTATTCGTATCTTGTTTCTATTATACGAGTAACGATCAACGAATAAACCATCAGCCGGATGGAACACAGTAAAGCATATCAGGAAGCCTTGGATCAGTTTGTGCTGCTTTGGGGCGAAATGGCCTCAGCCTGGGGAATCAATAAAACCATGTCCCAGATACATGCCTTGCTGTATGCTGAGTCACACCCCCTGGATACGGATTCGATCATGGATACCCTTGACATCAGTCGCGGTAATGCCAATATGAATCTGCGGCGTTTGCTGGATTGGGAACTGATCCATAAAACCAGCTACCCCGGCGACCGCAAAGATTATTACTCTGCTGAAACAGATGTCTGGAAGATCGTTTCAACCATCATCAGGGAGCGACAGCAACGTGAGATCGCTCCGATCCGCGAAAACCTGGTTAAATGTGTTGAGACCCTTGAAGCGGGCGGACTCGAAGATCAGGAAAGCAAGGAATTCAAAGTTCGGATCGAGAACTATATGGAGTTCCTCGAAATGTTTGAACGCTTTACCGATGCCTTGTTGCCTTACATCAACAAAAAGAATCTCGGATTCCTAAAACAACTTGTGAAACTGGTGGAGGTCAAGGAGTCTCTCACCGGAAAGAAAAAGAAAGATGACTGATCCCACTCACCGCGAGATCGGAAATACCGGTGAAGATCTGGCCTGTGAGTACCTGCAAGCTAAAGGCTGGGAGATCCTGGACCGAAATTACTATTTCGACCGGGCTGAGGTGGATGTGATTGCCAAAGATGGCCCTGTGACCGTGTTTCTTGAAGTAAAACTCAGATCAAATACCCGCTTTGGTCAACCATTTGAATACGTGACTGAAAGTAAAGTCAGGAATGTATTCAAAGCAGCAGAAGCCTGGGTCAGGGAACATGACTTGAACGATTCTCCAATGCGATTCGATATTATCGGGATCGTGAAGAAAAAAGGTCAGGAACCGGAATTTAATCATATTGAGGATGCTTATAGATAGGTGCCAGGTTTTAGGTACAAGGCACAAGTTTATCTCCCTTTTAAAACCTTGTGCCTTGCACCTCACGTCTTGTACCTTTCCCTCACTTCATCAAAATTATTTAAAACATTCGATTAACCTATGCCCTTTACCAACGACGAAATTGCCTCCAAACTCCGCGAAGTCTCTCAACTCATGCAACTTGCCGGTGAGAACCGATTTAAAGTGATCGCTTTTGACCGCGCAGCTCAAACCATTGAAGGACTTCAGGAAAATATCGATGACTACATTCAGAAAAAAAACCTGACTGACATCAAAGGAGTTGGCAAATCTATTGCCGAGGATATCTACGCCCTGGCTGAAACCGGTAAGATGCCCGTGCTGGAAGCCTTTAAGGAGAAAGTGCCGGAAGGACTGGTACAGTGGCTAAACATATCCGGACTTGGGCCAAAAAATGCCTACAAGATCCATAATGAGCTGGGAATCAGTACCATTGAGGAACTGAAAGAAAAGATCGAGGATGGCTCTGTGGCTTCCCTTTCGGGGTTGGGCAAGAAATCAGCTGAGAAAATCATGAAGTCCATCGAATGGATGGAGAAATTCAATGAACGATGCCGGATGGATGAAGCTCAGGCGATCGCCATTCCCATCTTTAACAGCCTGAAGGACCTGGAGGGTGTTCAGAAGATCGAGGTTGCCGGTTCCTACCGAAGAGGCCTGGAAACCATCGGTGATATCGACATCCTGATAGCGGCGGAAAAACAATTTATTGACAATCTTTTTGAGGTATTCACAAATCACGAGCGTGTGACCGAAGTGCTGGGAAGAGGCGACACCAAAAGTTCGGTACGCACCAAAGAAGGGCGGCAAGTGGACCTAAGGATCGTATCCCTGAAGGAATTCCCCGCAGCTCTGATGTATTTCACCGGAAACAAAGAGCATAACGTTGTGATGAGGCAGCGGGCCCGTGAACGAGGCATGGGGCTGAACGAATACGGTCTTTTTAAGCTGAACAGTGAAGGGGACACGGACTTTGATGCACCGGTTGAATTTAGCAGTGAGTCTGATATTTATGAAAAGCTGGACCTCCATTTTGTGCCCCCGGAATTAAGGGAAGATCGGGGTGAATTCGAGATCTACGACCAACAGGAATCATTGGATCTTGTTATGGATGATGATATTCGTGGGGTTATTCATGCCCACAGTACCTATAGTGACGGTAAATATTCCATTCGGGAAATGGCCGAAGCATGCATGGAACGTGGCTACGAATATCTTGGCCTCACTGATCACTCCCAAACGGCTGCTTATGCCGGAGGATTGTCAGTCGATGAGATCAAAAAGCAATGGGAAGAGATCGATCAGCTTAATGAGGAATTCAGTGGATCGGGAAAGAACTTCGTGATCTTTAAAGGCATTGAATCTGATATCCTTGCCGATGGCTCGCTTGATTACGAAGATGAGATCCTGGAAGGATTCGATTTTGTGATCGCCAGTGTGCATCAGTCATTGAATATGCCCCGTGAGGAAATGATGGAGCGCATGCGAAATGCCATTAAAAATCCATATACCCGAATTTTGGGGCATCCTACAGGTCGCCTGCTCCTGAAACGTAATGGCAGTGACCTGGACTTAAATGAGTTGGTTGCGTTAGCTGCAGAACACAACACAGCGATAGAGATCAATGCCAACCCTTACAGATTAGATATTGACTGGCGTTTTGGAAACAAAGCCCGTGAAGTAGGGATGATAACTTCCATCAATCCGGACGCCCATACCATTGAGGGCATTGACGACATTCAGTATGGGGTTCGGGTCGCCCGAAAAGGAAAATTCGATAAAGACCGGGTTCTGAATACAAGATCAGCAGATGAGGTGATGGATTTCTTTAAAGCCCGCTAAGCTGCGCCTTGCTTGCATTAAAAAAATGGCTACCTTTGGCCTGACCATTAACCTGAAACGTTTCAAAAGTGATCATCGACAAGTCAAAATTCTCAGAGTATGATATTGAAAAACTGGTAAAAGGAACGGTGGTGCCACGACCTATTGCCTGGGTTTCTTCGGTGGGAAAGAGCGGTATTCCAAATCTTGCCCCATACAGTTACTTCAATATCGTTTCCACTGAACCGCTGATGTTCATTATCGCCAGCGGGCCGGGTAAGAATGTTGGGAAGTCAGGTGATAAAGACACGCTTTCTAACATCAGGGAAACCGGAGATTTTGTGATCAATATGACCTCTGCCGGACTTGCTGATCAGATGCACCATTGCAGCACGGTGTATCCTAAAGACGTCAGTGAATTTGAAAAAGCAGGCCTAACTGTTGCCAAAAGTGAATTAGTGACCTCACCCCGTGTATTGGAAGCCCCGATCAGCATGGAATGCAAACTTCACAAAGTACTGGATATCGGTAACTTCAATCAGATCATCGGGGAACTCGTTTGTTACCATATCAAAGATGAAGTGTACCTGGAAAACGATAAGGTCGATTATCAAAAATATGACCCGATCGGCAGAATGGCCGCCAACTATACGCACGTTCGCGACCTGTTCTTTCCCGGTGAAGTCGATTCCATTAATCGATCATAGCTCAATCTGTGAGTCTTGTAAACAACCCAAGGTTCACTCTGATATTTTGTAACTCACCATCCTGAACCTGCCCACTCAACGTATTGAATACCACCTTCACATGGAAACGTTCGCCTACTACCTCAAGCGTCAAATCCCTTGCCGGCACTGTTTCAAAGACACTTGGTGATGATCTGGGTAACTTCTCTATCAATGGCATCAGGTCCATTTCGAGGGTTTCGGTAACGGCTCCTTCCTCACCTAATAGATCCATTTGCAGCATATGATCGCTCAATGAGATCCTGAAGTCATGATCGCCTGCCATAACCTCCACTTCTTTCGGTTCGGCCCCACTCCATAATTCAATACTACCGAAATGATGGGTAAAGCCATCTACGCTAATGGCATCGGTGTTCATGGATGATACCTGGAAAAATGAGACCCCTTCTTCCACTCCGCCCTCCTCTTCCCAATCGTATACATATTCAAAGCCGATCTTCAGGGTGATAGCCCCGGCATCGGTTACCACTTCAAGATCATGTTTGTTTTCGATCAACTCATCGAGATCGTCAGAAAAGAATTTCTGAAGCGATTCGGTCCCGTTCAGGTCTAACAAATACCGGATCCCGGAACTGATCTGTTTGCGATCATCAAACGGGATCTCAGAACCTGCTGTCACAATGAAGCCACTTTCATCCAGCAAGTCGTGTTTCTGAAATATTGATTGCAGACGATTCAGCTGACTCCTTTCACTCACCTCAAAAGCACTCAATGGACCGAATGAGATCAGCACGGTGAGCAAAAACAATGAGATAGGAATCACCTTAATATTCCTGGCCTTGCTGATCAAGAAGTAAAGAACTATACCGCTTAGCCAAACGGCCAGTGTAGCCACCAAATATCGGTTCACCGTTACCCCATATTCTGAAATTCTCACCCAGATGGACAGCATTAGTAACACAATAAGCGGGATGAGAGCCACATAATATCCCCTGGCAAAAACCGTCACCCACTTATGATCTTCCTCCTTTTGAATGGGATGAAGCAGCAGTAACGCTAAAATGCCTGTGATCGAAAAACTCAGAACCAGATTAGCTACCCACCCATTTGGCCAGGCCCATTCGATCAGGATCTTACCCATGTACAGATACAGAATTAAAATGTACACGACCACCAACGGCAACAATACATACTGTACAAACAAGCGGAGTCCATTGGGATACGAACGCTCGGTTTCAGTCAGATCATCAGGTCTTGGAACCCCAGACAGGAAAAACCACGTGCCAAATATTCCCGTCAGGAA
>OBLN01000666.1_pt1 | contig 12221 bp, 13 predicted proteins | sample 1519301 | NCBI WGS metagenome assembly OBLN01 (sample SAMEA2452533, study PRJEB22499) | sediment metagenome | reverse complement strand
AACCTTTAAGGTTGCGGTTCTTCCCGGAGACGGCATCGGCCCTGAAGTGATGGCCGAAGCCCTGCGGGTTCTGGATGTGGTTGAGCAGAAATTCGATGTCAGTTTTCAGCGCACCTTTGCCAACGTCGGCGGTATTGCCATCGACAAGGAGGGCAAGGCGCTGCCGGAGACAACGATCGATATCTGCAAGGACTCCGACGCGATTCTGTTCGGTTCGGTGGGTGGCCCCAAATGGGAAAGTCTGCCCCCCGACGAGCAGCCCGAGCGTGGTGCTCTGCTGCCGCTGCGCAAGATCTTCGGTCTTTATGCCAATCTGCGCCCGGCGATCATTTTTCCGGCTCTGACCGGTGCCTCCAGCTTGAAGCAGGAAGTGATCGAAGGTGGATTCAATGTTCTCGTCGTGCGTGAGTTGACCGGCGGTATTTATTTCTCCCAGCCCAAAGGGATCGAAGGAGAGGGAGACGAGCGGGTCGGTGTCGACACCATGCGCTACACTGTCCCCGAAATCGAGAGAATCGCCCATGTTGCATTCAAGGCCGCGCAGAAACGCGACAGGCGCCTGTGCTCCATCGACAAGGCCAATGTCCTTTCCACCTCGGTTCTGTGGCGTGAAGTTGTCGAGAAGGTTGCCCGGCAGTATCCGGATGTCGCGCTGAGCCACATGTATGTGGATAACGCCGCTATGCAGCTGGTGCGCTGGCCCAAGCAGTTCGATGTCCTGCTGTGCGAAAACATGTTCGGCGATATCCTCTCGGATGAAGCGGCCATGCTGACCGGCTCCCTCGGAATGCTGCCCTCCGCCTCCCTTGCGGAAGGCAGTTTCGGCATGTACGAGCCTTCCGGCGGAAGTGCTCCCGACATCGCCGGGCAGGGGATCGCCAATCCCATCGCGCAGATCCTGTCCGCCTCCATGATGCTGCGCCATTCTTTTGCAATGGTTGCTGCGGCCGACGCCATTGACACGGCTGTCGAGAGGGTACTTGACCAGGGGCTGCGCACCGGCGACATTTTCCAGAATCAACCGGGGGAGAGAAAGATCAACACCCGGGAGATGGGCGACGCGATTGTGGCTGCCATCTGATCTCTGCATCAGCCGGGCCCTGAGAACAGGGTCCGGTACCCTGACTTTTTCCCGCACACGAAGGAGAACCATCCGTATGTCCGATCCTCTGAACATCGTCCTGGTCGGCGCGACCGGCGCCGTAGGGCGTGAAATTCTCCACCTTCTCGCCGATCGCGATTTTCCGACAGGTCAACTGCGCCTTGCGGCGTCGGTTGATATTCTTGGGGAATCTCTTGAGTTCCGGGGAGAATTCATCCTGGTGGAAGAGGTGTCGGAAGCGACCTTCGAGGGAGCGGATGTGGTCTTTTTCTGTGGCTCCCGCGAAGTCAGCGCTCACTATGCGCCCGTTGCGGCTGCCCGGGGAGCCATTGGTATCGATGTCACCGGAGCCTGGGAAGAGGAAACGGAGATCCCGCTGGTTGTCCCCGAGATCAATGCCGCTGCTCTGGAGAGTCTCCCGTCCCGCGGGATCATCGCCTGCCCGTCAAGTCTGGCTGTTCAGACCGCCTTGCTGCTGGAACCCTTAAGGCAATGCGGCACTATTGAGCGAGTCGTGGTGACCGCGTTTCTTTCTGTTTCAAGTGCCGGAAGGAAGGGGATCGACGTGCTGCGAAAGCAAAGCGGCGAGCTTCTCAACGGTCGCCCCGTTGAGCCTGAGGCGTTTTGTCGTCCCGTGGCCTTCGATTGCTTTGCCCAACAACCTTCGGCTGAGAAACAGGGCGCCTCCGATGATGAATTCTCTTTGATCCAAGGTGTGCGCAGAATCATGGGAGCTGCCGCTCTCGGGTTGTCGGCTACCGTGGTTCAGATGCCTGTTTTTTACGGTCAGGGGATGTCTGTTTATGTGCAGACCGCTGAGCCGATCAGTCTGGAGGAAGTGCGTGAGGTTCTGTCCTGTCAATCCGGCATTGAGCTGGTCGACGAAGCCGCTGCTGCCGACTGCGAACCTTCCGTTCTGGATGCTGCCGGGCGGGACGAGGTGATGGTCGGGCGTATCCGCCAGGAGCCCGGCATGTCGAATACGCTGCAGTTATGGGCCGTCTCGGACAACCTGCGCAGTGGGGATGCCGCCAATGCGGTAAAAATTGCCGAGATAATTGGCCGTCATCCCGCCTTCACAGCGACGAAGAATTAAGCCGGATATCACTTATCCCAGTTTGTGATGATTCATGAGCGCTGGTCTGTCGTACGCCTTTTCTTCTGCCGGTCTACTTTATGGCCTTTCTCGACGACCTGACTTTAGGACGATATCACCCTGGTGATTCCTTGATGCACCGGCTGGATTCCCGTTTGAAACTGGTTATGGTTTCGGTCCTGATCGCTGCGGTGTTCAGTGCCCCAGGGTTCGTTCAGCTTTCCGTTCTTGCAGCTCTGACCCTCGCACTCATGGCACTCTCGGCGATTGCCCCGGTGGTCTGGTGGCGCGGGCTCTGGTTTTTCCGCTGGTTTTTTCTCTTCACTCTGGTACTCCATCTGCTTTTCACCCCAGGTCATACCCTGTTCGGGATTGAATTCCTTTCGCAAGACGGGCTTAAAACAGGCCTCACTGTGATATTGAGGCTGTGCCTGGCTGTCTGCCTGGCTTCTCTGCTGTCTCTGACGGTAGATGCTTCGTGCCTGGCTCGTGCAGGCGTCGACCTGCTGCGTCCGTTGGCACGATTCGGGGTCCCCGTCGAGCGCTGGGGCGCATTTTTCCTTCTAATCCTGAATTTTCTGCCCCTTCTGAGACAGGAGATGAATGCCCTAGTGCCGCGGGCAAGGGCGCTCGCCAGTGCCGGGTTCAGGCAACGGTTGGACGGATTGCGTGATCTTCTCTCGACCCTGCTTTTTCGCCTCTGCGACCATGCCGACACCTGGGCGCTGCAGATGGCTCGGGGCGAATCTGTTCAATCTCCTTGCCCTGCCGTGAAGCTCAAACCTTTGCCTGTGTTCGTGCAGATTGTTGTCTCTTGCGGAGTTTTTGGCGTAGTGGGAGTCCTTTGGCTGTGGCGGTGACCTCCAATATCCGTTTGCTCATCGAATATGACGGTACCAACTATGTCGGATGGCAGGTGCAGGCCAATGGACTGTCCGTACAGCAGATTCTTGAAGAGAAATTATGGGAACTTCTGGGAGAGCCCGTTCGGCTTATCTCATCCGGACGAACCGATGCCGGCGTGCATGCCCGGGGAATGGTGGCGAACTTCCGTACTTCGCGATCATTGCCGATGCGCGCCTACCGCGAAGGTCTGAACCGGCTTCTTCCCGTGGATATCGCGGTGCGTGAAGCCCACATCGTTCATGAGGATTTTCATTCCCGTTTTGATGCTCGGGGTAAATGGTATCGTTACACTCTTTATCTCTCTCCTGTGCGCTCGCCTCTGGCGCGGCGGTTCAGCTGGCATCTGAGATCCGAACTGGATACGGGGCGTATGCGCTGCGCTGCGGGAAAGTTCGTGGGACAACATGATTTTCGCGCCTTCAGGGGCGCCGGGTGTGGGGCCCGGACCACCGTGAGGGAAATCTACTCTGTGGATCTATTGGAAGAACCTCCTTTTTTGCATATTGATGTCAAAGGGGAGGGTTTTTTACGCAACATGGTGCGTATGATGGCAGGGACGCTTGTCGCCGTGGCCAGAGAGAAAGTTTCGTTGGCTGAGTTTGATCGACTGCTCCGGGGGGCACATGGGGGAAAAGCAGGTCCCACAGCCCCGGCTCATGGATTGTGCCTGATGGAAGTCTGGTACGATGAAAGGCAGTCGTCGTAGGGTTGTCCCCGGCGTTCCGGAATTGTTGCAAAATGCTCCGGGGCGGGTATAGTCAGTCACAGGCATCTTTTCTTACGGGGCAGGGTGATGAAAAAGCCATTGAGAATTCTCGTTCCCATCGATTTCTCCAGGTACAGTCTGGAAACTCTTAATTTTGCGGCAGGGTTGAGCGACTATTTCGATCCCAGCTATTATCTCCTTTATGTTCATCTGGACGGCGAATTTGAATCCTTTACCCAGATGGCAGGCAGCCTGCGGGAGGAACAGCAGAAGAAGCTAGATGAAGCCCGGGATCAACTTGAACGCGAGGCCGAGCGCCTGCGCAGTGATTATCCGGATCTGCATGTTGAGGTTGATGCGGTCACCGGTGTCCCCTTCAAGGAAATCTGCCGCTTTGCCGACCAGAAAAACATTGAACTCATCGTGATCGGGACTCATGGCCGCACAGGCTTGTCCCATCTTCTGATCGGCAGCACCGCCGAACGTGTGGTGCAGCAGGCCAGCTGCCCGGTTCTGAGTGTTAAGCCCTCGGTTCTCTGACCGGATCTTTTCTCCGGATTTCTGAAATTTCCCTTGAAATTGTCTTGACATGACCGCCTCTTTCGGCTACTTTCTCAACTTCTGTGAGCCCCGTACATAATCACAGATGAACGTATAGAGAGGATTCCCATGAGCACCCAGATCGGTTCAAACGCCCAGAAAGACAAGAAGTGGTTCGTAGTCGACGTCGAGGACAAGGTTCTCGGCCGCGCTGCAACCGAGGTGGCCCGAGTGCTTCGAGGCAAGCACAAGGCAACCTTTTCCCCCAGTGTCGATACCGGAGATTTTGTCATTGTCCTCAATGCCGACAAGATCCGTTTGACCGGAAACAAGCTGGCTGACAAGATGTATTACCGTCACTCCGGCTATACCGGTGGGATCAAGGAAATCAATGCCGAAAAGCTGCTGGCGTCCAAGCCGGAAGAGCTGATCAAAAAGGCGGTCAAAGGCATGTTGCCCAAAAACAAGCTCGGTCGTCAGATGTTTCGCAAGCTCAAAGTCTACACCGGTTCGGAACATCCCCACCAGGCTCAGCAGCCCAAGGAATTGACTTTTTAGGATCCAGGAGATAGATGAATGGCTCAGGAAATGTTTACCGCTACCGGTAAGAGAAAAACTTCCGTGGCCCGGGTGCGTATGCTGCCGGGTGACGGCAAGATCTTTGTTAATAATCGCAGCCTTGATGAGTATTTCGGGCGCGAGACCTCCAAGATGGTTGTCATGCAGCCTCTCGAGTTGACCAGCCATGTCGGCCAGTTCGATATTCATGTCAACGTCAGGGGCGGCGGACCTTCCGGTCAGGCCGGTGCCATCAAGCACGGCATTACGAAAGCGTTGCTCGAGGTCGACTCCGAGTTGCGCGGCGTGCTGAAGAAAGCCGGGTTCATTACCCGTGACAGTCGCGTCAAGGAGCGTAAGAAATACGGTCAGCGTGGTGCGCGGCGGAGCTTCCAGTTCTCCAAACGTTGATCACCGTTTTCGATCCGTTTTTTCAAAGGGAGCCCTATGGGTTCCCTTTTCTTTTATAGGCTGTATGGGACACTGAAAAGAGCAGGAGGAGTCCGCAGACGCTTTTTCTGCTCAATTCACGGAGGTGGGTCATGGTGAAAGTTTCTGTCATGGGAGCCAGTGGATATACAGGCGTCGAACTCGTGCGCCTGCTTCATGCGCATCCCGAAGTGGAAATTGCCTGCGTGACGGCGCGTCAGAACGCCGGGGAAGAGATGGCCTCGCTGTTCCCTTCACTGTTTCGCGAAATCGACCTGGTCTGTGAGGGGGGCGACCCGGCCCGGCCGGCGAAAGAATCAGATATCGTCTTTACCGCGCTCCCTCATCAGGCCGCCATGGAAGTAGTGCCTGGGCTTCTTGAATATGGCAGCCGCGTCGTTGACCTGTCGGCGGACTACCGTCTGCGTGATGTGGATGTCTACAGGCGTTGGTATCAGGAGCATACAAGTGCCGATCTGCTGCCGGAGGCAGTTTACGGATTGCCTGAACTGAACCGGGACCAGGTGCGTTCTGCGCGTCTGGTGGCGAACCCGGGCTGCTATCCGACCAGCGTCGCCCTTGCGCTGAGTCCCCTTCTGCGTGAAAAGCTGATCGACCACCGGACTCTCGTTGCCGACTGCAAATCCGGCACCAGCGGCGCCGGGCGTGCAGCCAAGGTGGGCAGCCTGTTCTGTGAAGTCAACGAAGGGTTCAAGCCGTATGGGGTTGGCGCTCATCGGCATACTCCAGAAATAGAGCAGACGCTGAGTGCGGTTGCGGGAGAGGACGTCCGTTTGACTTTCACGCCGCACCTGCTGCCGATCAACCGGGGTATTCTTTCGACCTGCTATGCTCTCGCGCTTGGTGATGTCGATACCACATCACTGCGCTCGCTTTACCAGCAGACTTATGCGTCCGAACGTTTTGTCAGGCTTTTGCCGCAGGGCTCCTGGCCCAATGTTTCCAATGTTCGCGGCAGTAATTTCTGCGATATCAATCTTATGTTTGATGCACGTACGAATCGGGTCATTGTAGTTGCAGCCATTGACAATCTGGTCAAGGGAGCGGCCGGCCAGGCGGTTCAGAATATGAATCTGATGCTGGGATTTGAGGAGTCGCTCGGGCTCACGCAACTCGCCCTGTTTCCTTGACAGTGGAAAAGCGCCAATCATTGATGTTCAAGGAGAATGATGATGAACGAGTGTGTCGCCAGCCGAACTCTTGAGCATTGCACTTGTACTTATCTTTCCTGTGATAAACGGGGTCATTGCTGCAAGTGCGTGGCATACCACAACCGCAAGGGCGAAATTCCCGGGTGTTTCTTTTCTACTGAAGCCGAACGCACCTATGATCGCTCTTTTGCTCGCCTGGCGCGTGACCGATCCGAAAATTGAGCATCTTTCGCCATGCCGATCGGGGGCCGATTCAAGTTGACTTCGGCATCTGTTTATGGTTGATTAAGACGCTGTATTTTTAGACAAACGGTGGCTCGGGCCGGGTTTGAAATGGTGTAAAAGTCACATTCATGCAGTTGAGTGATTTCAGTTTTGATCTGCCGGACGAGCTGATCGCCCAGCATCCCCACCAGCAACGTGATGGTTCGCGCCTCATGATTCTTGACCGGGGTGCTCTATCGGTGAGTGTCGGACGTTTTGCTGATCTTTCACAATTTTTCCAGGCTGGCGATCTGCTCGTGGTCAACGACACACGGGTGATTCCGGCTCGGCTGCTGGGACACAAGGAGTCGGGCGGGCGCATCGAGGTTTTTCTCTCCCGCCAGGTGCCCTTGCCCGGCACGGTCTGGCAGTGCCTTATGCGCAGCTCGAAAACCCCGCGGCCCGGCACCCGTTTGTTTTTCGATGATAATCTGCGGGGGGTCGTTCTTGAGGGAGATCAGCCGCCGCATCGCCTGATCAGGTTTGAATTCGAGGGTGATTTTTACCAAACTCTCGATCGTGTCGGCCAGGTGCCCCTGCCGCCCTACATCAAGCGGTCGCCAGACGAGGATGACCCGGAGCGCTACCAGACCGTCTTTGGGGCCAAACCGGGGGCGGTCGCTGCACCGACTGCCGGCCTGCACTTCACCCGCAAGACGTTTGATGAATTAGAGTGCATCGGGGTCGAGGTCCAGGCTTTGACGCTGCATGTGGGGTTGGGAACCTTTCTTCCCGTCCGGGTGGAGAATGTGCTCGAACACCGCATGCATGCCGAGCATTTTCATGTGAGTCATCAGACTGCTGCAGCGGTCAACCAGGCTCGGAGTGAGAGGCGGCGCATCTTTGCCCTGGGAACGACGACCACGCGCGTGCTTGAATACGCCCTCGACGGAAATGGCTGTCTCAAGGCAGGGGAAGGCGCGTCCGATCTTTTTATTTACCCCGGCTTCGAGTTCCGCATGGTCGATGCACTGATTACCAACTTTCATCTTCCGCAATCGACTCTTCTCATGCTGGTCAGTGCCTTCGCAGGCCGCGATTTTGTGTTGGACGCTTACCGGCAGGCGGTGGCGGAACGTTTCCGTTTCTTCAGCTACGGCGACTGCATGCTGATCCTTTGACCCGTAGCAATGGTGACTCTTGATCCCTTTCAGCTTCGATCTTTTACATCAGGATAATCGAACCCAGGCGCGCCGCGGCCGCATTCACACCTCCCGCGGAAAGATCGAGACGCCGATCTTCATGCCGGTGGGTACGCAGGCAACGGTGAAGGGCCTTCTGCCCGAAGCTCTCAAGGAGATCGGCGCCCAGATCATTCTGGCCAACACTTATCACCTGTTTCTGCGCCCCGGGCATCAGACTGTTCAGGATCTGGGCGGTCTTCATCGCTTTATGAACTGGGATCGTCCCATTCTGACGGACAGCGGCGGTTTTCAGGTTTTCAGCCTTGGGCAGCTGCGCAAGATCAGTGAGGAGGGCGTTCTTTTTCAATCTCACCTCGACGGCAGCACCCATCTGTTGACGCCTGAGCTTGCCACCGGCGTTCAGGAGGCTTTGGGCGCTGATATCATCATGGCTTTTGATGAGTGCATCGCCTATCCGTCACCGCGCGATTACGTGCAGCGCTCCACCGATCTTTCGGCCCGCTGGGCGCGCCGCTGCAAAGAAGCGCGCCGCGAGGGAGACGGTGCCGCCCTGTTCGGCATCGTTCAGGGGGGGATGTTCGCTGATCTGCGGCGCAAAAGCTGCGAAGACCTGCTGGAAATCGGCTTTGACGGCTACGCGCTCGGGGGGCTTTCGGTTGGCGAGGAGGCCTGCGTCATGTACGATGTCATGGAGGCGACTCTACCCCATCTCCCGCATGACCGCCCCCGTTACGTCATGGGGGTGGGAACCCCGGAGAATCTGATCGAGGGAATTCGCCGCGGCGTTGATATGTTCGACTGCGTAATGCCTACCCGCAATGCCAGAAATGGTGTGCTGTTTACTTCTTTTGGCCGCATTTCCATCAAACAGGCGCGCTACGCGCGGGATGAGCAGCCGGTTGACCCTGATTGCGGCTGTTATGTCTGCCGCAACTTCAGCAGGGCTTATCTGCGTCATCTCTATCAAAGCGGTGAGATCCTGGCTTCGGTGCTCAACACGCACCACAATATTCATTATTATCTTGATTTGATGGCTTCGGCCCGTTGCGCAATCGAAGCCGACGGTTTTGAAGAATTTACAAGAGATTTTTACCATCGACGTGCGACGCACTGATTCTGCTTCCATTCAATTTGATTTTTGTGGAAGCGCTTAACTTTATTTATGGAGGATACAGATGATTTCAGAAGCTTTTGCAATGGCTGGTACCGGCGCCGGACAGCAGGGTAACCCTTATTCCGGGCTGATCATGCTGGTGATCATGTTCGCCATTTTTTATTTTCTGCTGATTCGTCCCCAGCAGAAGCGTGCGAAGCAGCACCGCGAACTTCTTGAATCCCTCAAAGTCGGAGATCCTGTCGTGACTGCCGGAGGTATCCACGGCAAAATTGCCGCTCTGCAGGAATCGGTTGTGACTGTTGAAATCGCCTCAGGTGTAAAAATCAAAGTCAACCGGTCTTCCATCGCGAACAAGCCTGCCGCCCAGTAATCTACCGCCGCGAGATGCCGACCTGCTGCTGAAGGCACCGGATCGGCCGTAATGAAGAAGGAGCGTTGATCGACATGTCCAATAGCCTCAAAATGCGGGGCGCTTTGATCCTGCTGTTGGTGTTGCTTGCCTTTTTTGCCCTGGCTCCTACTTTTTTCGGCTCGGCGCTGCCCCAATGGTGGAATCGCGCCGTTGATCCGATTCACCTGGGTCTCGACCTGCAGGGCGGGATGCATCTGGTCCTTGGTGTGGAAGTGGACAAGGCCGTTGAAAGCCGGATGGACACCCTGCTGGACCAGACCGAGAGCCTGCTGCGCGAAGAAGACATTGTCTTCCGACGGGTTAAGCGTGGTGGCGGCCGGGTTATCTCCGTTGTGGTGTACGACCGAGAGGCTGGAGCCGAAGTCGATGCCGTAATGAAAGAAAATTTCCCGGACCTGGAGGCCCTGACGGTTCAGTCCGAGGGAGGTTATATTGTAAAAAATTTCCGTCTCAGTGACAGAGAAGTGGAAAACATCGAGGATTACGCCTTGAGGCAGGCGCTGGAAACCATGCGAAACCGTGTGGACCAGTTCGGGGTGAGTGAGCCGGTTCTGCAGCGTCAGGCCAACAACCGCATTTTGATTCAATTGCCCGGCGTTGAAGACCCTGAGCGCGCGATCGCCCTGCTGGGCAAGACGGCACGACTTGAATTCAAAATGGTCGCTGAGGATGTCAATCCGCAAGAAGCTGTTCAGGGGAATCTTCCGCCCGGGACGGAACTTCTTTACGAAAAACGGGTCGACCCCCGTACGGGTGCTACGAGTGAATCTCCCCTCGTCGTTGAATCAAAAACTGTGATGACGGGAGACCTTCTCTCCGATGCGCAGGTGCGCATCAGTCCGCAATTCAATGAGCCTTATGTGTCCATTGACTTCAATTCCGTCGGTGCTCGTCGCTTCGATCAGATCACGGCCGCCAACGTCGGCAAGCGTATGGCGATCATTCTGGACGATACTGTCTATTCGGCACCGGTGATCCGGGAACGTATCTCCGGGGGGAGCGCTCAGATCTCCGGTTCCTTTACCGAGCAGGAAGCTACGGATCTCGCCATCGTTCTGCGAGCCGGTTCTTTGCCGGCGCCGGTTAAAATTCTTGAAAATCGAACCGTCGGCCCGTCTCTCGGCCATGACTCCATTCGCCAGGGTATCGTCTCCATCGCTGTGGGGGGGGCATTGGTGGTTGTGGCCATTGCCATCTATTATGGGCTCTCCGGCCTTGTGGCTATTCTTGCCCTGGTGCTCAATCTGGTCTTCATCATGGCGATGCTGACTTTGTTCAAAGCTTCGCTGACCCTCCCAGGGATGGCAGGCATCGTCCTGACGGTCGGGATGGCGGTAGATGCCAATGTCCTGGTCTTCGAGCGGATCAGGGAAGAGCTGCGGATCGGCAAGACGCCGCGTGCCGCCGTTGAATCCGGCTACGGCAAAGCGTTTCTAACGATTATCGATGCCAACGTCACGACCTTGATTGCCGCGCTGGTGCTGTTTCAGTTCGGGACCGGGCCGGTCAAGGGATTTGCCGTAACGCTCTCCATCGGCATTCTGGCATCGCTGTTCACCGCGGTTTTCGTGACCCGCTTCGTGTTCGATTTCATCCTCGATAAGCGCCAGATCAACCGGCTGAGCATATAATAAGGAGCGTTTCATGGAATTGGTCAAGCCTGATGTCAATATAGATTTTATCGGAAAACGCAAAATCGCTCTTTTTGTCAGCCTCGCGATGTTGTTGGTCGGGCTGGCATCGCTGATTGTGAAAGGCGGACCGGACTATGGCATCGATTTTGCCGGCGGGATGATCGTCCAGGTCAAGTTCGATCAGGACACCAATGCGGCTGAGATCAAGAAGGCGCTGGCCGCCACCGGTCTCGACGGCTTGTCCGTGCAGACCTTTGGTGATGAAGACAACGAATTTCTCATCCGTACGCCCACGACTTCATCGGAGGTGGAGGGGCTCAATGTCCAGATCACCTCCGCTCTGGAGGAGGCATTTGGCGCTGAGTCCGCTGATTTGCGGCGCGCTGAGATGGTCGGGCCCCAGGTCGGCAAGGATTTAAGGCAAAAGGGACTGCTGGCAGTTCTCTATGCCATGATCGGAATTCTGATCTATGTCACCTGGCGCTTTGAATTCCGTTTTGCCGTGGGCTCCATTGTTGCGCTGCTGCACGATGTGCTGATCACCCTGGGAATCTTCTCCCTGTTCGGCAAAGAGATCGATCTGCCGATCGTGGCCGCATTTCTGGCAATCATCGGGTATTCTCTAAACGATACCATTATTGTTTACGACCGGATCCGCGAGAATATGAACAAGTATAGACGCGAGGGGTTCGCGTCGGTCATCAACCGCAGCATCAACGAAACCCTGTCACGCACCATCATGACGTCGGGAACGACGCTTCTGGTCGTTTTCGCCCTTTTTGTCTTTGGCGGCGGCGTGATTCACAATTTTGCCTTTGCCTTGCTGGTCGGAATTCTGGTCGGCACCTATTCTTCAATTTTTATCGCCAGCCCGCTCATCCTGTTCTGGGATGATTGGCGAAAAGGAAAAGCCGGCTCCGGGTCGGCAAAAGTTCAGGAGGCGGCTCGATGAAAAAAGAAACTCTGGCCTTTGTCATCGTGGCCCTTATTGTGGGCATCCTGCTGGGCGTCCTTTTTTCCCGTGTCGGGGACAAGGGGCCGCGCTCTACGTCCGGCCCCGCATCTGCTCCACCGGCACCGGCAGTCAACTATCAGGAAAACATCAAGACCCTTGAGCAGATCGTGGCGCGGGAACCTGAA
>OBLN01000664.1_pt1 | contig 12236 bp, 13 predicted proteins | sample 1519301 | NCBI WGS metagenome assembly OBLN01 (sample SAMEA2452533, study PRJEB22499) | sediment metagenome | reverse complement strand
TATACTACATTTTTTAACTATACTACATTTTTTAACTATACTACATTTTTTAACTATACTACATTTTTTAACTGTATCGCATTCTTTAACCTATTTTTATTCGGTCAGTAACAGGTGACGAAATTATAACTTGGCTTGTCTGGGATTTTAATTATAAATTATATTTAATTATAAATTATAATAACTTAAATACAGACATAAAATCAGTCATATTTCTTAGCAGAACCGGACTTTATTTATATTTGTAATTGTAATTTGTATTAAGAATTTATAATCATTAATTATGGTAAATTGAATGGCGTAACTATTCTCGATGTATAGATATTATACATCATCCTGATACAAGGTATATGAAATTGATGGTGGTAGTATGGAACTTACTCCGATTCAAAAAGACATTATCATTGCATTAATCAATCTTCAGCGGCAAAAAGACAGGGCAATTAAAGGGGAAGAAATTGCCGAAGTTATCCAGAGGAACCCTGGAACTGTCCGCAACCAGATGCAGTTATTAAAAGCACTCGGCCTGGTTGAGGGAGTACCCGGGCCTAAAGGAGGATACAAACCAACAGGGGCAGCATACGATTCTTTACGCATTCAGCAGTTAAAAAATGAATCCGTAGTTCCTCTCTACAGAAATAATGTGATAGTCAACGGTGCGACAGCTGCAGAAATAAGCTTTACTACCGTACGGAATCCTGACGCCTGCAACGGCGTAATCAGAGTAATAGGAAATATCAGGGATTTTGTAATGGATGATAAGCTCCAGGTAGGTCCAACTCCTGTAAACCGCCTGATAATCCGTGGAGAAGTTACGGGGAGGGATGATACGAACAATTCAATTCTTTTTAATATTACGGAAATGATCTCCCTGCCGAAAAAACATGTTAAGCATTACATGAAATACCCTCCGCTTCTGGTGAACCTTAATGCCAGCATCCAGGAAGCTACAAGGCTTTTTATCCGGAATAACGTGCATGGGGCTCCTGTAGAGGATAAAGGAAAAATCGTAGGGATTATTACTTACACGGATATTGCACATGCAATTGCCCAGGGAAAACCTAACGTTAAGGTAAAGGATATAATGACAAAAGAGCTGATAACTGTTGACGGAGATATGCAGCTTTATGATGTAGTAAAACTCTTCCACAAGTATAATGTAGGAAGACTTATTGTAACAATCAATGGAGTTCCCAAAGGGACCCTGTCAAAAACAGATGTGCTGAATGAACTTGCAGTTTATTAAAACTGCACTTTAATTAGGGGAATACGAAGACCGAGGGACAAAAATCCGGGTCTCTAAATCCTCCCTATCCCTTCAAGAATCTTTTCAGGTCTCTCTTCAGGTGGTTTCTTCTTTAGTCTCTTTTCATTTTCTCGTGCCTGGAACTCAGCTCGGCTGCGATTTCATCAAGAGTAACGTTATTTGCTGCAAGCAGTACCAGTAAGTGGAATATCAGGTCCGAGCTTTCCGAAACGATCTCTTTATGGTCTCCGTTCCTGACTGCAAGGATAGTCTCGATTGATTCTTCTCCAACCTTTTCGAGAATTTTATTCATGCCCTTGCGATGGTTTAGAAGTTTGCAGACATATGAATTCTCATCGTAGTTCTCTTTCCGGTCCAGGATGATCTCATACACCCTGTTTAATATGGATAGGTCAGGCTCCGGCATTTTTACACCTTTTGAAGATAGATAATAGGTTGTCAAGAATTGGATTATTATATAAAAGTTATGAACTAATTTAAAAGAAGTAAAACAGGAGGTTTTTAAACCTTCCTGGGGTCTGTGATTTCTCCCGTAAGGGCGGAAGCTCCTGCAGTTGCAGGGGAAGACAGGTAAACAAAAGATTCCGCGCTTCCTTCTCTGCCCTTAAAGTTACGGTTAGAGGTCGCAAGCCCGACTTCTCCGGGGCCTAAGAGGCCGAAAGAACCGCCCATACATGGTCCGCAGCAGGGTGCTTCTACGATTGCGCCCGCGTTCATGAGCTTTTCGATATAGCCAGCTTTTAACAGTTTCATATACTCGGTTTTTGAAGCTGGCACGACAAGAAGGCGCAGACCTTTTGCAACCGGCTCATCACCCATAATGTCAGCCATTATCTTGATGTCTTCAAACCTGCCGTTGGTACACGAGCCCATAAAGATCTGGTCCAGTTTGGTACCTTCGACTTCGCTTACCGGCTTTACGTTATCGACATTATGCGGGCAGGCTACCTGGGGCTCAAGGTCTGAGACATTGTAGTGCCTTACATCCGCATATCTGGCACCTTCATCGGATTTCCAGTACGGATCAAGTTTGTAGCCTGGAATGCGCTCTTTGAGGTAGGCTTCGGTAACTTCGTCAGCCTCTATGATTCCTGCTTTTCCGCCCATTTCAATTGCCATGTTGGATATGGTCATGCGTTCTGGGACAGAAAGGGAGTGGATTGTAGAACCTGCATACTCGGCTGCCATATACCTGGCTCCTTCTACGCCTACATCCCCTATGAGGTGCAGGATCAAGTCTTTGGAATAAACACGCTTCGGCAATTTGCCTTCGATTTCAAATCGGAAGGTCTCGGGGACCTTAAACCAGAGTTTGCCTGTAGCAAAAACAGCTGCCATGTCGGTAGACCCTATGCCGGTAGAAAATGCCCCTAAAGACCCGTATGCACAGGTGTGGGAGTCAGAGCCCACAATAAGGTCTCCGGGAAGCACATGCCCTTTCTCGGGCAGGACCTGGTGGCAGACCCCTTCATAAACGTCATAATTTAAAATACCCTGCTCTTTTGCAAACTTCCTGAGCATGATATGATTCTGTGCGGCATTAATCGAGTCCGCAGGAACCTGATGATCGAATATGATTACGATTTTGCTTGGATCCCATACTTTTTTCTCTTCTTCATCTCTCATGATTTCGTAAAAGCCCTGGACTGCCAGCGGACCTGTGATGTCGTGGGTCATTGCCAGGTCTATGTTTGCCAGTACGAAATCCCCGGCTTTCACGGGAGTTCCGGAGGCCTTTGAAAAGATCTTCTCCGAAACGGTCATCGGGCCATTATCACTACCAGACATTCCGGTCATGGGGAATAACTGGCGCTTTCTAATAAATAAATTTAATTGATGATTCAGGGCAAAAATGAAGTTTAGGCAGGAATAATAATTCCTGGCGCAGAAAGTGGCAAAAACGGTCTTCCTTTATTAAGGGTTATTTTCAGATTAATCTCTTATCTGGCAGGTGGGCTTCAGACATGTGCGGCGCAGGAAAATAAACTTGAATAAAACTGAATATTGTTTATGGCCGGAATAAATTTGCTAATTTATCGGAGCATAAAAATCCTCCCAATAGGAGCTTACTCAATAATTTTTGTAATCCCTTCGCAGTCATGGATAATGTAAATACATACCCTCTTTTCCAGATTTTTTCTTGCAATTTCCTGGCCTCTTTCCGTTCTCTCGAAATCTTCGTACTTTTCGTATACAGCAAGTGTATCTTCTAGTTCCAAAATATACCTGGAGATTAGAGACTCCGCAAGCTTTCTACTCTCTTCTGCAGAAATATGGTCTCCGAGCCCTTCACACTCGCAGGTGTACAGTTTAAGCCCTTCAATATAAAACGGATAGGTACTGCAGAGCATCGGACGTACAGGGTATATGCCGCATAGGTTGGAGCCTTCCTCAAGGAAAATACAGTCTCCGCTTTTTTTTCGCCTGAGCATCCACCCATAGGTGTGGATATTTCCTTCCGAATCTATGTCTTCTTTCAGGAGTTCAAATATTCTGGCGGATCCGGGGGATATTTCTTCTATTCCTGAAGCCTTTGATAGGTCGGAGGAAGTTTCCTTTTTTTCCCTCTTTTCCCCATTTTCTTCTTCAGGCTGGAAGGCATCGGGGATTAGAGGACCTGCAACCTCAGTTTTAGAATTCCCTGTATATTTTCGGATTTTTTCGATTTCCTGGGGAGTTAAGGCTACCGTGTTATCCCCGAAAGCCCTTCTGCAACACTTCCCGCAGTAATGGCAGCAAAATCCTGTTTTTTCAATTTCGACTGCAAGTTTTTCAGGGTCAAGCCTGCGGGCTATTCCAATTTCTTTTTTAAGAGCATCAATAAGAATGAGCTGATATTCCTTTTTTCTGGACTTTTCGTCATTTTCTGAGCCTGAAATTTCCATGTACAGGTTCCTGTCCTTGAAGTACATCAAATTAACGCAAACAATGTTTAAACTTAATATAATTCGGAAAGCTCTAAAAATAAGCAAAAAACCCGTCCCTTAATTCTTTTTTGGGCCCGGATTCTGAACAATCAGTAAACTATATATCAGGGGACTCATTTTAAACTTAAATTTATATGTGGCAGACATTACTCAAAAAATTTGAAAAATATCCTGCGCAGGCAAAAGTGCTTAAACTTCTCTTTGAACGCGGGTTCCAGGTGAACGAAGAAGGTAAAGTGACTTCCGGATTTATTGAGATTGCACATACCCAGCTTGCAAAGGAAGCCGGAGTTGACCGGCGGGTGGTTGATGCAACCACAAAAACCATTATTTCGGACGAGCTTTTGAGCACTATTTTTAAAAATGTCCATTCCATACCCTTTCTCAGGGATGTTGCACCTTCCCTTGGGCTGGGAGTGATAATCATTATCCCTGAAGATGCTGCTCACATTGGAATCCTTGCAGAGGTTGCAGGCCTGATTTCCAAACATAACGTGAGTATCCGCCAGGCTGTCTCAGACGACCCTTACCTTACCGACAATCCCAGGCTTACCATTATTACCGACCATAAAGTTCCGGGAGACCTTGTGGATGATATCCTTAACCTGCCTTCGGTAAAAGGAGTAAGTATTTACTGAGCAATACCTATCTGGAAATAAAAATAACCTAAAGAAACCTGGTCACGATAATGATGTCGCATTCTCTCAGCAGAAGACTTCACCTTTATTTTTTGGAATGCGGGAAGTACGGACCAGAAAGGCATTCTACATTTTGCTATCCTGAATACCTTGCAGGGAACTCATTTGAAGAAGAGAAAAGAAAAAGAAATGATACAGGAAGAAAACAAAGCACCTCCGGGTTTTTTGGTTTTATTTTCTTTGAAGGGCGTTTGCACCCGTATCTTAAACCTATGCAACAACGGCCTTAATCTGCCTTTTTTGGTTCTGCCACAAAATCATATAGAATTGCTGCAATCAGTGCTCCCACTATAGGTCCTATTATATAAATCGGGAACTGAGCCCAGAGATTAGCTCCACCCATCAAGGACTCAGCAAGGTAAGGACCGAAGGTACGGGCAGGGTTAAGGGAAGAACCCGTAATGTTGCCTATCACAATCACATCTGCCGCTACCACAAGACCGATTGCAATCCCTGCAAAGCCGGCGGGAGCCCTTCGGTCAACAGCTGTGCCCATAATGGTAAGCATAAGGAAAAAGGTGCACACAGCTTCACACAGAATTGCCTGCCCATAACCGACCCCGTAGAAAATGGATGTAGCCCCCAGCCCTGCATCAACAGCCCTCATTCCCAGAATCGCTACAAGCGTAAAGGAAGCCAGGCTCGCACCTGTAAGCTGGGCAATAATGTAGGCAGGAATGTCTTTTGCGGGAAATCGGCCTGTAGCCCAGAGAGCAATACTTACCGCAGGGTTAATGTGAGTACCTGAAATGTGCCCGAACGCATAGACCATGGCTATGATTGCGATTGCAAAGGCTATTCCTATGGCAAACCAGGCACTTATGTCAATCCCAATGTTAAACTGGTTTCCTGGAAGAGGCTCCCATCCTTTAATAAGGAGTACGGTCGTTACTACTGAACCAGTGCCCAGGAAGACAAGGACATAAGTACCTACCAATTCCGCAAGTGCACGTTTCATGAGGTTTGTTTCTGTCACATTCAACACCTCACTGAAAAGTCTGAGACAAAGGGAACAGTAAAGGAAGGCTGTGTTTGAAAGGGTTAGTAGATTTAATTCTACTGCTACCCTTTACCCGGACTACCCTTCACATTCTCTTTGTCGTTATCCGTTAAACTGCCTCTGACCAGTTGCAGTCATTGCACTTATAGTCAAAGTAGTTTGCCGAACAGAACTTGCAGGTCCTTGCAGGAGAATGTGCCTGCTTCTTATGCAGTGCAATAATATTTGTCATAAGCGTTGCAGTCACAGGTTCGCTTGTAAGAAGGCAGGGGAAGTCTGCCAGGCGCATGAGAGCCGAGAAACGGACCGTAATCGCACAGGCCGGATAAGTATAACGCTGAGGGTTTTGCAGGACTTCATTCCTGTCTATGGGGCTCAGATCAATTGGTACACCCTGTACGACGCATCCGGCGCCTCTTGGGGTATGGTCGATAATCCTTTCTCCCTTTTCAATCAGGTCTATGAAATCAACGTTATGCAATTCAGCTGCCGCCCCGCGCCTCGGGTTGGTAAGTACCAGGTTATGGAAACGTTTGACCAGCAGGTCAAGCACCATCATGGTTGTAAACCCGTCCATCCAGAGAATCTTGGTGACCGCAGCAGCTGTTGCGTCTGTACCGATAGTAAGAGGAGAGTATTCGCTCCTGAACTTTCCTTTTGCCCGGTTCATTGTACTCTCAAGGACATCCGTGACAGAATTGATGATTGCCAGCACGACATCGTCCTTCGTCATATTGTACATGGACTGGGAGATATGGTGGGCTACATCACCTACTCCATAAGCAGGGACTGTAACAATGTTCCCGTAGAAAACTTCAGCATCCATGGCAGCCTTTACGGTTCGTTTGATCCTCTGCTTATAAGTCTCCATATACTTCCTGGTGTCAAAAGATGTATGTCCTGCTTCTTCCATAAGCTTAACCTGTGCGTCCACAGGAGACTCATAGACCATCTTGAGCATATCAATTTCTTCTTTCATAGCTTCAGACGGGGTTTTTCCGTCTTCAAGTGCAGTCTGGAACTTCCCCCCAATTCCGTAGGATGTGTTCATCCCCCAGGACTTTGAAGACAGGATCGCACGTTTGTGTTCTACAGGGATGTCCATTTTCTTGAGAATTCTGTTCACGACATTACTTGTGCTTCCGGGCACAAAGGCAAAGTCTACAACACAGGTCGGACCGTAGAAGCCCCCGTACCGCCGGATTGATTCTTTTCCTATAAGAGCTTCGGACTTTCCGATTTCCTCCACAAACTTCATTGCTGATTCATGGAAAGCCGGGTCTTCTTCATAGAGGATCTCAAGAATTGGAGGGGTCTGGTAATGCTCTACAAAAGGATCATCTTCAGGCCTGACCGTATCCGTAAGACCCGTAAGAGTTTCATAATGGGTATTTACAGAATCGATGTGCAGGTCAAAGACCTCTTTAGACTGTCCTCCAACCGGCTTCATTTTGTTTACGGCGTCTACGTAGGGTTTCGCGTCCGTTACTTTGAACTCAGTACCACGCTTTTTATTAATCACTCCCACAACGGCTTTCTGGGCATTCACCGCTTCGTCTGCCATCTTACCATACATTTCCTGAACGTCAACTTTAAGCTCCATTTTCATTTTCACTCCTCAAAATCACTTTAAAGTTGTCAGGACATATGCGAGGAATTCTTAATACTCTTGAAAATCCGGAAATTCAGACCTGAAGCCTGAAAACTCAAACCCAATACCCAGATTTTAAAGAAACAAGTCCCCATAATAAAAACAAAAAGTACCCTCTCCAGACAATCTCTAATATTAATTATCTGGATCCTACAGTTACTTATATGTCCCTCTTTTGCATTATTAAATTCTTTTTATTGCATAAATAGATTAGTTCTTTTTGAGTAAAGTTTGATTTAAAGATCAAGGTCTAGATCTGAAAGTCCCGGCTCTCCAGTTATTCTCAGGCTTCATAGTTGAAATAATCAAAATTGGTTTTTGGGGAAAAACAGAAACACTCTCAATGCCAAAAAATATCTAATATGTAGCAAAACCTGAAAAAAGCGGGTGTTACTGCTTAAACCCCAAAATTATCTCAGTCAAATACCTCTAGAGCTTGCAACAGGATGTGCCAGCGCAGCTTTGATTGAAAAAAGCGAAGAAGCCGTTTTTTGTTAGCTTAAAGCTAAGATCCGTTACCCGAATAAATAAAGATAACTAAAAAACATATTTTTATTTATTTCACTTCTGCCTGCTGTAATTTTTCCACAACTGGATATCTCCCATCATCTCTTTTCTTCAGGAGAGAGCAGCTCCTCTACTCTCTTTGCCGGCTCAGATACAATACTTGGAAAATACAGTCCAGGCGCAGGAAGTATCCGTGCGGAAGTTTCCGCAAGCACCAGGTCCGGAACTCACAGATTCTATAAATGAAGAAAATACGAACGAAATAATGGATATATCTGGAATGTCTTCTCTCTGCAGGTCAGCCGAAATCCACTGTTTCTTCTTATGACAGAACCGCAGTTTATGATGAAGAGCTTGCTGAGGAAATCGAAACGGGATATACTCCAGGGTTTGAATTTTTTCTTGCATTAAACAAACTTTTCGGAACTGCATTTAGTTTCCTGAGGAAATAAGAAAAAGATGGACCCGAATAATACAAGCCTGAAGAAAAAATTTTGAATCAATATTATTGAACTCAGGCTGTCTGCTCTGTTTTGTTTATCCTGTTCAGACACTTGATCGTTCGGTTAGTGTTCTTATGCAGGATAGCTGTTCCTCCTACTTCTTCCCACTCGCGAATATTATCCGGATTATCGTCTATAAGGACTCTGGAAGTTCCTGACTGAAGGGCTTTTTCCGGGCGGAAGCAGAGAATTGCATTATTTGCATATGGAGCTCCCAGTTCTTTTTTTAGCCACTTTTTCTTTCCTTTTCTGGCATTGACCATAGCAACCTTTCGATCTGCATTGGGAAGCGCAGAGAGGATGGTTGGATATAAGCCAGAGTCCTTAAGGAATTCGTGAAGCTCTCTTCCTCCTGTCATCCAGGGCATATCTGACCAGAAACCGGCCCCTGCAGCAGTTATGTGTTTCCAGAAACGTTCTTTGTCTGAGGTGTACCAGAACATCATATGCTCGCTAATTCTCTCGCACGCGCCTGTAAAATCCGTGAGTACTCCGTCCATATCCAGGAATACTTTCAGTTGCTGGTCATGCCCGAATGAGGATATTGCAGGGAAATTTGCTGGAGAGGAGCTACGAATACCTGCACGACTGCCTTGAATCGGATTACTCAGAGCAGAATAATCCCGAAAGGAAATATCCGGGGACAAACTGCTCTTAACTGGATTACTTCGATCATAATCAGTTAAAGTCGAATTGAGCTTAACAAAATTTTTCCCTGTGAACCTGCGCTGATTAAAATATATGGGCATGAGTACCATTCCTTATTTCTCTGGCGGCAAATAATTTCCTGCTTACTATGAAAGGAATAATAAAAATATTTACTCATTCTAAATAATATAATTAACTGTTAAGGCAAAAAATGCCTGTTCCTGTAGCAGGTCGAACAGAAAATTTACTTATAAGCAGGGTCGAATCGTTCGGATAGAGAACAGCGGAAAAAATATAGAAAAATACAAAAAAGAAAAAATCTTGAAATTGAAGTCTTAACCCTCTCGAAGAAGAACCAGCGTTTTTGCATATTTATCATGCAGTCCCTGTCTTTCTTCATTGAACAGGATAGGCAAAAATCCTGCAAAAAAAGGTATGGAAGCCAGAATCTTCCCTACAAAACGCTTTGTCGCACGCTCATATGATATTCGATTTCCTTTAAGGTCAGTTACAATTATGTTCATTGCCTGTTTGCCGATAGTACCCTGACTCGCTGAACTTTCCTGATAGGCAAAATAATTCCAGGATAGCAGGACTACCAGAATATAAAAAAAGGCTCCTCCAATCGTTCCTGATATGAATTGAATAAATGCCAGAAAAAGAATGATTATAAATAAATCGATTATCGAGGCTATTAACCTTCTGAAAAAACTTGCATACATTTGCATACTTTTCCCTCTAAGATAATTTATAAATTAAGCAGGACTGAATTATAAAATTATCTATTATGAACAAAGCATCTTATTTAAATATATAAAGTTAAAAAAGGTCTGACAAACCGGATTCTATTTATTTTTTATGCATTTAATATTGTATTTGAAAATTAAGTTTAGAGGTTTAATTTAAAAGGTTAGATTTAAAAGGTTAAATTTAAAAAGTTAAATTTAAAGATATCTAAAGGTGAATTTAGAGGTATTTTAGATCAAATTTAAAGATATTTTTGATTAAATTTAATGGGTATTTTAGATCAAATTTAAAGGTATTTTAGATCAAATTTAAAGGTATTTTAGATCAAATTTAAAGGTTAGATTTATAACTATTACAAAGCTAATTTTGATTAATGCAAGGAAAAATGAAAAAATACCTGAAAATCACATTTTACACCTTTTTAACTTTAACTCTACTTATTTTTGTATCGGGTATTCTGATTTTTTCTCACCCTTTTTTCCTTAATGCACATGTCAACTTGCTTGTTAAACACAGCGGGACCGATCCTCATGAGTTTAAGTTTCAAACTTACACAAAAGAAGAGTTTGCGCTGGAATACTTAAATGTCTCATTAACTAAAGAAGATGACTTTATAGAACTTTTCGAGAACCATTACGGGACTCCCAACAAAAAAGACGAATTTTTAATGATCACTTATGATATTCAGGACCCTGAAGACAATTATACCTATACACTCTACGGAGTCAATAAGTATACTGATCTTGTCTATGTAAGTACAAGAAAGGTGCACAGAGTCAATGAAAAAAGAGGCGGAGCTTTTCGTAAGGATATAAAGCCGCCAGTAAACTCGAGCGGGAAATGAATGAGCGACCAGAAATGAACCCGAAAAAGTTCGCCCTTTACCTCTGGATACTCCTGATAGCAGGAGGGGTAACATTATACTTTATCTTCCCGGATGAAATTAATCTTTTTTTTCTGGAAGAACTCTCCGAAGATTACTATTACATAGCCCTGAGTATTTATTTCCTGCTCCTGTCAGCCAGAGGCCTTACAATGATTCCTTCAACTCCTCTCTTACTTGCAGGGATCCTGATCTTTGATCCTCTGGAACTCTTCGTTGTAAACATGGCAGGGATACTCAGTTCTTCCGTTCTGGTATACCACTTCTCGATATACCTTGGCTTTGATTCTTATTTTGAAACAAAATATGGAAGATATGTCCAAAAAATAAGAGAAGGTATTACAGACAAAGAACTACCGGTAATTGTCGGCTGGAGCTTTTTCCCTCTTGTACCTACGGATTTGATAGTGTATATCGGGTCAAGTCTGAGGATACCTTTAATTAAGTGTCTGGTGGGAGTTTTTATGGGAGAATCCGTACTCAATGCATTTTACATTTTTTCAACGACACTGATCCTGAAGCTCTGAAATTCAGTCCAAACTTATACTGCAAGCTATCAGAATATAAATAGAGTGGTACGGGAAACTAAATGACAATAATAAGATACGCGCAATTAGATTAGAACAATATGGGTAATTGAATACAATAGGCCAGACAGGAGTGTATCTAAATTTATAAAGACATCGGGGATAGAATTCTAATTGATAGAATTCTAATTGATAGAATTCTAATAATTTGAGCAGTGTTACTTTACAGATATTTCTAATCCGATTGCACTGCCATTTTCTGGGAAATTGTAACTTTCTGGGAATAATGAGAGTAAAACACAAGTAAAAAAAGGATGAGTGCCCTGTGAAAAATTATTCTATCTTTCCTTTACTTTTGATAATTATCTGCATTTCCGCTATTGTATCAGGTTGCACCGAAATTGATGACGGAAACAATAAGGAATTAAGCGGAACCCGTGAAAAAGAAAGCAGGCAAATAGCTGAGAATTACGTGAGAAATTCAGATTCTTACAAAACTTTCAATTTGACTGAGCCTATACTTATAGAAACCAGACCTCTCAACTGCTCTTCATGCTGGCAGTTTGTCTATAAGTTTGATCTCGTTTCTAAAAAAAATCCGGCTGTCGTTAAAGGTGAAATTATTGATGCTGTTTATTCTCAGGGAAGCAAGTATTAAGCAAAATCAAGATAAGGACCCTTTGAAGAGGATCCTTATATCCATAAAAAATAAAGATGACGAAAGGAAGAACAAAAAACAAGATAGGTTAAGAGAAAACTTCTCCTTAGCATCCGTTATTTTATTCAATCCAATTCTTCTAAATAGGTCTTCTAAACAGGCTTAAATTTTATCCATCAGTTTTTTGATATCTGCCTTGATTTCCGAGGCAAGCTTTTTC
>OBLN01000662.1_pt1 | contig 12238 bp, 9 predicted proteins | sample 1519301 | NCBI WGS metagenome assembly OBLN01 (sample SAMEA2452533, study PRJEB22499) | sediment metagenome | reverse complement strand
CGCAGGGCTTGCCCATAGGGCACTTCCGGATAATTCCAGAATGCAGCCGCTTTTTTGTATTCTTCGATGTGACTCATCTTAATCACTCACTGGCACTAATTTTTTGATCATCATTTCGTGAAGATGGGCGATTCCGCAAGAGAGGGAAAGACGTTTGAACATCTCTTGCTTGTATGTCGCATCCCACCATGAACCTGCCAAAGCAGTCACGCCTTTGCCGTGGAAGGCCTCCTTAATCATAGGCGTCGATGCCCCTACCAGCACGATTTCACGCGCTTTTTTTGACCAATCGAGCAATTGTTCAAGCGTGCTATTGATAAGCGTGGTTCCAGTGATGATCATCAGGTCGCACTCAGGCAGCAACTCGCTTTGAAGTTCCATCGGATATGCATGCGCTGCCCCTTCACCGCCGTGGCTGCTGATGCCTTTGTCAAAAATGATAACCCGGTCGGCAATTTTTGTCAGTGTTTTTGCTATCGGGGGAATAAAACCGATCATCCCAACTGTATCGCCCGGGCGTACATCTAACCCAAACGGGTTGGGGGTCTTTTGTTCGTCAGGCAGGTCCAATCTGCGTGTGGCAGCTGTGATCACAGCCATGCCAACACCCCGTTGAGCGTCATCGTGTCCTTTGACGACAAGGGATGCAACCTCAAGGGCGGGTTTGCCAATGATTTCTTGTGCAAATCCGAAAATAGAACAACCGGCTGGTAAGTTTTGACGTAGAACATAGGAAACACCAATATCCTGACCATCAAGCTCTACAGCGGTGAGTGAGAGTCCCAGGACAGCATCTGTCACCTGACGTCCTACTAATAAAGGTTCCGCTGCTTCTAAAACTGAATCTATAATCATTTTCGCTCCTACAATTTTGGCGCAACGCAAAGCTTGCGCTGAATTCCTGCCACTTCAATCAAACGCATTTCGATGCCATAAAGGTCGCTGAGCAATTTTTCTGTCAAGATGTCCTGCCAAGACCCAAAATGGAAACGCGCCTGGCGATCAATTACTGCCACCATTGCCTCAAGCAACAAGACCTGGTCGGGGTTGTGGGTGGTTAGGACGATACCATAACCTTCCGCAGCCAAGTTCTTCACAATGCGCAGCACTTTAATTTGATTGCCATGATCCAGATGAGCTGTCGGTTCATCCATCAGGATCAAGCGTGATCGTTGGGCAATCGCCCGGGCAATTGATACTTGCTGAAGCTCACCAGTGCTGATGCGGGTGTAAGGTTTGTCGCGCAGATGGTCGATCTCCATTTGAATCAAAGCCTGTTCTGCCCGTTCATAATGCTCGGTTTTGGGCTTTTCAAAGGTTCCCAGCCAGGGAGCACTGCCGGTGACAACGTAATCGAGTACAGTAAAGTCAAAGGAAGGCATCAAGGTTTGCGGGACATACCCAATAACCCGGGCAACATCCTTGGTGGATAGCCCGGTCATGTCCTCACCGTTTATCAAAATGCGACCTTGGTTGGGTTCGCGCAACTTTGCCATACAGGTCAACAAAGTGGTTTTTCCGATTCCGTTGGGTCCTAACAAACAAACAATTTCACCAGTTTTCACTTCAAAACTAATATCACTAAAAATCTGGCGATTGCCGTTGTAAGAAAATCCGACTTTTTCAAGCTGCATTTGCACTGACATACGTTAATCCAATCGGGTTTTCTGTTTGTACAGCAAAAAAGCATAGAGCGGCGCGCCAACAAAACCAGTCAAAATCGAGAGTGGAACTTCTACACTTGATACAGTTCGTGCCAATGTGTCGATCAGAAGCATAAAGAGCGAACCTATCAAGACAGCCAATGGCATTGAGCGGGTATTATCGCTGCCTACTATCAGGCGACCAAGATGGGGAACAACCAATCCAATCCAGCCGATTGTGCCGCTGATGGAAACAGCGCTTGCAGTCAGAAGGCTGGCACAGACGATCACGATACTCCGCACCTGGCGCACATTCACACCCAGGGTGCGGGCTTCGAGGTCGCCAAATGCAAGAATGTTGATCCGCCAGGAAAGCATCAACAACAAGCTCGAACCAATCAGAAAAACGGGCAAAATTGCCAGGAGTTCCCGCCCAAGGATAGAGGAAAGGCTGCCCATCTGCCAAAACACTATTGATGAAAGTTCGGTTTGCTCCTCAGCCACGAACTTCATTATCGCTAAAACAGAACTTAGAAACCCGCCCACGATAATGCCCGAAAGCACAAGCATCATGTTGGAGCGATTGCGGAGAAGGCGAGGGACCATAGAAGTGATCAGCACCGCGGTAATTCCGCCGATAAAAGCAAAAATTTGGCGTGTGGCTAAACCTGCCCCTAAGAGGATCGCTGCGGCAGCACCTACAGCAGCCCCGGATGAAACGCCTAACAGGTCAGGGGAGACAAGAGGATTGCGGAAAACACTTTGATAAACGGCACCTGACAGGGAAAGCATGGCACCAATCATCACAGAGGCAAGGATCCTTGGCAGGCGCACATTGAAAACGATGCTTTCCATGGTTGGGTCAACACTTACATTTGCACCCAACCGGGCAAGCAGGAGATTGAGCACTTTAGATGGATCGTTGCTGTAGCGCCCAAGACTGAGAGATATAAAAACTCCGAAAAACAACAGTATAGACAACAGCCAAAGCCATTGTCTATACTGATTGTCTACGGAGTTTTGTTTTTGTTTCAAACTAATATTTTACTACTTTATCCCCAATTGCTCTTTAGTGAAGGTTTTTCCGTACACGAGAGTATAAAACTCATCAACATCCTGCATCAGAGAATCGAGATCATAAAGATCAGGATGTAAACTGTGTAGAGCATAACTTATGCCGAGCGATAAAGCAGCAGTTGGTTGATCCCAGGGTTCAAGCAAGGATGGAAATTCAAATACTTGCTTATTCTTAATAGCGTTGATGCTGCTCCAGGCAGGATCATTAATCAGATCATCGGCGGTGTAGTCAGAGTAAGCCGGGAACCAGATCACATCCGGATTCCAGGCAACGATTTGCTCAATATTGACATCAACAAAATCCCCTGTGCCTTCAACCCCACTGACAGCGTTTGTGCCGCCACCGGCTTCGATCAGGCTGGTTTGAATCATTGCCGCTGGTGCCACAGAGAGTGCAGAGCTGCCGCCCAGGAAGAGCACGGAAGGACGTTCAGTTGTATCCTTGAGCAGGGTCTGAGCGTTCTCAAGTTGAGCGTCCAAAAATGCTGTAATTTGTTCGGCACGTTCAGCCTCACCCAAGGCCTGTCCGAGCAGTGTCAGAGTCTGTTTGACAGTTTCAAAACTTTCTGTACTGTCAAGAATGACAACGGCTGGGATGTTGACCTCCTCGAATTGAGGCACCAGGTCCTGGAAACGCTCAGGCAGGATAGCCAAATCAGCCCCAGCAGCGATAACACTTTCAAAATTGATGGTGCTGCCTTTCCCGATTTGAGCCAGATCATCGTAGGAATCGATCACTTGCTCATACAAACCGCGGGACATTTCTTTGTTGCCAAAGCCAACCAGATATTTACCGCCACCACCCAAGACCACAGCTGCATTCAAAGTAGGGTTATGAGTACCGACAAGTTTTGTGGCGGGCTTTGCCAATGTTACTTCACGTCCAATCACGTCAGTGATTACGATAGGGCTGTCAGTTTCTTCCACAACCTCAGTTGCGACAGGCATAACGCAAGAGCTGAGCAGAAGCATAACAATAAGAATAAGAGGTAAAACCATTTGATTTACACGTTTTGACATAAAAATCTCCTTCTTCCATAACTAATAGAATAGTGCTCATTAATTGAGCATTATCCGATTCTAACATCAAATACGAAATTTTTAATAAATCTCGGCAAAATTACTTACCCGACTTAGGTACAGCACTTTTTATTGGTACCAAGAATCAATTTGAAGGAAATTATTTTCTTAAAGGAAATCGTTGATTAGATGGTGGAATTTTTTTAAAAAAAGAGCGGAGAGAGTGGGATTCGAACCCACGATAGGTACGAGACCTATAACGGTTTTCGAGACCGCCCCGTTCGACCGCTCCGGCATCTCTCCAAACAGGAAAGCAATTATACCCGAGGAATGGGGGATTTGTTAACGTGATTGCACTCGTTGAGGTGACTGGCACTATGAATTGCATTGTAGGGCGCGATTGGAAGCACCGCAGACCTTGGTCTGAGATGTTATGTCGTGCTTCCAATCCGCCAAATTAACAGCTAATGCAGAAAATAGGTTCGAACGGCGGATTGAGGATGGACTTCTGTCTTGGTTGGCTCAATTTATTACATCCTCAATCTTGCCCTACAATTCGGCAGGACATCGCTCTAAATTTCGAAGGTCTGGGCTTTATCGGCAAAAATCGGCACAGGCAATTCGGGAAATTCTGCTAGTCTGTCTATCAACGCGCTGGCAGCATCCTCTTCACCGTGAACAAGGATCAGATTTTCAAGCGTGTCCTTGCTTGCAAGGGCATAATCGACCAACAAGTTCTGACCGGCATGGGCGCTGAGCCCGCCGATAGTCACAACTTCAGCTTTCCGGAAATATTCTTCACCGAATATGCGCACTTTACGTTCCCGGTCAGCCAGCCTGCGTCCAAGGGTATAAGGGGCTTGCCAGGAAATGATCAAGATGGTGTTGCGACCATCTTCAATATTGTTTTTGAGATGGTGCAATATTCGCCCGTTTTCTGCCATACCTGAAGCAGAAATAATGATCATAGGCTCGTTCCAATCATTCAGAGCTTTAGATTCATCCACGCTGCGCGTGAAAATAATGTTGTGATAATCCAGCCCTTGCATGCGGTGTTCGGCGATAAACTGCCAGGTCTCATCATCAAAACATTCGGTATGCTTGCGATAAAGATCAGAAGCATTAACCGCAAGCGGGCTGTCAACTATGACCGGAACGTCGGGGATGTCACCGTTTTCGATGGCATCACTGAGGAAGTAAGTCAGATTTTGTGTTCGCCCAATCGCAAAGGCAGGTACGATCACCTTTCCTCCGCGACTAACTGTGCGTCTGATTGCGTCTACAAACTCATCGTAAGCATCATCCATGCTTTCATGAGGTTTATCACCATAGGTGCATTCCATTACAACGGTTTGAGCTCCAGTAGGAAGAACCGGGTCACGCAGGATCGGTACGTCGTAGCGACCAATGTCGCCCGAAAACCAAAAACGTTTAGGATTGCCGGCTTCATCCTGATAATCAAGCACAACGGCTGCAGACCCAAGAATGTGCCCGGCTTCGACGAAGTGGGCAACAACTCCCGGAATGACTTCTTTTTCTTCCTTGTACCAAAGCGAACGAAATTGCGGCATTGCCATGATGGCATCTTTTTGAGTGTAAATGGGCTTCAGATCATGCAGACCTTCTTTTCGGCGCTTTTTGTTTAGATACTTGATATCGTTTTCCTGGATGTGACCAGAATCGCGAAGCATAATATCTGCCAGGTCGATGGTGGCATTGGTGGCATAAATCGGTCCGGCAAAGCCCTGTTTGACCAGGTTGGGTATATTGCCGCTGTGGTCAATGTGAGCGTGACTGAGGATCATTGCATCAATTTCGGCGGGATTAAAGGGGAAATTTAAATTTACCTGATACGACTCCTCGCGTCTGCCCTGGTAGGTACCGCAATCCAGCAGGAGTTTATGTCCGTTGTGCTCGATGAGATGCATTGAGCCAGTTACAGTTTTAGCAGCACCAAAAATTGTCAATTTCATTTGTTATTCCTCTTAATCAGACTGAGAATTTGTTTTCCATATTGTTTATTGTGATTGGGATAATCCTGCATGACCCGAGCCAGTTCTTCGTCGGACTGAGGGTCATGATGTGCAATCAACTCCACCAGGTCCCGCGAAAGAACGGCATTCGATGGAACGCCTTCTTTTTCACCGACCTCTTTACGCCAATCCCCCAGCTTTTCACGCAGTTTTAGTTCGCGGTCACTCAAGCGATGATTTTTGCGGGGTTTGACCGCTACAGGGTTTTCGCGCCAGGCTTTTACCACCTGCATAAGTTGTTTCCCATAGCGCTTGATCAGGCTCGGGGAAAGCGAGGGCAGCAGACTCAACTCTTCCAGGTAATGAGGCTGTGTGGTTGCAATCTCAATCAGTACTTTGTTTGAGAAAACCTTGAAAGGAGGAACGTCTCGCTGTTCCGCGATCGTTTCACGAAGATGATTAAGCTCTTTGAGCAAACTGAGGGCCGTCGGATTGAGATCTTGCGAACCTTTGACTTTCCAAAGATCTTCCTCATGGTCTTTCATGGGTGGAGTGATGCGCGCGAGAGCAGCGCTGTCTTCAAGAACGTTTTTTAGGCGGCCAACTGCTCTTAGTCGATCAACGAGCAAGTCGCGAAGCTGTAATAAATAGTGTGAATCTCCTTGCGCGTAGCTAAGCATTTCTGGGTCAAGAGGGCGTTTACCCCAGTTTGCACGCTGGTATTTCTTGACCAGGTGAAGGTCATAGTATTTTTCCAGCAGTGCCGCCAGGCCTATCGATGGCTCTGCCAGGGCAGTTGCTGCAAGCATGGTGTCAAAAATATTAGCGAACTCAAAATCAAAGTCACGTTTGAGAGTTGCCAGGTCGTAATCACCAGCATGGAACACTTTTTGGATGGATGGGTCAGCAAACACCTCGCCCAATGCACTCATGTCTTGAATTGGGAATGGGTCGATCAGGTAATCAGTTTCTGGGGTGGAAATCTGGATCAGGCAAACCCGCTCCTGGTATGAATGGAGGCTGTTTGATTCAGTATCAATTGCAATTGAGGTTTGATTCTTTAAATCTGCCACCAAATGGCTGAGAGTTTCCTGAGAATTAACGAGGCGTGCTGGCGGCAGCGAGGATAAGGTCATAAAACAATTATACACTTGCAGGTATGGTTGCCAGATCGTGTCCAGTACATGTGCTTTAAAATTATGTGGAAAATAAAACTCAGGGATTCAAAATTTCGAGATAATTTTGCGGCAACCAGCCTATACGCCCCTGGTCATCCTGTATTTTCACCCACATCAATCCTTCATAATTCTGTTGGTCATGGTAGACCGTTACCAACTGAGAAAAGTACAGTCTGCCAATAGAGGGGCCGCCTGGTTCCTGGTAGAGGGTAAGGTCAGGGACGTCCGGCCAGATTATGCGTGCCTGGAAGGGCGCGGGCGTGTTAGTCGAAGTGGGGGTAAGGGTTGGTACGGGCGTCTCCGTTGGTGTGGGAGTGGAAGTCGGAGCAGGTGTTTTAGTTAATGTTGGTGTCGGGCTGGGTCCAGGAGTAACAGTTGGTATCGGCGTCGGAGGCACCATCGGATCAAGCTCTCTGAATAAGACTTGCTCAACTTTCAATGAAACTTGCCGGTTAAGACTAGCGGAAATAGATTCTTGCAAGCTGACAATTTCCTGCCAGTATAAAGACCGACTGGTGTGAAGGGTCAGCCGCAAATCAAGATTTTCAGGACTGCTGATGAAGCTGGTTTCCTCTAACTGCACGTCCGGGAGCAAAGCGACCTCCCGATCTACAACCATGTTGATCAATCTGGATTCCTCTGCCTGCCGAATAATCCGCATACTGAAATAGGTCAATGGTATCAAGAGGATGATCATGAGGATCGTAGATATCCAAAGTGTAGCTGGCATTTTGGCATCACCAAAACGCTGCTCCTTGGAAAAGCCTCTGAACAAAAATACCAAACCGGAGGCAAAGGCGATCGCAATCGCGTTCGTAATAAAAAGCAACCCAGCACCGCTGGCTACCTGCCAATTCTGCAGCGCTAATCCTACGCCTATCGCAGACAAAGGCGGCATCAAGGCTGTCGCAATCGCGACTCCTGGCAGAGCGGCTGAAAGTTTGGGGCGGGTAGTTGCATAGGCCGCAGCCAACCCACCGGCGATCGCGATGGTCAGATCTACCGGGGATGACCTTGTGCGGGACAGGACCTCAGCCGGAATCTGATGAAGAGAAATAAATGGAAGCTCATCGTTTATCCAGGTTAGAAGTGTTGAAATTACGATTGATAACACAGCACCTATAAAAAGCGTGAGTAGAGCGTCTTTAAGTAGTTTTTTTGCGCCAGTAGTGGTTGCCAGACCAATACCAAGGATTGGAGACATCAGGGGAGCCACGACCATTGCCCCAATAATTACTGCTGGTGAGTTGGATAGCAGCCCCAATGTAGCGATTGAACTGGAAAGAGCAACCAGGATCAAGTAATCAAAGTTTGCTTTTGAATCATCCTGCACATCAGCGATAATTTTCCGGCGCTCTTCGATTGAAAGCCTTGGAATGCTTCGGATCCATTTAGGGGGACGATTATTATTTCCTGCCATCTTATTCCCGTGTTCAATCACAAAATTTACCACAATTTTGGAAAATTGATTACTTAAATTTCTTAGGTATTACCGCCAAGCTCACGATAAAAACAGAATTCCTATGAAATTGTTATGCAGAAAGTCCGTTCTCACGCCTGGATGGTGCCTCAAACCATAAGTTTTGGTAAACTTCTGTAGAGGTGAAAAATATGCATTTAGTAATGATCAGACACGGACAGCCAGATTACTCCCTGACTGAAGGAAAAGGTTTTAAGGGTCCAGCACGCGAGCTGGCACCGTTAACGAAATTAGGAGTTGAGCAAGCAGAAAGGGTCGCTCTTGACCCAAGGCTGAATGGAAGCCAGTTGATAATCAGCTCCCCTTATACTCGTTCTTTGCAAACAGCCGCCATAATCTCGCGCGTGACTGGTTTGAAAATCGAGGTGGCTTTCGATCTGCACGAGTGGCTGATTGATATGAAATATGAAAACAAAGACATGACCGACACTATTGCCGCCGTGAGGGAAATCAGTGCCTTTAAAGGCGTGCGGAGTGAGGGCGCTAAATTGGATTGGGAGGGTTACGACCAGGTTGCTGAGAGAGCTTATGCAGCCCTACGACCCTATTTGCACCTTGATAAAGTGATAGTTGCCTGTCACGCCTATATCATCAAGCAGTTTCATAACCCAGGCAGGATTGAGTATTGTGACATTGTAGAAGTTGATTTTGACGAAAACTTCACCTGGCCTGGTTATATTGAACGAGGTTCGAGGAGCTGGTATTAATGCGAGCAGTCTTACAGCGGGTAAGTTTTGGTAAAGTGATTGTTGAGGAGCAAGTAGTCGCTTCTATTGACAAAGGACTGATGATCCTATTGGGGGTTGGACCTGAGGATACCATTGCAAAGGCGGAAGAGCTGGCAGAAAAGTGTGCCCGCTTGCGGATTTTTGAGGATGAAAACGACAAAATGAATCTTTCTCTACTGGATATAGGGGGTGAAGCCATTGTTGTTTCGCAGTTCACACTCTATGCTGATACCAGCCGCGGTCGCCGACCTTCGTTTGTTTATGCTGCCAAACCGGAAATTGCAGAACCGCTGGTGGATGTTTTTGCTGCAAAATTACGCAAGTTGGGGGTGAAGACCGGGCAGGGCGTCTTTGGAGCACATATGATGGTTGAGCTCTGCAACGATGGCCCGGTCACGATTTTATTAGAGGTTTAGATTAGTAAACCGGGTTCCGAATTTGAACCCGGCAGTGATGTAGTAGATCAAAAAAGCCGGATTGAAGAACGCAATCCCGGCCTACAGGGCTTCGCCCAACTGTCATTCTGAGCCTCTTTTGCGAAGAATCTTGTTCTGTAATTAATTTGGTAAGATCCTTCACTGCGTTCAGGATGACAAGAAAATGATGAGATTGATTCGTTGCTACGCTCCTCGCAAAGACGGAATGAACGATCAAAGAGCCGGATTGGCACCCTGCAGGAAAGAACTCCAGGGCAGGAGAACGCAATCCTGGCCTACGGGGCTTCGCCCAGCTTAGTCGCTACGCTCCAAGCAAAGACGAAAAAACATACATGAAATCCAAGCCAGCTAGTTCTTAGTCAGCGAACCTTTCAGCAAATACCAAAATCCCTTTAAAAAACGTTTATTCAAAATGTGGTTCATCCCAACAGAAACTTCCATCGGTACGCCTCCCATGTTATAGGAACGCAAAGGCGCATCATTGGTCGAAGCTTCAACCGTACGGCGGGTATTGCCGGAATTGTCTGTTGAGTTGACGATTTTCCGTTCAGCTGCCATCATGGCAAATTTGGAAACCAGGCGCCCAAGCCAAAAGTCTTGCGCTTCCCCAAGGGTGGAGTTTAGGTCGAAGTTTCCTGGAATGCGCACAGGATCGTTGACCTTCACAGAAACGGGCAAGTTTTCGAATTGCTCCAGGCTGAAATCAACCGGATCTTGTGGCAGCTGATAGTATTGCGGTGCTAGCTGACGATAATCAGGCAGCTGGGTTACTGCCTCGGCTTGAATATGAACCACGCCACTAAGAGGTAGGTCTGAACTGCTGCCCCCAACCTTGACTTCGTACGTGCCTTCTTCCACCTGCCAGGCATGCGTTTTCGGATTCCAGAATGCAAAGTCTTCATTTGTTAAGCTGATTTCTACTTCTTTGCTCTCACCTGGCTGCAGTTCAACCTTGCAGAAACCCTTCAATTCTTTAGAGGGTCTGAAAACAGCGTTTTCCGTGGCACTGATGTAAACCTGCGCCACTTCTTTTCCAACTCTTGTGCCAGTGTTGCTGAGTTTAAACTTGAGTAAAAGCGCTTCACCAGGGTGCAAACTATTATCTGAAATCTGAAGGTCAGAAAACGCAAAGCTGGTGTAAGAAAGCCCATATCCAAAGGGGAAGCGGACCACTTTGCCGGCATTGTCGTAATAGCGATAGCCGACGAATAAACTTTCGATATAGGGTGTGTTGTAGCGCTGACCATAGCTGGCGCTGGAAGGCACGTCTGCCAAGGATAGCGGCCAGGATTCTGCCAGTTTACCGCTGGGATTGACCTCTCCCAGAAGCAAATCAAGACAACCTTCTCCTACAGCCTGACCACCCAATCCCACAAAGAGCACAGCACTGACTTCATCCAACCACGGTAAGGTTACCACCCCTCCGCCCTGTAAAACCACGATCAGGTTGGGGTTTATTTTTGCCAATGCTGCGATCAGGTTGTTTTGAGCGGGCTGCAAACCGAGGTGCTGGCGGTCATAGCCTTCGGCTTCATCTTCTTCGGTCAAACCAACCACGACAATCACTGCATCTTTTCCTTTAGCTGCCATGCAAGCTTCAGCAAGCAGGTCGGCATTGTGGCTTTCGTCGTCGATTTGATAACCGGGTAAATATTGCCATCCTAATTCCCGGGCTTCTACAGCCTGGGTGAGACTGACCAACCTTGTGGGGTTTACCCGGCTGCTGCCTGAACCCTGGTAATGAGGATTTTGAGCTAATTCACCTACGACCAGCACATCGGCAGGGGGATCAAGTGGAAGAAGGGCTGACTCGTTTTTCAGCAAGACTGCTGATTCAGCCAAAATTTGGCGAGCCAACTGATGGTTTTCAAGATAGATATCTTGAGACGATATACTCTTTGGTCTCTGGCACTTTTCGATCAGGTCAAGCAATTTTTCCACAGCCCGGTCCACATGGACTTCCTGAATTTGCCCATTTTTAAGCGCTTTTAACAATTCCAGGTCTCTAAAGCTGCCACTGGTAGGCATTTCGAGATCCAAACCCGCTCGCACTGCCTCTACCCGGTTTTCCACAGCTCCCCAGTCACTGATGAACAGACCCTCGAAGCCCCATTCCTCACGCGCAATTTGAGTTAAAAGGTAATTATTTTGGCAAGCATAGACACCGTTGATGCGATTATAGGAAGGCATAATGGTCCACGGTTGCGCTTTGCGAACTACAATTTCAAAAGCTTTCAGGTAGATTTCGCGAAGGGCGCGCTCGTCGACCTGAGAGTTGTTGATCAGACGGCAACACTCCTGGTTGTTGGCAGCAAAGTGTTTAACGCTCGCACCGATGCCCTGAGCTTGCAAGCCCTGAACGTAAGCAGCTGCCAGCTCACCACTGAGATTAGGGTCTTCGGAAAAGTATTCAAAATTTCTGCCGCACAAGGGTGAACGTTTAATATTGATTCCCGGTCCAAGCACAACATCAATTTTCTGTAAAAGCGCTTCTTTCCCCAGGGCGGCTCCCAACTGCCAGAGCAACTCGCGATCAAACGAACAAGCACTGATAGCAGCAGTTGGAAAGCAAGTGGCTGGCACGCTTTCGTTTAAACCAAGCGCGTCAGAGGCATCCGGCTGTTTACGCAAGCCGTGAGGACCGTCATGAAACAATAGGGAAGGGATCTCCAGGGCAAGATGGAACCAATGATCAAATCTTT
>OBLN01000661.1_pt1 | contig 12243 bp, 11 predicted proteins | sample 1519301 | NCBI WGS metagenome assembly OBLN01 (sample SAMEA2452533, study PRJEB22499) | sediment metagenome | reverse complement strand
GTTCTGGTGTCACCGAGGTTGGTGAGGTGAGTCGCCAGTTCCACACCTTCTATGAAGGCTCTGCCCGCTTTCTGCCCGCCTTTAATACCGAAACTCAGCATAGCTCCTGTTCCTTTAGGCATGTACTTTTTAGCTCTTTCGCAGTTGGGGTTGCCCTCAAGTTCAGGGAAGTTCACCCAGTCCACCATATCACTCTTCTGGAGATAGGCTGCAAGCTTGCGGGCATTTTCAACATGTCTCTCCATGCGTACATGAAGTGTCTCCAGCCCCTGAATAAGGAGGAAAGCATTCATGGGGCTCATACAGCCGCCTATGTCACGCATTGTCTGAACACGCATTTTAACAGCGAGGGCGGCGTTTCCGAAACGTTCAGCATATACAACTCCGTGATAGCTGGGATCAGGCTCTGTGAAAGAGGGGAAGCGTCCGCTCTTTGCCCAGTCAAATGTGCCGAGGTCAACAGCTATGCCTCCCATTGAGTTTCCGTGTCCTCCCAGAAACTTAGTTACGGAGTGTATAACCACATCTGCTCCGAATTCCTTCGGGCGGAAGAGAAAAGGTGTGGGGTAAGTGTTGTCTATCACAAGAGGAAGACCGTTGGCGTGGGCTATTTCGGCTATTTTTTCAAAATCGGCGATGTCGTTTCCGGGATTAGCCACAGTTTCGAGATAGATAGCCTTTGTCTTGTCATTTATCAGTGCCTTAATCTCTTCGGGATTATTCTGGTCAAAGGGGCGGAAGAGTATGCCAAGCTTTTTAAATGTATGAAAAAACAGGTTGTTTGTTCCGCCGTAGAGCCTGTTGGTGGTGATAATTTCATCCCCTGCTTCGGCTATTGTGGAGAAAACCATGAATTCTGCAAACTGACCGGAGGCTGTTGCCACTGCTCCTGTTCCGCCTTCGAGCATAGCGATGCGGTTTTCCAGAACCTCAACAGTGGGGTTGTTCAGACGGGTGTAGATGTAGCCGGCCTCTTCCAGATCGAAGAGCTTAACGGCGTGGTCAGCGTCACGGAACTTGTAGGCTGTTGTCTGGTATATTGGTACAGCCCTTGCGCCTGTGACCGGATCAGGTGTGTGTCCTCCGTGTACTGCTATTGTTTCCAAACGGTGCTTGCTCATGGTTTCCTCCTGATACAAAAAAAGCCTCTTTTCCAGAGGGAAAGAGGCTTTAGAGTCTTTTCTAAGCGGTTCTTATCTCCCCCATTGACATATAGGGCAGGACTTAGCACCTTTCCTCAAAGGGCGGTTGCTGTGGTTTCAACGGGCCTGTCCCTCCACCACTCTTGATAAGTATAAAGTCTGCAATATTACATCTGTTTTTATCTTTAAGTCAATGGAATGTTTTGCGCTGTTGACTGTCTGTTCCCTGATAGGGTAAAAATACTCATAGAGAAAGCGGAGGAATGATTTTGAACGGAATGATAAAAACAGTTGTGGTGATTGCCGCTGTTGTTCTTGCAGTTTATGCAGGAGCAGGGGCTTTCAGGCATTTTAGCAAATCAATGAAAACGGATAAAAGCATAGCAGACATTGTGCTTGCGCAGAACTGGCAGAAAAAAGAGATAGAAGGAACAGGGATCACAATACTTGCTCCTGATATGATGAAGGATGTTTCACATGCGGCGGATATTGCAGACAATGTCACAGCCCAGAGCGTTCATCAGTTTTCTCTGGATACTTTCGGGCTCACGGTGCTGTCTGTTGAAACTTCTGATGGGCTGAACGGAGAGGCTTTTACTAATGATTTAGTGAACAAGATAAAAAATTCCGGCGCCGCCGACAGTTTTCAGTATGAGATAAAACCATTGCAGAAGAGTGGTATTTCCGGCTGGCTCCTTCAGGGGGCAGCAAATGCCAGAGGGCAGAAGATAGTCGTTGAAGCATTGAGCTTTTCAAACGGCAGAACACTTAAGCACATAGCGATCAGTTATGACGGCAATGAGGAAAAGCTGGGGGAACTGGCTTCCAGGATACTTGATTCAGTGGAGATAGAGTAAAAAAGAACCGGATGCTGTAAAAAGCATCCGGCTGTATATGAGTATTACTTGAGGCAGGGAAACCTGCCTTTTTATTCTTCTGGTCTGACTGTAAACACCGGGCATGGAGCCTTGCGGACAACCTTTTCAGCGGTTGAACCGAAGAGAACATGGTCAAGCCCTGTTCTGCCGTGGGTTCCGATAACTATCATGTCCGCCCCGGTTTCCTTGGCATACTTGTTGATTTCGATAAAGGGAGTGCCTTTTATCAGTTTTGTTGTGTAGTTTATACCCTGAAGCACCGTCTGGTTTTTGATGAATTCATCAAGCTGTTTTGACGAGCCTGTTTCAATGTCAGTGGAGAGAGACTGCATAGTCACCTGCGGCAGATAAAAGGAAACCACCTGTGTTTCATCAAACATAACATGGAGTATTTCAAGTTCTGCACCGAACTGCTTCGCAAGCTCTGCGGCATATTCGAGCGCAACCTTAGAGGGTTCCGAAAAATCTGTGGGGTAAAGGATTTTTTTGATCTTTATCATCGCTGTCCTCCTTATACATAATAAATTATTAATATAAATCTATTATATACCCCGGCGGACAGTTAGGAAAGACTAAATCATGCAGGAATTACTCTTTTGATAACATCCATCAGCTCACTGAAGGCAAACGGCTTGTATATAACGTCCAGAGCGCCGAGCTGGTAAGCTGAGAGCATGTTCTCCATATTTTCATTTCCGGTTATCACAAGAACAGGCACGCTGCTTCCGTTGTTTCTTAGTTTATGAAGGAACTGGAGTCCGTCCGTGGCGGGCATCATTAGGTCAGTCACCACAAGGTCAAACTCTGTTTCGTGAAGTTTATCCAGTGCAAAACGCCCGTTTTCAACAGTGTCTACATCATAATTCTGCTCAGAAAGCAGTGATGCGAGACCTTCTCTCTCGTATTTGTTGTCTTCAACAATCAAAATTTTCTTTTTCATAACCTGTCCCCGAAAAGTGACTGAAAATTGTTTTCCAGAAGCTCCGCCGTTTCCTCCAGTGTCATACCTGTCTCTGCGGCTATTGTTTCTGCCGTGTAGACTGTGTATGCCGGTTCGTTTGTTCTGCCTCTGTATGGGGAAGGCGCAAGGTACGGCGCATCTGTTTCGATGAGCAGCCTTTCCTTCGGTACAAATGCAAGGGACCGGCGCAGCTCATCCGACTTGGGAAAAGTTACAACTCCTGCGTAGGAGATGTAAAATCCGTTATCAAGGGCAAAGCGCATCAGGTCGGTATCACCGCTGAAGCAGTGGATAATACCGTTTTTCTCCCTTGCGGGCAGTTCCGCCTTCATTATTTCAATCAGGCGGGCGGTGGAATCTCTGTTGTGTATAATTACGGGTGTTCCCGTTTCGTTTGCAAGTCCGAGAAATGAGGCAAAGCACTTTTCCTGAGTTTCTCTGGGGGAGTGGTCATAGAAAAAATCCAGACCGATTTCACCCAGTGCTAATACCTTGGGAGCCTTGAGAAGTTCCCGCAGGCTTTCCATACCGTTTTCAGGAAAGCCGACTGTATCATGGGGATGAACTCCCACAGATGCGTAAACATTATCGTATCTGCCGGCAAAGTCGACAGCATTTCTGCTGTCTTCAATGTCTATGCCTATTGTCACTATCCGCTTTATCTTGTGCTGTGCGGCTCTTTCCATAACTGCATCCGCCTCTTCAACCAGAGGTGACATGTGCATATGAGCATGTGAATCGGTGAAAAAGCCTTCAAAGGCGGTCAGTTTATCCAGAAAAGCCGTGTGTTCCGGCGAGTTTTTTTTTGCAATCATTATATAATCTGTTCCTGTTGTTTTTGTTAAGATGCAGTCAGGGCTCAGTGAAATCAAGCCCTGAAAGACAGATTATTTTATTTATAAGTTTGTGTCAATATTATTGATAAGCAGTATCATATTAATACAGCAAACTGCACATCCTGTCAGTTTGCTGACACGCTCGCGGGCAGGTAAACTGCCCTTCGCTTCGCACGGCGTTATTCCTTCCGTGGAATAATATCAGTCATAACAGCAGCAAACGTGTACGCCCTGTCAGTTTGCTGACACGCTCGCGGACAGGTAAACTGCCCTTCGCTCCGCACGGCGTTATTCCTTCCGTGGAATAATATCAGTCATAACAGCAGCAAGATTGCATGTCCTGTCAGTTTGCTGACACGCTCACGGAGAAACGCCTGATGTTTTATTTTATAGGTGTCCCTGCTTCAATTCCATCGGGGAGTATCATAACGTGATGACGCTCTCCGTCAAAAGCGGCGAGAACCATACCCTCGGATGTGATTCCCATGAGCTTGGCAGGCTTAAGGTTTGCAACCACCGCAACGGTTTTCCCTTTGAGGTCTTCCGGTGCATAGCTTTTTGCAATGCCTGCAACAATTGTTCTCTCGCTGTTTTCTCCCAGAGACACTTTAAGCCTGAGAAGCTTTTCGCTCTTCTCAACCTTTTCAGCATCAAGGATTTTTCCTGCTTTCAGTGCAACTTTCTGAAAATCGGCAAATTCTATGGCAACGGATATTGCTTCCGGCTTTGCCTCTTCTTTCTTGGGCTCAGGAGTGCGGGTTTTCTGTATGTTTTCAAGCATTTCCTTTTCGTCTATTCTGGGGAAAAGCTGTTCAGGCTTATCAAGCAGTGCGCCCGCTTTCATTCCGCCTGTTTTCTTAAGCTCTTCGATTGGCGCAGGTGTGATTTCCGGTTCAAGACCAAGCTGAACACGCATGCTTTTTGCCGTTTCAGGCATAAAGGGCGAGATTAAAGTGGCGATAAGCCGTGCGCCGTCGAGGATTTTATAGAGAACAGAACCGAGCCTGTCTTTATTCGCTTCGTCTTTTGCAAGAGCCCATGGAGCAGTATCATCAATATATTTGTTAAATGCGCTCACCAGCTCCCAAAGGCTGATGAGTGCTTTGTTGAATGCCAGTGTGTCGAGGTGTTTTTCAACCTCTGCAAAAACAGAGTCAATTTTTGCATCCATAGCATCATCCAGCGGATCGCCGACTTTGTATTCGGGCAGAACGCCGCCGAAATATCGGGTAAGCATCCCCAGAGTACGGTTAAGCAGGTTGCCCAGATCGTTTGCGAGGTCTCCGTTAATGCGGTGAATAAGTGCCTTGAAGGAGAAGTCGCCGTCAAGCCCGAAGGGTACTTCACGGAGAAGGAAATATCTTATGGCATCCACTCCGAAGGTATCTGCGAGCCAGTAAGGGTCGATTGCGTTGCCGAGGGATTTGGACATCTTCTGCCCTTCCACTGTCCACCAGCCGTGGGCAAAAACGCTCTTCGGCAGGGGAAGTCCTGCGCTCATAAGCATTGTAGGCCAGTAAACCGTGTGAAAACGGAGAATATCTTTCCCTACCACATGGTATGTGGCGGGCCAGAATTTTTTATAGTTTTCCGCATCGTCCTTGTAGCCGAGGGCGGTTATGTAGTTGGTGAGGGCATCAATCCATACGTAGATAACGTGTTCCGGATCATCAGGCACAGGTATTCCCCATTTGAAGGATACACGGCTCACGGAGAGATCCTTAAGACCTTCTCTGATGAACGAGATTATTTCGTTGCGTCTTGATTCGGGTTTTATGAAATCAGGGTTATCCTGAATATGTTTAAGAAGAGCGTCTCCGTATTTGCTCATACGGAAGAAGTAGCTAGGTTCTTTCAGTTTTTCTGTTGCTCTCCCGCAGGATGGGCAGCAGTTTCCGTCCAGAAGCTGAGTCTCTGTCCAGTAGGTTTCGCAAGGAGTGCAGTACCAGCCTTCGTAATGACCTAAGTATATGTCGCCGTTTTCCTGCATTTTTTTAAAGAGCTTCTGCACGGAGTCTTTATGTATCTGGTCTGTGGTGCGGATGAAGCTGTCGTTTGATATATTGAGTTTTTCCCAGAGTCCGGCAAATCTCTGAACTACTCCGTCAGCGAGTTCCTTGGGGGTGATCCCTTTTTTTTCTGCCGCCTGTTCAATCTTCTGACCATGCTCATCTGTTCCGGTAAGGAAGAAAACCTCATTTCCTGTAAGGCGTTTAAAGCGGGAAACAGCATCACACGCAACCGTCGTATATGCGTGACCTATGTGGGGCACGTCATTAACGTAGTAAATCGGTGTTGTGATATAAAACGGCTGTTTTGTCATATGTTTCCTCCTTCGTCTTCCGCCTTGCCCTGTGCGAACTCAATCTTTGCCGTGTTGCCGTTTTCATCTATGATTCCGGCGTATGATTCCTTTTCATAGAGCAGGCAGCACATAAGCCTTCCGCAAACCCCTGATATTTTTGTGGGGTTGAGTATAAGGTTCTGGTCCTTTGCCATTTTTATGGAAATATTGTCGAATTTTCTTAAGAATGTGGAGCAGCAGAATTCTTTTCCGCAGAGTCCGAAACCGCCGAGCATTTTGGTTGCATCCCTGACGCCGACCTGACGCATCTCGATACGGGTGCGGAACACACGGGCAAGATCACGTACAAGGGCACGGAAATCCACCCTGCCGTCTGATGTGAAGAAGAAGGTGAGCTTGCTTCTGTCCAGCGTGTATTCGGCCTTAAGGAGCTTCATATCAAGCTCATGTTTTACCACCAGCTCTTTGCATTCGGCAAATGCTGCGGGTTCTTCCTCTATGTTTTTGGCACGTCTGACATAGTCTTCGTCTGTTGCCTTGCGGATAACCTTTTTCATGTCATCCATATTTTTGATAACCATGGGGCGTGGAGAAAGGATTACAGCTGCAATATCTTCGCCTTTTTCCGTCTCAACAACAACGTGTTCCCCGTGTTTCGCCTCTATCCCGCAGGATAAAAAGTCATATATTTTTCCGGCGGGCTTAAACGCCACTCCGGTAACTTCAATCTCTTTCAATTAGAACCTCTGTTATTTTCGTGAACAGGTCAAACCTGAAAATATCAAGATTAACATTATAGTTAAGCCTCTGCAAAATATCCAGCAAATAGTTTGAAAACTCAAGCAGAACAGGTTTTCCCGTCTCTCTGTATTTTTCAAGGATGAATCCGTAAAGCACCGAGCAGAAGATTCTTATATCGTCTTTTTCTTTCAGACTTTCCAGACGTTTATAAAGCTTTTCACCGCTGAGTTCTTCAAACAGCATCCACTTTTCGGAGGCATTGTTATCAAGGAAATAAAGTGTCTGCGCCACGGAACCTGCGGCGAGCTTAACTGCCGCCTCATAGTTTGAGACATCCGGACGGAATTTTTTGATGATGGAAACGACTTCATCATCGCTTAATCTTGAAAATTCCATATGCACGCATCTTGAGCGTATGGTAGGCAGCAGGCGGTCGTATTTATCGGTAATGAGAAAAAACACCGTGTTTTCGCCGGGTTCTTCAAGGGTTTTGAGAAAAGCGTTTGAGGCTTCGGTACGCATGTTGTGGGCGTTGTCTATGATGAAAACCTTATGGTTTGCCGAATGGGGGCTCATGTATGCCGTTTCCCCCATTTTGCGTACTTTTTCTATGGGGATGGAGTCGTCCTCAAATATGTGCAGATCGGGATGGTTCAGGGCATCAACCTGAGCGGAGTGGCGGGAGGATGATTCCTCAAATAAACCGCAGCCGCAGAAAAGGGATCTGGCTATTTCACGGGCGAGGAGTTTCTTGCCGCAGCTCTCTTTGCCGCTGAAAATATATGCGTGTACAAATTTTTTTGAATCGAGGGCTTTTGAGAATATTTCCCTTTCCCTTTCATGACCAATGTATCTCATCTTATATTCTTAAGCACACGGGCAAATACTTCATCCACCGTGCCCAGACCGTCCACTATGCGGACATAGCCGTTTCGCTCTGCGAAGGTGAGAAAACCGTTGCGCACATTGCGGAAAAACTCATAAGAAAGCTGTTCAAACTTCCCTTCGGATTCCTCTTTGCCGTCCTCAATGAGCCTTGCTTTTGCTCTTGTGATGCAGGCTATAGGCTCGCTGTCTATGATAAGAGCAATATCGGGCACTGTTTTCAGCGCAATATGTTCAAGGGACGAGTAAACACCTTCCGGTATTCCCCGCCCGAAAACCTGATAAGCATAGGTGGAGGCGGTGAAGCGGTCGCTTATCACCACCATCCCTTCCTCAAGAGCCGGTATGACTTTTTTTGTGAGATGCTCAAGCCTGTCCACGAAGAAAAGCATCATCTCCGATTCCGGCTCAAGGTCATACTTGCTGGAAAGAAGCCTTGCCCTAAGTTCGGCTCCTATTTCAGTTCCTCCCGGTTCACGGGTGAGAAGCACCTTGCGCCCCTGTGAGCCGAAATATTCGGCAAGCTTGAGGCACTGTGTGCTTTTCCCGCAGCCGTCTATTCCGTCAAGGGCTATGTAGAGTCCGTTATTTCGCTGCGCAGTCAGCCGTGTCCCCCTGAAGTTTTTTTATGGCGTGGGGAAGGGCTTTTATAACCACCCCAAGGTTCTCAACAGCACCCTTGGGACTTCCCGGCACGTTTAATATTATACTGTCTTTTCTTGTTCCGCAAACGGCTCTTGATAAAAGTGCGTGGGGAGTCTTTTTAAAGCTTTCCATGCGCATTGCTTCCTCGAAACCGGGGAGACGTTTTTCAATCATTTCAATAGTGGCGTCTGGTGCTATGTCTCTGGGTGAGAGCCCTGTGGAGCCGTTGGTTATCACAAGGTCAAAGCCCTGAATATCTATAAGGTATTTTATGATGTTTTTAAGCTGGTCAACCTCATCAGGAATGAGTTCAAGCCTTGTGAATGAGGGGTTGAGTTCTTTTTTAACCATTTCAATGAGGGCAGGACCGGTTTCGTCCACTCGTTCGCCCTTGCTTCCCTTATCGCTCAAGGTTACAACAGCAACCGTTATGCTTTCTTTGGGGAGTTTTTCAACAGTGTCGCCGAGCTTGACTCCGCCGTTGCCTTTTACAACGCCGAAAATTCCCTCACGGGGCATAACGCAGTCGCCTGCGGCGTGGTAGATAGCGCATCTGTTGTGACAGAGTTTACCGAGCTGAGAGATCACAAATTCAACGTCTGCTATCTTAAGCCTTTCCCCAACCTTCATGGAAACAAGGTCAACGCCTATGGTGGTGATGTTTTCCGCAAAGTCGCCGCCTTTTACATTCAGCCCCTTTGCCACCATTTTATCAATGCTTTCCTGAGCGAGGAAGCTCACCTGTCTGTGCCATTTGCCTGCATGAGCATCGGTCTTGATGCCGAAATCGTTGACCATTTCAACCGACTCAACAGGAGTTTTCTGAACACCTTTCTTCTCGCTGATATTTATTGAATGAATTTTGCCTGACATTTTACATTCCTCCGTATATAGAAATAAATTTCCCTGAATGCTGAATTTATGCAGTATGAGGGAAAACAAAAGTAAAAACTTTTATTTTTTCAAATTTAAATGCAAAATAAAGAATTAAGTTCCTAATGTCAATCAACCTTGAAGGAGTGATTAAATGAGAGTGTTTGAAAACAACCCTGCTTCTATCGGGAATACGCCCCTTGTGAGGCTTAATAAAATATGCGCCGGTTCTGATAACATCTTTCTGGCAAAGATAGAAGGGCGCAACCCCGCTTATTCCGTTAAGTGCAGAATAGGCGCCGCACTGCTGTGGGATGCTCTGGCAGCGGGAGTGCTTAAAAAAGGCATGACGGTAATCGAGCCCACCAGCGGGAACACAGGCATAGGGCTTGCCTACGCAGGGGCTTCAATGGGGATAAAGGTTGCTCTTATCATGCCTGACAACATGAGTGTTGAGCGCAGGATGCTGATGAATGCCTTCGGTGCGGAGTGTATTCTCACTGACGGAAATCTTGGGATGAAAGGCGCAGTGGACAAGGCTGTTGAGCTTGCCAAAAATGAGCCGGACAAATATTATCTGCCCCAGCAGTTTGAAAACCCCTCTAACCCCGCCATACACAGAAAAACCACAGGTGTGGAAATATGGAACGACACGGACGGCAAGGTGGACATGGTGGTTTCAGGCATCGGCACGGGCGGCACAATCACAGGGATTGCCCAGTATCTCAAGCTTGATAAGAAAAAGAACATTCTCGCTGTGGGTGTTGAACCTTCGGGCAGTCCGGTCATTACGCAGTTTCTTGCTGGAAAGCCCATAGTCCCCGGACCCCACAAGATTCAGGGTATAGGTGCGGGCTTTATTCCCAAAACACTTGATGTGAAACTGCTTGATAAGGTCGTTACTGTCACTGATGAAGAGTCTTATGAGTGGACTAAGAAACTCGCCACGGAGGAGGGCATCCTTGCGGGCATTTCTTCCGGTGCTGCCGTATGCGCCGCTGATGCCGCCGCCAGAGAACTGGGGCTCAAAGGAAAAACAATCGTAATCATTCTCCCTGATTCTGGGGAGAGATATTTATCCGCAAACATTTTTTAAGAGGCTGTATGCGTGCTGTTCTTGTTTTTTTCCTCATTTTTTGCTCATTAACCGTTTCTGCGGCAGAGAAAGATGTTTTCGGGCGGTTTTATCCGCAGGCGTCTGCTGTCACGGGGGAGGAATTGAGCGCATTTTTCGGGAGCAATCCCGTTGACTGCGGCTCAAAGGCTCCCGTCAAAGGGTTTCTTGCCCTCTCAAAAGTGATTTACGGGTATGAGGAAGGGCGTATATACGCCGAAGCTTTCAGGGAGAACTTTGTGAAATGTCCTGAAATGTTCATGACGGAGCTGGCATCATCACAGGATGATGTTCAGGGTTGCGTATTCTTCCGCCTGACAGATGCCGAAACGGGTGAGGGAGAGTTTGACGAAAGGCTCGCATCATTCCTTAAGGAAGAGGCTTATGCACCCCTTGCCGATGTTTATGATGCTTCGCCCCTCTGCGCTTTTGATGAAAAGGTCACAGGGAAGTTCGACTTTAACTTTCTCTTTGATAACTTTGAACGCCTTTCTGCTTCGGAAACAGAGACGGCATACAGCAAATACTACCCTGAAGTGTTTCTCTGCAAAAACAGGGCGCAGATGAAAAGTTTTCTCCGTCTCTCACGCCTTCCGCTTGAGGAGGACGCTCTGGACAGATACTACTCAGCCCTTGCCCTGACTCTGATCCGCAGTCCCGAATGTTTTCTGACAGAGCTTGCCGCATCGCCCGAAGCTGTGCAGGGGTGCGTTGTTTCCTATCTGAAATCCACACCCTTTAACAACCAGACGGAAATAGGGCTGACACTGGGAATGTTTGAATCAAACACGAAATTCAGCGGGATACTTAACCTCTACTACAACCTTGAACCTGAATGCGAGGTTTTTGAAGGAAAATAGATCTGTTCCAACATCGCTAAACAAAATTCAGCAAAACCAAACTTTATCCTTTACATTTGTTCACCGGGATCATATTCTGTTTTCTGCCGGAGCATGGCGTATCCGGCAGAAAGCACAGCATACCATCTTGTAAAAAGGAGCATATACATGGGTAAAAATCTCTTTCAGAAAGTATGGGAAAAACACCTCGTTCGTGAGCTTCCCAGCGGTCAGTCCCAGCTTTTCATCGGGCTGCACCTTATTCATGAAGTCACCAGCCCGCAGGCATTTGCGATGCTCAGAGAGCTTGGGCTCAAAGTCGCTTATCCTGACAGGACATACGCAACCTGTGATCACATTATCCCCACTGACGGGCGTGAGCGTCCCTTTGCCGATCCTATGGCGGAGGAGATGATGCAGGCTATAGAAAGAAATACAAAGGAATTCGGCATACAGTTTTTTAACCCTGAATCCGGCGCACAGGGCGTTGTGCATATAGTCGGACCGGAGCAGGGGCTCACTCAGCCGGGTATGACAGTTGCCTGCGGTGACTCACACACCGCCACTCACGGTGCTTTCGGAGCAATAGCTTTCGGTATAGGCACAAGTCAGGTGCGTGATGTCCTCGCTACTCAGACAATGACTATTTCCCCCTTCAAGGTGAGAAAAGTTGAAATAAAGGGAAAGCTTGGAGAAATGGTTACATCCAAAGATGTAATCCTTTATGTTATCCGCAAGCTCGGCGTAAACGGCGGTCTTGGCTATGCTTATGAATTCTGCGGCGAAGCAGTAGAAAACATGAGCATGGAAGCCAGAATGACCCTCTGTAACATGGCTATTGAAGGCGGAGCAAGGGTAGGCTACATCAATCCCGATGAGGTGACTTTCGAGTACCTGAAGGGCAGGCCCTACGCCCCCAAAGGCGAAGAGTTTGAAAAACGCAAAGAATACTGGAAGAGCATAGCCTCAGATGCTGATGCTGAGTACGATGATGTTGTTGTTTTTGACGCATCCGAGATTGAGC
>OBLN01000660.1_pt1 | contig 12254 bp, 11 predicted proteins | sample 1519301 | NCBI WGS metagenome assembly OBLN01 (sample SAMEA2452533, study PRJEB22499) | sediment metagenome | reverse complement strand
TTCAATTCGCCAACGGCTGTTGAATCCAATAATCGAATGATGGTACCGTTCGCGGCTTCCGTGATTGCGCAGAACCTTGAGTTCCTCAGCGACTTCAGCATCATTGGTCGTCACCATGCCGCCGTCGCCGTAACAGCCGAGATTCTTGCTGGGGAAAAAGGAGTGGCATCCCGCCACGCCGACGGACCCGGTCATCTTCCCGCCATAAGCCGCGCCAAAAGACTGAGCGCAGTCTTCGATCAGCTTCAACCCGTGACGGTTGCAAATATCGACCATCGGAGCGAGATCCGCGGGCTGACCGAACAGGTGGACCGGCAGGATAGCCGCAGTGCGCTCGGTAATGGCTTTTTCTATCAGCTCAGGATCAAGATTGAAAGTCCTGGGATCGACATCGACGAACACGGGGCGGGCGCCGACATAGGCGATCGCTTCCGCCGTGGCAATAAAAGTAAAGGGCGAGGTAATCACTTCATCCCCCGCCCCGATGCCGGCAGCACGCAGTGCCAGCTGCAGAGCATCGGTTCCGGAAGCGCAGCTGACCGCGAATTCAGCACCAAGGTGCGCAGCAGCCTCCTGTTCGAGGGACTGGACGTTAGGTCCGAGAATAAACTGCGTTGACACCAGGACATCCTGGATGGCTTGATCAATTTCGGTCTTCAGGTTCTCATATTGTTTTTTGAGGTCAACCATCGGGATATTCATGGGAAAATTCCTGTCTGAAAAACAGTTGAAAAAGCGAATTCAACGGATTGGAATGATCATTTAGCGTAGTCGCTGCAACCGGGGCGTAAAACACGAAAGGCGAGATCGCCCGATCCAGGCACTCGCCTTCCTGCTAAAGGCTGTTCCACACTCTGTTCTACGATTTAACTTCATGAAACAGTTTGCGAGTGATCCAGAGCGCAACTTCCAGAGCCCGTTTGCCGTCCTCACCGCTGACAACGGGGGGAAGCCCCTCGTTGACGGAACGAACAAAAGCCTTGATCTCGTCAAAAAGAGGGTCGCCCTGAGAGAAGCTTGTTTCATCCATGGTCACATTGGGGATGGCCGGAACTGGAATCCCCTCACCTCCCTTGCGGAAAATGCCGATTTTACATGACTGGTAATCGATGGAGACATAGGCATCGGGCTGAAAAATCCGGATGCGCCGCATCGGTTCGCGGCTGACACGGCTCGCTGTGACATTGGCAACACAGCCGTTGGCGAATTGAAGACGGGCGTTGGCGATATCGACTTCCTCCGACAGAACCGGCACACCGACGGAATTGATCGACTCAACCGGCGAATTGACCATATTGAGGATAATGTCGATGTCATGAATCATCAGGTCAAGCACCACGTTGACATCGGTCCCTCTCGGCTTGAAGGGCGACAGGCGGTGGGATTCGATGAACATGGGGTTCTTCAGCACATCACCCAGCGCCACCACGGCCGGGTTGAAACGCTCGAGATGCCCGACCTGAAACACCAGGTTTTTATCCTCTGCGATCCGGATCAGCTCATCAGCTTCGGCTACGGTCTGCGTCACCGGCTTTTCCAGAAGGATGTGTACGCCGGCATTCAGAGCGGCCTTGGCTACTTTGAAATGCAGATAAGTTGGGACAACAATCGAAACAAGGTCGACTCGGCCGAGAAGTTCTGAATAATCGGTGCAGGCCATGGTACCGACCTCGTGGGCGACTTCCTCGGCTCGCGCCTGATCTGCATCGACAACGCCGACCAGCTCCACATCCGGCAGGGCTGCATATTTCTGTGCATGAAAGCGCCCGAGGTATCCGACGCCGATGACGCCGGCTCGAAGATGAGTCATGTTATCCCCTCTGACTCAGCGCGCAATTCCGCGCTGGCTGCTTTTGACAAATTCAACAAACTCGACCACCTGGGGCACATCGCCGACTTCGTCGATAATTTCTTCAACGGCGGCCTCGAGACGCAGGCCTGAACGAAAAAGCAGACGATAGGCCTTTTTAATCCCGGAAATGGCTTTTTCATCAAATCCACGACGCTTCAAGCCCACAAGGTTGAGACCAACGGTTCTGGCCCGGTCACCCTGCGCGATGGTAAATGGCGGCACATCCTGGTTGACCATGGAACCGCCGCTGATCATGACGTGGCCGCCAACCCGGGTGAACTGATGAACGGCAATCAGCGCGCTGAGAATCGCATAGTCGCCGATGGTAACATGCCCTGCGAGAGTCGCGCTGTTGGCCATGACGATATGATCGCCGAGGTGGCAATCGTGAGCAACGTGACAGTATGCCATAAAAAGGTTGTCACTGCCGATAGTCGTAACGCCGCCGCCGCTGGCCGTACCACAGTGCAGGGTCACAAACTCTCGCACTACATTGCGATCACCGATCCGCAGAGAGGTTCTTTCACCGCTGAACTTCAGATCCTGAGGCGCGGCACCGATGGAGGCGAACTGAAAGATTCGATTATCCTCGCCGATTTCCGTGTCGCCTTCAATGACAGTGTGCGGACCGATCGTCGTGCGATCACCGATCCTGACGTGCTCCCCGATCACAGCATAGGGCCCGATGGCAACATCCCTGCCGATATGGGCATCGGGGTGAACAATGGCGGTTTGGTGTATAGACATATTTTTCAACCGTTTTCTTTCGGAGCGAAGGTGGCCTTGAGGTCGGCTTCGGCGACAAGTTTATCGTCCACGTAGGCCTTACCTTTGAAACAGTACAGCCCGCGCTTGCAGTTCAGCAGTTCCAGATGCATGCACAGCACGTCGCCGGGACGTACCGGTTTACGAAAGCGCGCTTTATCAATGCCGGTGAAATACGTCACCTTGTCGGAGCCGATTTCATCACTGATGATGGCAAAAACACCGCCCACCTGTGCCATGGCTTCAATGATCAGCACCCCGGGCATGACCGGGTGACCGGGGAAGTGCCCTTGGAAAAAGGGTTCGTTGATGGTCACATTTTTGACTCCCACTACCCTCTCGCCTTTGACCAGTTCCTCTATGCGGTCAACAAGCAGAAACGGATAACGGTGAGGGAGGCGCTTCATGATTTCATTGATATCCAATGTCATGGACTCTGGTTCTCCTCAAGCTGTTTTTCGAGTTGCGCAACTTTTTTTCTGAGCTGCTGCAGTTCTCGCCGCATATCAGGGATGCGCGGAAAGGCCATGGAGGCCTTAAGCCAGTCTTTATGCGGCATGGCGGGTGCGCCGGACATGACCTGGCCGTCGGGGATATCGCCCGCGACAGCGCCCCTTGCAGCAATCGTCACGTTGTTGCCGATATGCAGATGACCCGCGGCGGCGCCCTGCCCACCAAAAGTACAATGATTGCCGATGGTCGTGCTGCCGGCGATCCCCACCTGGGAAACCAGAATGGTATCTTCGCCAATGACGACATTGTGGCCAATCTGGACAAGATTGTCGATTTTTGTACCGCGACCGATGCGGGTCACCCCCAGAGCGGCGCGATCAACACAGGATGCAGCCCCGATTTCCACATCGTCGCCGATTTCGACAATCCCTACTTGCGGAATCTTGACGTAGCGGTCCCCGTCAGAAGCGTACCCGAATCCATCAGAACCAATCACAGCACCAGGCTGGACGATGACACGGTCCCCGAGTCGGCACCCTTCCCGAACAATGACATTGGCGTGCAGGAGACAGTTATTGCCAACCTCAGCGTCGGAGTAGAGAATCACTCCAGGATGCAGAACAGTCCCGTCGCCGACTCGTGCACCCGCACTGACGACGCAGCCGGGGTGGATGGTCACCCCATCCCCCAGAGTCGCTTCGGGGTGGACGTGCGCCCCGTCCATCACTCCAAGGGGAGCGGATCTGGAGACATGCAGAAATTCCACCGCCCGGGCAAATGCCAGGTAGGGATTGCCGCAGACCACAAGGGAAAGCCGCTCGGTTTGCACGCCCGGTGCGGCAATAACCGCACTCGCTTGCGTTGTCTCAAGTTTGGCGACGTATTTGGGATTGGAAATAAAGGTCAGGTCTCCCTCACGAGCTTCATCGATCGGGGCGACGCGCCTTATTTCCAGAGAAGCATCGCCGACCACATGACCGCCGATCTGTGCCGCAATGTCTGCCAGACTTGCCATTGCGTTCCTCGCTCCTATTTGTTCTGTGCGTCGTAAGCCTTGATGATATCTTCGGTCAGATCGACCCGATCGTCGGCATAAAGAACGGAACTTTCCGTTTTTTCAAAAATCATGGTGAAACCGTTGTCCGCACCGTACTTCTCGATCACCCCGAAAAGCTCCTCCAGGATGCGGCGGGTCGCATCTGCATCCTTTTGCTGAAGTTCTTCCTGGATGTCCTTGGTGAAGCGCTGGAATTCCTTGAGTTTCTGCTGATAGTCACGCTCTTTTTTGCCTCGCGCCTCTTCGGAGAGAAGAACGGCCTGCTTTTCGAGGTCTTCCTTCATCTTCTTGAGCTCGGCCTGGCGGCTCTGGACTTCGCCTTCATATTCCTTGACTCTCTCCCCGATCTGCGCCTTTGCAGACTGTCCTGCAGAACTCATATTGAGGGCTTTCTGCAGATCCACATATCCCAGTTTGGCAGTTTGGGCCAACGCTGGCAGTACGGCCAGCAGAAACATCGTCACAGTCAAAGCTACAATTCGTTTCATGAGCATTACTCCTTTTTGTGTGTATAAATAAGCTAGAAAAATCGACCAATGGAAAATTGCCATTCGGTGGAATTCTCGTCTTCACGCGGATCAGGATTGTACCCCCACTCCAGTCGCAGAGGACCCATCGGGCTGAACCAACGAATTCCTGCCCCCACATTATAACGCATATCCGAGAAATAGGATTCGCTATCCCCCCAGGCATTCCCCGTATCGAAGAAGACCACCCCTTTAAGGCCCATATCCTTGGCCAACGGAAAAATATATTCAAAATTGAAATAGGCTTCTTTTACTCCGCCGATATAATCGTCCTCATCCATGGGGCCGACATGGCGCGATTTAAAACCACGCAAGCTGTTGATGCCGCCGAGAAAAAAGCGTTCATCAATGGGGACGTCCTCCCCACCCCAGGCCTTGATATAGCCGACCTGGCCATGCGCCGAAAAGTAGGTTCCCCACTTGAATGGGAAAAAGTGGCGGTGATCGAGAATGTACTTGGTAAACTTCTCCGTGCCGCCAATGCCGGCAAACTCAATGGACGCCTCGGATTGGGAACCCTTGGTAGGATCAAGTCGATAGTCCGTAGTGTCTCGACGCAGCATCGCCGTCACGGAAGAGAGCGTTGACTTTCCCTCTTGCTCGAGGATGTATCGGGAAACATCCGGATCTACATCGTAAATTTTCTTATCTTCGTAACGGTAAAGAAAGTAGGCCCTGAGATCATCTGAAAGCGGGAAGCCGAATTTAAGATTGCCGCCAGTGGTTTCCTCGCTGAAATCGGGCCACTCGCGGTCCGTTTTATACAGATCGAACCCGAGGGTCAGATCCTTGTCGAGAAAATAAGGGTCCGTCATACCGAAGCGGTATGTTGTGGTCTTTGCCCCCAATGCGGCAGAAAGATCGAACCTGAGGCCGCGCCCGAGAAAATTGTCCTGTTGCAGTGAACCCTGGCCGATCAAACCATCCACGGATGAATACCCGAAGCCGATACTGAAGGTGCCGGTGCCACGCTCTTTGACATCAACATCAATGTCCATCAACTCTTCCTGGTCGGTTTGAGCAGTGGAGACATTAACCTCTTCAAAATACCCGAGATTGTTAATACGCTGGCGGCTTTTCTTGAGCTTGGTAGCACTATAAAGTTCGCCCTCGATCAATTTCATCTCACGGCGAATGACTTTGTCGCGGGTTTTGGAGTTTCCGCTGATCTGGATGCGATCGATATGGACTTGAGCCCCTTTTTCAATATCAAAGGTAATGTGAATCAACCTCTTCTGCTGGTCCAGGCGGGTCAGTGGCGCAACATTGACATAGGCGTAGCCGCGATCGGCATAGAGGTCATTGAGGGCAAAAACGGCCTCGCGAAGCTTCTTACGGCTGAAGACTTCACCTTCCTGCAGCTTGGTGGTTTTGAGAAGCTCCTGCGGGGATTCAAGAAGGTCTCCTTCAATATCTAGGTTGCCGACGCGAAATTGGACCCCTTCTTCAATCTCGATCAATATGGACATGGTGTTCTTGTCATCGTTGAACGTGATGTCAGGCTCCAGAACTTTAACCTGCACATATCCCCGATTAAAATATTCGTCGGCAATCAGTTCGAGGTCGTTTTTGAGCATATCGTGATTATAGGTCCCGCGGCCGGTCAACCAGGACAGGAACCATTTCTCACGGGTCTGCATAAATTCCCGCAGTTCTTCGTCGGTAAAGACTTTATTGCCGGTAAAGGCGATTTCAGAGACCAGTATTTTCTCACCCTCGTCAATATCGAAAATGACAGTGGCCTCATTCTGATCATCGATCTCAACGTCAGTTTCGATTTGGGCCGCGTGAAATCCTTCGTCGCGATACGCCTGACGAATGGCCTCAACGCTTTTTTCGACAGCCTCAGGGTCATAGAGATCGGGCACACGCACAGTCGCCAGTTCACGCAGCTTGTCTTCTTTGAACTCTTTGTTACCGGTGAACCGGACCTCACGCACCAGGGGGCGCTCTTCGACATGGTAAATGAGGATAGGCCCATTGGACCCATCTCCCGTCAGAGCGGTCACATCCCTGAAACGGCCTAAAGAAAAGATATTGCGGATATCACGATCGATATCTTCAAGGGTCAGGGGCTGTCCGGGGCGCGCCTGAATGACTGAACGCACCGCGCGCTCCTCGACACGCTGCAATCCTTCGATTAGAACATCCTCGAAGGTCAGTGCAGCTCCACAAAGGGACGATGTCCCGAAAAAGATCAGGCAGAAAAAAAGAATTCGAGCAGACATGCTCTGAATTGTCATGGGAAAAAGCACTCCGGGAAGGCTGATTATAAAGCGTTTTATTGTAGGAAAAACCCCTTGGGGAGTAAACTGATTTTTCCGCCAAAGGGCACTCGCGAACCACAACTGAACGCAACGTTTATCCCTGTAGCGGGGGCACTAGAAGTCCGTCCTCCATATGAACCATGCGATCCATGCGCACGGCCAGAGATTGGCTGTGAGTGACAACAACCATGGTCAACCCACGATCACGATGCAGGCGTTCAAGAAGCAGATAAATCTCGTCACTTGTCTTACTGTCAAGATTGCCGGTCGGCTCATCTGCCAACAACAGGCGCGGAGAGCGCGACAAGGCACGTGCAATGGCCACTCGCTGCTGCTCGCCGCCGGAGAGTTCTCCAGGCTTGTGCATTAGCCGGTGGCCCAATCCCACATCCTGCAGAAGTTCACGGGCGTTTTTTTCAGCCTCCCGCCGATCGCAGCGCGCCACAAGAGATGGCATCATCACGTTCTCCAGAGCATTGAACTCGGGAAGAAGCTGATGAAACTGAAAGACGAACCCGACAGTGCGATTGCGAAACTCATCCAGAGACCCGCCCCGGAGAGAGAAAATATCGCGCTCCTCGAACAGAACCTGCCCTGAATTGGGGCGGTCAAGGGCCCCGAGAATGTGCATCAGGGTCGTTTTGCCGGCGCCTGAATAGCCGATAATGGCCACACGCTCGCCGCTGTCGATCCTTAAATCGATCCCCTTGAGAACTTCCACCGTACCGTGAGGAGTGCTGAAGGTTTTTTTGACCCCACGGGCGTCAATCAACGGCAAGCCCTTCGCCTCCGACCTACTCATAGCGCAGCGCCTCGGCCGGATCCATCCGGGAAGCGTGCCATGCCGGATAGATCGTTGCCAATAGCGAAATCGCCATAGCCACAATTACGACCGACACCACATCGCTCGTGTTGACAACCGATGGGAAGGTCTCCATGCCATAAACGGCCTGGTCGAAAATCTTAAGTCCAAAAAGACTTTCGATCCTTTTGATAATGGGATCGGCGTTAACAGCGATCAGCAAACCGAGACCGGTTCCCAGAGAGGTCCCGAGAGTGCCGATGATGGCACCTTCAAAAACAAAAATCTTCATGATGCTGCGGGAGGTCGCCCCCATTGAACGCAGGATCGCAATATCTTTGTGTTTCTCCATCACCACCATGATCAGAGTCGTGGCAATATTGAATGCGGCAACCAGAACGATGATGCCGAGAACGATGAAAAGACCCAGTTTTTCCAATTTCAGGGCAGAAAGAAAAGATCCGAACATATCCTGCCAGGACCGAACCGTAAAGGGAAAAGCAAACTCATTACGTAAGGTTGAAACGACTTGGGCGGTCTGATCGAAATTCGTGACATCGACCTCGATGCCGGTAACCTTTCCGTCCATCTCGAAAAATTTTTGTGCGGTAGACAGGCTGATGTAAGCGTAAAAAGTCTCTACCAGGCTGCCCTGCTGTCGGATAATGCCGACAACGCGAAAGGGCTTCATCTTGGGAACCATGCCGAACGGCGTCAAGGTAAACATGGGTGGAATAACGTTTATGGTGTCGCCCACCGCCACTCCCAGGGTTGTAGCCGTGTCGAGGCTGATCACAATTCCTGGCTTGGTCTCCGGCGCCTCGAAAAGCAGCGTCTCCAGATCCTGCCCCTCGACTGTCAGGGCCTCCTGGTCAAAAACCTTATTTCCCGCCTCAACCCCCTTGACCTGAACAGCAGCCACGTTGCCCCCAGAAAGCAGCATCGCCTCGCGCGCGATAAATGGAGTTACAGCAGAGACGCCTGGAGATTCCGCAATGCGCTCGGCAATGCCCGTGTACCCGGAGAGAGGCTCGCCATACTTCTGAACCAGGACATTGGGGAGATTGCCGAGAATCTGCTGCCGCACACCGTCGTGAAAACCGGTCATGACCGCGAGCACGACAATCAGGGCGGCGACCCCCAACGTCACTCCACCGATGGAGATAAAAGAGATGACGGAGATAAAGGTCTGTTTGCGTTTGGCCCGCAGATACCGCAGGCTGACGAACAGTTCGTAGGACATGAGATCCTTTAATCACAAAGAGACCGCCGGACAAAAAGACAGCCCCTGAAAAAGTTGTAGAAGAAACCTATTTTTCCGGCCTCAACTGGGGAAACAGGATAACATCACGGATAGAAGCCGAGTCGGTCAGAAGCATGACCAGACGGTCGATGCCGATCCCCTCCCCCGCCGTGGGGGGCAAACCGAACTCCAGGGCGCGCACATAGTCGTCATCCATGGCATGCGCTTCTTCGTCGCCGGCTTCCTTTTCGGCCAACTGCTGCTCGAAACGCTCTCTCTGATCCAATGGATCATTAAGCTCGTTAAAAGCATTGGCCAGTTCACGCCCGACGATGAAAAGTTCAAAACGATCCACCACCTCGGGATCTGAATCATTTTTGCGCGACAGCGGTGAAACCTCCGTCGGATACTGCGTGATGAAGGTGGGGTGCCAGAGATGAGGCTCAACCCCCTCGTCAAAGATTTCCGTCAGGATCTTGCCGAGCCCCATACGGCTATCAAGGTCCAGACCGAGGGAACGCGCATATTCCAAGGCGCGAATTCTGTCTTCGAGAACGTCCTCCGAAACCTTGCCATACTCCACAATGGATTGTTTGAAGGTCAGACGCTTCCAGGGCGGAGAGAGATCAACATCTTTTCCGCCATAATTAAGGTTCAACGTCCCGCAGACATCGGAGGCAACGGAGCAGATCAGCTCCTCGGTGAAATCCATCAGGTCCTCGTAGGTGGCGTAGGCCTGATAGAACTCCATCATGGTGAATTCGGGATTGTGTTGAATGGAGATCCCCTCGTTGCGGAAGTTGCGATTGATTTCAAACACACGCTCCAGACCGCCCACCACGAGCCGCTTCAGATAAAGCTCTGGAGCAATGCGCAGGAACAGATCCATCTTGAGAGTGTTATGGTACGTTTTGAATGGCCGCGCGGTTGCTCCGCCGGCCACAGGCTGCATCATCGGGGTTTCCACCTCGAGAAACCCGCGCTCGCGCATAAAATCCCGGATCAGGCCGATGATGCGGCTGCGCTTGAGAAAGACGTCGCGCACCTCGGGGTTGACCATCAAATCGAGATAGCGCTGACGGTAGCGCGTCTCCACATCGGTCAGCCCGTGCCACTTCTCCGGCAGCGGGCGCAGGGATTTGGTCAGAAGGCGGATTTCTTCAGCGCGCAGGCTCAATTCCCCGGTCTTGGTACGAAAGGGACGGCCCGAGATGCCGACGACGTCACCCAGATCAAGCTTGCGAAACACTTCGAAAGCGTCTTCGCCGACCTTGTCACGCGCCACATAAACCTGCAGGCGGCCACCGCGGTCCTGAATCTGGATGAAGGCGGCCTTGCCGAAGTCACGCCGCGCCATGATGCGCCCGGCAATACGATAGAGCGTCTCGCACCCCTCCAGCGCCTCGGCATCATCATCGGCATGCGCATCGAGCACATCTGCTGTGCCATGAGAAACGGGAAAATCGTTGGCGAATGGATTTTGCCCGCCTTCACGCAGTTCCTTTAACTTTTCGCGTCTCTGCAGCAGTATATCGTTAAGTTCTTCCATTGATTCCAATACCTTTCAAGCCTTTATCCAAGAGGCGTACATTAGCCCTGCCGGCAGATCAAGTCAAGGATAAATCAGGGTTTTCCCCTCAAGGGTTCCTCCCGGATTTTCAGCAACTCTGATGAGCTCCAATCAACTGCGGCTCAGGAGAAAGGCTTCGATAAAGCCTTCAAGGTCGCCGTCCAGAACGGCATCCGTATTGCCCATTTCGAAATTGGTGCGATGGTCCTTGACCATGCGATAGGGATGCAGCACATACGAACGGATCTGGCTGCCCCACCCGATCTCCTTCTTCTCGCCGGCGATATCGGAGGCCTCCTCTTCCTTTTTACGCATCTCCATTTCAAACAGGCGCGCTTTGAGCTGTTTCATCGCCATGGCGCGATTTTTGTGCTGGGAGCGCTCATTCTGGCAGGAGACGACGATCCCGGTAGGAATATGAGTAATTCTGATGGCGGAGTCGGTCTTGTTGACGTGCTGCCCGCCGGCGCCGCTGGCGCGATAAGTGTCGACCTTGAGATCCTTTTCATTAATCTCGATCTCGACATCATCATCGAGTTCCGGGAAAACGAATATCGACGAGAAAGAGGTATGGCGGCGCGCATTGGAATCAAACGGCGAGATGCGCACAAGGCGGTGGATTCCCATCTCGGCGCGTAGAAAACCATAAGCATATTCACCCTCTACAGTGAAGGTCGCGCCCTTGATCCCGGCTTCTTCCCCATCCTGATAATCGGTGATCTCGGTTTTCCACCCCTTGCGCTCGCAGAACCGGAGATACATGCGCAGCAGCATATCAGCCCAATCCTGCGCTTCGGTGCCGCCGGCCCCGGCATTGATGCTGAAAATGGCATTGCGGTGATCATGAGGGCCGCTGAGCATACGCGCCATCTCCAGCTTGCGCAGTTCGCGCTCCATGGCCGGCAGGGCTTCGCTGACCTCCCGCCGCGTATCCTCGTCATCGGACTCCTCGCCCAGTTCGATAAGCACCTTGAGGTCTTCTATCTGCTGCGTCAGGGCCTCGATCGCTTCAACCGGCTTCTGCAGGCTGGTGCGCTCACGCAGTTTTTCCTGCGCCCTTTCCGAGTCATTCCAGAAATCAGGGTCGGCTATTTCAGCTTCCAGCTCGGCAATCCGCTCTTTCTTGGCAACGACGTCAAAGATACCTCCAGAGTTCGCGGGCTTTTTCTTCGATGGCGTTCAGGGCTTCCTGTTCTTCACGAAACATATGTTTAATCCTTTCTTTCCATTCAGATAGACCCAGGCCGGATGATAGCGGTCGATCAGCCGGCCAGTCAGATTGAAGATCAAGGGAACGGCTGATTATAGCGGGTTGCCTTGCGGTCCGCAAGAATTAGCCTCTGCAAGGAAATCTTGTTCTCCGAGCTGCGCCCAACCTTATCTCCACGACGTTCATCACCGCGGTAAGCCTCGTCAATTTCGACGCGTTGGGCTAAAACAGTGATTTCCTCGCGTTCGCACATTGTCTGCTTGATTTTGTGCTTGAGTCGCCAGGCAGTTCGGTAACAAACCCCGAGCTATCGCCTGAGTTTCAGGGCCGAAATGCTGTTTTTGCTCTGGGCCGGAAAGTCGCCCGCTAATCAAGAAGAAAAAAGGGAAAAAAAAAGCGACACCCCGGTCTCAGGGTGTCGCTTTAAAAGATGGCGGGGCTGACGGGACTCGAACCCGCGACCTCCGGCGTGACAGGCCGGCGTTGTAACCGACTCTACTACAGCCCC
>OBLN01000659.1_pt1 | contig 12255 bp, 10 predicted proteins | sample 1519301 | NCBI WGS metagenome assembly OBLN01 (sample SAMEA2452533, study PRJEB22499) | sediment metagenome | reverse complement strand
CGGCGGAATCACGCAGGCCGAATCCCCCGAGTGAACTCCGGCCAGCTCGATATGCTCCATGACTGCCGGGACAAAGGCGTCTCGACCGTCGGCGATGGCATCGGCCTCCGCCTCTATGGCATCCTGCAGGAAGCGGTCGATGAGAATCGGCCGCTCTGGCGAAACCTCGACCGCCTTGAGCAGATACTCGCGCAGCATCGCTTCATCATGCACGATCTCCATGGCGCGCCCACCAAGAACGTAGGAGGGACGCACAATCAGGGGGTAGCCGATGCGGGAGGCGATCTCGATGGCCTCCTCCTCCGTATGGGCCATGCCCGATTCCGGCTGAGGAATGCCGAGTTTGATCATGATCTGGTTGAAAAGATCCCGGTCTTCCGCCATGTCGATGGTGGCGGGGCTGGTGCCGAGAATGGGCACGCCGGCCTCTTCCAGCTCCCGGGCAATGTTCAGGGGAGTCTGCCCGCCGAACTGCACCACCACGCCCTCAGGCTTTTCCTTGGTGTAGATGGAGAGAACATCCTCAACTGTCAGAGGCTCGAAATAAAGCTTGTCCGACGTATCGTAATCGGTGGAAACCGTCTCCGGATTGCAGTTGACCATGATGGTCTCGTAACCCGCCTCCCTCAGGGCCAGCACAGTATGCACGCAGCAGTAGTCGAACTCGATTCCCTGGCCGATGCGGTTGGGGCCGCCGCCCAGTACCATGATTTTCTTGCGGTCGGAGACCGAAACCGAGTCGGGGGCGTTGTAGGACGAATAATAATAGGCCGCGTCTTCCTCCCCGCTGACCGGAACCGCTTCCCAGGCTTCCTCGAGCCCGAGCGCAATGCGCTTTTCGCGCACATCTTTTTCCGGCACACTCAGAATCTCGGCCAGGTAGCGGTCGGCGAAACCATCTTTCTTGGCCTGAATCAGCAGCTCATCGGGGGGAAGGGAACCTTTGTGGTGCAGGATCTCCTCCTCCAGCTCGACCAGTTCCTTCATCTGCTGCAGAAACCAGGGCTTGATATAGGTTTTGCGGTAGAGCAGATCAAGATCGGCGCCCTTGCGCAACGCCTCATAAAGCAGAAACTGGCGTTCGCTGGACGGTTCGGCCAATTTTTCGAGCAGCTCTTCAAGAGATCTCTGGTGAAAATCTCGGGCGAACCCCAGTCCGTATCGGTCGATCTCCAGGGAGCGAATCGCTTTCTGCAGTGCTTCCTTGTAATTCTTTCCGATGCTCATGACTTCGCCCACGGCACGCATCTGGGTGCCGAGCTTGTCATGCACGCCCTTGAATTTCTCGAACGCCCAGCGGGCGAACTTGACTACGACGTAGTCCCCCGACGGGGTGTAGCGATCAAGGGTGCCGTCGCGCCAGTAGGGGATCTCGTCAAGCGTCACACCGGCGGCCAGTTGCGCCGAAACCAGAGCAATAGGCAAGCCGGTCGCCTTAGAGGCCAACGCCGAGGAGCGCGAGGTGCGGGGATTAATTTCGATGACGACCACCCGATCGCTGGACGGATCATAGGCGAACTGCACGTTGGTGCCGCCGATCACCTCGATGGCATCGACGATCCGATAGGCATAATCCTGCAATTTTTCCTGCAGGGACTCGTCGATGGTCAGCATCGGTGCGGTACAGAAGGAATCACCGGTATGCACGCCGACTGCATCCACGTTCTCGATGAAGCAGACGGTGATTTTCTGATTTTTGGAGTCCCGCACCACCTCCAGCTCCAGCTCCTCCCAACCCAGAATCGACTCCTCGATCAGGACCTGGCTTACCGGGCTGGCGGCAAGGCCGCGGCTGACGATAATTTCGAACTCTTCAAGGTTATAGGCAAAGCCGCCACCGGTGCCGCCCATGGTGTAAGCCGGGCGAATAACCACCGGCAGGCCGATGCGCGAGATGATTTCGCGGGCCTGCTCCATGCTGGTGGCGATTTCGCTGCGCGGCGTCTCGATACCGAGACGGGCCATGGTCTCCTTGAAGGTTTCGCGATCTTCGCCGCGCTTGATGGCATCAAGGTTGACGCCGATGACCCGCACGCCGTACTGGTCGAGAATGCCGAGGCGTGCCAGCTCGCTGGACAGGTTGAGCGCGGTCTGCCCACCGAGGTTCGGCAGCAGTGCGTCAGGGCGCTCTTTTTTGATGATTTCCGTCAGGCTGGGGATATTGAGAGGTTCGATATAGGTGGCATCGGCCATGCCGGGGTCGGTCATGATGGTGGCGGGATTTGAATTGACCAGCACGATCTGGTAGCCGAGCTGCCGCAACGCCTTGCAGGCCTGGGTTCCGGAATAATCAAATTCGCAGGCCTGGCCGATGATAATCGGTCCCGAACCAATGATAAGGACTTTTTTCACATCATCGCGTCGCGGCATGAATTCCTCCTGGTGAGCATGAATACTTATACACGTGATCAACCCGGCAATATGTCAAAGATCGACCCGAAGTGCAACCGTAATTCTCAACAATTTTAACGAGGTGGATACGGACAGGATGGGCTGCGTGCAAAGAGAGGCGAGACTTAAAAAAAATGACCCCGCCGGAGCGGGGCTCATGTTCATGCCATGTGGAATTTAAAATGAGGAATCAGCGGTTGGTTTTCTGGGTGGCCAGTTCCTGCTCTTCGAACTCTTCTTCCATGATCGCGGAGCTTTCTGCGCCAACCGATACATGAGCTTCCGCGGCAACTTTCTTGGTGCGCAGAGAAAGGCTCATCATGGCGCCGACCAGCAGCAAGATGCCGGCTGCGGCGAAGGAAGCGGTGTAGCCTCCGGTCTGCACTTTAAGCATTTCAGCGACACGCACCAGGACAAAGCCACCGAGGCCCCAAGCGGAGAAGAGGATGCCGTAGTTCATGCCGAAGTTCTTCATGCCGAAGAAATCCTTGGCAAAGGCGGGGAACAGGGCCAGGTTGGTGCCGTAGTTGAACACCAGGAAGGTCACCAGCAGGGTCACCAGCACGGGATTGCCCTGACCGCGGAGGACCGGAATCGCGGCGAACATCAGAGCGGCCTGGAACACCAGCATGATGATCAGGGTGTTGGCACGGCCGATCTTGTCGGAAACCACGCCGGCCACCAGGCGACCAGCTGCATTGCCCACTGCCATAATGGCGACAACCAGGAAAGCCATCTCACCGAGGCTGGCGGCAGCCATACCCTTGGCGCTGCCGATGACCATCAGGCCGGCACCGGCGCCGATGAAATAGGCCAGCCACAGGATGTAGAATTTGCCGCTGGAAAGCATCTGCTTCGGGCTCAGTTCAGGAGAATCAGACGCTTTTTGAGCTGCACCGGGCTTGGGCGCGCCACCGGTGACATAACCTGCAGGAGGATTGCTGAGCAGCAGTGCCAGCAGTGAAACAACAATCGCGAATGCAATACCGAAGATCATCATCGATTTCTGCAGGCCGGCAACGCTGACCATGTAGTTGGCCAGGGGAGCGATATATACCGAAGCCAGGCCAAAACCGGAAACGACAATACCTGCAATCAAGCCAGTCTTAGCGGGGGGGAACCACTTAAGCGCCGGGGGTGTGGCGGCCGAATAGCCAAAGCCGATCCCCATCCCGGCCAACACGCCGAATCCGAGAATCCAGGACCAGTAATTGGTGGTCTGAGAAACCATGAAAAAGCCGCCACCCACCATCAGTCCACCCACGATGGCCGTGATGCGAGGACCGAGAGCATCCTGAAGTTTGCCTGCAATAATCATGGAGAAAGCAAACATCAAACAGCATACCGCGTAGGGGTCGTTGATCGAGGCCATCTCCCAGTTGAAAGAGCCCGGGCCACCCGCCTTGATCGATTCGGAAATGGCGCCCTTGAAAATACTCCAGGTGTAAAGAATACCGAGGGCCAGGTTGATGCCGGTGCCCGCCAGGGCAACGGTCCATCCGCGTGCGTTGGAAGTCTGATTTGCGTTCATGATGTTGTCCTCCTTAGACAATGTGGGGTTGAGCGAACAATGACTTGTGACATAGCGAACCTGGAAAGCAAGCGGCCACTTGCCCTTGAAGGGCTTGACTACCGGACGTGGCGCCCGACGGCCGTGGCTGCCGGCCGCGACGATCTCATCGGGGGACGGTGCAGCTGTGTCAGCTTTCTGCAGAATGTTTTCGCCCTGCTGTTTCATCCGTCTCTCCGTTGTTGATAAAAAGGGCCGGGATATCCGCGCTTGACTTTAACTATGAGCAACGTGCATACCAATGCACCAACTTTTTAAAAAAAGAGTTTTACTCTTTTATTTTCAATAACTTGTATATGTACCCAAAAAGGCAGGGGAAGGATAGTGGCCGCTGGAGAATTCGCACAACTGCAAATGAGCCGGTCAGGATTCGGAAGGCAGACAAAGGTGGGGGGAAAGTCACCGCTGCCTGAAAAGAACTGAAAGCCCTTGTTTTTCAGGGTTTCTCCCTCAAGGCAGTCTTTTCAAACAAGGTTTTGCAAGATTGCAAACAGGCAAAAAGGGCTTTTTCGCAATTGTGCGAAAGAAAAATTGATTCCGGGAATTCCATTTTAAAACAGCAAAGCCGCCCCGAAAGGACGGCTTTGCCGATAAAGACAACCGGTTAGGCACCTCAAAAAAATGAGGGGTAGGGGTACGAAGGATTAAGGCTGATAGCCATCGGAAAGAGTTTTCATAAAAGCCACCAGAGCCGCTTCCTCCTCTTCCGTCAAACCCAGATCGCCCAACTCATCGACATTCATGTTCGCCATCACTTCCGGAACGATCGAACCTTCGGCGATCATCGTTTCGCGGTTGTTGTAAAACGCCACCACCTCTTCCAGGCTTTTCAGAGACCCGTTGTGCATATAGGCTTTGGCGAATCCGCGACCGGGTCTCTTATCGACATTGCGCAGGGTCGGTACCTTGTGCTTGCCATAGTTCTCATCAACAGCGGCTGATTTTTCCAGCCCATAAACCTCAAACCAATCTTCCGGTAGACTGCTCAGGAAACCAGCCAGGCCCGGGTCGACCCAGGTTTCACCCAGGTCATTGATGGGCGCGCCATCGACAAAAACCTGATCCATATCGTAGAAGGGATTGTCGGGATTTCTGGGCACACCGAGATTGTCATAGGTAAAATCGGTGAACAGCGGTGCCGGATGGCAGGCCGAACACATGGCCTTGCCGTTGAAGAGATCCCAGCCCAACGCTTCCTGCGGAGAGAATTCAGCCTCGCCGGCCATGACATAATCGAACTTGGAATCATAGGGGCTGACTTCTTCCGAGCGTTCAAAGGCTGCAACGGCAACGGCGAAATTCTTGTACGCTTTAAGATGGCCGTCATCATCATAGTCGCTGCAGTCAATCGGCCCGAAAACTTCTTCGTACAATCCGGCATAAACGGACTCGGCAACAACCACGCACGCCGCCTCTTCACTGGGCAGGTTCTGCTCGACCGGATTCAGATACGGTCCCATCGCCTGGTCAGCCAGGGGATCTCCCGTCACCCAACCGGTGGCGCGGCCGTCCCAGAACATGCCGCCGATAAAAAGACCTTCTTCGGCATCATAATGAAAAACCGGACTGTCGCCGGCAGAGGATGCCGTAGGCGGGCGCCTGTTGCCAAACCTTTGATGAACCGCACCGGGATAAACGGCACCCTTTTTATTGATGCCCGGATTGGAGCCGGCAAAACCCGCGCGTTCTTCATGGCAGACGGCGCAGGACATGTTTGATGGGCTGGAGAGGGCGCGATCGAAATAAAGCGCTTTGCCGAGAGTCTCCTTCGGGGTCAGCTGTGCCGCAGCAGGCAAAGCGACCAAAGCAATTAGAACCGACAGAAAAACTGACTTTAAAACGGTACTCCCTTTCATGTTTTCCCCCTATCGACTGGAAATAGACCTGATGCCCTTGAACCAAAAAAAATGGCAGGAAGCCTGGATGATTTTTTCTTGCTCCACTCACCTCCTCTTCGCAACCAGGCGAAATAAACGAGACAACGCATCAAGAAACAAGCTACCTTGCAATCAATAAGTAACAGACAAGAACCATATTTCAACAACTACTCACCATTAATTTTACGCAAAAACAGCTACTTGATTATTAATAAAAAATCAGCCTGTCTAAAAAACACTTCTCTTGCCAATGAAAAAAGCCGCTCATCCATTAAAGGAAAGCGGCTTTCGATAAAGAACAGCATGTTTTGCGAAAATGATTCAAGCGCGCGACACGAACCGGCCGTCGCGAGTGTCGACCTTGATCTTTTCACCGGCTTCCAGGTATCCCGGCACCTGCAGCCGCAGGCCGGTCTCCAGCACCGCCTCTTTGGTCTGGGCCGTTGCAGTGGCATTTTTGATCGAGGGTGCGGTCTCCGTGACCTCAAGTTCGACGCTCATGGGAGGGTCGACGCTGACCACCTGCCCCTGGAAAAGCCCCATGGTGACCTCCATGCCTTCCAGCAGATAGCCTCGGACCGGCCCGAACAGCTCTTCCCGCAGTTCGTATTGCTCATAGCTTTCCATATCCATGAAGACGCCGCCGGCGGCGTCGGGATAAAGAAACTGCCCCTTGCGCCGTTCGAAATCAGCCTCATCGACCCTGTCACCGGCCTTGAAAGGCTTTTCCAGCACCTGTCCGGTCAACAGGTTGCGGTATTTAGTTTTGACCAGAGTGCTGCCGCCGCGCGCGGAGGGCGACTGGAAGCTGACATCGAGCACCAGGCAGGGCGCCTGGTCAAGCTGGATGACCATGCCACGCTTGAGATCGTTAGTGAGGATCATATTCAGAAATCTCCTTGAGTTATAATGACAGGTCTGCGTTCGGATTCAGCCCAGTGCGGCCGCAAACCTGAAAATAGCCGCAAAAAACTAGCACAGGGCACAGCAGAAGGCAATTGACACCCGCCGCTTTCTCTCATCGGAACATGGTCCGGGCCGCCCCTTCAATTAAATTTCCATTGGAAAAACTCACTTTTATGTGCTTAAATGCGTGGTTCCCGACACAACTTCCCCGATCCACAGATTTGAAAACCATAGCAAGGAGAACTTTCCCATGTACAGTTGTTCCGATCTCAAAAAGGGTCTCAAGCTCATGGTCGACGGCGAACCGCACGTCATTGTCGCCTTCGATTTCACCAAACCCGGCAAAGGCCAGGCCCTTTATAAATGCAAGCTGCGCAACATGATCACCGGATCGCTTTTCGATCGCACCTACCGTTCCGGCGAATCCTTTGAGCCGGCCAACCTGGAAGACCGCGACATGCAGTACCTCTACCAGGACGAAACCGGCTACGTCTTCATGGATCAGAAAACCTTCGAGCAGGTCACGCTCACCGAGGAAACCCTGGGCGACGACAAATACTTTCTGATCGACAACATGGACGTGAAGGTTCTCATGTTCGGCGACCGGGCCATCGGCATCACCCTGCCCAACTTCGTCAACCTCAAGGTCACCCAAACCGATCCCTGGGTCAAGGGCGACACCGCCGCCGGCAACAACAAGCCGGCCACCGTGGAGACCGGCTACAGCCTGCAGGTGCCGAGCTTCGTCGAAGAGGGCGACCTGATTCAGATCGACACCCGCACCGGCGCTTACAACACCCGGGTCAAGGAATAACCGACGATGGCGGAGCCCAACTGGCGACTTGCCGGCAAGCGCGCCAAACTGATCGAAAGGGCCCGGATCATACAGATGATCCGGGCTTTTTTCATCGATCACGGCTACCTGGAGGTGGAAACCCCTCACCGCGTGCCGGGCAACGCTCCCGAAACCTACATCGAACCGGAAACCAGCGGCGACTGGTTTCTGCACACCTCTCCCGAACTGGCCATGAAACGCCTGCTGGCCGCCGGATATGAACGACTGTTCCAGATCTGCCGCTGCTGGCGCTCGGCGGAGCGCGGCCGCCGCCACCTGCCAGAATTCACCCTGCTGGAATGGTACCGCGCCCAAGCAGACTACACGGCATTGATGAGGGAATGCGAACAACTGCTCACCGCCCTTGTCCCCTCCGGCCGCCTGGCCTGGCGGGAACATACCCTCGACCTCACCCAGCCGTGGGAGAGACTCACCGTGGCGGAAGCCTTCCAACGCTACACGGACACGACTTCACACCGGGCACTGAGCGATGACCGTTTCGACGAAGTCATCAGCGACGAAATCGAACCCCGGCTGGGGTTCGAGACACCGGTGTTTCTTATTGAATACCCTGCCGAACTTGCGGCCCTGGCACGAAAAAAGCCCGACAACCACCGGGTCGCCGAGCGCTTTGAACTCTACATTGCAGGGCTGGAAATCGCCAACGCCTTTTCGGAACTCACCGATGTCGAAGAGCAGCGCGCCCGCTTCGCCCGTGAGGAAGAGCAGCGCCGCAGCAACGGTCACCCCTCATACCCCTCACCGGAAAAATTCCTCGCCGAGCTTGTTCACATGCCGCCTGCGGCAGGGATCGCCCTGGGCGTCGATCGGCTCGTCATGCTGCTGACCGGCGCCGAATCAATCGATGAGGTCGTCGCCTTCACCCCGGAAGATCTATAGATATAGATTGGGGAAAGAGATCCGCTCGCCGTCCGGCGCGCGCAGCACCGCCTGAGCACCCAGCTTTTCTACATATTGCGGAGTGATGGGAATTTTGCCGCGCCCGCCGGGCAGATCTATCACGTACTGGGGGATCGCCAGGCCGGACAGGGTGCCGCGCAGCCTGTCCATGATTTCGATGCCCGCTTCCAGGGGGGTGCGAAAGTGATCGGTGCCGCGTACCAGATCCATGTGATGCAGGTAGTAGGGCCTTACGCGCATCCGCAACAGCCCGCGAAACAAGGCCTCCAGTGTTGCGGCATCGTCATTGACACCGCGCAGCAGCACGGTCTGGTTGCCGACCGGGATGCCGGCGTCCGCCAGGCGCAGGCAGGCCTCGCGCGACTCCGGGGTCAGCTCGCGGGGATGGTTGAAGTGGGTATTGACAAACAGTGGATGGCAGCGGCGCAAAAGATTACACAGGCTTTCGGTAATCCGCTCGGGCAGAACAACCGGGGCGCGGGTACCGATACGCAGAATCTCCACATGAGGGATGCGTCCCAGCCGCTCGAGAACCTCCTTGAGCAGCAGGTCGGACATGAGCAGCGGCTCGCCGCCGGAAATCACCACATCCCTGATCGCAGGGGTACGGGCAATGTACTCGATCCCCTCCATCACCTCACCCAGCGTGACACGCGCCCCGGCACACCCGACCCGGCGCTTGCGGGTGCAGAAACGGCAGTAGGCGGCACAGCTTCCCGCCACCAGCAGCAATGCACGATCCGGGTAGCGGTGCACCACCTGCGGCGCGGCGGCGAGGCGTTCTTCATGCAGGGGGTCGGCATCGGTCACACCGTCCTCCAACTCACGAAGATCGGGAACGCACTGTCTCCAGATGGGATCGCCGGAATGGCCGATCAGTGACAGGTAATGGGGGGTGATTGCCAGAGGATAGCGTGCGGAAACGCGATCCAGGACATCGACATCAAGTGCAAAATGCCGGGACAGCTGCGCGGCCGTCGTAACACTCTCACGCAGCCGCTTTTGCCAGAATTCCATTGAAAAAAGCTTTCACTCTGGATAATGACGCGCCGGGCCCCGCTTCCTGGAAAACCAGGCCAGAATCACAAGCACCATCAGGCCGAAGTCGCGCAGCAGCGCCTCAAGAGCGGTGGTGTGCCCCTGACCGCTGGGGTCAAAGCAGCCGCAGTCGATATCAAGCCCGCGGGCCATGACCGAAATCAGGGCGAGAATAAAAACGAAGTTGAGAATACCAAGTACCAGCGCGGCTGGACGAACGCGGCGATTGAGCACCAGCAGCGTCCCGGCCAGCAGCTCGACATAAGGCAGGGTTGCCGCAACGAGAAAATTCCAGGAGTAAGGCAGAACCTGATAATTGGCCACTGCGCGCGCAAAATCGACCGGCTCCTGAGCCTTGATCCAGCCGGAATAGAAAAAGGTCACCCCCAGGGCGATACGTGCAACATGAAGAACGATGGAGACGAGACGGTTCATGGTGCCCCCTTTTCAACGGGCAGACCCTGATCACGCCATTCGGGCATCCCCCCTTCGTAAACGCGCACATCGCGGAAGCCTTCCTCGAGCAGGATCTGGCCGAGATCAAAGGAATCGGGGCAGCCGTAGCCGCTGCAGTAGACGATCAGAGTTCGATCCGGATCGATGTCCTTTTTGAATTGCTCCAGCCGCGCCTCGCAATCAGCCAGCGGCAGAGAAACCGCCCCTGCAATGTGACCTTCGCGGTAAAGCTCGGCAACCCGGGCATCGACCAGTAAAGCGCCCCCTTCCCGTTCGGCAAGAACTTCTTCAAGAAAGGTCGGCACCGGATATTCGGCAACAGAAGCCGAAGGCGGAGCAGGTTTCGAGGCCAGTTTGCCCGTAAATGCATCGATGACCATGCGATGATTCACCGACAGCCCTACCACCGCGCCGAGGCAACAGACCACCACGGCTTCAATGATGATTCGTTTATACTTCCAGGTCATTGCATCAGGCCTTTGACGTACGGATTGCCCCTGGCAGGATTTCAGGGGCTCATGCTACCAGAACACCGAAGCGGCCGCAATTGCAAGTTGGGGGGATGCAACGAGATGGGAGGGCGACCCACCGGGTCGCCCCTATGGTAAACATCGGCAATACATCGAATGATAGGGGCGCACCGATGTGCGCCCTGGTGAAATTCCGTACCCCCTCGAAACGGGATACAAAACGGAAACAGGGCGAGGCATGCCTCGCCCCTACAGGGTTTCTACGATTTTGGCGCGTTGGTGCAGGAGATCTTCGAAGTCTTCAATAAGAGAGGTCAGCAGGGTCTGGGTGGCAGGGCCGCCGCCCAGGCGGGAGATGTCGCCGACAGCGGTCGAAAGTGCAGCGGTTTTGTCGAGGAGATTGAGGTCGAAGTCAAGCAGCGCCTCTTCCTGGTCACGCGTGGCCGAAGCCTCTGTCTGGGGGGAAAGAGGCTCTTCAAGACGCTTGCCGATCTCTTCCAGCTGCCTCAGACAGTCTCCAAGCGCCTGGCGCGGCGCCCCTCCACTGGGCAGCCCTTCGATGGATTCCCGCAGGTCATCGCGGATCTCATCCAGACGCCGGTGCAGAAAATGGCGCAGCTGCCGGTCAGTTTCATCAAAATTCACCGCACGGTATCCTGGAAATTCCGGGATATGATGGCCGATCTTTTCGATTTTCGAGTGACGATCCTTTTGCATCCTCGACCTCCGGGAAAAGCCGCTTTGTATTTCTATAACGTTATCAAACACTGGTCGGGAGTCAAGAACGCTCCGGCAGATTGCGGCAGGCCCTCTGCACACCCGAGAAATCAACGCAAGGCGCCCCTGCACTTCGGTCCCTGCTGAACGATTCCAAATCAACCCAGTCGAGAAGGTGGCATTTTTCCGCCAAGAGTGTTAAAAAGAATAACCACTTACCCGATACGCTGCGCATGATTTATTTTAAGGGAGGCAGAGATCTCTATGGCCCATTTCGCCCTGACTATCATCGGCCGCGATCGCCCCGGCATTGTGTCCCAGGTCACCGAAATCCTCTACCGCCTCGGCTGCAACATCGCCGATTCAAGCTGCTCCATTCTCGGCGGGCAATTTGCCATGATTCTGATCATCGCCCACCCCGACTTCACCGACCGCGACAGTTTCGGGGACGCGTTCGCTCCCCTGGAAGAGAGCAACCTGTCCGTCTTTCTGCGTACCCTCAAGCCCGGCGGAGAAAAATCGCCTCACTATGATGGCGAGCTGTGCATGATTTCAGTCTACGGCTCGGACAAGCCCGGCATCGTCTACAAGGTGGCCAAAACCCTCGGCGACCACAATGTCAACATCACCGACCTGCACACCAAGCTGGTTGGCAAGGAATCACGCCCGGTGTATGTGATGATGATCGAGGCGGTGCTGCCGGGCGATCTCACCTATGAAGAACTCGACAGCATCCTGCAGAGCCTTAAAACCGAGATGCAGGTCGACATCACCCTGCGCTCCATCACTCCAGTGGAACTTTAGACTTTCATGGCCGTCAAGGAAATCCTCTGCTACCCGGACCCCATTCTAAAGCAGGTCTGCGCTCCCGTTGACGCATTATCCCCGGACACCGACGCATTGGTTCAGGATCTGGTCGATACCATGTACGCCGCAGGGCACTCTGTCGGCGTGGCCGCCCCCCAGATCGGCGTCACCCGTCGCGTCGTGGTGGTCGACGTCTCCCACAGCAAGATGGGACGCGACAACAATCACGGCCTGCTGGTCATGATCAATCCGGAAATCCTCGAGCAC
>OBLN01000656.1_pt1 | contig 12295 bp, 10 predicted proteins | sample 1519301 | NCBI WGS metagenome assembly OBLN01 (sample SAMEA2452533, study PRJEB22499) | sediment metagenome | reverse complement strand
AGGCTTGGGAACAAGTATGTGCAAGGCCTTGGTTGATCAAGGGCGCACTGTGATCGCATCACATTTGCCGGATGAAATATCCACCGCTGATGCACAGAAATGGATATCAGAGATGCAGAACGATGGTTACGAAGTGGCCGCATACCCGCTCGACGTTACCAACTATGAAAGCTGCGCCTCATTCATCGCTAAGGTGACTGAATTACATGGCCCTGTAGACATCCTGGTCAATAACGCAGGCATCACCAATGACGCACCGCTTAAGAAGATGCAGCCCGATCAGTGGAACCAGGTCCTGAACGTCAACCTCAGCTCGATGTTCAATATGTGCCGGCAAGTATTCGAAGGCATGTGTGAGAGAGGGTTTGGTCGTATCGTCAACATTTCATCCCTGAATGGTGAAAAGGGCCAGTTCGGCCAATCGAACTATGCAGCGACAAAAGCCGGCATTTACGGTTTCACCAAATCCATCGCTCTTGAGGGCGCTCGAAAAGGTGTTACCGCTAACTCGGTGTCCCCTGGTTACATCGACACGCCGATGGTTCGTAAAGTCCCCGAAAAAGTACTCAACAGCATTGTAGAGGGCATTCCTGTTGGTCGACTCGGCCAGCCTGAGGATATTGCCAGAGCTGTCGCTTTCCTGACTGCGGATGAAGCAGGTTTTGTTACCGGCACCAATCTGTCCGTAAATGGCGGCCAGTACATGAGCTAAGGGGGTTAAAGATGACAGAGTACAGAGCACCTACCCGGGATATGGCCTTCGTTCTCCAGCACGTTGCCGGTTTTTCCGAGATGGCCAAAGCAATATGCGGACAGCGGCTGGGCAAGCCTGCAATTTGATCCTGAGTTTGGCGGCCAAGGCCTTCCCTTCTCTCTCGCTATTCCGGTTCAAGAGATGTGGCATGCCGCCAACATGGCATGGGGGCTCTGTCCTCTTTTATCGCAAGGTGCCGTCGAGGCACTTTCAGAAAACGCCAGCGACACAATCAAACAACAATTGCTGCCCAAAATGATCTCTGGGCACTGGACTGGCACGATGAACCTTACGGAACCCCAGTCGGGATCCGATTTATCAGGGATTCGTACACAGGCAAAGCCCGATGGCGACGTATACCGGATTAAAGGCCAGAAGATTTTTATTACCTGGGGCGAGCACGACATGGCGGAGAATATTATCCACCTCGTACTTGCACGTTTGCCTGATGCGCCTCCAGGTGTTAAGGGGATCTCACTGTTTGCCGTACCCAAGTACCTCCCGGATGCCTCCGGAGACGTCGGTACCAGAAATGACTGCCGTGCCGTATCGCTTGAGCACAAACTTGGCATCCACGCGAGCCCCACTTGTGTGATGAGCTACGGCGATAATGAAGGAGCCATTGGTTACCTCGTTGGCGAGGAGAACCGCGGTCTCGCCTGCATGTTCACCATGATGAACAATGCACGTCTGACCGTCGGACTGCAGGGCGTTTCCATATCCGAGCGGGCATATCAGCAAACTCGGGACTACACACTTGAAAGGACGCAGGGAATTGCACCGGGCGAACGAGCCGTCTCTCCGATCATAAAGCATCCGGATGTACGCCGGATGCTGATGACCATGAAAAGCCTTACCGAAGCTGCCCGGTCGCTCGCCTATACGGGATGCGTAGCAGTAGATTTCGCCAAAAGTAAGGATTTGCCAGAAGATGTAAAGAGCCGCTATCAACGTCGCGCCGATCTTCTGACGCCTCTGGTCAAGGGGTGGTGCACCGAAATAGCCCAGGAAGTTACATCACTGGCCATTCAATGCCATGGAGGGATGGGCTTTGTTGAAGAAACCGGTGTAGCTCAACATTATCGTGATGCGAGAATTCTACCCATCTACGAAGGCACTAACGGCATTCAGGCGATGGACCTGGTGGGCAGGAAAACCATTCGGGACCAGGGTACAGCAATGGCGGAACTCGTGGAGGACATGCGTCCATTCACAACCGCTGGGGCGAGCTCAAATTTGCTATCCAACGACCGTCAAGCAAGGTTTGATCAAGCCGTCGCATTTCTTGAAGATGCCACGAAAATGGTACTTGAACGCGGTAACGATGAGTTCTTTACCAGCTCCATTGCATTCAACTACCTAATGCTCAGTTCAACTGTCACGGCTGCGTGGCTAATGCTGAAAGCGGCAACGGTTGCCAAGGGGCAAAGTGCGGAAGGAGACTCCTTCGCTCAAGGCAAACTAGCGACCACCAACTTCTTTTTCGACCATATTCTGCCGCGCTGTTCCGCGTACCTGACTTCATTGCGAGCTGGCGATGAGGCCATCATGGCGCTGCCGGACACTGATTTTTAAACCAGCTTCAAAGGTAACCCTCATGTTCATCAATGGCGAGTGGATCACTGGTCGGCCAGAGTTTTCGGTAACCAATCCGGCAACGGGTGAGGTTATCGGAAAGGTTCCGGACTGTACCGACCAAGACATTGAGGCGGCCATCACGGCCGCCGACTATGCGTTTAGAGAGTGGAAAAAAACCACAGCTTATCAACGCTCTCAGCTAATCTATCGGGCATGGGAGTTGATGATACGTCAGAAACGCCAGCTAGCTGAGTTAATGACTCTAGAGCAGGGAAAGCCGCTGAAAGCCTCCCTCAATGAAGTTCAGTATGGCGCAGACTTTCTCTTGTGGTTTGCGGAAGAAGCCAAGCGGATTTATGGGCAGACCATCCCCTCTGCCAGAGAGAATCAGCGCTTTCTGGTACACAAATCGCCTGTGGGAGTGGTTGGCGCCATTACTCCATGGAATTATCCGATCTCAATGATCACGCGAAAGCTTGCGCCAGCATTGGCAGCAGGATGCACCGTGATTCTTAAACCAGCTGAGAGCACACCACTGTGTGCAAAGGCTATGATTGAGATCTTCGAGGAAGCAGGATTCCCATCGGGGGTTATCAACCTAATCACAGTTCAAAACCCCGCTCGTGTTGGACGTGCTTTCTGCACTGATCCGAGAATCCGTAAGCTCACCTTCACCGGTTCAACTCCGGTGGGGAGAGAACTGAATGGCTTGGCTGCGGCAAACATGAAGAGAGTTTCGATGGAACTTGGAGGCCATGCCCCTGCCATCGTTTTTCCTGATGCCGACCCCGTTCACGCAGCAAAGGGCCTTTCCCTGGTTAAGTTCCTGAATACAGGCCAAGCCTGTATCAGCCCGAACCGTATTTTTGTCCATGAAGACCAGGTAAAACCGTTCCTCACAGAACTCACCAACCGAGCCCGCCGGTTGGTCGCTGGTAATGGCATGCATGAAGGAACAGGCATTGGGCCGTTAATCAACGAACTCGCAATCCAGAAGGTAGATAGTCAGGTTAGAGATGCTGTTGCACGTGGGGCAAAAGTCGAGATCGGAGGCCAACGCCTCACGGACGGCGAGCTTTCGGATGGGTATTTTTATGCACCTACCGTGCTCTCTGGCGTCACCCCGGCAATGAATATCTATCGGGAAGAAACCTTCGGCCCTGTGGCGCCAGTCATCACCTATCGCTCGGAAGAGGACGTGATTGCAATGGCGAACGACACAGATTATGGATTGGCGGCCTACATCTACAGCAATAACATTGCCACAGCCATGAGAGCTTTCGAGGCATTGGACTTTGGCATCATTGGCATCAATGACATCAACCCAACAAGTGCCGCAGCACCCTTTGGTGGAATGAAAGATAGCGGACTTGGACGGGAAGGTGCCCAACAGGGCATAGAGGAATACTTAGAGACCAAACTTGGCGGTCTCGCAATCTGATCGATCCCACCCCCCTCTTTTGCCCGGCCCTGAGCCGGGTTTTTTTTGACTTCGAAAAAGGGTTAGCTCAAAGGAAAAAAACAAATAAAAAAAGCCCCCGGCATATGCCGGGGGAACATAGCTACAGCGCTCTTCTAGCCCACCTCTAAGCTATCACGCTGTCAGCTGACTCCTAAGCACATGCTTTTGAAGCTTACCCGTTGAGGTTTTCGGCAGTTCCTCGGTAAAGATGACCTTCTTGGGCACCTTGAATCCGGCGAGGTTGGCCCGACAATGAGCAACGATATCGTCGACAGTGAGCCCCTCACTATTGGATTTAAGCGTGATGAACGCACAAGGAATCTCACCCCAATGATCATCAGGTGCTGCGACAACGGCTGCTTCCAGAACGGCAGGATGATCATAGAGGGTACTCTCGACCTCAAGTGTCGAAATATTCTCACCTCCTGAGATGATAATATCCTTGGATCGATCTTTGATCTCCACGTAACCATCCGAGTGCCAGACTCCGAGATCACCAGTGTGGAACCAACCACCTCTGAGTGATTTGTCGGTTTCTTCCGGATTATTCAGATAGCCCTTCATAACCGCGTTTCCACGTACAAAGAGTTCGCCAATTGAAACACCATCTTTAGGGACTGGATCCATCGTATTAGGATCGGCCACCATCATATCCGCCATGGATAGTGACAGGATGCCCTGGCGTGCCATTTTTGCAGCCTTCTGCTTGCCATCCAGAGAGTGCCAGTCATCCTGGAACTCGCAGATGAGGCTTGGACCGTAGGTTTCCGTCAATCCATAAAGATGAACTACTTTAATCCCCATGGATTCCATGGCTTCAATAGTAGCGGCCGGAGGAGCGGCTCCTCCGGTTGCCGCAGTGACCTGCTGACTGAATGGCTTCTTGAACTCTTCTGGCGCATTGATAAGCATGTTGAGAACCACAGGCGCTGCACAGAAGTGAGTCACTCCGTGCTTCGCAATAGCCTCGAACACTGGTTGTGGATGGGGTGCGCGCAGACAGACGTGAGTGCCGGCGGCAGCTGTTACGGCCCACGGATAACACCAACCGTTGCAGTGGAACATGGGTAGTGTCCAGAGATACACAGCGCCCTAGGGAAGCCCAAAACCAATCACATTACTGAGCGCATTCAAGTGTGCTCCGCGATGATGATAGACAACACCTTTTGGGTTTCCTGTCGTGCCAGAGGTGTAGTTGAGAGCAATAGCCTGCCACTCATCATCCGGCATTTCCCACTGGAAATCGTCATCCCCGGTTTTGAGTAGCTCGTCATAGGTCATCCTGCCAATCAACTCGCCACCATCAAAGTTGGGATCATCAACATCCACAACGATTGGCTTCGCATCGCAGCCAGCTAAAGCCTCACACGAGCGGTCACTATATTCCTTGTCAGTGAAAAAAACCTTGGCGCGCCCGTGATTAAGCATGAAAGTCATGGTCTTCGAATCAAGGCGCGTATTCTGAGCGTTCAAGACAGCACCAATCATTGGCACCGCGAAGTGTAGCTCGAGCATCTCAGGAATATTCGGCAACAACGCTGCCACGGTATCCCCTTTCCGAACACCCAATTTCCGCAGGGCCGATGCCATTTTGAGGCAACGCTGATAGGTTTCCGCCCAAGACCGCTGAATATCACCGTGAATTACGGCGGTACGAGTAGGATGCGCCAAGGCTGTTCTTTGAATAAATGTTATGGGCGTTAAAGGCGTATAGTTTGCCTCTACCTTTTCCAGCCCAAGCTCAAACATGTTTTCCATTTCATCAAACCTCTTATTGTTCTTTCGGACACAGATCAACTTCGATCAGCTACTGCATCGTCGGAAAGATCGTCCTCGTGATGGTGTGTTGCTTCGTATGCATCAGCAAACCAGTTTTTCTCGAGGAAGAACCAAAGAACAAGACCAATGCCCAGTCCCCAGGCAGCGCCTTTAACCGCCAGCACAGAGCCAACAATGACGGCGACACCCCGCTCCAGATTCGTTTGGCGATCCAGCATTTCAATTGCCAGATATCCACATAGATAACCCTGGATCAGTAGCGTCAGAGCCATACCGATATTCAGACCGGGCTTAAAGAGAGTCACCACTGGAACCAAAACGATCGCGATGGTCATCCCCCAATACAGGCTGGTCGCACCACCCCAATAGCTGTCCATTACTGAACGCGGGTTATTCATATACCGGTTGATAACCAAGGCTTGACCACCAGTCCAGGCCGGACCTGAAAGACTGATGAATGGGGCAAAGATGCCATGGAGGAAGTTTCGGATACCGACAATGATGCTGTTGCGGCGAGGGCTAAACACGAGTTTTTCGTCTTTGCGCACACCATCGGCATTTTTGAACAGAGAATCCATAACGAGGATATCCCCGAACGCAATAATGTATGCGGCCAACGCCAACGGAATGGCATCAATGAAGTATTCAAGTGGCGGCATGCCAAGCCCGAAGATACTGTAATCCTGCAGAATCGTGGTGAACGGAATGGTCGTGAAGCCCCACTCAATAACCGGCATCTCAACCTCACCAATGATGATGCCGAACACATAGGCAATCAGGAAAGGCACCGCAATGCCATACTGAGCCACAAATCGGAAAAACCCATAGCGAGCCCGAAGCGGCCCGGCTGTCTCCGAGAACAGCATAAAGAACCCGAGAACCGCGCCGGTCAGGATAGTAATCGGCATGGTCCATACGCGCCCATCTGCTGCGAATTCCCCCATAACGGCGGATATGCCAGCACCAATCAGGATCCCCGACTTTAGGGACATGGGCATTTTTCGCACTAAGGCATCGGCACCTTTAAAGACCCCCAATCCAAGGAAAATCACTGCGACAGTTATCTGTAATGCAATCAGTGCCAGCAGTCTGGGATCCCCCTCTGGATAATTGGATAAAAAGGCAATGTAGAGTGGAATCCCTGCGGTAATCCAGCCCGCGACGGAAGGATCACCGAAGTGCGAATGCACCAGGTACAACATGTTATTCAGCAGTACAAATGCAACGGCGATTTCAAACGGTATGCCAAGCACAGAAGTCATCAGTGCCGTGATACTGAGGGGTACCACGCACAGAATGGCACCTTGAAGAAGGTCCGGTACTTCAACCTTGTAGTGCACGAAAGGCACGCGCAATTTCAGTGCGCCTAACATGGACGGCTGCTCGCCGCCTGTTGGCCTCTTATGTAAGGACATTGTTTTTGTTCTCCATCCAACTGAATTTGAGAATGAGAAAAGAGGGAGTACTCCCTGCCGAAATACTAGGCACTACCACTCTATTAATCAATGGTTTTTACTTGGTTTTATGGGTATTTTTATTTGGGCGAGCAAGAATGCATGTAAGCCAAAGCTACAATTTTATATTTTTCATAGGGTTACATGCCGACGGGAAAGCTGACTCACAGAAAAAGAAATAGCAACGGGAGGACAGAACAGGTGAGAGGATCCAACAGACCTTCAGGTTCACGAGACTGAATAGAGCGCCGGTTCAAGGGGTTAAGCAGCAACGTAGCCGCATAGTCATTGCCGGCCACGAATGAAGGTCAGTACGCTTGTGCCAATTCGATTTCTTGAAAAATCAATGCGAAAACTCAGACCTCAACAGCCATTAGCATCACAGGTGTCGGATCAAATCCCCTGATCAGCCAATCGCGGGGCGTGTAGCAGACACTCACATCAGCACTCTCCAAATCCCGGTTTACCATTGTCATGAAGCGACAAACGGTAAGAGGGTGAACTTCAGAACGGAATGCTTGTAGCAAGTTAGCTAGATGAGGAATTAAACCGTCATCCTGAAACTGCCATTTAGGGAAGAGCGATTCACCAGATTCGCACGGGATCATGAAAAGGCTTGGCGGCTGAGTATTTCCCAACTGGCCTACCTTCTCCCGAGAGATACTCAATAGGTCTGCAACCTCAGCCTCTTCGAACGCATCTTTCTTAAGGCGCTGCCATTCCTCTGTCAGTTGCGCAATGGCAGCTTCTCGCGCCTGCTCCAGCTGCTCCGAGTCCTCGTCTACCCCCAGGGCGCCGCCCGCAAGAAGGATGGCTTTCTCATGCTGACTCATCACCATATTTCATACCTGCCACTCGCAGAGACAGTTTGATTGCGCACTTTCTCCTGCCACTTCATATCATTGGCATTCAACACTGAGCATAGCCAAGCAAGCACTGGGCAACCAGGACCCTCCATTTTCTCAGCGGCCAATGAGAAAACGTGAAGGACTAGTTAAATATCGACCGAGCCCAACTAAGCTTGCCCCTCAGCACCTTTAACAATATCTGCTGTTCTTTTCGTGACAAGTCCGCGAAAGCTTCGCAAAAAGCCGCCTTTTCACGGGTTACGTGACGTTCCCCAGCATACTGCAGTGCCACCCACAGTCTCGCCACGCGCTTTCTCTCGGAGGGCGATAAGTACGATGATGCGTCCATGCCGTGCGTAAAAGCCTTACTGCATTCAAACTCAATCAGCGTCTTGCCGAGCTTGATAGGCTGGATCCTCCTTGTAGCCATGAACCTTGCCTTCATCGGAAGCTGAGTAGAAGCTCCAATCTCGTTCAAAGTCACTGCACCAGATGGAACAATGACAACGTTCCGGTTCCGTTCGAGAGCAGAAACGACACTTTCGGGAGACGCAAATACAACTCCAAAACGAGTTTGTTTTGGGCGCTGCCACAATCCCCGACTGATATATAACACTTCTCCCGACCCCACTAGCCGGCGCAGCGCATTAGAAACCGAGCCTTTCTCCACGCCCAGCTGATCGGCTATCTCTTGTCGCGTGAATACGCTGCCGAATGGGAGATGCCGAATATGCTTTATGATGTCTTCGATTAGAGTCATTGAGCCAAAGTTACCAACAAGGACTGTATTCTATTCGAACGCATGCGATAGCCCCACCAGTCACCATTTGGTTAACTGAACTGTATATCTACGGGTAGGCCTATCGGCAGAATTCCACGGGATTGCACCAATAGCGTTCCCAGCGGTGGATACGGGTTTCAATCGGAGCGTTGTCATTTTGAACGGTTACTGGATCTCCAAATACAGTCTCCCTGGCAAAGCAGCTTCGATTAATAGCGCCGTAAATTTTGCCTCCTGACTCCACAGTTACTCCGATCAACATCTGGCAACCCAGGCACTCATGGAAAACTGCAGTGCCTGTGCCCTGTTTCATTCTAGAATGATTTGAAGGATTCTTTATTCGGATCTGCAATGCAGTACCAGATCGAAAGACATACTGAGCCCTGCGTGACGTACAGAAATCACAATCACAGATAACAGGATGAATCCGCTCGGGATTCTCCCAGAACCATGTAATTTCAATATTACCGCAGTGACAACTTCCTTTCATTCCACTAATTTTCCTTATACTTACAGGATCGCTAGATCGGCTTGCCAGGCTATTGCTCTTTGGAAGAGTCTATCGCCATGATGGTCGCGGTCATGCTGGCTACTGGTTTCCCCTCACCATAATCAGAGCTATAAACAATACCTTCGACTACAGAGATAACTTTACCTGCTTTCAAAACCTTTCCTTTAGCCGTGAATTCCTCTCCTTTCGCAGGCCTCAACAGGTTGACTTTAAACTCGACGGTTAGCACATCCAGATTCGGCGGCATCAAGGTGAAGGCTGCATAGCCGCAGGCGCTATCCAATATCGTGGTTACAATTCCTGCATGGATATAACCATTTTGCTGTGTATACTCTGCCTGGAAAGGAAAGCTTATTGATATAGCTCCTGGCTCATGTATCATTAGTTTTGCGGACAACATTTTCATTACGGACTGCCGGGAAAAACTGTCTATAGTTTTATTTTTGTAATTTTGATCTTTAACTTTCATGATTACCTCTTTTCCGGAGCTCAATATTTTATTATCATGATATCCCAACTCAAAGAGTTTATAATCGGAAAAATCTAAACAAACTCTGGAGAAAAATCCTGCAAGCTCACTTAAGGCATAAATATAATGTCTGTCACTCCATAGTCTATATTTTCTTGGGATAGCGCCGCTGTCAACTGCCCGCGATGGTGGGTCTGATGATTGAAGAAGTGAACAATGGCACTGGAAAATTCTATATCTCTTTTGGCGTTAGTTCGTAAGCTTCTGTAAGCTAGCCTTTTTGGTAGCGAGGATAAAGAAAGACTATGTGCCCAAGAAATAATATTTGCATCAGTTAGACTGCGAGCGCTTTTCATCTTCTCAAAACTCTCAAATAAATCCTGAGTTAGACTAAAGACCTTTACAGGTTCACTTTTGAACCGAGCGAGCCAGATAAGATCGCAAACCAACAGATGATTTAAAGTGCTATAGATAGAGCCAAAAAACAAACCTCTATCGACTTTGATCATGTCTTCGTCAAGCTGCTCTATCACCGAATAAAGGTTGCTATTCATCCAATGGTTGTATTCGGCCATGGTTATGGCATAGCTCGATAGATCGAACTGCATAACTAGTGTCTCCCGCATTCTTTATCAATTAGTTTCCGGTACGCTTTCACCATCCATTTATACATCGGGCCAGGGCATTCTGCGATCTCTCTACCATCAATAAACCGAACAGGAATGAGTCCTGCACCACTTCCACAGATAAAGCATTCAGTAGCATTATAAAGGTCATAACTACTAAGAGATTCTTCGCGACAAATTATAGACTCTTCCGCAGCCAACTCCAGAATAGCTCCGCGGGTGACACCTTCCAATGCACCGTCTCTAGTCGGGGGAGTTAGTAGACTATTCCCGGTGACTGCAAAGATATTTTCTGCAGTACACTCTGCTACATTACCAAACTGGTTTAGCAAAATTGCTTCGTCAACACCGGCAGCATTAGCTTCAATCCTAGCGAGAATGGAGTGAAGATAGTTTAGTGATTTAACACGAGTGTCCAACCCCGTTCCCACAGTACGCCGAATGCTGCTCGTAATTAAATTCACACCATTTTTCCGATCTTCTTCACCAACCAACGATAATGAAGCGGAAATGATTATCACGTTCGGATCACCACAATTTCTTGGATCGAGCCCCATATCTCCTTCGCCTCGGGTAATGAGGAGACGGATATAGCCGTCTCTCAATCCAGAGGTTTCGACACATGCTTGAACTGCTTCTGAAAGGGTCTTATCAGTATAAGGAATGGAGATATTGAGAGAACATAAAGAGCGACGCAAACGCTGCAAATGCTGGCTTAGACGAAAGGGTTGTTTTCGATAAAAACGAATTCCTTCAAAACAGCCATCCCCATACAACAAGCCATGGTCATAAACGGATACCGCTGCTTGGTCGGGGTTAACCAATTTCCCATTCTTCCAGCACGTAAATTTAGAATAGTTAAGATTAAAGTTCTTGCTGTTCATCTATAGAAATCCCGAATAAGCATCAGCACTTTGGCGTCATGCTGAAATGATGAACATTCGAGGTAACGAGGTGTAGATACAGATGTGGAGAAGTACGGCGCAACAGGTGTGGATTTTTGGACTTCTGTACTGCTAAAAAACCGCTGATTCTGTGTTGGTTTCCGATACCGAGCTTAATGTATCTAATTTCCAAAAAACCTAGAAACAATATACATCACAACGAGCGAATTTTCGGCGAAAAGGGCAACAACTAGAGCTGGATTTTTTCAGCCTTGGTTAGACCTAATAAGGGGGCAGGTCAGTCTCGGAGCGCCCCTCCATTTCCTAATAAGAAAACTACGTCTGAATATTCTCAATTCGTTCAGCAACATAGGTTACGACCTGATCACGCCCCTCTGCCTTGGCTTCATAGAGTGCCGAATCGGCCCGTTTGATGGCTGGTGTCAGTGACGACTCGTCAGGATCGACCGATGTCACGCCGAACGATGCGGTATAGTCAATTAGGGTACTCTCCCCCAAGCAAACAGGGTGATTGTGTATCGCCTCTCGTACACGTTCGGCAATTTTCATCGCTTGCTCGCTGGTTGTTTCCCGCAGCAACACAGCAAATTCTTCGCCGCCAATCCGGCATAGAACATCCTCTTCGCGGAATTGTTGCCGAGCTGTGTCAGAAAAAGCCTGCAAAACCCGGTCACCATTGTCATGACCATAGGCATCATTGATGCGTTTGAAGTGGTCCAGGTCGACCATTATCAGGCTGAGCGGATGGCCAGTGCGCCGTGCCCTGGCCATATCCATATCGGCTTGGGTCTTCAGATAACGACGATTTCCAAGGCCAGTCAGTGGATCCGTCATCGACTGCTGTATCAATAGCTGCTCAATCCGCTTTCGCTCGGTCAGATCAAAGACGATGGCACGAGTGTATTGATACCCGTTTTCGGTAATCTGGACAGTGGCTTCAATGGCTACTGGCAGTCGCTCTCCATCATGGCATAGCAGCTCGCATTCCACAGAGCCCTCGTGGCCTTCAATGAAGTCACGGAATGCTGAATCCAGGCCAGCCCTTGTTTCCGGACTTACAAAGTCCCGAAAATCACGACCAATCACATCATCCTTTTGGTAACCCAGCCATTCCAGTTCAGTGCGATT
>OBLN01000655.1_pt1 | contig 12297 bp, 10 predicted proteins | sample 1519301 | NCBI WGS metagenome assembly OBLN01 (sample SAMEA2452533, study PRJEB22499) | sediment metagenome | reverse complement strand
TTGGCAATCTCTTTTATATCAATCCCGGCCATATCAATGATTCTTTTCTGCTGTTCAGCCATTTCTTTTTTTTCGTCTTCTTTCAACTCTTCCAATTCTTCTATTGAGAAGAATCCATATTTTTGATATTTCTTGAGAACATCATGGAGGTACGCCATATGATTCCTTGGTTTATTTTCAACAACCTTCTCAATGCCTTTTTTTATCATATCTAGATCATATTCCAAAAATTGATTTGCATCTGATGGGTCATATTTAATCCCACAATTATCAAATAATCCTCGAATGGTAAGGAGCTTTTCGCTTTTTTCCTTTTCAGAAAACACTTCTTCAGCATTGTTTATCTTAAATTGAATTGCCTTTATTTTTCTCTTTATACGAATGTATTTGACCGTTACTTCCATTCCGGTTTTATCATTGATTTCTTGGATGGCCGGTTCTACCGCATATCTCTTTAGATCCCCAATGCTTTCATATTTATTTTCTAACCCCATTAGCTTGCGAAAATCCTCGATAGAAAAAAGCATCCCCTTCATGTTTTTATAGCTCAGTAAATTTTCATAAAGCATAATGCTATATTTTCCGTTCAAAGCTTTTATAGTGTTTAGATCAATTTTTGTATAGAACCGAGGAGATTTCAGAGCCTCCAAAATCTCGGCAGGAAATGAAAAAGTAATATTGCCTTTTTTGATTGTGGCACTGGCCAACAAATACATGAACCCCCATTCGATCTTGTCTTCCCTGGCCCTGTTTAAAACATCAGTCTCCACGGAGATCTTTTTTATACCCTCAATGATCTCCTTTACATATTCATAGTTGGTCCCAAATTCAATCCCAGTAAATTCCCCCAGGGTCCTGATTGTTAATCTAAATAGCGTTTGATTTTCGTTGATATTTGATAACACCTTTTTGGCAACAAACAAAAAAATGTTATATGCTTTATATTGATTTTCGTTTAAGTCCCCAGAGATACTGATCAAAGCATTATGCTTTAAAAGAATCTTTTTTGATGTAGACAGAAGTTCATCTAATTTATTATCCCATTTGGGTTCATCAAAAAGTCCTAATTGATTCATGATGTGAGTATATACTCTTTCAATAATAATACAAATGTTTTATGGAAAATTTGTTATAAGTAAATTTTATTTTTCCATACTTTATGTAAATTTTTATAAATTTCTTCCATGTTTCCTCCTAATTCTAGGATCTCTGGGGTCGAAGAGACCCATCCTTTAGATCTTTGTCTCCCAAAAACAAAGAGTTTTTCCATCCCTAAGTGGCCTTTTTCTCTTTGTTATCGCAGAAATTATATTCAGGTAATAGAAAATTTTTTCCGACCCCTAAGCTTGAGAATTATAAATTTCTTCCATGTTAAATTATAAATTTCTTCCATGTTTCACGGAGTATTTTATAAATTTCTTCCATGTTTCACGGAATATTTTATAAATTTCTTCCATATTTGTCGTTGTAACTATAACATATAAAACCAGATAGGCCTTCCTAAAATACGAATAAAATACGAATAAAATAGTCGATAAAGCATTTCGAAGATTAAAATCTTTTTCTTTTTCCTTCTTGTTTTTAAAATAGTCTTTCCAATATACTCGCATCTCTTCCCTGATCTTTTTCTCATCTAGGGCATTTTTGTATTGTTCTTCGGTCACCTTGCGCATTCCAATATTTCGAATATAATCAAACAGTAGGTATTTCATCGTGATATGAGCAGGGGAGAGAAAAGAAGCTTGAATCCTCTATCTATCTATCTATCTATCTATCTATCTATCTATCTATCTATTAACCTTATATCGCTTATTTTCATCCGATCCATTCATCAGAAATCAAAGCCGCTTCACGGCTTCATTATAGATGACGCTGGTTTATTCAACAGATCGGTTTTTACTGAAAAGATAAGGAGGATCGGATGAAGAAGAGCATTCTTGTTGTGATCATTTTAATGTTTGCTGCCGGGATAGTCATGGCTCAGGAGAAGGCCGATATGATCGACTGGGGGTTTAATGCAGCCGTGGGATATGGGTCATATTCCTATGACTTAAATGAGGTTCCGAATAAGGAAATAAAGGATCAAATAACTGATTTGAAAAATCAACTAATAGAACTCGAAAATTAAATTCAGGAATATGGTTTTTCAAGAGCTAAAAAGTAGGCGATAAATAAGGGAGAAATTAATTTGGATTTTAGACAAACAAAAATTGAAAGAGAAACATTTCGTTTCTCTGTTTGCAACTATGTCACAAGAGGTAACGAAAAAAAGGAGGTTTTTATGAGAAAGTTTGCTTTTGTTTTCATGATGATGGTGCTTGCAGTTGGCATGGCAATGGCGCAGGAAACCGAAGAAGCCAAAATATCTCCTTATATCGGAATCGGACTTCAAAGATTCAGTCCAACAATTGTAACCGGCGCGTATCTTAGATTAGAAGCCGGAGCAGAGCTAAGACTTGAAGGGTGGGCAATATTTGGAGAATTTGTCTACCTTACGGGCAAAGGAGATAATGAGTGGGGAGATTTGATCAATACAAACACCCACTTTGCTCTGGGGGCGAAATATTATGTGTCTTCGTTCCATTTGGGTTCGGATGTCTACTGGGGAGATTGGGAAACAGATTATGCAGATTACGGTGCCCCAAGTGGCAAAACTTTTGGATTCGAGGTCATTATGGGGGGAATCATCTACAAGAAAATGAATATTAATGCCAGAGTAGGGAAAGAAAAACTGAAAGGAGAATATCTAATCGAGGAAAAATATACTACCTACTCCGTTTCCGTTGAATGGTTTCCGTTTAAATGATTTGACATAGGAAACCCTTTCTTTTCTCCCTTTCGAGAAAGGGTTTCCTCACAAACCTTCCAATATACTGGATAAAAATCTTAATTCAGGTATGATTTAACTCTAGCATCATTCAACAACACGACTCAGGAATAAAGGGGGGCTTTATGTTGACCAGGGACAAGATCATCGAGACAGCGAATAGAGACTGGGCGGAGTTTTATCAATGTGAGGCTTCTCTTTTCAGTACACCGGGGAGTCGTATGGTTATTTCAGAGAGGATGAAAGGCACGGGACGGGTCAGCATCCGTTTCATCGGAAGCCATGCGATGATCAGTATTGATGAGGACGTGAGGGAACAGGTGGAAAAGATCCTTGCAGAAGCCCCCGCGGGCCTCTCTCTCGGGATGGAACATTTCCTCACCTATTTCGGAAATGATCAAATCCAGGTCGATTCCGTGACACAGGCCAATCTTGTGGCAGAGGATCAGATCATCAAGCCTCAGGCCCCCGACAGCAGGTATCAGCTACGGAAACTGACAGAAGCTGATTCGGGAAAAATGGAAAAGCTCTGTTCTGCCTGTACCGAAGAAGAGGTCGACAACGCCTATGTTGAAACGGGGCATGACATTGTCCTGGGTTATTTTATCGGCGACGAGCTCGCCGCTGCTGCAAGCACCCTGGACTGGGGAGCCTTCTTTGATGTGGGTGTGATCACACATCAAGAACACCGGGAAAAAGGGCTGGGGAAAAGCATCGTCTATGAACTGTGCCGGGAGATATTCCACATCAATAAGATCCCGTTATACCGCTGCGAGGTCTCCTTGTTCAGCTCCCTGGCCGTGGCACAGTCGCTGGGTTTCTCCCCATTCAAAAAGACCTATCACATGGAGCAGGATCTGAAGTTCAAGTAGGGGGCTCCATCACCCAGTTCAAACTCAGTTTGAACTGGGTGTGTTCTTCCGAAAAGACAACATGCAATCGATCGCGACATAAAATCACTTATTATATTGTGCATCCTTTAGAGCTCTGTAAGCTTCCGTGTTTTTCAAGGCTTCATTCGTTTGGATATAGTCCCAAGGTGTTTTGCCATCTTTATCTCTTGCTTTAGGGTCAGCTCCCAGTTTGAGAAGCACAAGAAGAACCTCCGGGGTGGTATTCAATGCTGCCGCAAGATGGAGCGGGGTCCTGCCGAAATCATCCCTGGCCTCAATATCCACTCCGGCCTCAATAGCTGCTTTCATTTCTTCATGAGTCCCGTCTTTTGCGATCTCGAAAATATCTCGTGGAAATGCGAAAGAGATCATGGCCAAACACAAGAGAATCATCATAAGGGCTTTTTTCATCACAACTTTTTTTTATATTATCTCATTAATTCAATGATACTCTTTATAATCTATTTATCAACCAGAGATAACGCATATAACCCGCCCGGACAAGATTCATCTCTTCGCAGAACCTAATAATCATTTTGCCGAGATCCTAAAGATTAATTTTATATCATCAAAATCCCGCAGCACTTTTTTTATGATCTTCTCGTCTATCGGGATCTTATGAAGGGTGATCGCATTCAGAAATCTGGCTATCTGGTTCAAATTATTTCCTGCCTTGTTTAACAAATAAAGCCTAGCTTTCTCCATCTTTTTCATTTCCCGGCTGACCTGTTTAATGACAATTTCATCATTCAATATTGTTCTCCGGCAATATTCACTGATTGTAATATTTGCAAGATCAGCCTTCTGCTTTACTGCTGCCCATGCTTCATCGTTCATCCTGAAGGTAATTCGTTTTCCCATTGTCCTTCCTTAACGGGGTCTTAGGGTCCTCCCTAAAATATGATAACAACATCGGTATCATATGCACGCCAATTCGCTACTTTTGTAGCACATTGGGTATCGTGCCTTGATTTAATATAACACTTTTTATTTTGACTACAGTCTGTCACACAACAGAAAAAATAAAAAAAATAAAAAAGAGAAAAAAAATAAAAATGATAACAATAATCACTGTCCCCCGGCGTTTGAGATCAATATAGAAACCACAGAGCATAAATGAAGCTCATAAACACCCCTTAAAAGCGTTTCTCCCTTTTTTGCGGTATCTTTACCGGCCGGAGAAAAGGAAGCCGTTTAAAAGGCATTCTGAGGCTTTTAAAGCGGGGCCTTTCCTTTTGGCTTAGGGGTCAAGTCTTCAATTTTAGGGGTTTGTTACCTTCTTAAAGGGGTCAGGTCTTTCCCTTTAGTGTTTTTAGGGGTCGCACCCCGCACTCTGTTCAAACTTATTTTGATTTGAAATGCAACTCAACACTCCTTGCACCCGTAACTATCCATGCTACAATCTAAACGATAGGTTGGGGTGGAAACTCTGAGAGAGGAGAAGAATGTCCGGACAACTTATAACAAATACCGACAAACTACTCAAAGACATTATGAACAACATCATGCCCGGAGCAATGAATCTATACTTTTTAGTCGGTTATTTCTACTTTTCAGGATTTGAAGAGATCTATAAAAATCTTCAAAGTAAAAACCTCCGCATACTTGTGGGGATGGATATCGAATCGTCTCTTAACAACAGGATCAAGGAGATCTGCTATCTGGAAGAGCCAGGCCGTCCTCTCAAAAGTCAAGTCCGGGATGATTATTACAAAAACCTTGTTCAAAGCATCAATGAGACCGCCTTTTTTGATAATCCTCATACTGAGGAAGCTTTCCGCACCTTTATCGATAAATTAAAAGACGGGACCCTTGAGATAAGAAAGACACGTGATCCGAATCATGCCAAACTTTATCTTTTCGAAAATGACGAACAGTTCAACCAGGGGGGAGAATACCCCGGGACTTTGATCACAGGATCCAGCAATCTGACTCATTCGGGGCTCAAAGGGCGTCAGGAGATCAATGTGACATTCAGAGAAAAGCATATCTTCACTGAAGGTCTGGAAGTTTTCAATAATCTTTGGGATCATGCTGTCCCCATAGCGTCTTTGGATAATTATGATGAATTCAACCAGAATGTTCTTGAAAAAGTCTGGCTTGAAAAGACGCCAAAACCCTTTTTACTCTATCTCCGGGTTTTAAAAGAGTACCTCTCATACGACAATGACCGTGCCTATAAACTTCCCGGAGAATTATCTTACAAGATGATGAATCTGAAATATCAGATCGATGCCATTGAAAGAGGACTGGAGATCATTGACCGTCATGACGGGGTTATCATCGCCGATGTGGTCGGGCTTGGTAAAAGTATCATTGCTTCTGTGATTGCCCATAATTTGGGGTTACGGACGATTGTGATCAGTCCGCCTCACCTGAAAGACCAGTGGGAACAGTATCGGCGTGATTTCCGTTTTCAGGGAGAAGTCTATACCTCCGGCAAAATCGCAAGCGCTTTAGAAGACTATAAGGATACAGCAGATAAAAAACTCATCATTGTCGATGAGGCCCATAAATACAAAAATGATGACACTATCAACTATGGGTTGTTGCATAAACTCTGCATGGGGAATAAAGTCATCCTCCTCTCAGCGACTCCTCTGAACAATGAACCGAAAGATATTTTCAACATGGTCAGCTTGTTTCAGCTTAAAGAGTACTCCTCGATACGTACTGTAGAAAACCTGAATGATGAGTTTAAAAGATTGAACAAGGTGTATCAAGATATAAAGAAAAGCAGCAAAGATGAATCAAAAAAAGAAGACGTTAAAAGACGGGTGAAAGAAGTTGGCGATGAGATCAGGAACCTCCTGTTTCCTATCCTTCTCCGCAGAACAAGACTGGATCTTTTGAGTATAGAGAAATATAAAAAAGACCTGGAGGCTCAGGGAATTGCCTTCCCGATTGTCAACCCGCCGGGTATCCTGTCATATAAACTGGATGAGTGGGAAAAGATTTACTGGGAAACAGTTGAGAAAATAAATCCCGATTCTGAAGACGAAACAGGAACATTTTCCGCTTCCCGTTACCGTCCCATCTCGTATTTGAAAAATCAAAAGAAGTATCAGGAAAAGCTTGCTGCAGTCTTTGAAGATATCAGATTCATCGAACTGTCTCAGGAAGAACTGGCAAAATTTATGAAACGCCTCTTGATCAGGCGCTTTGAAAGCTCACAAAAAGCCTTTTTGCTCACATTGGGCAATATTATCCGTTCTTATGAGCTTATCGAAGATTGGTATGATAATGCAGGAAGGATTCCCTTCTTCAAAAAGGGCACGATTCCTGCCGTTGAAGACTTGGTATCAGATAACGAAAGCATGGATCAGGATACTATTTTTGATGAGATCATGGGATTAGAAAAAATTGGCAAAATGAAAGAGAAGGGACTCTTCTTTATTGAGGCTGATGATTTGAGAAAAGAGTTCAGGAAAGATCTGAAAAAAGACAAGGCACTTCTTGAGAATATCAAAAAGGAGTGGGAATCCCATATGATGTGGCCCGATCCCAAAGTCGTTCACTTCAGGGAACATATCCAAAAGCTCTTGAAAGATGCCCCGAATCGCAAAATCGTTGTATTCAGCGAATTCACTGATACCGTGGATTATCTCCAGGACGAGATGGAAAAGTATGCTTTCCGTTCTTTTTCCTATTCAGCCAATAAAGCGAGCAATGAAAACAAAAACATCATACGGACCAATTTTGATGCAGGGTTGCCTAAACAAGAACAGAGCGACGATTACGATATCCTCATTGCTACGGATGCTATCTCAGAAGGTTATAATCTGCACAGAGCCGGCGTGATAATCAACTTTGATATTCCCTATAATCCTACACGGGTCATTCAGCGTGTCGGACGTATCAATCGTATCAACAAAAAAGTCTTTGAAGAACTCTTTATTTATAACTACTTCCCGACAGAAACGGGAGAGCGTGAAACAGGAACAAAGCGGATCTCCACACTAAAAATCGCGCTTTTCAATTCTCTTTTGGGGGCTGATACACAGATTCTAACGTCAGAAGAAGATCTGAATTCTTATTTTGCTGATTCATTTATTGAAGACATGAAAGATTCAGAAGAGCTTTCCTGGGATGTGAAGTATCGTAATGTTTTAAGTGAAGCTGAAACTCACTATCCGGAAATCATGAAAAAGGCAGATGAGCTTCCTTTAAGAACCCGTGTCCGGCGTAGCCGTGAAAAGGAAAAAGCTGGTGTGCTCGTCTTTGCCGGGAAGGGTGATGAATATACATTTAAATTATGCGATGCTCAGGGAGAAGTCTGGACGATAACAGCAAAAGAAGCGCTGGAACTGTTTGAAAGTGATCTAAGCGAAGAAGGGAAAACTGTTTCTGAAGCCTTTTATGAAAAGTATTCTAAACTCGTTCAGCGTCTGTTCTCAGACAAGACAACTAAAGGTCGTGATAAAGTCGTTAATGAAGCTTTGAATAAACTTGACCTGCTAAAAGAAAAAACAGAAGACCCAGCCAAGAAAGAGTATCTTTCTGAACTTCATCGAGCCATCAAGGAGATGGGGGCCATTCCGAAGATCTTTATGAGATTTATCCGGCAGGTCCATGAACGATCCATCGACGAAGATGTCGCCGCCTTGATGGCAGAAGTCTCAGGAGATTATATCCGGGCGATGTTCAGAAAGAGAGATGAGATAGTCCAGGAAAAAGAGACCTTGATTTTATCCGAGGAGTTGATATGACAGTCAATGAAATGTTTTTTAAAAAAGAGTATAACCGAGAATTATTTGTAAATGATTTTCTGGATCATTTTCTTGAGGACGGCATAATATTTTCTCCTAAAAAACATGAATTCAACCATAAAGTCAGGGTCATCAAGGAGGCCTGGGAATTAGGGGAATCTCCTAAACTGAACCTCCATGTCTTTGAGATCCATCATGCATCAGAAAAAGACCCCAGAGTCACTCTCTCCAAAGAAGCTTTTTTGCTGATGCAGGAGCGAAATTTGACCCGGGCTCTCATGATATTTGTTTCGGCCAACTCACCCAACTACCGCTTTTCATTATTGACGATTGATAGGTTTTTAAAAGACACAAGCGTCCAATATACGTTTTCAAACCCAAGAAGATATTCTTACTTTTTAGGCCCGGATGCCAAAGTCAAGACACCCTATGAGTATCTCGTCAAAAAAGGCCCTGTATCTTCATTTGAAGAGTTAGTAGGCGACAAAGAAAAGAAAATTAAGGGGCGGTTCTCGGTAGAAGTCGTCAATAAAGAGTTTTTCAATGAGATCGGGGGGCTTTTCACCAGACTCGTCGGTGGGGTACGGATAATAAATACAAGAACAGAGGATTTCGGAGAAGGAATTTTGAAATACCCTTCTGCTGAACATCGAAAAAAGCAGGAGTTTGCCGTGCGCCTCATAGGACGTATTATCTTTCTCTGGTTTCTCAAGAAAAAAGGGGGAGATGGCAACCCCCTGATTCCTGATTCTATTTTATCAACAGATGCTGTTAAAGAATACAAAGAGCGATTTTCAAAGAACGGCTCGTATTATCACGATGTCCTGGAGCCCTTGTTTTTTGAAGTGTTACGTTACGAACAGTCAAAACGGAAAGAACGCGTCCGCGATGAATTCTTTAGGGATATACCATTTTTAAACGGAGGACTTTTCGAACCGCACGACGATGATTTATATGATGTTGATGCAAAGGGGTACTCAAGGAAAATCAGCGTTTTTAATATTCCCGATTCCTGGTTTTCTGACTTTTTTGAAATCCTGGAAACCTATAATTTCACCATTGATGAGAATACAGAGATCGATATTGAACTTTCAGTAGATCCTGAAATGCTTGGGCGGATCTTTGAAAACCTCCTGGCAGAGATCAATCCTGAAACTCAGGAATCGGCAAGAAAGAGCACGGGAAGTTACTATACACCCAGACCTATTGTCAATTTTATGGTCGATGAGAGCCTGAGAGCTTATTTGAAAGAGAATGTGCCCATTGACCACGATCTGATAGATTTTCTTTTTGATGTCTCGCTCTCTGAAGAAGATGTAAACAAACTCTATACCAAGGAAGATAGAGAAAAAATAATCGTTGCATTGGATAAGATCAAAATTCTGGATCCGGCCTGTGGTTCCGGAGCCTTCCCCATGGGGGTCATGCAAAAAATAGTTGATATCCTCCAAACCATAGACCCTGTTAACAAAGTCTGGAAAGAATATAAATTCAAAGAAAACGCTTCTTATGTCAAAGAAAATATTGATTACCTAAGAAAAATAGGGATTATCAGAGACAATATTTATGGAGTCGATATCCAGCCCATGGCTGTTGAGATCTCAAAACTCAGGTTTTTCCTTTCTCTTATTGTCGATGAAGACCTGGAGTCAGGAGAAAAAAATAAGGGCTTAAAACCGCTTCCTAACCTGGATTTTAAGTTTGCGTGTGCCAATACTCTCATAGATATCGAAGATAATGAGACACAGATGATCGGACAAGAAAAAGAAGAGTATGAGAAAAATATCAATGACTTAAAAAGTTCTATGAAAAAGTATTTTTTTGTGTCAGATCATGATGAGAAAAAAAGGATACAAAAAGATATTGAATCCATTGTGGATGCAATTATTGAAACAAAAAGGGAGCATTTCGAAGACCTGATGAAGGGTATAACGAGGGGAATTGCTCGTGGAGAAAATGTTAGCAAAAAAGATACAGACAGACTGGAGTTTTTACGTTCTCAAAAAGAGATGTGGGAGAGCTACAAAAACATCTTTAAAGACGAAGCCGTTCAGTTTTTCAACACCGCCTTGTTATTCCCGGATGTAGAAAATGGGTTTGATATCGTTATCGGAAATCCGCCGTATATCCAGCTACAGAAGCTTAAAGGTAATCCACTTCAAAAAGCTTATCAAGATCAAGGTTATGAAGTTTATAATTCGATGGGGGACATATACACGTTGTTTTATGAAAAAGGGCTGAATCTATTAAAAGAAAAGGGACTATTGACATACATTACCTCAAACAAATGGATGAGAGCCGGATATGGAGAACAGCTCAGACACTTTTTCGCGAAATTAAATCCACTCATTTTAATAGATTTAGGCCCCGGAGTCTTTGAATCAGCTACAGTGGATACAAATGTCCTTGTCATACAGAAAAGCGAGAACAGAAACAAACTCAAAGCCGTAACGATAACAAAAGAGAGTAAAAACATTCCGGATATTTCTGATTTTTTGAGCAATAACGGGGTTCAGCTAGGAGAAGTCAGTACCGATCCCTGGTTCATAGGGAACAGAGCTGAAATGCGGTTGAAAGAAAAAATAGAACGGATAGGGAAGCCTCTTAAAGATTGGGATGTGAATATTTACCGTGGTGTTTTAACAGGACTAAATGAGGCTTTCATCATTGATACACCAACAAAAGAAAGATTGTGTCAAGAGGATCCGAAGTCGGAAGAAATACTCAAACCTATCTTGAGAGGACGGGATATTAAAAGATACTCATACAATTGGGCAGGGTTGTGGTTGATTCAATCAGAGTATGATATTGATGTGCCCAATACATATCCAGCTATTTATAAGCACCTCCTAAGATTTGAAAAAAAGGCGCGCAAAAGGCAAGATCAAGGAGCAAATTGGTGGAATCTCAGAGCTTGTGCCTATTATCACGAGTTTGAGAAGGAGAAGGTGGTGTGGGCTGAAACTGATCAATCACTTAATACAGTTATAGTTCCAAAAGGAATGTATTTACAGAAAACTTGTTTTATGATTATTGCGCCAAATCCAAGATTAATTAATGGGTTTTTAAATTCATCAACTTCACAATGGTATATAAGAAATTTAAGTTCAAATCTAGGACAAAGCGGAATGTCATTAACAAAAGATTCAGTTCAAGAAATCCCCCTTCCTTCCATCTCCAAATCAGACGAGCACATCGTAAAGCAAATCGAATCGATTGTGGATAAAATATTTGAAGCAAAAAAGCAAAACCCGGATGCAGAGACCAGCCCATGGGAAAGGGAGATAGATGAATTGGTGTATCGGTTGTATGATTTGACAAAAGAGGAGGTAAGAATAATTGAGGACGGAATTTAACTATGTATCTAAAAAAAATTAAAATCTGGAACTTCAGATGTTTTGGTTCAAAAAGCAATGACGATCCAGGAATAGAAGTAGATTTTGACCCGAAACTAAATTTATTAATTGGACCAAATGATTCGGGGAAAACTGCTATTATTGACGCGATAAGATATGTTTTAGGAACACAAACCTTTGACTTTGTACGATTAGACGATGAAGATTTTAATGAAAGCAGCTATTGAGGCCGGAGTGGATATTGAGGTCCGTGATGAATACGGCATGACCCCACTCCATGTTGCAGCATTATTTAACACCACCCCGGAGGTTCTTCTTGTGCTTCTCAAACTGGGTGCTGATCCTAAAGCCAGAAGTAAAGGTGGCTACACACCTTGGGACTATATCCAGTTAAACGAAGCCATGAAAAACACAAAAGCCTACTGGGCCCTCAATGATGCAAGGTATGAGTGAGGGCATGTTGTAGAGATTACATTTTATCTTTTATGTAAACATATAATGTGCTGTAATTG
>OBLN01000654.1_pt1 | contig 12301 bp, 8 predicted proteins | sample 1519301 | NCBI WGS metagenome assembly OBLN01 (sample SAMEA2452533, study PRJEB22499) | sediment metagenome | reverse complement strand
CAGGTCGCCTGAACAAACCGCCTTCTCCATATCTCCCGATGGGACCTGTGTCGCGTGGTTGGCGCCCTGGAAAGGCCGCTTGAATCTTCATGTAAAGACCGTATTTCCCGACGACCGAAATTCGATCTCGACGATCGGTACGGTAGACGCCGACCAGCACGGAAGAGAGGGACAACCCATAACAGCGATGTTAAAATGGGATATTCATGATTATGTCTGGGCCAACGACGAAGAAATCGTTTTTTTGGCGGATGTGGGGGGGGACGGAAATTATCGTTTGTTTCTCATCCCACGGACCGGGGGTGTAATTCGGGATATAACGCCTTTCCCGGGCGTAAACGTTGAGATCATCGACGTCATGCCCCAACGACCCGCCGAAATGCTTATCGGGATGAATCAGCGGGATCCCAACCTGATGGATGTCTACCGAGTGACGCTCAGTACGGGTCAGATGCTTAAAATTGCCGACAACCCGGGCAACATCGTCCAGTGGGCGGCAGATCATGATGGAAATCTCCGTGCTGCCGTTCAGACCGACGGTCTCAGGACCGTTCTTTTGTACCGTGATCTGGAAACGGAGGCGTTTCGGCCGGTGCTCTTCGGCGGCGGTGATACCCGGATTCGCCTTCACGGATTTACCTTTGATAACCGGTACCTGCTGCTCGTGTCGGCCGTGGACAGAGACAAAGCGACCCTGTTGAAGTTCGACCCGAAAACCGGAAAAGAGGCTCAGGAACTCTACCGCCACCCTGAAGTCGATGTGCTGGCCCCTCTTGTCTGCCGTTATCAGCGTCGAATCGAGGGGGCGATCTATGTCACCGACCGAATCCACTACGCTTTTTTCGACGACAGGCGAAAGTCGCTTCAAGCCGCTCTCGACCGTCATTTTCCCGGGCTTCAGGCCGCTATCGCGGATCGAAGCCGGAATGGGCGTCGTTGCCTCGTCTGGGTGACGGGAGATCGGCACCCCGGTGCTTATTACGTTTTTGATGCGGCAGACGATCGTCTGGAAAAACTGGCTGATCTTCGGCCGTGGCTCAATCCCGAAAGGTTGGCTGAGATGACGCACGTTGCGTTTACTGCTCGAGACGGCCGGCGGATTCCCGGATACATTACCTGGCCGCCGGAAAAGGCGCGCAGGAAGTTGCCCGTGGTGGTGATGCCTCATGGAGATCCCTGGGAACGGGTGGTCTGGGGTTTTCATCCGGAGGTCCAATTTCTCGCCAGCCGAGGATACGCTGTTTTTCAACCGAACTTCAGGGGGTCTTCGGGATACGGACGTGGGTTTGAAAGGGCGGGGTATCGGGAGTGGGGAATCGGAGTCATGCAAAACGACATTACCGACGGCGTGGCCTGGCTTGTCTCGGAAGGGATTGCCGATCCGGCACGGATCGCTATTTATGGTGTCTCCTATGGCGGATACGCGGCAATGGCCGGGCTGGCTTTTACGCCGAGTCTTTATGCAGTCGGGGTCAGTCATGCCGGACCTGTCAATCTCTTCTCCCTGATTGGGTCTATTCCGAGTTATCGAAAAATTGAGTTGGAGAATGTTTACACAAAGGTTGGTGATCCCAGGAAGGAATTTCAGCGGCTGATTTCCGCCTCTCCCTATTTTCATGTCGATCGGATTCGTGCACCGCTACTGATCGCCCAGGGCGCCATCGACCCTCGCGTTAAAAAAACCGAAATTGATGAATTTGTCAGACGGTTGCGTCGTCGCGGGCGCCATGTCCCTTACATGGTGAAGGCCAACGAAGCGCACGTCTTCGAGGCGCAGTCAAATCGGCTGGATTTTTATCGCGCTTTGGAAGCCTTTTTGGCGCGGTATCTTGGCGGCCGTTCCTCAACTTCGAATGCCGTTCTCGACCCCTTGGGATAGAACGTCTGGTCTGATCTGCGGCGAGATGCGTTTGGGAAAAGCTTTTTGGGGTTGCCCTCTGAAAGGCTTCTCATTCACAATCCGCCAACGAACCATAATAATGGGTGATCTGTGCGACGTGCTGTTCGGATCCGCATGGGTTTCCAGCAGGTGGACTTGACGGGAGATCGCCGGGATCAAGATGTTGAAAGAATTTCAAAAAGGAGAAAAGGATGAAGTGCAACAAAGAGAAAAACCTTGAAAACTGCACATGTACTTACACCGGTTGTCCAAAGCAGGGGATATGCTGCGAGTGCATCCGCTATCATCTGAAAAGCCGCCAACTTCCAGGTTGTTGCTTCCCTAAAGATGCCGAGAAAACCTATGATCGATCCTTCGAACATTTTGCCCGTCTGGTCGCTCAGAAAAAAGTATAACAAGCTGTTTTTGAAGGAAATGATTGGCGCATGAATTCTTCCCCGACCGGTGTCGGCCTGAAGACCCTTATTCTCACGGAGAAGCCTTCCGTGGCTCGAGACTTTGCTCGTGCACTGGGCATTCGTGGGAAGCATGAAGGCTATTTGGAGGATTCTCGGTTCATTGTCACCTGGGCTGTCGGACATCTAATGGAACTGGCCTCGCCCGAGGATTACGATTCCCGATGGAAGCCATGGCGTCTGGATACCCTGCCCATTATCCCCGACGTGTTTCGATACAAGCCTCTTCCCAAGACGCGAAAACAGTTGAAAATTATTCAACGTCTTCTGGGCTCATCAGCCGTGGGGCGGGTGATCATTGCGACGGATGCGGGCCGAGAAGGAGAAGTGATCGCCCGGACTATCCTGATGGCGGTCGGTTTTTCGGCCTGGGAACGAATTCTGCGATTCTGGACGAGCCAGGCCCTCACCCCTGAGATAGTCCGGGCGGGCCTGACGAAATTGCGGCCTGCCGAGGATTTTAACCGTTTGTGGAAAGCCGGTCAAACCCGTCAGATTGCCGACTGGGTGGTGGGGATGAGCTGTTCGCGGGCTGCGACGTTGATATCCCGGTCCAATATGTCCATACCGAGGAGCGCCAAAGGGAAACCTGAAGACGATGTTTTCAGTGTAGGCAGGGTGCAGACAGCCGTCCTGGCGCTCATCGTAGACCGGAAGCGGAATAGGGAAAACTTCGTGGCCGAACCCTTTTGGACTCTCAGAGCGTGCTTCGCAAACGCCAAAGGAGAATGGTGGGGCGTCTGGTGCAAAGACGGTCTTCGACGCATGACAGCCGAAAGGGATGCCGAAAGACTGGCGGAAAAAATAACGGAACGGACAGGTCGAGTGGCATCCGTCACGGTTCGAAACAAGCGGCAACCACCACCGCTGCTTTATGCGTTGACGGATCTTCAGCAGGAGGCCAACCGGCGATTTGGGTTGTCGGCGAAAGGTACGCTGCAGGTGGCCCAGAATCTTTATGAGCGAAAAAAATGTCTCTCCTATCCCAGAACCGATGCAAAGGTGATGGGATCGGGGAATGTGGATCTGGCACGAATTCTGGTTAAAACCCTGTCGCAGGTTTATCCGGACCGGTTTGACGGCCTGGATGAAACACGGCTTCAGGTGTCCAACCGACGCGTGTTCAACGACGAAAAACTGACCGACCACCATGCGCTTATCCCCCTGGCCCCCCTCCCGGAAGGCGCTACCAATGATGAAAAAAAAGTGTATGAACTCGTTCTGAAACGCTTTGCAGCCGCATTTCATCCGGATTATCAATTCGAACAAACCGATGTTGTCACGGTGGTGGCGGACGAAGTCTTTGAGACGAGAGGCCGGCGAACCCTCCAACTTGGCTGGAAGCGGCTATACGCCGAAGACGATGCCGGGCCGTATTCCAGCAAAGTGGGAGAAGACGAAGCGATATCGGAAAATCTGCCTGCCCTGGAACCGGGAGATCCGGCAAAGGTCAAGTCGGCTGTCGTTCAGCGGCGGATGACTGAACCGCCGCCGGAATACAGCGAAGCGTTGCTCCTCAAGGATATGAGCCGTCCGGAGCGATATGTGACCGACGGCGTGCTCAAAAAAATTTTTCGGAGAGAGGTAGGACTGGGAACGCAATCCACCCGAGCACAGATTATTGAAACCCTTTTGCTGCGGGCGTATGTGGTGCGGCGGAAAAAGTATCTGTTGGCAACGGAAAAAGGGTGTTATCTGATCGATACGCTCCGCCGGTTTCAGACGGCAAGGATACTGGCTTCTCCAGAGGAAACCGCCCGCTGGGAGGAGCGCCTGGATCGAATTGCCCGGGGTGATGGATCGGACGAAACCTTCCTGAACGAAATCAAAAAAATGGTGACGCAAATGATCGATGAATTCAAAGCCGGTTCCAAAAGTCTGGGGCCGTGTCCGGCGTGCGGAGGAGAGGTCATCCTCGGCAAGCGGGATTATGGATGCGCCAACTGGCGCAAGGCCGACGGTGGGTGCCGCTTCGTTGTCGCCAGCGAGATCGCCGGCCTGCGAATATCACCTGCGATTCTTTCCGCGCTGCTGTCAAATCGGCATGTCGGCCCTCTGTCGGGATTTGTATCAGACCTGGGGGAGCCGTTCAGCGGCACGCTGCGGTTGACCCGGGACAACGGTGTGTGGTGTGTCCATCTTGAACCCGGCGAGACACCCACGCTCAAGGCGTCTCCTGATATGATCGGGAAATGCCCCCAATGCGGGGGCGACATCGTCGATAATTCAAAATCATACGGGTGTTGCAACTGGCGGGAAGCGGACGGGGGCTGCCGTTTCGTGATCTGGAAAGAGATGGCGCAGAAGCCCATCACGCCGCAATTGGCTGGAGAACTGCTTCTGAAAGGGAGGACCGGTCTTCTGGATCATTTTGTATCCAGGAAGGGCAAATTCTTTTCCGCCGCCCTGAAGCTGGTTCAGGAAGGATCGTGTTGGGATGTCCGGTTTGATTTCGGCGAGATCGCTCCGGATGGAACGCCTTCAAAAGTGATTGGCAAATGCCCGGCTTGCGGCGGTAACGTGGTTGAAGGACCGAGAGCCTATGGGTGTGATCAATGGCGGGAAGCGGACGGCGGCTGCAATTTTGTCGTATGGCGGACGATCGCCCAGAAGGAAATCCTTCCTGCGGTGGCCGCGCAACTTTTAGAAAAGGGGGAGACGGACCTTCTGTCCGGCTTCATCTCCAGAAAGGGATCGTCATTTTCAGCACGACTGCGTCTCAGCACCGATGGTCCGCCGCCGCCCAGGGTCGTGTTCGATTTTTCAGATGCTTCCGGCACGTGATGTCAGGTGTCGGAAAGGAACCCTATCCGGCGCGTCTCCATCTCGGCGTCAAACCCTTCATCGTGGGGCGGACCGTCGGAAACGCCATTGCTTTTCAAAGGGGAAGAAGCGCCGGCCGGGGACGAATACTCCGTAATTCAACTTTCGACTTTCATGATGGTAACCGGAAAGAGGTGCCGGGAGGATACGACCTGCGCCCCTTCAGCGGTGAGTTTTAGTGCCGCTTAAGCGCCGCGGAGGATCAGCGGCCCGGACTGTTTGAGCGCAAGCGAGTTTCCGGGCCGCCCGGAGCAAGCTTTAGCGGCACTTGAACGAAATCGCGCGGGGCGCGGGTCGTATCCTCCCGGCACCGGCCTATGAAAGTCGAAAGTTGAGTCCGAAAATTGTCTTATCGCTCAAGGTTATGTCGGAAAGGTCGCATTGAAGGTTCGCATCAAAAGACTGGATATCTTCGCGTGAACGGGCGATACGACATCGTCTTCCAGGGTCTCATTTGACGATCTGTAGACGATTCGAATAGAAATGCTTTTTTTCCCTTCCGGAATATTTTCCCCATCGTATACGTCGAACAGAAAGGCTTCTTCCACTAGAGGTTCCTGTGCCTCAGTCACGGTCGTAACGATGGCGCCGGCTTCAACAGCACTGTCGACAATAAGTGTGATGTCGCGGTCGGTCGATGGAAATTTCGGAATGGGTTGGGCCTGTTTGGCGTCCGAAACAAAAGGCCGCAGCAGTTCGAGTTGAAGTTCAAAAATGAATGCGGTCTGTTTCAGGTCGTATTGCTTGACAACGTCCGGATGCAGCTCACCCATAATTCCCACCCTGGTAGCGCCGGCCGTGATAATGGCGGAATGGCCTGTCCGGGTGTAATCGCATGCCGAATCCGAGGCCGCACTGAACCGCAAATCGGAAATGCCCAGGTCCGCCGCCAACGCCTCGACAACACCCTTGAGATCATAAAAATCACAAGCGCTTTCCCGGGCGAACCAGGAAATCGGTTGTCGGGTTCCGGTCCACACTCCCGCAACCATCTCGACCTCATCAGGAAGTCGATCCTGACCGTTGCTCAAGAAGGTCATTCCCACCTCGAACAGTTTCAGGTTCCGGTTTTGCTGTGCAAAGTTTCTGGCTACAGTGGTCAGAAGTCCGGGGAGCAGCGAGGTTCTCATGACCGACTGGTCTTCCGTCAACGGATTGAGGATGTGGAGCATTCGCCGTTGGGAGGCATCTGGTTTCAGTCGGAGCTTGTCGACGGCGGCCTCGTCAATGAAGCTGTAATTGATGGTTTCCGCGAAGCCGTAGCCAGCCAGCAGGTCTTTGATCCGGTTTCGTAGGACGATATGGGGGTCAAACCGCACCCCTTGGGAGGGAAGGCGGGGAAAGGTGACCGGAATCCTGTTGTATCCCCAGAGCCTGGCGATCTCCTCCATGAGATCTTCCGGCCGGAAGACATCCACACGGAATGGCGGCGGTATCACCGTTAAAAGATCTTCGGTTTCATGCGTTACGCCGAACTCGATGGCCTGCAGCATTTCGGAAACGGCGTCCCGGGTCAATATGATGCCGAGATGCCGGTTGACCGCTTGGATTGACAGCGTTATAGGTGAGTTTTCCACCCGAATGGGCCGTTCATCGATGACGCCTTCCACAAGACGTCCGCCACCGGTTTCGAGCATCAGCTGGGCCGCTCGGTTCAGCGCGAACAGCGTGCCTTCGGGATCGACGCCGCGTTCGAAGCGGTGAGAGGCATCGGTGGCCAGCCCCAGTGTCTTTGCTGTTTTTCGGATGCTGACAGGATCGAAATAGGCGCTTTCAATGAGGACTCGCGTGGTACTGCCTTCGATTTCCGAGTTCAATCCTCCCATGACACCGGCAACGGCCACCGGTCCCTCACCATCACAAATCATGAGCATTTCCGCGGTGAGAGAACGCTCCTTGCCGTCCAACGTCGTGAATTTCTCGCCTGCTTTGGCGGTACGGACAACGATACGATGGCCGGCCAGGTGATCGAAATCGAAGGCATGGAGCGGCTGCCCGGTTTCCATCATTACAAAATTGGTGACATCGACGATATTGTTGATGGGACGGAGTCCGACCGACAGCAGTCGATCCTGCAGCCAGAATGGGGACGGTTTGACATGGATGCTTTCGATGAGCCGGGCGGCATATCGAGGGCAATGTTCCGGGTCCTCGATTGTCACAGAGGTCCGTTCGCGAATATTGTCGTCACCGCGCGGCAGCCGGATTTCGGGTCGTACAATTTTCCTGTTCTGGAAAAATCCGATTTCCCGGGCGACGCCCATGATACTCAAACAGTCAGGCCGGTTCGGCGTCAGATCGATTTCGATGGTGGCATCCGACAGGTTCAATGCCTGGGGCAAGGGCGTCCCTGTGGTCAGAGCGGCATCTGTGATGACCATGATGCCGCTGCCGTCGGTCCCCAGTTCGAGCTCTGCTTCGCTGCAAAGCATCCCGTCGGACGATTCCCCTCGAATGACGCCTTTTTCGACGCGTTTGCCGTTGGGGAAGACGGTCCCCGGCAGCGCCAGAGGAGAGAGCATGCCTGGGGCGACATTTGGGGCGCCACAAACCACGCGGACGGTCCGATCTCCCACGTCAACGTGACAGAGTTTGAGCTTGTCCGCATTGGGATGGGGCTCCACCGAAATAACGCGGCCAATCCGAACGCTATTCAGCCAGGCGTAGCGATCCTCCACCGAGTCGACCTCGAGGCCGACCATGGTCAGACGTTCGGTCAATTCCGTCACCGCCATGTCGACGGGAATGTACTCTTTTAACCAACTCAGGCTGACTTTCATCTTAAAACTGCCTCAAAAATCTGAAATCGTTATCGAAAAACTTTCGGAGGTCGTCGATGCCGTATTTAAGCATAGCGATGCGCTCAACGCCCATGCCAAAGGCGAAGCCGCTATAACGACGGGTGTCGTACCCCACGTTTTCAAAAACGGCGGGATGGACCATCCCCGACCCGAGGACCTCCAGCCAACCGGTTTGAGAACAGACCCGACAGCCTTTTCCCCGACACATCACGCAGAGGATATCTACCTCGGCGGAGGGTTCGGTAAAAGGGAAAAAGCTCGGGCGAAATCTGAGGGCGGTTTTGGCGTCGAACATCTGATGGACAAAGGCCGTCAGCGTGCCTTTCAAGTCTCCGAAGCTGACGTTTTCATCCACCAGGAGCCCTTCGACCTGACTGAACATGGGCGTATGGGTCAGATCGGAATCACATCGATAGACCTTGCCCGGGGAGATGATGCGGACCGGAGGCTTCTGTTTCTCCATGGTCCGGACTTGCATGGGGGAGGTCTGCGTCCTCAATACGATGGCATCCGAGACATAAAAAGTGTCCTGCATATCTCGCGCCGGATGGTTCTTAGGGATGTTGAGGGCCTCGAAATTATAGTAATCCGATTCCACCTCTGGTCCCTCGGCGATGTTGAACCCCATTCGCGTGAAGATGTCGCAGATGTCACGGGTGATTTGTGTCAGGGGATGAAGGAACCCCCGGGGCGGTGTCCGGCCCGGTAGGGACACGTCAATCCGCTCATCCGTCCCGCGAGCGTCGGATGCCAGCTTCCCAAGGGCATCCTTGAAAGCGGCATCCAACTCGTTTTTGACTTCGTTGGCACGTTTACCGGCGAACGGGCGTTCTGCTGCGGGAAGATTGGAAATGTTTCTGAGGTAACGGGTAATGATACCCTTTCGGCCCAGGTACCGAACGGAGATGGATTTGACGCCGTCGGGATCCAAGGCGTCCTGCAGTTCAGCCAGGGCTTCGGCCTTGATGTTTTCGATGTTCTTTTCCACGGATACTCCCATTGGATCGCCGGTCGTTCAAAGGCCTTTCAGGCGAAGAACGTTTCCGGCGCGATTGATCATCCATCGGCGGTTTTTTGCGATCCCTGATCCGTTCTGGATGGGGTTGGACCCCGCCCCGACGTGATTCAGTGCTGGGTGGCCGCCAGGCTGACGATCTGGGAGAAGGCCGCCGGATCGGAGACAGCCAACTCGGCGAGCACCTTCCGATCCAGATCAATCTCAGCCAATTTGAGACCGTGGATAAATTTGCTGTAGCTAACGTTGTTCATGCGGGCTCCGGCGTTGATGCGGGTGATCCACAGCTGCCGGAAATCGCGCTTTCGGGCTTTCCGATCGCGGTAGGCATAGTTCAGCGCCTTGTCCACGGAGTCTGCTGCCGTTCTGAACAGTTTGCTGCGTCCGCCTCGGAATCCTTTGGCCAGTTTTAAAACCTTGTTTCGGCGTCTTCTTGCCTTAAATCCCCGTTTGATTCTCATTGTACTATTCTCCTGTCATCGTTTTACGCGTTTTTTGATATCGTCAATCCCGTCAGGCTATCCATTTGGCAACAGCAGCCGCAGCTCCCTTTCATTCGATTTGTCGATGATCTGGCTGAGCCTGAGGCTTCTCTTGCGTTTCCGGGTCTTCTTGGTCAGAATGTGGCTCGCATGGGATTTTCTGAAAACAAATTTTCCCGTACCTGTTTTCTTGAAACGCTTGGCCGCCGCGCGATTGGTTTTTATTTTCGGCATTTTCGTATCCTTTCAACCGTATTTGATTCATGAAAAAAGGGAGATACCTCCCTGATTTCATTGTTGGCCACCTAAAATAATAGATGGCGTGAGCCATCATGATCAATGTGCACACGCCACCATAAAACGTCAAAACCGCCGTTTGGCGATATCAGCTTGATCGGTCCGAGGGAAAGTGTTGTATGAACGTCCTGTTATTTCGGGGACAAGATCATCACCATGGTGCGCCCTTCAAATTTCGGGTACTGTTCCACGATGGCGAGTTCCTCAAGTTCGTCGGCAATTCGCTTCAAAAGTTCGCGTCCTTGATCGGAAAGCGTGATCTCACGCCCCCGGAACATGACCGTCACCTTGACCTTGTCCTTCCGCTCGATGAACTTTCGGATATGGCCCAACTTGACATTCAGATCGTGGTCGCCGGTTTTGGGGCGAACCTTGATTTCTTTGACCTGAAATGTACTCTGTTTTTTCTTGGCCTCCTGAAGCTTTTTGGTCTGTTCATACTTATAGCGCCCGTAATCCATAATCTTGCAGACAGGAGGGCTGGCATTGGGAGAAACCTCCACCAGGTCAAGTCCGAAATCGTTGGCGGTGGCCAGCGCTTTGTGGGTTGGAACGATGCCGATCTGATTGCCGTCCGGATCGATAACCCGCACCTCTTTTGCCCTGATCTGGCGATTGATGTTCACCCCGTCTGTTTGTCTTGGCCTAGCTATTCTACACCTCCTCCACAGCTATTGTTGGTTGTCCTGCCCGGGAGATCAGATTCCGATCTTAAACCTGAAATCCCATTCTGCGCTTACATGATATAAATTCAGTAGTGCCATATAAAATAAGGGTAAGAAATGCAAGAAAAAAATAAAGAAAAATTGAATTCGATTGTTCTGCGACAGAAAAACACGGCGGCACGTATATATTACGGAATTACGGTCTCCGGGATAAAAAAGGACGAAATTTGTAATTTCAGGACGTCTTGACATGCCTGCATCCATTTTTTAAGATACTTCATTTACAAGCTACCGTCAATCCCCCCTATTTGAGGTTGGATGAAATGAATACCCTGAAAGATCAGGCTGCGGAAAATTTGATTGCCGTCCGCAGGAATGTGCCGCTCATTCACAATATTACCAATTTCGTCGTCATGAACGTCACGGCCAATGCGCTTCTGGCCATCGGTGCTTCGCCGATGATGGCTCACGCCCCGGAAGAGGCGGCGGCGTTGGCCGATCTGGCTGGAGCGCTGGTGCTGAACATCGGCACCCTCACACGCGAATGGGTGCCGACCATGATTCTGGCCGGTCAAGCGGCGGCCACCCGAGGAAAACCTGTGGTGTTTGACCCCGTCGGAGCCGGCACCACTCGATTTCGAACCGACACCGCCAGGAAAATTTTGAAGGAGGCCGCCGTCAAAATCGTGCGCGGCAATGCCTCTGAGGTTCACGCACTTTCCGATGTCGAATCGGATAGTTTTCCCGGGGGCAAAGGGGTCGATGCCGTCCATTCAATGGAAGCGGTTCTTCCCGGTGCAATGCGTTTAGCCGACAGGACGGGTGTTACTCTGGCTGTCACCGGACCCATCGACGTCGTCACCGACGGCTTTCGACAAGTCCGCGTCGCCAACGGTCACCCGCTGATGCAACGGGTGACCGGCACTGGATGCACGGCGTCGGCCCTCATCGCGGCTTTTGCCGCTGTGGATTCCGACGCTTTCACTGCTGCTGCGACCGCCCTGGCCGTTTTTGGGCTGGCCGGCGAAATGGCCGCCGCAGGGGCCAATGGCCCAGGCAGTTTTATGGTTAACCTGATGGACGTCCTTTACGCTATGACACCGGAGGCGGTTCGGATTGGGGTCAGAATCGAGGAGGCTTGATGGAATTCAAGGACATCGGCGAGTTCGGCTTTATCCGGAGAATTCAGCGGGGTTGTCTGATTCGACCCGAAGGCGTGAGGTTGCCCATCGGCGACGACGCTGCGGCCTTTATCGTGCCCGACGGCCAAGTGGCACTGGTCACTACCGATCTCTTGGTGGAAGGCGTCCATTTTTTGAGGAATGGTACATCGCCCGAAGATCTTGGACACAAAGCCCTGGCGGTCAATCTGAGCGACATCGCCGCGATGGGAGGGACGGCTCGGGAAGCTTTCGTCAGCATTGCCGTCCCCGGAGACTGCGCTCTCGCGTACGTCGAGGGGATATATCGGGGGATGATATCTCTGGCCGGGGAATTCGGCGTCAACATCCTGGGGGGAGATACCACGGGATCTCGGTCGGATCTGATTATCAATGTCGCTGTGGTGGGGGCGGTTCATGAGCGGGAAATGCTTAGGCGAGGGGGCGCCCGACCCGGAGACTGCCTTTTCGTCACCGGCGCAGTGGGCGACAGCCGAGCGGGTCTCCACCTGCTCAGGAATCGCCTTCCGGCGGATTCGGATGCCTTTATGGAACTTCTGAGCGCTCACCACCGTCCGCGACCTCATCTGGCAGAAGGGCGGTTTTTAGGCAAATCCGGAGCAGTGCGGGCGGCTATCGACATCAGCGACGGCCTCAGCTCGGATCTCGTGCACGTGGCGCGTGCTTCCGGACTGGGTGTCCA
>OBLN01000653.1_pt1 | contig 12306 bp, 11 predicted proteins | sample 1519301 | NCBI WGS metagenome assembly OBLN01 (sample SAMEA2452533, study PRJEB22499) | sediment metagenome | reverse complement strand
TCCAGGAAGGCCCTTACTCCCTCCTGCCCCTCCTCAGTTGTACAAAGGGTGGCAAAGTGATAGTTGGTCAGCTCCAGGGCATCCTCAAACTTCAAATCCTCCATTTGATAGAATGAACTTTTGCCCAGCTGCATGGCCAGGGGACTTTTTGATGCCAGCTTTGCTGCATATTTTCTGGTTTCCTCCTCCAGATCCTCTGCCTTTACGACCCTGTTGACAAGACCTATCCTTAGGGCCTCTTCAGCACCAATAAGGTCCCCGGTCATGATCAGTTCCAGGGTTCTCTTCCTGCCAAGGCTTTTGTAAAGGGGTACTGCAGGTCCCATGCAAAACAGTCCCACATTGATTGCAGTGGCTCCAAAAAGTGCATTGTCAGCTGCTATTGCCAGATCACAGGCTGCCACCAGCCCAATTCCATTTGCCACGGCAATCTTGTGAACAGATGCGATCACAGGCTTCTTCATCCTGGCAATCGTTATGTTCATCTGCTCCATAAGCCTTACCCAGTTTAGATACTGGTCCATGTCCTTGCCATCCACAAAGTTTACGTCTATTCCAGTACAGAAGTTCCTTCCATTTGCATTTATTACGACTACATTGACCTGAGTGTCTTCATCCATCTCCCTCAAGGCACGGTTCAGATCCTCTGCCATTGGAACATTGAAGGTATTGTTGGCTTCCGGCCTGTTAAGGGTAATTGTTCCAATCATATCCTCAACTCTTGTAATTACAGTAGTATAGTTCATCACTTACCTCCTTTGGGCTTCCTGGAGACCTTCCCATTCCTCCATCACCCTTATTATCTCCTCTTCCAGCTTCTCTTTCTCATCATAAAGTTCAATCAGCTGATCTGGATTGTCGTTGTTCTTCTCCATCAAGCCTATGACTTCCGCCAGCTGCCCCTCCTTGTCCTTGATTTCCATTTCAAGCCTTTCCAGCTTCTGGGTATGGTCAGGCCTTCTGGCTGGCTTTTTCTTCCGTTCACCAGATTTGCTTTCTGGAATTGCCTTCTGACTCTCAACAAGCCTTTTCTTTTCACGCCCTTCCATGTAGTCATTGTAACCAAAGGGGTATTCCTGATACCCTCCCTCCTCAAGTACAATGATCCTTGTGGATATCTTCTCAACAAAGTACCTGTCATGGGAAACAAAAAGTATTGTCCCTTCAAAGTTCTGGAGTGTATTCTCCAGAACCTCCCTGGTGTCAATATCCAGGTGGTTTGTGGGCTCATCCAGAATCAGGAGATTGATCCTTGTGTACAACAGCGAGCAAAGCTTCAGTCTTGATTTCTCACCGCCGGACAGGACCTTGATCTTCCTGAACACATCATCTCCAAAGAAGAGTAGTCTTGCAAGCTCATTCCTGGATTCCTGCTCGGTTATTCCATGGGTTCCCGTGAAATACTCTAGAATTGTCAAATCCTCGTTATGGAAGCTTATGTTCTGGGGCAGGTATCCAATTTTAACCTTTGAGCCATATTTTATGCTTCCCCCATCCTGTTCCCCTTCTCCCAGTATAATACCCAGCAGGGTACTCTTCCCCGAGCCGTTGGCACCCATTATGCATAGCCTGTCCTGATAGTAAAGGGTGAAGGTCAGTCCACTGAACAGGCTTTTCCCAGGAAACGCCTTTGAGAGGTTCTCCACATCCAGAACTATCTTTCCGCTTCTCTGGGTGCCTGAACCATCCAAACGTATTTTTCTCTTTTCCTCCTGAGGCCTGTCCACAACCTCAAGCTTGTCCAGCCTCTTCTCCAGCTCCTTTGCCCTCTTGTACATCTTTTCACTGTCTCTCATGGCGCCCCATATTCGGTACCTTTCAATCTGTCTTTCCATCATGTCGATCTTCCGTTGGTTATTGACGTACTCCCTGTATTCAATCTGGAAACGTCTTTCCTTCTCCTCCACGTAATAGGAGTAATTCCCATTGTAGATGCTTGCCCTTGTGGGTTCCAGTTCAATCACCCTGTTTACAACCCTGTCCAGAAATACCCTGTCATGGGAAACCATCAACACGGTCCCCTTGTACTGTACCAAAAATTCCTCCAGCCATTCTATTGAATCAATGTCAAGGTGATTGGTCGGCTCGTCCAGAAGCAGAACATCCGGCTCCTGAAGGAGAAGCCTTGCAAGGAGAACCCTGGTTCCTTCTCCTCCGCTAAGTTGCCCAAAGGGCTTGTCCAAAAATTCCTGGGGAATTCTAAGCCCCTGACGAACCTTGTCCATATTGACCTCAACTTCGTATCCCCCACTAAGCTCGTACTTTTCAACCAGGGATGAATACCTGGCCATTGATTTTTTCATACGCGGCGACATCATCCGCCAACCGAACTGACGAACCTTGTCCATATTGACCTCAACTTCGTATCCCCCATAAAGCTCGTACTTTTCAACCAGGGATGAATATCTGGCCATTGATTTTTCAAGCTGGCTGCCTGAAAGTTCCTTCATGGCCATTTCAGCATCTCGCAACTGTCTCTTTATTTCCCAAACATCTTCGAAGGCCTGTTCAAGAACCATCCTTACAGTTGTACCCTCCTCATATTTGAATATCTGATGGAGGTATCCCAGAGAGACACCCTTTCCGAAGGTTAGATTGCCTTCCTGGTAATTCTCCTCACCCATGAGTATCTTCATCAAAGTGGTTTTTCCACTGCCATTCTGGCCTATTAAACCCACCCTCTCGCCTGATTGCAGGTCAAAGGATATATTTTCAAAGACCAACTGGGCTCCGTAGTATTTCTTAAGCTTCCATATGCTGCACTGTATCATGGGCATCGCCTCCAATCCATCTTGTCTTTGCCGATTTCACTATTATGTATTATCATATACTAAAGGAGTTGATTATTGTGTCTGAAAAAACCAATGCCGCCAGGCTATGTGACAATGCCGGTGTGGAATATGACTTGATTCCCTACGATACCGATGACCAAAGCCTTGATGGCAAATCCGTCGCCAAAAAGCTTGGCCTTTCAGAGGATGAAATATTCAAGACCCTTGTCACAAGGGGTAAAAGCGGTGAAGTCTACGTATTTGTCATTCCGGTCTCCGGCGAGCTTGACCTGAAAAAAGCTGCCAAGTCAAGTGGTGAGAAGTCCATACAGATGCTGCCTCTCAAGGAGCTGCTTCCCGTCACTGGCTATGTAAAGGGTGGATGCTCTCCCTTGGGAATGAAAAAGGAATATCCGACCTTTTTCGACGAAACCATAATCCTTCTGGACAGGATCACCTTCAATGCAGGTAAAATCGGCCTGCAGCTGCAGCTTTCCGTAGTCGACCTTCCGGAAATCCTCAACTATGAAATTGCGGACTTGCTCAAGGGCTAGCTAAGGCTCCCAACTATTATGGATGCCAGAAGGAAAATCACACCAAGAGCTGCAAATATTATCACAAGCTTGAATCTGGGATCTGGCCCCTTGTCTAAATTATTCATACGATTACCTCCAAAATTTCCTTTTGAATTTATTATAACATGAACTTCCAATTCACAATGCACAAATCACAATTCACAGGAAAAAACCAGAGCCTTGATTTCCTTCCATGCTCTGGTTTTTTACTCTAAAATTCGATTCTATTTGTTAAGGAAGGTGGATGGCCTTCCCAAATACATCCTCTGCCGCCTCGTGTATTGACTCTCCCACGGTTGGGTGTGCATATATTGTTGTAAGGAGCTCATCCACAGTTGCCTCCAGCCTTATGGCGACTGCAGCTGCAGAAATAAGCTCAGTGGCGGTGGTTCCCGCTATATGGACTCCCAGAACCTCTCCAGTCTTCTCATCAGCGACTATCTTTACCAGCCCCCTAACATCTCCAGTTATAACGGCCTTTCCGTTTCCAAACATGGGGAACCGTCCAACCTTGATCCCATGGCCCTTCTCAACAGCTTCCTTCTCTGTCATGCCAACAGCTGCAAGCTCAGGCTTCGTGTATACCGCATATGGTATTGTCCGAAAGTCCATGGCCATCCTTTCACCCATTATAAGCTCCGCAACCATCAAACCTGATGCTGAAGCCACATGGGCAAGCTGTACCCCACCAGTACAATCCCCTATTGCATAGATGTTGTCCACATCTGTCTTGAACAGCCTGTCCACCTGGATTGCTCCTCTTTCCACCTTGACACCAATTTCCTCAAGTCCCAGATCATCCCCGGCAGGCTTTCTTCCAGTTGCCATAAGTACCTTGTCTGCTCTGATCCTGATTGAATCATTTCCTTTTTCTGCCCATACCAGCAAGCTACCATCGGCCTCTTCCACCTTAAGGACCTTTGCTGATTTGTAGATCTTAACCCCGCCTTCAACCAGCGCATCCTCAAGGCTCTGGACAATCTCCCCGTCCATGTTTGCAACCAGGCCGGGGAGCATCTCGACTATTGACACCTCTGTTCCCAGGTTTGAATATATGTTTGCAAATTCAACACCAATTACCCCTCCGCCTATTATGCAAAGGCTTTTTGGTATTTCATCCAAACTCATGGCTTCCCTGCTTGTTATGACTCCTTCCAGGTCGTGGCCTGGAACCGGTATAACTATCGATTTTGATCCAGTGGCAACAATGGCCCTGTCAAAGTCTATCCTCTTGCTACCTCCGCCTGTAAGGTCCACCTGCAGGCTGTTTCTGCCTGCAAATCTTGCCCTTCCCTCAACTACCTCTATATTGGCAGATCTAAGAAGGTTCTTGACCCCCTCCACAAGCTGGGTGGCCACAATATTGGCAGATCTAAGAAGGTACTTGACCCCCTCCACAAGCTGGGTGGCCACAAGGCTCTTTCTTGTCTGAAGCTCTTGCCAGTTAACCTTCAGGTTATCCATTTCAAGTCCAAGTGATCCTGCCTCGTTCTTAAGCTGATGGTAGATATCCGTCGAATGGAGGAGCACCTTGGTGGGAATGCAGCCTGTATTGAGGCAGGTGCCCCCTATATATTCCTTTTCAACAAGGACCACCTGGGCTCCAAGCCGGGCTGCCTTGACAGCTGCCACATAGCCTCCCGGGCCTCCTCCAATTATTGCAATCTTCATAGTATCCCCCCTAAAGCAGTATTTTCAGTGGATGCTCAAGCATTTCCTTGAGTCTTGCCAGGAACATTGCTGCCACCGCACCGTCCACTGTTCTATGGTCTGCAGTAAGAGACAGCTTCATGATAGGCTTTGTGCACACGCATCCCCCAACTACCACCGGGGTATCTATGATGGCATTTACTCCCAGGATTGCCGATTCCGGCTGATTTATGATGGGAGTAAAGCTTTCTATACCAAACATTCCGATATTGGTTATGGTGAAGGTTCCACCTTCTATCTCATCAGTCAGTAGCTGATTCGTCTTGGCCCTGTAGGACAGGTCCTTGATTTCGTCTGATATGACTCCCAGCTTCTTCATATGGGCATTCTTGACCACTGGAACCAGAAGACCGTCCTCCAAAGCAACGGCAACTCCCATGTTAACGTAATTTCTGAATATGATTTCCTCTCCATCCAGAGAAGAATTAAGATATGGATGCTCCAAAAGAAGCAGGGATGTTACCTTAACAATAAGGTCCGTGTAGGTTATGCTTCTCTCACTCTTCAGTTCCTCCCGTAAGGCCTTCAGGTTTGTCATGTCCACGGATATTGTGAAATTTACTGTCGGTGCAGTTTGAGCACTTTCACTCATTCTCTCACCAATGATCTTTCTCATGGTGGTCAATGGGACTCTTCTATCTTCAGGCTGAGCCATGGAGTCGTACTGGGCTTCCCTGCCCGCACGGATGACATCCTCCTTCATTACCCGCTTCTCACTGGAAATACCGGATACATCAATACCCTTTTCCTTTGCAAGTTTTTCCGCAGCTGGGCTGGTCTTTATTTTCCCTTTATTTTCAATGGCATTCTTTACATCCTCAAGAACAATCCTTCCACCTGGTCCGGTCCCTTCAATGGCCTCATAATCAAGCCCTTCCTCCTCAGCCAGCTTTCTGGCCACTGGAGATATCTTGACCTTTCCTGTCCTTGGGACCTTCTTCTCCACTTCTGTGGCCACTGGAGATATCTTGACCTTTCCTGACCTTGGGACCTTCTTCTCCACTTCTGGAGCCTTATCCTCCACTGGAGCCTTTTCCTCAGACTTGGAGCCGTCATCTCCAGGAATATCCGCCAACAAGGCTGATATGTCCTCGTCTGCAGCCCCCATGATCCCTACAGCCTCCATGATGGGGACAGTCTGCCCTTCCTTCACCAATATCTTCCTAAGTACTCCATTTTCCGTAGCTTCCGCATCATTTGTTATCTTGTCAGTTTCTATGCTGAACAGTTTGTCTCCTGATTTTATGGGGTCTCCCTCAGCCTTGTACCACTTGGCCAGCTTCCCCTCCTTCATTGTCAAGCCCAGCTTGGGCATTACTATCTTCTTCGCCATTTTACCTCCTCCTCCGGTATCACCGGTTAAAGAATCCATTCATCTGTGCAGATTCAACTGTCTTTTTAATGTTGACCCTGTAGGGTCCATCCCGGGTGATCTTAAACTGGAAGGTATCCCCCTTCCTAAAGGGCAGCTCCCTTTCACCGTCAAGAGCCATTATTCCCTTATAGTCCATGGTCATTGAGAACATTTCCTCCAAGGGATGTATTACCGGCTCATCCACCCTTATTTCCTTCATTGTTCCAGCTGCAATAGGTGCAACCAGTTCGTTATCTCCAGTGTTTACATTGATGGATGCCCCAAAGTCATCCTCTTCCCCGATGATTTTCTTTACTCCCACAATGGTTGAAAATCCGATTGACGCAGGATTTGCCCTGGACACTATGACCCTTTGAATATCCTCCGTATTCCATATGGCCCTTGATCCGATGTAGGTCTGTTTTGAGATTACACAGTCAACCAATGCTATGTCCACCATCTTTCCATCCTTGTATATCTCTATTCTCTTGTCCCTTCTGCAGGACTGACCAAGATTGCTGGTTCTTGTGGAAACAGCTGCAGCAGCAATTCCCACCACTGTCCCCTCCAGCATTTCAGGGTAAACATTGTTTGTCCCGGTGGATATGCTTATGAGTGGTGTCACTGTGATAGATTTTGCAACCGCCCTGCTGGTTCCGTCCCCTCCAAGGGCTATTATGCACTGAACCTTTTTTTCCTCCATAAGCCTTGCTGCAAGTATTGTGTCCTCAACACTGCCCTTGACCCTCATATCGAGAATTTCCACAGGGATATTCAGCTCCTTTGAACCCTTAAGGTCCTCTGAAGCCTTGTATCCTATCAAAAACGTATCAGGCATAACCAAGACGCCTGTAACACCGGCTCCCTGGGCTGCCAGAATTATCCTCTTCACAATATTTACCTTTTCATTGTTATCAACAACAGTTGCATGGGAGACAAGCCTTCTGATGTCCTTCCCCGATGCAGGATTGGCAATTATACCTATTGTACTCATCTTCTCACCCCTTGGGGGGAGGCAACAATTGTTGCCCCCATCTAGAACATCTTCTTAACAGCTGTCACTATATCATCTGCACTTGGTACATAGTACTGCTCAAGAACCGGTGAAAAAGGAACCGGAGTGTTCATTGCACATACCCTTAGCACAGGTCCATCAAGATAGTCAAAGCCATCCTCTGCAATGATTGCTGATATTTCCCCAGCAAAGCTTCCCCTTTTGTTCTCCTCAGTAGCTATTACAACCTTGTTGGTCTTCTCAAGTGATTTCAGAAGACCTTCCTTGTCAAAGGGGAACAGGGTCCTTGGGTCAAACACTTCGGCCTCTATTCCATCTGCAGAAAGCTTCTCAGCTGCTGCTAGAGCCTCGTGAACCATCTTTCCTGTTGCAACTATTGTAACGTCTCCACCTTCCCTTTTAACATCGCCCACTCCAAACTCTATGGGAGCCATGTTTTCATCAACCTCACCGCTTGCACCGTAAAGAACCTTGTGCTCAAGGAATATTACAGGGTTATCGTCGTCAATGGCCTTGAGTAGCAATCCATATGCATCTGCAGGGGTGGACGGGTATACAACCTTAAGTCCTGGTACATGGGCCATCCATGCTTCCAGTGACTGGGAGTGCTGAGCCGCCGCACTGATTCCTGCACCAAGTGGAAGTCTTACAACCATTGGCAGGGTGATCTTTCCTCCAAACATATATCTCATCTTTGCCGCCTGATTTACAAGCTGGTCTGCACCAACTGTTGCAAAGTCTATAAACATCAGCTCTGCGATTGGTCTGAGACCTGTCGCTGCCGCTCCAACTGCGGTTCCAATTATTGCACCTTCCGATATGGGCGTATCCCTTACCCTCTCTGGACCAAACTCATCAAACATCCCAGCTGACACTCCAAAGCAGCCTCCAAACGCTCCAACATCCTCTCCAAAAAGGAGTACATTATTGTCTTCCCTCATTCGCTTGTTCATAGCCTCTCTGATGGCTTCCATCATACTCATGGTTTTCATCTATCTTACCTCCTCTACGATATCCGTATAAATATCCTGAACAATCGACTCTAAAGAAGGCACAGGGCTATCCTCTGCAAATTTAATGGCTTCCTCTATCTCCTTGACTATCTCATCATCAATCTTCTTCAGCTCTTCCTCTGTGATTATTTCATTATCCATCAAGTAAGCAACTGCTCTTGGTAGAGGATCCTTTGCCATCCATTCCTGAACCTCATCTGATGGTCTGTAGGTTGTTGGGTCACCTTCAAAGTGGCCTTTGTGTCTGTAGGTCTTACATTCTATAAGGGTTGGTCCCTGACCGCTTCTTGCTCTGGCAACCGCTTCAGTTGCAGCCTCATGAACTGCAAATATATCGTTGCCGTCCACTACTACTCCTGGTATGTTGTAGGCCACAGCCCTGTCTGCAACATCCTGTATTGCCTGGTGTCTAGCCTGGGACATTGATATTCCGTAAAGGTTGTTTTCACATACGAATACCACAGGAAGCTTCCAGATGCTTGCCAGGTTTATTGACTCGTGGAATGTTCCCTGGTTGGTTGATCCATCTCCAAAGAAGCATGCCACAACCTGTCCTGAATTCCTGTGTTTTGCACTTAGGCCTGCTCCGACCGCTATGTTCTGGCCTGCTCCAACGATTCCGTTTGCTCCAAGTATGCCTTTTGTGGCATCGGCAATGTGCATGGAACCTCCCTTACCCTTGCAGTAACCGGTCTCTTTTCCAAAAAGCTCTGCCATCATGTACTTGGTGTCTCCACCCTTTGCTATTATGTGTCCATGGCCCCTATGGGTACTTGTTATATAATCATCCTCATTCAGGCTGGAACATACCCCTGTTGCAATGGCCTCCTCACCAAGATAAAGATGAACAAAGCCAGGTATGCTACCTTCTGCGAACAATCTGCTTGCATTTGTTTCAAATTCCCTGATCCTCTTCATAACCTTGTACATTTCAACTATTTTTTCATTAGTCAGATCCAAGAAAATCCCTCCTTGTTAGAGTATCTCCACTTCCACGCATGCCAGAGCGGCTTCAATGCTATTGTCCTTGTCCCCAAAGTCCGGAATGAACAAGCCTGGCACCTTCATTCCTCCCTCAACTGTTTGGATGGTCTTCATTCCCACAGGCAGACATTTCTTGATTCTTTCAATATCCACCTCATCAGGTCTTGTTACTGCAATGGTAACCTTTACCCCGACTCCCCCGTTAAGGTCATTTATTCCCATAACCTCTTCAAGGCCGCACAGACAGCTTCTGGAAACCGCATCAAGTACAGCTTTCTCAGCTGCCCGGGTAACATCCTGCCCATGAAAATCGACGCCCATTCCAAACTCGATGATATACCGATTCATAATTATCACCTCCGTCAATAGCCCTTCAAATAGTCCCCCCTTTCCACCGGGCTTAATACATCGTCTTTATATATTGCAAGTATCATGCCAGTTTGCTTTATTGTTATATAGCGCTACTGTGCCAGGCTGGGAAGCTGGCATTTTCCTTCCAAATTAAAAAATTCCCACAATCGGGAATCTTTTTTCCCGATTGTGGGAATATACTTAGGCTTTGTAGGTCTTTGGATCTATCCTGTGCTCCTTTAGTTTTCTGTACATGGCTGACTTACTCAAGCCAATTATGTCACCTGCATGGATCACATGCCCGTTTGCCTTTTTCAAGGCTCTTTCAATGACCTCCCTTTCCTGGTCCTTGATTGAAAGGCTACCATAGGTATCCATCCCTGCCTCATGACCGAAGATATCATCCGGTAGCAGGTCCTGGCCGATCAGGTCTCCGTCGCAGAGGTGAAAGGCCCGGTGAATGGTGTTTTCCAGCTCCCTAACATTACCCTTCCACTCCAGTCCCTGGATGCTGTTTAGAAAACCAGTGGAAATCTTCTTGTCAGTTCCGTGTGCCTGGTTAAGTCTTCTGATAAAACTCTCTGCAAGTATTGCAGCATCCTCACCCCGGTCCCTCAAGGGGGGAATCTTTACATTGAAAACGTTCAGCCTATAGTAAAGGTCCTCCCGGAAGGTCTTTCTCCTGGTCTCCTCAAAGAGGTCCCTGTTGGTTGCCACAATCATCCTAACATCCAGTTTTTTTGAGGTCTTTCCTCCAACCCTTGTAATTGTGAAGTCATCCAGAACCCTTAACAGTTTAGCCTGGAGGTCAAGGGGAAGCTCCCCGATTTCATCCAGGAAGAGAGTCCCTCCATTTGCAAGCTCGAACTTGCCGATCTTCCCTTCCCTTACAGCACCTGTAAATGCTCCCTTCTCATAGCCGAAAAGCTCGCTTTCAACCAAGTCCTTTGGTATTGATGCACAGTTTATGGCAACAAAGGGTCCCTCTCTCCTGCTGCTGTGATTGTGTATTGCGTGGGCGAAAAGCTCCTTGCCCGTACCGCTTTCACCCTCAAGAAGCACGCAGCCCCTTGTCCTTGCAAACTTCTGCGCCTCCCTGATGGCTCTTAGCATATTGGGGTTTTGGGTGAGGATGTTGTCAAAGGTATAGGTGGCCTTGTTGCCTGAAACTACATTAACAGTCTGATGGACATCCTTCATCTCCCTGAAGAGGATTGCCATTCCCTTTTTTCCCCTCTCTATCTCTATGGGGGCTATCTTGACATTGCAGGGGATTTTCTTGTTCCCAACAGTGAAGTCCCAATCAACCCTTTTAGTATATGCATCACTTTCCCTGAATATGTGGTCCCCCAGAAGCTCCCTTATGTCACTTCCATTCAGTTGACTGTCCCTCACTCCCAAAATCCTGTCTCCTGCCTTGTTTATTCTCTGGATTCTGAAGCTTTCATCCACGATCATCATCCCATCGGATATTGATTCAACCGTGGTGTCAAGTATGGCATATGATTTTTTAAGTGAGAGCTGATTTTCAATGGAATATGCAGCTGCCACAACTATGCCAAGGGTATGTTTGTGTGCCCCCAGGCAGTAGCCTGACATGTCAAGAACTCCAATTATATCTCCGTCATCACCTCTGATGGGAGCAGCGGAACAGGTCCAGGGATGGTGCTCAATGCAAAAATGCTCTGCACCTACAGTCTGAACCGGCTTCTTCTCCACCAGACAGGTCCCGATTGCGTTTGTACCAACTTCATTTTCCACCCAGCTGGATCCAGGGTAGAAATTAAGTCTCCTGGCATCGTCCTCGACGCTTTTTTCACCTATGACATGAAGGATTATTCCCCTCCTATCCGTAAGCACAAGAACAAACCCTGTCCCTAGAACAAGGCTATGCAAATTCTCCATTATTGGCTTTGCAACCTCGAGAAGCTCCCAGTTTTCCTCCATAATCTCTCTGAACTCATCCTCAGCCAGCTGTCTTCCGGTTCCTCCGTAGGGATCAACCCCAGCTTCCCTGCATCGCCTCCAGGAGTTTCCTATCATGGGAGAAACCCCTTCAGGGATTTCTCCATAATCTATGTAGCTCTCCCAGTAGGATTTAATTTCCTCAAGAAATTCCCATGTCATTGTATCAACCTCCCTAAATGGGATACCACCAGACATATGGCTCTTCCCAATCCATGACTCCCAGCAGCATATCACTTCTTCGGTCCCTGCCATAGTGGTTCAGTACCTTGGATGCCACTGGATGCGTAACCTTTTCAAGTGCCTCGTCAATGTTGATCCAATGCAAGACTCCTTCGTGATTGGGGACAACATAAGGCGCGGACACCTCTCCGAAAAATATGTGGTTTACAACTATTTCATAGTCATCAACCCTATTGTAGATAATGTATTTCAGGTCCAGTTTCTGTATTTTCGACCTATCCAGGCCTGTTTCCTCAAATATCTCCCTGTAGGCTGCCCCGTAGGGATCATTTATTTCCTCGGGCTCCATATGCCCTCCAACTCCAAACCATACTCCAGGAGCAAT
>OBLN01000652.1_pt1 | contig 12309 bp, 12 predicted proteins | sample 1519301 | NCBI WGS metagenome assembly OBLN01 (sample SAMEA2452533, study PRJEB22499) | sediment metagenome | reverse complement strand
AACAGGTAGCTTCAGGGCGCTTCGGTGTCACGCCTGCATATCTCAGAAGTGCAGAGGAGATACAGATAAAGGTTGCTCAGGGTGCAAAACCTGGAGAGGGCGGACAGCTTCCTGGGCATAAAGTATCGCCTCTTATCGGAAAGCTTCGCCATACAGTTCCGGGCGTTACGCTTATCTCGCCTCCTCCTCACCATGACATCTACTCTATCGAGGATCTGGCACAGCTTATTTTTGACGTTAAGCAGGTAAATCCAAAAGCAAGAGTCGCAGTGAAACTTGTATCGACTATCGGTGTCGGAACTATTGCCGCAGGTGTTGCAAAAGCGTATGCGGACAAGATCATTATCTCGGGCGGAGACGGCGGAACCGGTGCTGCACCTCTTACCTCTATCAAGTTTGCGGGAAACCCTTGGGAGCTTGGACTTAGCGAAGCGCACAACGCACTAAAAGCAAACAACCTCAGAAGAGTTGTAGAGCTTCAGACCGACGGTGGTCTAAAATCAGGACTTGATGTTGTAAAAGCCGCACTTCTGGGTGCTGAGAGCTATGGATTCGGAACAGGTGTTTTAACTATCGTAGGTTGTAAAATGCTGCGCATATGCCACGTCAATAAATGTTCGGTCGGTATTGCCACGCAAAATGAAAAACTCCGTCAAGAGTTCTTCAAAGGGCATGTAGATCAGCTTATCAACTATTTTACTCTTTTGGCTGAAGATATACGCTCGATCATGGCAGAGCTTGGATTTAGAACTATGCAGGAGATGATAGGCAGAAGCGATCTTCTAAAAGTTACAAATGACAGCTTCGCTCAAAAGTTCGATTTTAGCGCTGTTTTACATCAAGAGGAGGGGGTAAACAGCTGCCAGCAGCTTACAAATCCTCCGTTTGATGACAACGCATTTGAAAAAGATGTACTTAAAGAGGCGATGAGTGCCATAAAACACCCTGAACATCCTGTTAAGATCAACAGAAAGATCACGAATGTCAACAGAAGTTTCGGTGCGCTTATAAGCGGCGAGATAGCTGAGTACTACGGTGATAAAGGGCTTGCTTCCGATACTATCCGCATCAACCTGAGTGGTATCAGCGGACAGGCTCTTGGCGCATTTTTGATCCACGGAGTATCAATCTACCTAAACGGTGTCGCAAACGACTATATCGGAAAAGGTATGCACGGAGGCAAGATAATAGTTACCTCTAAAAACAGCGGCGAAAAATTTGCTGCGGGCGGTAATACATGTCTTTACGGAGCAACAGGCGGAAAGCTATATGTTGCAGGAAGCGTAGGAGAGAGATTTGCGGTTCGTAACTCCGGAGCACTTGCAATAGTCGAGGGAACCGGAGATAACGCATGTGAGTATATGACGGGCGGTGTGGTCGTGATACTCGGACGTACGGGAATAAACTTCGGTGCAGGTATGACAGGCGGGATCAGTTTTGTATATGACGAGGAGCACAAATTTTTCGAAAATGCGAACCGTGAGCTTGTGGAGTTGGTAAGGATAGATACGGATGAGACCGATGAGGCTAGACACTACCTTAAAAAACTTCTTAAAGATTATGTTGTCGAGACCGAGAGCAAAAAGGCAAAAGCGCTGCTTGACAACTTTAGAATAGAGGTGAGAAACTTCTGGCTAGTAAAACCTAAAAATCTAACTAAACTGCCTATTAACTTAGAGATCGGAGATTAATCATGAGAGAATTTTTAACAATTGAAAGAACAGAAGCAAAAAAAAGATTAGTCGTAGAGAGAACAAAGGATTTTGGAGAGATTTACGAAGTTTTTGACAAGAGTGAAGCTGCAACGCAGAGCGAGAGATGTATCCAGTGCGGAGACCCGTTTTGTCTTAACAAGTGTCCGCTTCACAACTATATACCTCAGTGGCTCAAAGCTGTAAGCGAAAAAGATCTGGAGTTTGCATTTAAACTCTCAAACGAACCATCTCCGTTCCCTGAAGTTATGGGGCGTGTTTGTCCGCATGACAGACTTTGCGAAGGTGACTGTACTCTAAATGACGGTCATGGCGCAATTACGATCGGCTCTGTTGAGACGCATATAACGGAAGAGGGATTTAGAGCAGGGCTTAAGCCTGATTTTCCTGGAATTACAACAGATAAAAAGGTGGCGATCATAGGAAGCGGTCCTGCCGGGCTCTCTGCTGCTACATATCTTCTGCGTTCAGGCATCGCCGTAACGGTTTATGAGAGAAGCGACAGAGCAGGCGGGCTTATGACCTACGGGATCCCTAACTTCAAGCTTGATAAAAAGATAATAGAGCGCCGTATAAAGTTTCTTGTAGAGGCGGGCATGGAGCTTGTGCTAAATTGCGAAGTAGGCAAGGATATAACCTTTGAAGAGATTGCTCAGAATCATGACGCTATGTTTATAGGTATAGGCGCTACAAAAGCAAAAAAAGCCTCTATAAATGGCGAGCAGGCACCAAATGTTTACAAAGCGATGGAGTACCTGACTGCTATCCAGAGAAAGAACTTCAAGCTCTCTTATGATAAAAAGTTTGATTTCAAAGATAAAAATGTAGTAGTTATCGGCGGCGGCGACACGGCAATGGATTGTCTAAGAACTGCCAAAAGAGAGGGCGCAAAGAGCGTGACATGTCTCTACAGACGTGATGCGCACAATATGCCTGGAAGTCAAAAAGAGTATAAAAACGCAATGGAAGAGGGAGTTGACTTCACATTCTTCGTCTCTCCTAAAGAGATCATTCTAAATGATAAAGGCAATGCCGTTGCAGTTGAAGTAGTTAAAACTTCGCTCGGTGCAAAAGATGAGAGCGGACGCCAAAAGATGGAAGAGGTAAAGGGGAGCGAGTATAGAGTAAACGCAGACGTAGTTATTATGTCGCTCGGCTTTGATCCTGAAGTTCCTTCGTTCTTAGCCGAAAACGGCATAGATACAAACAAGTGGGGCGGCATAATTATCAATGAAGATACCCATGAGACGACAACGTCGGGAGTCTATGCAGGCGGAGACTGTTACAGAGGTGCAGACCTTGTTGTAACTGCCGCGTACGACGGACGCGAAGCTGCAAGAAGCATAGTAAAAGCACTCCTTAAATAGTTTTTTATGTATATGCAATTTTTTGCATATACGTCTCCTTCTATCATTAAAAATTATAAAAATAAAGTATAAATTCGATATAATTCCCGCCATAATATATATAAAAGGATAATTTTTGAACTTACTTAGCATTTTTTCTAGAAATAAAAATATAAAAGAACCTGTTAAAAGCGAAGCTCCGGCACACTGGGTAAAGTGTAAATCATGCCAATCCCTGATGTATTACAAAGAGGTCGAAAATCAAAGACATGTCTGCCCTAAATGCGGATATCACATAAGAATAGGCGTAAAAGAGAGAATAGAACTTTTGGCGGATGAGGGAACATTTGTTGAGTATGATTCCACGCTAAGACCTGTTGACCCGCTGACTTTTACAGATAAGATATCATATAAACAGAGACTTAAAGAGGCAGAGGCAAAGACGGGCAAGACTTCATCCGTTGTAAGCGGAGAGTGCGAAATGAACGGTGTTCCTGCTCAAGTCGTAATATTTGATTTTGCTTTTATGGGCGGCTCTTTAGGCTCTGTAGAGGGGGAGAAGATCGTCCGTGCGGTAGATCGTGCCATAGAGAAGAGACAAGGTCTTATCATCCTTAGTGCAAGCGGCGGTGCCAGAATGCAGGAGAGTACCTTTTCACTGCTTCAGATGAGCAAGACCTCCGCTGCTTTGGCAAAGCTCTCAAAGCATAACCTTCCGTATATTTCGGTGCTCACAGACCCTACAATGGGCGGTGTAAGTGCATCTTTTGCAACACTCGGCGATATTATCATTGCAGAGCCGGGAGCTTTGATCGGTTTTGCAGGCCAGAGGGTTATTGAGCAGACGATCGGCTCTGCTCTTCCTGAAGGGTTTCAAAGAGCGGAGTTTTTGCTTGAAAAAGGCTCAATAGATATGGTTGTAAACAGAAATAACCTTAAAAAGACACTCTCAGACCTTCTAACACTTCTAAAAGTTGCATAATGCGTCTTTACGCGCTCTGTGACCAAGAGCTTCTGGATAAGAGAGCGATCTCGCTGGAAGATTATGTCAGTATAGCCATAGAGCAAAAAGCGGAGATAATACAGTACCGCAATAAAAGTGCGGATCTGCAGTTCATAAAACGCCAGCTTATAAAGATCAGAAATATTTATGACGGTTTTTTGATCGTAAATGACGCATATGAGCTTGTAGAGTTTTGCGACGGTGTCCATGTCGGGCAGGAGGATATAAGAGAGATAGACCCAGACCCTTTAAAAGCCATAAAGATATTGAGGGGTGTTACCGGGAAAGACAAGATTCTGGGCATCTCGACTCACAGTAAAGAGGAAGTTTTAGAGGCAAACGAGATGGATCTGAACTACATCGGCCTAGGTGCGTACAGAAATACCTCCACAAAAGAGGATATATCTACGATCTTAGGCGAGCGCCTCGATGAGATAGCTTCATACTCAAAACATTTTGTCGCGGCAATCGGCGGCGTCAAAAAGAGCGACAAGTTTTCCCATGTTACATATCATGTCATAGGCAGCGGGCTTATTTCATGAATATAGAGATAGTCTCAATAGCAAAAAAAGAGCGCTCTACCTACGATCCTCTCTATAAAGAGCTTATAAAGATGATTTCACGCTTTGCAAAAGTGGATGATATCGAACTTTTTAACAAAGATGTAACAAAAGCACACACTATCTCACCTGAAGCTTCAAAACAGGCATATTCAAAACTTTTAGAGCCCTATATATCAAAAGGTTTTAACGTAATATTGCATCCTGATGGAAAAATAATCGATAGTTATGAATTTAGTAAGCTATTAGATGGTAAAATTGCGATTAAATTTTTCATAGGCGGAGCTTACGGCTTTGAGGACGAGTTTTTGAAAAAAAGCGATGTCGTTATAAGTTTAGGAAATATAACTATGAGTCATAAGATTGCAAAAGCAGTTTTGCTTGAGCAGATTTATAGGGGATTTTCAATTTTGAGCAACCACCCATATCACAAATAAGGAAAGTAAGTGCAAGATAGCGAGTTAAAATACTTTAAAGAGATTTTAGAGAGTAGAAGAGACCAGATAATTAAAAACATCAAAGGTGTAAATGATGAACTTGACCAGTTAAGCCTGCTAGAGCTTAACGACGAGGGCGATCATGCATCTGTTGATAACAGCTCTATGGTAGAGAGCGCTATCGTGAGACAGCAGGAGAAAGAGCTAAGAGAGATCAACGTGACTCTTGGAAAGATCGCATCCGGTGATTATGGAATTTGTGAGATGTGTGAAGACCCTATAGGGTTTCAAAGATTGAAAGTTAAGCCTCATGCGATATACTGTATAGATTGTAGAGAGATCGTAGAAAAATCTAAATAAGGAGTATGTGATGCATATTAAAAGATACACAATCGCAGCGCTGATATTAATTGTTCTAATAGGATGGTATGTTTATGCTTTCGTAACACAAGATAGCATAAGTATTGACTTTTTCGGTACAGCATTGCCGTCATTTTCTGTAGCAGTGTGGGTAATCATCCCTATGATAATATTGTATGCTGCAAGCGTTATCCATATGCTTTTTTACTCATTTTTAGGTACTTTAAGAAAACGCAAATATGATAAGGATTATGAGAGAATAGTTGATGCGATCGTAGATGCGTATCTAGGAAAGCAGGAGCGTTCAAACTCATTCAAGACAGATAGATATAAATTGCTGGGTTCTCTTGTTGACAATGCTACCATTTTCCCGATCGGGGAGTTTGATGCAAACATCGAGAACAAAAAATTAAAAGATGTTCTTACTCTTATAAACAGCATAAGAGGCGGCGAAGCGGTCGAGTTGAAAAAATACTCCCTTAAATCTTCAAACCCTTTGGTCATTCAAAATGAGAGAAACAGATATAAAAAAGGCGATATAAGTGCCGAAGATATCTTAAGCGATAAAAACAAGTATGACATCAGCCTTCGCAAAGAGGTCTATGTAGATTTTGTAAAGTATGCTCCTCTTTATGCGATCGAGAAGTATAAAGATGCGCTTAGCAGAGAGGCTCTTTTTGAGATACTTTCAAGAGTAAATGCAGATCAGCATACGCTAGAGGTCTCAAACGACTCTCTGATAGCTCTTTTTCATGATCTGAAACTTGACTCTAAAGAGTATATCGAGGCTTCTAAAAAGCTCTCCAAGTCAATGCTTCCGGAGCAGAGAATTAAACTTTTTGAAACATTGAGCAATGAGGGCGAAGCTGCAACGGAAGCTTACCTCTTTACTCTTTTTGATCTGGAGATGTTGTCTCCTGCAAAAGAGATACTTGACATATCCCAGCCTAATGAGTATCTGACTTTTAAAGCGTACAGCGCGCTTAGAGATTGCGGAAAACATTTTGACATCAATCTCTTTATATAGTACGTCAAATTTATAATGAGTGAAAAACTATCTTTTAAAAAGCCCGTCTTTGTTTTAGCCCCGCTTGCCGGCTATACCGACCTGCCTTTTAGAAGCGTTGTTAAAAAGTTCGGAGCAGACCTTACTGTAAGCGAGATGCTTAGCTCAAACGCTCTGGTTCACGGCTCTGCAAAAACGCTTCATATGATACAAAAAAGCCCAAATGAAGACCCATACTCCGTACAGATAGCAGGTGCCGAAGTTGACGTCATACGCCGGGCTGTTGAGATACTGAATGAGCAAGAGGGGATAGATATAATCGATCTTAACTGCGGCTGCCCAGTGCCAAAAGTTGTTGGACACGGCAGCGGTAGCTCTCTGCTTTTAAACCTTCCTTTAATGGGCGATATTATAAAAACTATCAAAGAGACCTCAAATAAAAGTCTGACAAGCGTAAAGATAAGACTCGGTTTTGAGAAAAAAAACCACATAGAGATCGCAAAGATAGTAGAGGATAGCGGCGCGGATTTTATAGCCGTTCACGGCAGAACACGCGCTGGAAAATTTAAAGCCGCAGTTGACTATGATGCCATAAAAGAGATCAAAGAGGCTGTGAAAATCCCCGTGATCGCAAACGGAGACATAGATTCGTACGAAAAAGCAAAGTGGGTTTTAGAGCACACCGGAGCAGACGGAGTTATGATAGGAAGGGGTGCAGTTGGCGCTCCTTGGATATTTCATCAGCTCAAATCCGGCAGTGAGTTTATTGACAAAAACATAAAGCATGATATAATCATGGAGCACTTTGATAAGATGATAGAGTTTTATGGCTCCCACGGAGTTCCTATGTTTAGAAAACATACTCATACCTACTCTAAAGGTTACCGGGGTGCATCAGCACTTAGAGACAGTGTAAACCGTATATCTGACGTACAAGAATACCGCGCTGTAATAGATGACTTTTTTAGTAATAGCGAGATAGTTTGTTAAAGATAAGTAAATCAATAAAGACATTAGACCACAGCGATATAGGCGACAACCTACTGCACTACGACTACAACGTAAAACATCTTCTCTCTCTGATAAGAAGAGGAGTAAGCAAAGATGATCCTCACTATTTAAGTTCATACCGCTCTTTTGAGGGCGAAGTTTTTGAAAACTTTATCTATGAAAAACTCCTTATATACGCAGTAGAAAATGATGAGATAGAGAAGTTCGTCTTAAAAGGTTTTCATCAAGACAAGATCAAAGCTCATGCAAATACACTCTCGATAAGCGAAAAACAGCAGATAGTATACAGAACCAAAAGCAGAGAGATAAGTGAGTTTGACGCTATGCTTATCACTAAGAACAAAGAGCTCTACTTTGTAGAGATGACGCTTGTAAAATCGGTTCTAAAACTTAGAAAAAGACTTAGAAAGAAAAAAGCGCTCCTTGAGATAATATTTCCAAACTATGAGATAAAAGCTCTTATTATCTTAAACGAGGGAGCTACGGGAGTGAGGCAGCTGCCCTCTTACTGTACGGTCTGGCTTACAGAGGGCTTTTCTGCAAATGAGGTTCTTGATTATATTGTAGATACGGATGCAAAAAAACTGATGCCCAAAAAGAGAATAAAATCTCCAAAGATGATAGAGGCGCACTCTTTGAAACTCTATCCGTTTAGATACTACAACACCATCTCTTGGATCACAAAGACCATCAACAGCAATAAAAAGCATATACTAGATATGAACTTTTTAATGAGCGAGAAGATACAGAGATACCACGATCTTTACAATAAGTTCTATATAGGTTTTATAGACGCGGCGCAAATGAGGGATGTGCTAAAGCTGGAGAATAGCTGCAAAGATGATCAAAGAGTCATTGTAGCACTTGAGAAGAAACACTCCGATGAGATAGTGCTTACATACTATATACAGCTTACCAGAAAAAGCTTATACCTCTACTCCTTTGAGGACGAGAAGGTCGTAAAAGAGAAGAAAGACCCATACGGCATAACAGTAACTGAAGTCTATCATATAAGCAAGATGATGGATGAGAAGTACAGACTTACCACGGCAAATCTAAATATGATTCAAAAACTTTTGGAAAACCGCTTCAACCAAGACGCTTCTTGATCTAAACTTCATATCTGACAGAAGCAGCCTTCTCTTTATATGCTTGCAGATACTCCTCTTTTGAGTCCTCACCGCCGCCGTTTAAAAAATTGTCAAGCTCTTGGTGTCTGCTTTGTAAAATAGACTCAAAATCATCCTGTGTTGTCGGTCTGTTGTGTGTAAATCTGTCAAGCAGAATATTGTTCTTTCCCATAAGAACAAGATAGCTCTGTTCGCCAAAATCAAGCATTACCACACTGTTCTGCTCATCTAGAGATTTTTGAAATCTTATAGTGACATCACCGTTTTGGATGCTTGGCTGCTTCATCTTAGCAGCCTCTTTGGTATTGTTGTTATTGTTTTCTGCAAATAGCCATGAAGATGTTTTTTTTACATTTGGCTGAGTAGAGACTCTTTTTTTGATGTAAAAAAGTATGATTATCCCTATGATCAAAATTGTAATAACTATGTAGTAGCTCTGCGCTATGTCGTCACTCTTTTTTGTCGGAAGTGAAGCAAGCAAGGGAGCTTCCGTCTGCTGCGGCTCCTTAACGCTCTTAGGAGCTTGTGCAGCCGCAGTAAATCTTAATCTGAGACCGTAGGAGTCGGATGTTTTAGATGCCTGAAGAGCTACGGAAGGGGGCACATTCGCAGATATCTGCGTATAGCCAGACATCGGAGTTATGGTAATTGACTTTATATATTTGGATGAGAGTTTTTTTACCTTTGCAGACTCTATTGAGGCATCTTCAAGCTTTATTAGAATGTTTGAGTCGGTTGAGCTCTGTTTTATAACGCCCTCATACGGGGTGTCAAAAGTTATCATAACATCAACTCTCTCAGTTCTATCGTAGATGTTATAGCTTAAGATCTTTGAAGCGTAAAGTGAAAGCGGAAGCAGGAAGATCAAGAAGAGTTTTATCATAGTCTCTCTTTAGCAAGATGGTATAAGACGGCACTTGAATCCAGTATCTCATTTATACGGATAGCAAGGTTCTTCTCATAGACCATTACCTCGCCTTTTCCCAATATACGACCGTTAACATATGACTCGACACTCTCGCCAGCAGGTTTTTTCAGGTCTATAATAGAACCTTTTGTAAGTTTTAAAATATCGCCTATTGAGAGTTCGGTCTCTCCCAGCTCAGATACGAACTCCACTTCCATGTCCAGCAGACCGGAGTAGTCCATCCATGAGAGCTCTCTCTCAGGATCGAACGTAAACTCTTTAGCCCCATAAGTGCGTCTTCTTTTATTCAACTATAGTTCCTTAATAGCGATGATCATCTCATCATCTTCTACTTTTAAGACTTTTGCATTGTCATACTTAAAGTCAAAAATATCTATTTTTTCAAAGTGCGGAGTGGACATATTGTAAGACTCGGACTCATTCTGGCTTGCTAGAACCTTTGCACTTCCTATTATAAGGTTTGCGGTCTCAAGAGTCATGTCTATCAAAGTATCCTCATCGCTCTCATCCTCTTCTAAAAGAAGTGTAGATATTCTCTGCGCAAAACTCGGAGTTGCGCCGATGTAAACTCTATGCTTGTTGCCGTCTATACTTTCTATATCTATATAAGCAATAACCGTTCTCGTTTTGGTGACATTGTCATGCATCTCATAAGGCAGTCTTATCTGATGGATACAGAAATTTTTTGAAGCTTCTATAATTGTGTTTAACATTCTTTTGACCCCTGTTTGGGAAATTATACATAAGGGTAGCTCTAAAAATTCTTAATATATTTATGTGGAGCCATTAAGATGATATAATTGCGAAAAAAGTTTTAATGATGATTGAATTAATTTTTTTAGGCATAGGTGTCGGTCTGCTTTCGGGGTTTTTCGGGATCGGCGGCGGAACCATACTTGTCCCTCTGCTGCTGCTTCTGGGCTATAGCATAAAAGAGGCTATCGGCATATCCGTAGTGCAGATGCTCTTTAGTTCGCTATATGGAAGTTACCTTAACAATAAAAAGGGAACGCTTGATGTTCCTATGGTCTTTACGATAGGCATAGGCGGTTTTGTCGGAGCGCTTTTTAGCGGATTTTTAACCTCGCTCTTTAGTGATCTTGCGTTAGAGCTTATATTTTTGGCATTTGCACTCTTTGCGCTTAGCAGGCTCTTCTATAAAACAAGCATAGATGTAGAGCAAAAGGAGTTAAACAGAGTAGTTCTGTTTGTAATAGGTTTTTTTGTAGGTCTTCTCAGCATGCTTATAGGAGTTGGAGGAAGCATCATCTTAGTGCCTATTTTGGTTAGTTTCTTGCATGTGGATATCAAAAAAGCGATATCGGCGGGGTTGTTTTTTGTGGTCTTCTCATCTGTGTCTGGGGTTATATCTCATACTTTAAGCAGAGATATAGACTTCTTTAGCGGAATAGTTATTGGCGTCGCATCACTTATAGGCGTCTATGTCGGTATCTTTCTTAAAGACAGCGTAGATTCGGTTCTGCAGAAAAAACTATTAGCGGGTTTTTATCTATTAATTGTTATATACTTGATACAGAGAATATTATTTTAGAGGAATATAGGTCATAAATGAAAAAAAGAGATGTTATAAAGATAGTCGGTGCAAGAGAGAACAACTTAAAAAATATATCGCTTGAGATACCCAAAAACGAGCTGGTCGTATTTACGGGTCTTAGCGGAAGCGGAAAATCAACTCTGGCATTTGATACGCTATATGCTGAGGGGCAGAGACGCTATATGGAGTCTCTATCATCTTACGCTAGACAGTTTTTAGACCGTGTAAGCAAGCCTGATGTCGATAAGATCGAGGGGCTTACTCCCGCAATTGCGATAGATCAAAAAACAACCTCTAAAAATCCGCGCTCAACCGTCGGGACCATTACAGAAATATATGACTACCTAAGACTTCTATATGCCAGAATAGGCACTCAGCACTGCCATAAATGCGGCAAGGTGGTCTCTCAGATGAGCGCGTCTGATATTATCGCCGAGGTCGCAAAACTCCCAGAGGGTGCAAAGCTTGTTCTTTTGGCTCCTTTGGTGCGTGAAAAAAAGGGAAGCTTTCATGACATCTTGGAGTCTTTGGTACATAAAGGGTATGTACGTGCGATGATCGATGGCGTAATGGTAAGGCTAGATGAAGAGATAGAGCTTAGCAAAACGAAAAAGCATACCATCAAGGTCGTTATAGACAGGGTCGTAGTCAAGGAGGAGAACAAAGAGAGAATAGCCGCAGACGTTGAAAAAGCGCTAAAAGAGAGCTACGGCGAACTTGAGATAGACATTTTGAACCATGAAGAGCTTGGACTCAAGAACTCCAACATACACTACAGCGAGCACAATGCCTGTTTTGACTGTAAGATAAGTTTTGATCCGCTAGAACCCCTCTCTTTCTCTTTTAACTCTCCAAAGGGAGCCTGCAGCGAATGTGACGGACTTGGACTTCGCTACGCACTCGACCAAGAGAAGATAATCGACAGAGACCTCTGCATAGAAAAGGGTGCCGTAAAGATCGTATACGGCTTTAACAAAGGGTACTACTTTACCTTTTTAAAGGGCTTTTGTGCGGCAAACGACATCGACATTACCGTGCCGTACTCAGAACTGCCTGAGTATAAACAAAAAGCGATACTCCACGGAGGCATCGATGAAGTTAGCTTTCTGTGGAAAAACCATGAAGTTAAGCGCGTTTGGCCCGGAATCATCAAGATAGCATATGATATGTTCAAAGATGAGAAAGAGTTAGCTGACTATATGAGTGAGAAGGTCTGCAACGTCTGCAGGGGGCACAGACTAAAAAGAGAGTCACTTGCAGT
>OBLN01000650.1_pt1 | contig 12368 bp, 10 predicted proteins | sample 1519301 | NCBI WGS metagenome assembly OBLN01 (sample SAMEA2452533, study PRJEB22499) | sediment metagenome | reverse complement strand
ACAGGGAGAAGGGATATTGATTTGAATATTGATCAAGGAATTTTGAAGTGGAGAGTTATTAGCTGAAGAGCCTTACGAGTTGATATCCGAGCCAGACGAAGATCAAGCCAAATAGTACTTGTATAGCGAGGTTGGTAAGGCTCATCAGGAGTTTTCCATTTTCAAAGAGGAGAAAGGTTTCGTGAGAGAAGGTGGAAAACGTGGTGAATCCGCCGAGTATACCCACAAATATGAACAGCCGGAATTCAGGATTACCCCACGATTTAAGCTCAAACAGTCCCGCTAAAAAACCTATCAATAAACAGCCGAGTAGGTTGGCCGCTACCGTACCATAGGGAAATTTTGAATCCGGGGCCTGGGAGATGGCAAATACTGAGATCAAATAACGAAAAACGGCTCCAATGAAACCACCGGAGCCAACTGCAAGAATTTTGATCAGATCAACATGCATGTTCAAATTTCGATCTTATGAACCCATCCAAAGGTATCGTCCCTTCTTCCGTATTGAATGCCGGTGATCTCATCAAAACATTTCTGCGCAAATTCACCCGGTTTATCCCGATCCAGCTCAATATTTTTGCCCTGATGATGAATAAGTCCCACCGGTGAAACAACCGCAGCCGTTCCGGAACCAAAGACCTCTTTCAGATCTCCATTTTCGTAGGCTTCGAAAAGTTCATCAATGGAAATGCGCCTTTCTTCCACATTTAAACCCCATTCTTTGGCCAATGCCAATACGGAACGCCGGGTAACACCGGGGAGAATCGATCCGGTAAGTGCAGGAGACACAAGGGTATCTTTGATCAAGAAGTGGATATTCATAGTTCCAACTTCCTCAATATACTTGTGCTCTTTGGCATCCAGCCATAAAACTTGTGTGTAACCGTCGGCTTTGGCTTTTTTGGCAGGCAAAAAACTTCCTGCGTAGTTACCAGCTGCTTTGGCTTCTCCGGTTCCACCCTCAACCGCACGTACGTATTCGTCGGTTGTGGTCAGTGAAACGGGATTGAATCCCTCTGCGTAGTATGCCCCTACCGGTGAGGTGATGATCTGATAGGTAAACTTATCAGATGAACGGGCAGCCAGCAGATCGTCGGAGGCAAAAATGAACGGCCGGATATACAGAGCCGTACCGGCTTTCTTTGGAATCCACTGACGGTCCAGCTTAATAAGGGTTTCAAGGGCTTCGATAAATGTCTCATAATCCGTTTCGGGAATGCACATTCTGCGGCATGAATTATTGAACCGCTGATGGTGCACATCCGGCCTAAATATATGTACAGTGTTTTCATCTACATAAAAGGCTTTCATGCCCTCAAAAACGGCCTGACCATAATGTAAGACATTGGTTGCCGGAGTGATCTGAAATGGCTCATATGGTTTAATGAGCGGCTCACCCCACTTTCCATCCGCATAGACCATCTCAAACATGTGGTCCGAGAATTTTCGGCCGAAAACGAGGTTGTTAAAATCGACTTCGTTGATTCGGCTTTCTGTAACTGGTTTTACGGTAATTCGGGTATTCTCTATTGTCTCGTTCATCATGATATTAAAATAACACCTTTCGAAATAAATTACAGTTTTGGGTCTGTTAATTATTGTTTAACCATGCATTAACCCGTACTCTGCATGGCTGCAGCTATTCCGTTTATATTCAGGAACAGCACCTCAGTCAGTTCTTCTTTCTGGGACTGAGTTTCGGCTTTTCTCCATCGTTTTAATAATTCTGCCTGAATAAAATTCAGGGGATAAGTAAACGGATTTCTGAATGATATTGAATTCTGAATGACCTTATTGTGATCCAGAATATGCTCATATCCGGTTACTTGTGTAATTGTTTTTTCGGCACCCTCAAATTTACGTACAAGTAGGTTATGAAATTGTGATGGTTTATAGTTATAAAGATCTGACGTTGGTAAATGCGTCCTCGCCATTTCGCGCTGCGAGTTATTCAACACCGTACGGAAAAAAGTCCATTCTTTATGCCATTTTTGTAACACTTGCATTCCATGTTCATGGTTGTCTATTGCCGACTCAATACCGTCTGCTATACCGTACCAACCGGGTGTGTTGTAACGCACCTGTGTCCACGCAAACACCCAGGGAATGGCGCGAAGGGTATCAAAGGTCATCTCGTCAGAAGAACCCCTGGAAACCGGTCGTGATGCGATCGGCAGCTTACCAATGTGCTCTATCGGAGTAATATCAGAATACCAGTCCCAAAAATCGGGATCATCGATCAGTTCACGATAGGCTTTCATGGATGTTTCAGCAATTTCCTCAATAATAGCCCTTTCATTTTCCTTTCCGGAAAGATACCCAGTCGCTTCATCATGCTGAGCCATGGTGACGGTAGCCATGGCATTCACGATCTGCTCGAGGTGCCGGTGCGTTATGGATGGCAACATATAGCGAAAGGAGATCACCTCTCCCTGCTCCGTGAACCGGATCCTGCCATTATTTGCTACCGCAGGCATGGCTACAATGGCCTGATTGGACTGACCACCACCACGCCCTACGGTTCCACCCCGGCCATGGAATAACCTAAAATCCACCTCATGCTTACGGCACACAGACCCAAGCTCATACTGCGCCTTATCCAATGCCCAGTTGGCCATCCAGTAACCCCCGTCTTTGTTGCTGTCAGAATACCCAAGCATGATCTCCTGAAAGTTATCACGTGATTTCAGGTGTTTTGAGAACAGTTCGTGCTCATACATCTGCTCCATTAAGCCTGCACTCTTTTCAAGATCCTCGATCGTTTCAAATAGTGGAACCACATCGATTTGACTTTCCACATCATCCTGCCGGTAACTCCACAGTCCGATCTCTTTGGCGATCAGCATCACTTCAAGCATATCGCTGATGCCGTGAGTCATACTGATTATGTAGCTTCCGAAAATATCCGGATTTAAAGCCAGCATGTCACGGATCTCCTCAAATACTGTCATCACTTTGGCCGCCACTTCCGATCTGTTACTTTTCACAGGACTGAGTGGCCTTGGGTTTTTCAACTCTTTAACCAGGATCTCGATCTTTTCATCTTCAATCAGCGCACTGTATTCGGGCAGTACATTGGCCTGAGCCAGTAATTCTTCAACCGTTTCTTCATGTAAACTGCTGTGCTGACGGATGTCGAGGGAACTCAGGTGAAAACCAAACGTCTTTGCCCGTATGATCAGGTCCTGTAATCTCCCCTGCTCAGACAAACCGGACAAGCCATTTTCCACCAGGCTCTCTTTAATGATCCCAAGGTCCTCAATAAAATCTTCTTGGGTATAGGTTTGAGCCGATCGAATGACCTCTTGTTTATCTTCAGAAAGCTTGTTGATCAAAAACCGGATCTTGTGCATCATGTGGGTCACCTTACGGCGATACATTTCATGCTTATACCGGCGTTCGTACCGTTCGGATAGCGGAAATTCCTGCTCATCCTTCTTAACGGACGCTTCCAGTTCTTTGGAGATCTTTGCTTGTTTATCGGAAACACTGAGGTAGCGCCGAAGCTCATTCAGTTCATCCAGATAAAGATTCAGCACTGTTTTACGCTGCTCAATAACCGTCTGCCACGTTACGTTTGAGGTCACATTAGGATTCCCGTCGCGATCACTTCCTATCCATGAGCGATATTTAAGTACGATGGGTACTTCGGGTCTTTTATTGTAATAGGTGTCAAATGCCTGCCGGATATCACGATACAGAACCGGAATGGAATCCCAGATGGAATGCGTAAAATAGAAGAGTCCGTTTTCAACCTCATCCTCCACAGTTAGGCGCTCAGATCGCACTTCATCCGTTAATAACAATAAATTCAGCTGATTCAGTATCTCCCGATGGAGGTCTATCTTTTCATCCGGAGTGATATCAGAATCTCCAAGTCGTGAGATCATGGAGGCTAGTTCCTGCTGCTTGAGCAGAACACTGCGCCGGCGGGCTTCGGTGGGGTGTGCCGTGATGGTAGGCTGAATATCCATTTGCCGGAATACATTCAGGGCGTCCTCATAACTATACCCTTTCTCCTTCATATGGTGCACCGATTCGGCTATACTTTCTTTTCGGGGCGAGTCAGGGGTCTCCTCAAATTCGCGTCTTCGGTTCACCCGGCTGATCTCATGTTGTTCCAGCGAGTTCACCAAATGGAAAAAAGTAGTGTACATTTGAAGTATCTCCTTGATCTCACTGATCGAAAGTCCTTCCATTTCCTTTTGCAGATCTTCCAGAAGCTTTTCATTTCCCTCATCAAGGGCTTCGGCACTTTCGAGGGGTAATCGCCCAAGGGTTGTTACCAGCTCCTCTCCGTGTTTGGCAACCGTCAGTTCTTCAAGTATTTCGGTTAGTTTGATGACTCTTTTGGAGAGACTCTGACTGATTCCACTTTTTTCGGCCAGATCCTTTACAGTTTCTTTCCAGTTCATGAATATCTTGTTTTATATTGAGTGAGTGTGAGAGAGTTTAATAAGGTAGAAATAATTGAACTCTTATATTATTACGGCAAGGTCAATTTTTCACTTTAATTACATAAAATGAGCAGAAAACGTTGCGGTTGGGTTGAAGGACAGTTCCCTGAATACATCAATTACCACGATACGGAATGGGGAGTTCCGGTTCATAACGATCGCGTTCATTTTGAATTTTTGATCCTTGAAGGAGCTCAGGCCGGTTTAAGCTGGTCAACCATCCTTAAACGAAGGGAAGGATACCGAAATGCCTTTGCCGATTTTAACCCTGAGGAAGTGGCTCGGTTTGATGAGGCTAAAGTTCAGGAACTGAAACAGAATCCGGCGATCATTCGGCATGAACTTAAGATCCGGTCCGCCATCTCGAATGCCCGGCATTTTCTGGACATACAAAACGAATTTGGCAGTTTCGACACTTATGTGTGGCAGTTTGTTGGGGGTGAACCGATCGTAAACCATTGGGAATCGATCAAAGAAGTGCCTGCCACAACCAAAGAATCAGAGGCATTAAGTAAAGACCTCAAAAAACGCGGATTCAAATTTGTCGGCAGCACTATCATCTATGCCTACATGCAAGCCTGCGGATTAGTCATGGACCACACCAAAGATTGTTTTCGATATCAAGAAATCTTGAATCTCGAGCACTGAATTTCGGAATTCCTTGTTCGAGATTCGATATTCATTATTCTTTTCTCCCCTCCAACCATTCTTCGATCTGATCATTCACGTATTTAACGACGAAATCGTTGCTTTCAAGTAGTGCAGAAGCTGCTGCCGCCCGTGCCCCGGATTGACAGGATACCATAACCGGCTTATCCACAGGCACCTCTCCCATTCTATCGAGCAGGCGTGTGTGGGCTATGTTCAACGCTCCCGGAAGATGACCCTCTTCAAATTCAGAAGATGTTCTTACATCCAACAAATACGCTTCATCATTGTTCAGATACGTTTCAGCTGCTTTAAAATCGATGGTCTCTGTAGTAAATAATTCCCCACCATCTTCCTCAAATGTCTTCAGCTGATCGGGAGTAGCATATCCGGCCACTTTATCCAGACCAATGCGAATGAGGTCCTTAACAGCCTCTTCCACCTTATCCTCATCCACGATCAAAAAGATCTTTTCATTTTCCGAAATGTAGGATCCGGCCACAGTATTGAAAGCTTTGTTAAGCGGTGATAGCAGCGAGCCCTGAATGTGTCTGTTCATAAAATCTGTGCGCTCACGGGTATCCAGAATAACGGCCTGAGAGATCCTTACTTCACCGATCATCTGGGCCACGGTCATGTTTTTTGGCTGAGGGAGATCACCCAGTACTTTTGGCCCTTTTCGGTTATCCCGTTTCATTCGGGCAAAATATAAGGGTGGCTCAGGCTGTCCCTCTAATATATAATTCAAAAAATTTTGTTCTGAGGAAGCTGCTTTCAGCGAGTTATTGAACCGCTGCTCATATCCTACTGTCGACTCAGGGATAGCCCCCAATGCTTTTCCGCAGACACTACCGGCACCGTGACCCGGCCAAACCTGCCAGTACTCCGGCATTTCCTTGAATATCTGAAGGGATCGATACATTTCCCGTGCAGAATCTTCCATCACTCCTTCCATTCCGGCAGCGGTCTCCAGCAGGTCAGGCCGGCCCACATCCCCAACAAATACAAAATCACCGGACAGGATCCCCATCGGCTCCTCAGCAACCGCACCATCCGTTACCAGGTAGCTGAGATGTTCGGGAGTATGTCCCGGGGTATGTTTCGCAGTAAATTTGATGTTACCGATCGCAAACTCATCCCCATCCTTCAACAGTTGATGATCATAATCACTTCCGGCTACCCATTCATATTTCCAGTCTGCATCGCCTTCATCCGATACATACACTTTCACGCCTTGTTCAGCCAACTTACGCATTCCGGTCAGGTAATCCGCATGGATATGAGTTTCAGCTGCTGCTACGATCTTGAGTCCTTCTTTTTCAGCAATATCCAGATATCGCTGAATATCCCGCATAGGATCTATAATGATCGCTTCACCTGAGGCCTGACAACCGATCAGGTACGCATACTGAGCCAGTTTTTCTTCAAATATTTGTTGAAAAAACATGAATGAGATTATGTTAATTTGCGTTAGTTAAACCGCATGAAAATACCACATTAAACATCCATCAAAAACTGAAATGAAAGATTTTTGGAACGAGCGCTACGCTGAAGCAGAATTTGTATATGGAACCGAGCCAAACCGGTTCTTTAAAGAACAGATCGACAAGCTTAAACCGGGTAAAATCCTGCTTCCTGCAGACGGTGAGGGTAGAAATTCAGTGTATGCGGCGCATCAAGGCTGGGATGTTACAGCAGTGGATTACAGTCGTTCCGGACGGAAAAAAGCCCTGAAATTAGCTGCTGATCATGAAGTTGAGATCACCTACGATATCGCAGACCTGTCAGAATATGATTTTGGGATGAACCGTTTTGATGCAACGGCCTTCATTTATGTTCATCTGCCCCGGTCTATCATCAAAGAGGTTTATTCCAACATTATCAAGAGCCTGAATGCGGGAGCTCCTATCATTGTGGAGGTGTACTCCGTGAATCAGCTTGGACGTGATTCCGGTGGCCCAAAAGATGAACGGGTGTTGTACACTGAGAAAAAATTAAGAGAGCTGTTAGCCGGTACGGATATTGAGTGGATGGAGGAAATGGAGATTGACCTGAAGGAAGGCAAATACCATGTGGGTAAAGCGATGGTAATTCGAGCCATGGCTTTCGCGAAGTAAGACAAGAATCTAAGCTTATTGATGATTAAGGGAAGAGAGCTTCCTGTATGGCGTTAACAAGCCGGAGCTTGTTAACGAGTACCAATTGTATAACTCATTGTTAAACTCAGTGACTGCCCATCATAAATAATCCGCGGTAAATGAGGATGAGTCCAAGTACGATAGTAGCCCAGGGCAGAAATCTCTGGATCTTACGGCGCATTTCCAGGCTCAGAAAACCGGGACTCAGTGCCACCGCAATCATAGCCGGCATGGTTCCAAAACCAAAACCCGTCATGAAGACCATACTTGAAAGGGTACTTCCGGTATTTAAAGCAGCCGCAATGGCCATATAGACAAAACCACAAGGCAAAAGCCCGTTTAATAATCCGATTCCGAAGAGGGCAGACAGAGAATTCTTTTGCATCAAGGCTTTGAATGGTTTGACGATCGCTCCCATGCGGTTTGATGGAAAAGCCTGCCAGCTGTTCAGTTTATTCCTAACTTTGGGGATCAATACGGCAGCTATGATCAATACTCCCGTTAAAACAGACAGCCATTTTTGAAAGCCTACCAGACCGGCCAGTTTTCCAAAAAAACCCACTATGGTTCCCAATAGAACATACACGATGGTCCTACCCAAATTATAGACAAAAATACCAGCGTATTTCTTTACCCCTTGCATGGCATTTACGGGAAGAGCCAGGGCTATAGGTCCACACATCCCCACACAATGTGCACTGCCTAAAAAGCCAAATATTAGTCCACCGATCAGCCACTCATTGATCATTTTGAAATCCGCCAGGTTTAATGGTTTCCATATCTGTCAATATAAAAAACCTCCCATCAGCATCACTAATGAGAGGTTTATTCATTTCCTGAATGTTAGTGAAACTTATACCTTCTTACCTTTCAACATCTTATTCCAGTACAGATATGGAAGTGCATATTTTTTAAGTAACCACAAGCGATAATGCTCCTTCGAACTGTCAAAGACCAGCATTTGCTTCAGTTTTGGATCCGGCGTGAAGTTGTTGTCGTAATCAAATTCAGCCAGTACCATTTTTCCGTATCCGGTAACGAGCGGGCAGGATGAATAACCGTTATACGATGAATTATCAGCTTCTTTCTGCTCCATCATTTTAAAGATATTATCGATTACAACCGGGACCTGCTTACGTATTGCGGCACCCGTTTTAGCTGTTGGCAAGCCACAGACATCACCCACTCCAAAAATATTCGAATATTTATTATGCTGAAGTGAATGATGGTCCACATCCAGCCAGCCTTCGGCATTGACCAGGTCTGAGTTTCTCACAAATTCCGGTGCTCTCTGTGGCGGTGCCAGATGGAGCATATCAAACGGCATTTCTATATCGGTAGCTCCAACCAGAGATTCTCCCAGTGCATTTCCTTCCTGAACCGTACAATCATTTTCATCCGTTTGGATGAACTTGAAATGAACGATCTTATTTTCAACATCTATGCGTACAGGTGCATAATACGGACGGAAATAAATATCATAGCGTTGAATAACATCCTGTAGGGTTCTTCGGATCTCATCCACACCAAAAATTACACTACCGGGCGTTGCAAATACTACATTAGCTTTTATGTTATTTTTACTGAAATAATCAGCAGATAGGTACGCGATCTTTTGTGGTGCACCGCCACACTTGATCGGCGTGTTGGCCTGTGTGAAGATGGCATTACCGCCTTTAAAGTTTTTCAACGTTTCCCATACATATTCGGGATCGGTGTAATTACTGCAAACAATGCCTTTTTCCATGGCTTCCGGCAAGCCTTCTATCATCTCCGGTGCCATCACTAATCCCGGAGAAACGATCAAGTACTTATATTCTAAATCGCCATTTTTTTCTGTGGATACTTTATTTTTATCTGGTTTGAAACCCGTTGCTTTATCTTTGATCCAGGTAGCTTTTTCCGGCATTACCTCTTTCATGGGCTTGGAGGTTTTTTCCATATCGTAGGTTCCTGCTCCCACTAAGGTCCAGGCCGGTTGATAGTAATGTGTATCACCGGGTTCAATAACTCCTACTTTCAGAGAAGGATTCAGCTTCAGAATCCTTGAAGAGGTCATGATCCCTCCGGTTCCCCCTCCAATTATCAAAACATCAAAAATAGTATCCATAAGTCACCTCATATATTAGTTTTAATGCAATAACGTACTTTAAATAATAGATTTCGACTTGTTATAACAGGCTATATGTAAGTGTATGTTAATGTGGCAACTTGATGTGAAGATTTTTTAAATCCTGCCAGTATAACTTTTACGTACAAAAAAAGGATACACTCAAGTGAGTATACCCTTTTTTACTTCACGACCAATCAAAATCAGTGAAGTCCAACCTATCCTAAATCAAATCAGGAATACTATTTTGTTTCGAAACCGGCACGGGCCAGGTCATCAAAGCCGCCGATATTATACACCTTGTCGAATCCTTCACTTTTCATGATGCGGGCAGCCTGTCCGCTTCGGTTTCCGGTTCGGCAGTACAAATAATAGGTTTTGTCTTTATCCAGCTCTTCCAGTGAATCTTCAAACTCACCATTCATCAGGTCAAGCTGCATATCGGTTTTAACCAAATGCCCTTCGTTGTATTCCTCTTGTGTGCGAACGTCTATGACAACGCCTGCATCTTCTGCATATTTCTCTTTGAATTCATCGATGCTTACATCGATGCCGTTTGATTTTTTTGTAAACATGTTAAACATGATTATACCTATAATTAAAATTGACGCTATTGTTAAAATCGTTTTCCACATAATGCTATCAGGTTAATGAGCGATTGGTTGTTTAAGTTTGTTCATACTGAATAACAAAGTAATTCCGGATATCATTACAATAATTCCTGTGATGGTGATGGCAAAACCCAGGTCGTACATATCTGCTAATATCCCGGCCAGAAGGGCTCCTACCGCATATCCTCCGTCTCTCCACAGCCTGAATACTCCAATACTTTCTGCCCTATCTTCCGGATGTACCAGATCTGCCACGGCCGCCAGAAAGGTCGGATATACCATAGCGGTTCCAATTCCCAGAAAAGAGGCCACGATCACAAATTCATAAAACTGGTCGAGCAACGGGAAGATTAAAAGACTTCCGGCCTGAATCATCAATCCCGCCAGTAACATATTTTTTCGGCCTGTAAAATCAGATATTTTTCCGGTCACAACCTGAAGAACCCCCCAGAATGCCGGATAGATCCCGGTTACAATTCCTATTTGGTACAGATCCAGCCCGGCAACTGCCAGATAGAGTGGGAAAATTCCCCACGCCATACCATCTTTTAAATTCGTCGCCATTCCGGATTGTGACACGGCAAACAGGTTACGATCCCCAAAAGACCCTTTCCAGAATAGATTCTCCTTACTTCGTTTTTCGTTGCCATCTTCAGTTGACTCTGTCTTTACCCAGGGGGCCGTATCCTTAACAAAGGCTATTGACATCAACAATCCAATACCGGCCAGCGCAATACCCAGATAGAACGGATAGGGTCTCAGTCCATATTCGGAAGCGATCCAGCCGGTCAAAAATGCCACAACAGCCACGGCCAGATATCCCGCAAATTCATTTAGGCCCATGGCCAGACCACGATCTTTTTTCCCGGCCAGATCAATTTTCATGATCACATTGGCCGACCATGCTAGTCCCTGATTGATTCCCAGAAACACATTAGCTAAGATCACCCAGTTCCAGCTGTCGGCCATCATTAAGATAAATGGCACCGGCAGGCCAAATAACCAACCGATGATCAGCATTTTCTTTCGGCCAAACTGCTGGGCAAAGCGACCGGCAAAATAATTGGATGCAGCCTTGGTGATCCCAAACACAACAATGAAAGAGAAGATCGCCGAACGGGCGGCCATCCCAAATTCACTTTCTGCTATTTCCGGGAGAATTGTCCTCTCCAGCCCTACCATACCACCAACAAATGCGTTGATAAGTACCAGCAGCGAAAATTGCTTCCAGTTATGTTTTAGTCCAAGAGGGGTCATTAATCGCTTAACGCTTGTTTAAAGATTCGTTTGAACCGGTGAATAATCATGTTTTTTCTGATGTCCTTTCTTAAAAGCCTCGATGGCATCAGATACATCAAAGTAGAAATTGGTAATGCTTAATCCGTCTGTAATTCCACAGATCTTTAGTTTATCACGCACCGGACCAATAGCACCTGCGAAATACAATTCAATATCTTTTTCATCCAGGTCTGTAATCAGTTCTTCAAGAGCATGAACCCCTGTCGAATCCACACTGTTTATGGCTGAGGCATCAAGGACCACCAGTTCCAGATTATCTCCTTTCTGCTCAATGAGACTGTCGATCGTTGACCGAAAATGCTCTACATTGGCAAAGTATAATTCTGAATCGAAGCGGTAAACCAGGATCTCTTCCTCTGTTTTAGCTTCTTTGTATCGGGTGATGTTTCGGTAATTTCTTGTATCACCCAATCGGCCAAGTTCTGTAGTGTGAGGCTTGGTACTGTTGTAGATCACCATCACAAGTGATAAGACCACACCGATCGCAATTCCTTCTTCGATGCCGAGAGCCAGTGTGGTTACAAAGGTAGTCAGCAACATCGCCAGGTCTTTCTTATCGGTCTTCCAGAGGTGCTTCATTTCGTGCGAATCAAATAATCCGGCCACAGCCACAATAATAATGGCACCCAACACCGCTTTTGGCAAATAGTAGAATAACGGGGTCAGGAATAATACTGTCAGAGCTATAATGGCTGCACTGATGATGCTGGCCATACCTGTTCTAGAGCCGGCCTGATCGTTCACTGCCGTTCTTGAAAACCCACCGGTAGTTGGGTAGGCCTGAAATAAAGATCCACCAATATTAGCCACACCCAGCCCGATCAACTCCTGATTCGGATCTACTTTATAACCATGCTTGTTGGCAATGGCTTTGGCTACTGCAATAGATTCCATGTATCCCACCAGCGCTATCACCAGTACGGTAGGCAGGATCGCTTCAAAATCGGACCAGCTGAAGGATACTAACTGAAAACTGGGAAGACCTTCAGGCACCTGCCCTACAATAGCCACACCTGATTCGTGTAAACTGAACAGATAGGTAACCAACGTTCCAAGTCCCACAACCACTAAAGCTGACGGGAATGTCTTTTTCCATTTTCTCAGA
>OBLN01000649.1_pt1 | contig 12397 bp, 15 predicted proteins | sample 1519301 | NCBI WGS metagenome assembly OBLN01 (sample SAMEA2452533, study PRJEB22499) | sediment metagenome | reverse complement strand
GCGCCGATACAGGCCACATGCTCGACGGTAAACTTGAGGTCCTCGCTTGTCTCGGCATGCCCGATTCCGAGACGGTTGGAGAGGGTATCGGCGATACGGCCAGCCCCTTTAACGTGGCAAGCGGTCCCCATGCACACACGGATAATATATTTACCGCGAGGCTCAAGATGGAACTGGGCATAGAAGGTCATGACCCCGTAGATCTGGCTGGGATAAACATTGAGGCGCTCGGCGATAAGCTGTACGCATTCCTCGGGCAGGTAGCCGTACGCATCCTGCACCTCCTGCAATACCGGCATAAGAGCACCTTTCATGTTGATATATTTGTCGATGATCTCGTTTGCCGGACCGAGATCGATTTCTTCCTTTTCAGCCTGCGCTTGGGTAGTGCTCATGAGAAACCCTCTTGACGCTAGATTGTTAACGGTCGATATCGCCAAGAACGATATCAAGCGTACCGATAATCGCGACCAGGTCTGCAAGCATCCGGCCTTCAGCCATCTGCGGCAGGGCCTGGAGATTAAGGAGCGAGGGTGGTCGGATCTTCATGCGGTAAGGACGGGGCCCACCATCTGAAACGAGATAAAAGCCCAACTCTCCTTTAGGTGCCTCAATCCCCACGTAAACCTCGCCAGGCTCAGGCTTGAACCCTTCAGAAATAATTTTGAAGTGATGGATCAAACCCTCGATGGTATTGACCACATCCTGCTTGGGAGGAAGACAGACCTTGGGGACATCGGCTAGAATCGGGCCCGGCTTAAGCTTGTCAAGAGCCTGAAGGACGATCTTGGAGGCCTCGCGAATCTCGTCGAGGCGTACCTTGTACCGTGCCCAGGTATCGCAGTCATTGCGCACAGGCACGTTAAAATCATACTCCTCATAACCGCTGTATGGATTATCGCGACGCAGGTCCCAGTCAACGCCGGAACCACGCAGACTTGGGCCGGTCAAGCCGATATCGATCGCATCTTCCCCGGAGATCTCGCCCACGCCGATGATACGCTTCTGCCAGATTTTGTTGCCGGTAAGAAGCCCCTCATACATGTCGACATGCTCGGGCATCTCGGTCGCAAATTCTCGCATATCCTTTTCGATGCCCTCCGGAAGATCCGCGGAGAGACCGCCAACCCTGAAGTAGTTGGAGGTCATTCGCGCGCCGGAGATTTGCTCGTACATATCCATGACACGTTCACGCTCACGGAAGCAATAGAGAAAGACCGTCATTGCACCGATATCCAGAGCGTGGGTCGCCAGCCAGACAAGATGGCTCTTGATCCGGGTCAACTCCGCCATGAGCACGCGCACAACCTTGGCGCGCTCAGGAATTTCGTCAGTGATGCCGAGCAGCTTTTCAACCGCAAGGACATAACCCAGGTTGTTGCTCATCGGCGCAAGATAATCCAGGCGGTCCGTCAAAGGCAAAGCCTGATGATAAGTCCTGCTTTCTGCAAGCTTTTCAACCCCGCGATGGAGGTAGCCGATATGAGGAACCGCCTTGACGATCTGCTCGCCGTCCAGCTCCAGAACCAGCCTCAACACCCCGTGAGTCGAAGGATGCTGGGGCCCCATGTTTATGGTCATGGTTTCGGTTGTCGTTGCCATTGTACGCCTCGTTCCTTTTGGTGTTCTCGAATAGGTGCCTTAAACAGTGCGTCCCTGATAGGGTTCACGGTCGGGCCCCTGCACGGGATAGTCCTTGCGCAACGGATGTCCCTCCCAATCATCGGGCATAAGGATTCGCCGAGGATCGGGATGATTGTTAAAAGTGATCCCTGAAAGATCCCAGCACTCGCGCTCCATCCAGTTGGCTGCGCCCCACACACCACAGACGGTGTCGATACGCGCATCGTCAGCACTGACAGGTGCCTTGAGACGCAGGCGCGTTTTATCCGTCAGGTTGTAAAGGTTGTAGACAACGAGGAAGCGGGGATCAAGCCCCATGTCCAGGCCGTCAACAGCGCACAGATCAGCCAGCATATTGAAGCCCAGCTCCTCCTTGCAGAAGGTGCAGATGGCAACGATGTCACCCTTCGCCACCGTCACGGTAGTCTCTCCCCGGTATTCCTTGACCTCAAGAACAGACGAGGAGAACTTCGCCTTGATCTTTTCCACTACAGCTTGATCGGTCATTTCCTGTCCTTATCTCAATAAATAAAGTATCGAAAGCCAACCCGCTATGCTATCAGGCTTCCCTGACCACTTCACCGAGGCCGATGGCCGCGCCGAAAGTATTGCGCTCGGCCATGATCTTCTCCTGCAGCTTGAGCAAACCATAGAGAAGCCCTTCGGGACGGGGAGGACAACCAGGGATATAAACATCGACCGGCAGCGCCTCGTCGATACCCTGGACCGTGCTGTATGTATCAAAGATGCCACCCGAGCACGCGCAGGCACCCATGGCGATGACGTACTTAGGTTCAGGCATCTGCTCGTAAATCGTCTGGATAACCGGGAGCATCTTCTTGGTCACCGTCCCCGCAATAATAATCAGGTCAGCCTGACGCGGCGAAGCGCGGAACAGGATCCCGAATCGGTCCAGGTCGAACCGAGCGGCACCAGCGGCCATCATTTCAATCGCGCAGCAGGCAAGACCGAAGGTCATCGGCCAGAGAGAACGAGACCGGGACCAATTGACAACCTTGTCCAGACTTGTCGTGATAAAATTGTCTCCCAGAGGCTGATCTACTCCCATTCCAATGCTCCTTTTTTCCAGTCATAGATAAAACCGATAACGAGGACAAAAATGAAGAACCCCATGGTTGACGCGCCAAAAAGACCAAGCTTCTTGAACACGACGGACCACGGGTACATAAATACGACCTCGAGATCAAACACGATAAAAGCCACTGCGACCAGGTAAAACTTGATCGGGAACCTTTCTCGCGCCGTTCCGACAGGCGGCAGGCCGCATTCGTATGGAGAAAGCTTGACCTTGCTGGGCTTTCTCATACCAACCAAACCGGAAAGAACAACCGCGCCCACGGCAAAAGCCAGGGCTATCCCAATGAGAACCAAAATCGGCAGGTAACTGTCTAGCATAGAGCGGCTCCTCCCCTAACGATGTGTTATTACGGCATACTAATTATATGCGATGCCGTTTACGGTTTAAGGCCTAGGCAAGTTAGGACAAACGGGTTTTCTTGTCAAGGAAAAAATACAGTATACTGTATGCACATTTATGCATACATTTTCACTGTTAAAACAGCGGTTTATGCCATCTCAGAAGCATAAATAATCGCGAGGATTCGCGGGGTTTCCTCGACCCTTTACCCGCAGGTAGGGCATCCTGCCAATCGACTTTCCGTCCCCGGCCACCTTAACGACGCCTGGCTTCTATGAGATTCATTCCCGCCAGCAGAAATCCAAGGGAGATAAAAGCCCCAGGGGGCAGAATCATCAGCAGCACCGGCTGATAACCACTGCCGAACAGGGAGACTCCAAACAGGCTGCCGGCCCCAAGGACTTCTCGTACAGCGCCGAGAACAAACAGCGCAAGAGTAAATCCTACGCCCATTCCAAGTCCGTCAGCAATGGAATTTCGCAGTGGATTGCGAGAGGCGAAAGCTTCGGCCCGTCCAAGAATAAGACAGTTGACGACAATCAAGGGAATGAAGATCCCCAGCGCCTTGTGGAGGTCGTAAAGAAAGGCTTCCATAGTCAGTTGCACCACGGTTACAAAAGAGGCGATAATCACAATAAAGGAAGGGATGCGCACCTTACCGGGAATGACATTGCGCAAAAGAGAAACGACAATATTGGAACAAAGCAGCACAAAGGTCGTAGCCAGTCCCATCCCCAGCCCGTTTTCGGCACTGGTCGTCACGGCCAGCGCCGGGCACAGGCCGAGCAGCAACTTGAATACCGCATTTTCCCGCCAGATTCCCCTGCTGAACTCCTGCTTAAGACCCATCACCGCCCCCCTCAATAATAGCACCACGGTTTTCGTGAAAAAACTCCAGGCCGCGACGCAGAGCACCCACGACTGCCCGGGGAGAGATAGTGGCTCCGGTAATTTCGTCAAAGTCGCCGCCGTCTTTTTTAACGCGCCAGTCGGCGCTGTCCAGTCTTTTGCCTTTGAACTGCCGCTTGAACCAATCCTCTTCGATTTTATCGCCTAGTCCCGGGGTTTCGGAATGTCTCAAAATCTCAACGGCAACAAGGGTTCCATCAGGGCGAACACCTGCCATAACCACAATTTCGCCGCTGTAGCCATCGGGGGCGACCACCTCGAAGGCGATACCGTTGATTTTGCCGTCGGAGCGGCCAAGATAGAAAGTGCGCTCAACAGGCTTGCCCTTTTTGTCCATGCCGGCCGATATCACGACGCGATCCTGATCGGGGCTGTTGTCGAACTCGGGCAGAACAGCGGACAAAGCCCTGAGAGTCTCAAGCCGGCGCTGCTCGGCGATCGGCTCGCGGGTGAAGTTCTCAACCAGCGAGAGAACCAAACCCGCACATACTGTAATCAGGGTCAGCACAATGACCAGACGAGCCATATCCTTCATGGACTTCCCTTGTTTACGCTTTGCGTGACACGTAGCCGAACTTACGCGGGCGGCAGTAGCGATCGATAAGCGGCGTGGCGGCATTCATCAGCAGAATTGCGAAAGAAACCCCTTCCGGATAACCGCCGAAGAGACGAATCAACACCGTAACAACTCCGCATCCGATCCCGAAAACGATCATCCCCGCAGGAGCGACGGGAGAAGTGACCATATCGGTCGCCATAAAGAAGGCTCCCAGCAGCAACCCTCCCGTAACCAGGTGAAACAGTGGGCTGGGGTAGCGGGCAGGGTCGACCAGCCAGAAAACCCCACCGAGCACAACGACACTGCCGACAAAGCTCAGCGGGATATGCCAGGTAATGATGCGCTTCCAGAAAAGATAGAGCGCGCCTGCCAGCAATACCAGCGCGGAGACTTCGCCGAGAGATCCGCCCATATTGCCGACAAAGTAATCAAAGGTCTGGGCACCGCTGTGGGAAGGAAGCTGGCCGGTCAGCATCACCGCGGTTTTCATTTCCCCCAGAGGGGTTGCCGTAGTGAGCGCATCAAGCCCTGAACCGCCGGGGGAAGGAGCACTCCAACGTGTCATCTGAACCGGGAATGAAATCAGAAGGACCACCCGCGCAGCCAGTGCGGGGTTAAAGGGGTTATACCCCAATCCGCCAAAAATCTGTTTGGCAACGACAACCGCCACCAACGCTCCCAGAAGAGCGAGCCACCAAGGCGTGGACGGGGGCAGGTTCAAGGCCAGAAGAATGCCGGTCAGGGCTGCGCTGCCGTCTCTCCAGGTCTGCTCTCTGCCCATGATTCTGCGGCACAGAGCTTCCGCAGCAACGCAACCGGCCGTACAGACCAGAAGAACCCAGAGCGCAGGCAGCCCGAAAAAATAGACGGAAACGGCGCAGGCCGGCAGAAGGGCATAGATGACCGCCCGCATGATCGCGCCGGTCGTCTGCTCAGCATGAATATGAGGCGAGGAAGACAGATAAAGCTGCTTGTCCACGTCAGGCATTCCTTTTTTGAGCCATAATGGCGCCTTTCGCCTGGCGGATGAACTGTACCAGGGGAATCATGGAGGGACAGATATAGGTGCAACACCCACATTCAATGCAGTCGAGCACGCCAAGAGTTTCGGCCGCCTCGAATTGATCATGTCTGGCATGGGCGACAATGGTCGTGGGAAGGATATGCGCCGGGCAGACAAAAACACACCGTCCGCAGCGAATACAAGGCCCCTCGGGGCGCGGATCAACATCCTGCTCGCGAAAAATCAGCAATCCGCCCGCACCCCGCGTCACCGGAACATCAAGGGAAAGCTGTGCGGTTCCCATCATGGGCCCTCCCAGAATGATTTTCCCGGGTTCACCACTGAAGCCACCACAGGATTCGATCAAATGCCGCAATGGCGTGCCGATGCGGGCGCGCAGATTTTTCGGTTCGGCCACCCCCGGGCCGGTTACGGTCACTACCTGCTCGATAAGCGGCTGCCCGGTACGTACAGCGACGGAGACGGCAGCCGCGGTACGCACATTCTGAACCAGCACTCCAACATCCATGGGCAAACCGCCGGATGGCACCTCGCGGTCGGTAATGGCGTAAATCAGCTGCTTCTCAGCTCCCTGCGGATATTTGACCCGCAGCGGCACCACCTCGATATCACTGGAGGCGCAGGCGGCTTCCATCACCTTGATGGCGGCGGGTTTGTTCTCCTCGATGCCGAAAAAAATGCGCGGGCGCCCCAGTACCGCAGCGAGCAGATGGACACCGTCGAGGATCCGGTCGGGCTCTTCCAGCATCAGGCGATAGTCGGTCGTCAGGTAAGGCTCGCACTCAGCGCCGTTTATAATCAGGGTGTCAATCGGCTTTTCAGGCGGAGGAGACAGTTTGACATGGGTGGGAAAGGTCGCGCCCCCCAGGCCGACAATGCCGCAGGCACGCAATTTGTTGCGGATCGGTTCGGCCGCCAACTCATCGTCGGCAAGGCCGCGCAGATCGTCACACCACTGATCGCGGCCGTCCGGGCGGATGATCACCGCAGGAAGGTCGCGTCCCGAGGGGTGGGGGCGCGCCTCCACCGCAACGACCTCCCCGGAAGTGGACGCATGCACGGGAACTGAGACGAACCCCTTCGCCTCACCGACAACCTGCCCGCGGCAAACGAAGTCGCCGGCAGCGACGCAGGGGTCTGCAGGCGCACCAATGTGCTGCGACAACGGAATGATGATCTCATCCGGCAAAGGACAGATTTCTACCGCCTTGTCCGCCGAGGCCGCCTTGCTGTCAGGAGGGTGAAGGCCACCCCGAAAAGTTCCAGGCTTTCTGCTCATTCGCGAAACTCACTGCAATCAGGCAACCGATCAGGCCGCTTCGTCGGAGGAAGGAACAATCGAAGGAGCAAATGTACTCCCTTCGGGATACCCGCTGATGAAATCACGAATACAGTGCGTGGGACACTTTTCAACCGCCGTAGCCGCCTGTCCGTGATGGTCATAAACGACCCGGGCAAGAAAATCTTCAATCACATAGGCCTCGGGGGCGGCCTTTTTACAGATCTGGCAGGCGATACAGCCAACCTGGCAGTACTTGCGCACGATTGCACCCTTGTCATGACTGTTGCAGAGGACATGGATGGTGGCCGAGGCGGGCACCATTCGGATCACCTGGCGCGGGCACGCGGCAACGCACTTGGTGCAGCCGGTGCATTTCTCCCGGCTGATGACCGCCAGTCCCTGCTCGGTGATCTCGATTGCTCCAAACGGGCAGGCGCGCGCGCAGCTGCCAAGACCCAGACAACCGCCAGGGCACAACTTGGGGCCGCCAGCGAGTATCTGGGCCGCGTTGCAATCATCCACCCCGAGATAACGGTATTTATCCTTCGCCTTGACCTGATCCCCCTGACAGATCACTACGGCCACCTCAGGTTCACGCAAGCTGGCGGATACACCGAGGATGGATGCAAGCCGCTCGATGGTCGCCTGCCCGCCGGGCGCACAGGCGGCAGGATCGACCTTTCCTTCAGCCAGTGCACGGGCAAAACCGGCGCAGCCCGGAAATCCACAAGCCCCACAGTTGGCGCCCGGCAGGGCATCGAGAAGTTCCAACTCCCGGGGGTCAACCTCCACTGCGAACTTTTTTGACGCCAGTCCGAGAAGAATCGCCGCCGACAGCCCGATCCCTCCCAGAGTCACCATCGCTTCCAGCATAGCGCTCTCATCCTAAAAATAATTACCATCACCCGGCCACCAAACCGGCAAACCCCATAAACGCCAAAGAGAGCAGACCGGCCGTGACCATGGCAATAGCCGTTCCGCGAAAAGCCTCGGGAACCGGACAGAGGTCCAGACGCTCGCGCAATCCGGCAAACAAGACCAGCGCCAGAGTAAAACCGACGGCGGCACCGACAGCAAAAACAACCGCCTCGAGAAAAGAATAATCTTTCTGAATATTCAGGACAGCCAGCCCCAGCACCGCACAATTGGTAGTAATAAGAGGCAGGAAAATGCCGAGAGACTGGTGAAGGACGGGACTGGTTTTCTGCACAACCATCTCAACCAACTGAACCAGAGACGCAATCACCAGGATAAAGGCGATGGTCTGCAGGTATTCGACCCCGAGCGGAACCAGGACGAACCTCTGAACAAGCCAGGTCACCGCAGAAGCCACTGTCATCACAAAGGTCACCGCCATCCCCATGCCGAGTGCCGTTTCGACCTTTTTTGAAACGCCGAGAAAAGGGCAGATCCCCAGAAAACGCGCAAGAACGAAATTGTTGACAAAGATGGCACTGATCAGAATGATCAACAAACCCGCCATAAAACCTCCTCGGCGCGAAAAAAGCGAATCCAAACCAAGCTGATCGCATAATGTAAATTATTGCCACAACCGTGTCAAATTTCTCTGTTGCACACCCTTCTTGACAACCTTGCACGGGCATGCTAAGCAGACGGACAAGTTCGGAAGACCAAAAGGAAATCTCCCAGAAAAACAACCTGAGAAGAAAAGTTTTTCAATCCATTGAGGTGATCTGTTCGGCACCTATCGCATAGAAAACTCCGTCAACCCATGCGACGAGGGATACTCACATGAACCACACCAAGTCAACCCAGCTTTTCGCTGAAGCCAGAAAATACATCCCAGGCGGGGTCAACAGCCCTGTGCGTGCCTTCAAATCCGTCGGCTGCGACCCGGTTTTCATTACCCACGCCGGCGGATCGCAGGTTTATGACAGCGACGGCAACAGTTATATCGACTACGTGCAATCCTGGGGCCCGATGATCCTTGGCCACGCCCATCCCAAAGTTGTCGAAGCCATCTGCAAAACCGCAGCCGACGGAACCTCCTTCGGCGCACCGACCCGCCTGGAAACCCAACTGGCACAGATGGTCTGCGAAGCCTTCCCCAATATTGAGAAGGTCCGCATGGTTTCCTCGGGGACCGAGGCCACAATGAGCGCCATCCGCCTCGCCCGGGGCTATACAGGCCGCGACAAGATTATTAAATTCGACGGATGCTACCATGGCCATGCCGACAGCCTGCTGGTTAAAGCCGGCAGCGGCGCCGCAACCTTCGGCGTGCCGACCTCACCGGGCGTTCCTGCCGACTTCGCCAAACACACGCTGACCGCAACCTACAACGACCTCGATGAAGTCAAACAGCTCGTTGCTGCCAACAAAGGTGAAATCGCAGGCATTATTCTGGAGCCGGTCGCAGGCAACATGGGTTGTGTCGCACCTCGTTCCGGCTTTCTGGAAGGGCTACGCGATCTTTGTACCCGCGAAGGGATCCTTCTGATCATCGATGAAGTCATGACTGGCTTCCGCCTGGCATACGGAGGCGCCCAGCAGCGCCTGGGTGTGTACGGAGACCTGGTATGCCTCGGCAAAATCATCGGCGGCGGCATGCCGGTAGGGGCCTTCGGCGGCAAAGAGGAGATCATGAAGCAACTCTCCCCCGACGGCGGGATCTACCAGGCCGGAACGCTGTCCGGCAATCCGCTGGCCATGAGCGCCGGCATCGCGACGCTTAAACTGTTGCAGGAAGAAGGATTCTACGAGCAGATCGAGGAAAAAAGCGCCTACCTGGAGCAGGGCCTGCGTGACGCAGCATCACAGAGTTCACAAAAGACCTGCCTGCAACGCGTGGGCGGCATGTTCTGCACCTATTTTCAGCAAGGCCCGGTATGCAGCTTTGCCGACGCTGCTCGCAGTGATGTTGAAAGCTTCGGCCGTTTTTTCCGCGCCATGCTTGACCAGGGCATTTACCTGGCTCCATCTCAATTCGAAGCGGGTTTTATGAGCATTGCTCACACACGCGCAGATCTTGACCGTACGATCGACGCAGCAAAAACCGCTTTTTCCACCTTGTGATAAATAGTCAGCGGTGCGCGGGAAAGTTACCCTAACAAGATGATGCCGCACTCCGATGATTGATCAATCCGGGCATTTTCATGGTAAAAACCGGTTGACAGTCTCACCCCCCTTATGCTAATTAGATCGGGTTTTTCACTCTGCACACTGTATACAGAAATTATGGCCGAAGAAGATCGCCAACTTTTTAAATCGCTGGGCTTTCTCTCCAGCATCGGGATCTCCATGGTGGCGGCCACCCTGATCGGCTTGGCCATGGGATATTACCTCGACCAATGGCTTAAGACGTCTCCATGGTTTACCCTGATCTTTCTGCTGTTCGGCATTATTGCCGGTTTTCGCAACATGTTTATTCTGACTCGTAGAGAAGTGCGGCGTCAGCAGGAAAATGATGACCGAAACAGCCGAACAGGACAGTGAAACCAGACTGCAGCAGCAGCAGCTTGCACGGCGGAACTGGATTATTCTCGGCTTTTTGGTCGCGGCCAGCCTGTTCTGGAAATCCGCTGCAGTTACCGCTGGTGTAGCAGGTGGGGGAATAGTTGCGATCATCGCATTCAGCTGGATGCGCCGTTCGCTCAGTCGTGCAATCGGCAATCCTCTGATCGGCAATGCGCAAGGAAGGTATCAATTGAGTTTTTTTATCCGCCTTGCCTTTGTCGGCACGGCGATTTTCGTGCTGATCGCCGTGCTGCGTGTCAACCCGATCGCTTTAGTGGCCGGGCTGTCAGTCATGGTTTTCAATATTGTCTGGCTGACTATCCACCGGATTATGTAAGAGTGTTTCGGCTTACCTATTTCACGAATCCTTTGAAGGAGACGTTTCAAAGATGACTCACCCTTTTCTTTTTCTGCAGTGGCTCGAACAGAGACTCAACATGCATGTCGGCGAGCACGTCATGTATTCCTGGTTCGTCATTCTTCTTCTGGTTCTCGTGGCTTTTCTGACCACCCGGCGAATGGAAATGGTCCCTAAAGGACTTCAGAATTTCATGGAAGTGGTGGTCGGCAGTATTCAGAACCTGATCGACGAGACCATGGGCAAGGCGGGACGCCCTTACCTGCCACTGATTGCGACTTTTGCGCTGTTTATCCTGGTATCAAACTTAATTGCCCTGGTTCCGGGGTTCATGCCTCCCACCGCCAATCTCAACACCAACGCAGCCCTGGCCCTGACCGTCTTCGCCATGACACATATTGTCGGCATCAAAGAGCACGGCTTTAAATATATCAAGCACTTCCTTGGGCCGGTATGGTGGCTTGCACCAATGATGCTTCCGATTGAAATCATTGGTCATCTGGCTCGCCCCCTGTCACTCTCCCTCCGTCTTTTCGGCAACATGTACGGCCATGAGATCGTTCTGATGATTTTCCTGGCGCTGGTTCCCTTCCTGCTGCCGGTGCCGATGATGCTGATGGGGGTTCTGGTGGCCTTCATTCAGAGTTTCGTCTTCACCCTGTTGGCCATGATCTATATCGCAGGCTCCCTGGAAGAAGCGCATTAACCAGATTCGTCTGAAGTTGCAATACGATTCAGGTACAACTCGGTCCTATACTATATAGGAAAAACAACACAGTGAAAGGAGAAGGAAACATGGAATTTTTTTCTTGGAGTATGATTGCGGCCGGCATTGGCATGGGTCTCGGCTCGTTCGGTACCGGCTTGGGCCAGGGGATCGCCATCAGCCGTGCGGTTGAAGGCGTTGCCCGTAATCCCGGCGCAAGTGGCAAGATCATGACGATCATGCTGATCGGTCTGGCCATGATCGAGTCTCTGGCGATCTACGTGTTCGTTGTCGCCATGATCATTCTGTTCGCTAATCCCTTTACCGAACAGGTTATGTCTCTGGTTGGCTAAACCTGTAAAACCCGAAAGGGTGCGTCCCGGCGGGGCGCACCCTTTTTTTTGGCACTAAACCCGACCTTCTTCCCTTGCCTTTTTTTTTCATACACTGCCATAATAGCCGACGAAAAAATGAATATCGCTTGAGGGAGTAATCACGCTAGGAGGAGTAAAATGCTGAAGGTCTTACCCCGCATTCTCGTTGCCCTATTGATGTTCGGCTTTCTGGGCTCACAGGCTCTGGCAGCCAACGGCCTTGCCATCGACCCACAGACCTGTATCGACTGCCACGAAGACGTAGTCTCAGCCGAGGCCTTCGCCAATTCGGTCCATGGGCAGAACGCCTGCACCAGTTGCCATGTCGAAATCACCTCGGTTGATGCTCACATGATGGGTGAGATCGAAGTCCAACCCGTCAAGTGCGTTCGCTGCCACAAAAAGGAAACCGCCGAGCACTATGCGTCGGTTCACATGCTCAATGATATCGGCTGCTCCGCCTGCCATTACGATATCCATGAGCACAATTACTGGGAAGGCGATAAGCGCATTGCTACCTCTAAATGCGCTGAATGTCACTTTGACGTTCATGAAACGTTTGAGACTTCCATTCACGGCCAGGCACTTGAAGCGGGCAACATGGATTCAGCGGCCTGTTTTGATTGCCACGGACTGCATGAGATTAA
>OBLN01000648.1_pt1 | contig 12404 bp, 11 predicted proteins | sample 1519301 | NCBI WGS metagenome assembly OBLN01 (sample SAMEA2452533, study PRJEB22499) | sediment metagenome | reverse complement strand
TTCAGGGTCTTGATGATCTGGGCGACAGTCGATTGTTTCTGCCCGATGGCCACGTAGATGCAGATGACATCCTTTCCCTTCTGGTTGATGATGGTGTCCAGCGCGATCGCGGTTTTACCGGTCTGGCGGTCACCGATAATCAATTCACGCTGGCCCCGACCGATCGGGATCATGGCGTCCACGGCCTTGATACCGGTTTGCAGGGGCTCCTTCACCGGGAGCCTTTCCACTACGCCGGGAGCGATGCGCTCAATGGGCAGATAATCTTGGGACTCAATCGGGCCCAGGTCGTCCAGTGGTTCTCCCAGGGGATTGACCACGCGCCCGACCAGCGGTTCGCCCACGGGGACAGATATAATCCGGCCGGTACGGTGAACCGGGTCGCCTTCCTTGATGTGGTGTGCTTCTCCGAGTACGACGGCCCCGACGTTATCCTCTTCCAGGTTCATCGCGATGCCCTTGACATCCCCGGGAAAAGCGAGCAATTCGTTGGCCATGACGTTATCAAGTCCATACAATTGCGCGATACCATCGCCCACTGAGATCACGATGCCGGTTTCTTCTTTGTTGAAATCCAGCTTGAAACCTTCAATTTTTTGCCGGATCAGTTCGCTGATCTCTTCCACGTTGATTTGCATTCAGAGCTCCTGTTGCGAAAGTACCGCGCCGGTATCTCTCCCGCCTTCCCCGGCGCCTGCGATACGCCGTTGAAGTTTGCGCAGGTTCCCGGCCACTGACAGGTCGTAAGCCACGGATCCCCGCTGAATCCGGATCCCGGCAATCAGATCGGGATCAACCGCATAGACCACATGCACGGGTTTCCGCAGGGCGTTTTCCAATTGTTTTTCCAGTTTCGACCGTAACACGTCATCCATGGGCACCGCAGAAAAAACCTGCATTTTCTCAATGCCGCGACTCTCCAACCACAAATCGTCCATCACCCTCAGGATTTCAGCCAGTCGATCCATCCGGTTTTCATCCAGCAGAGCCAAAAGAAAATTCATGGTTTTGGGAGAGAACGTCACCGCCTGTTTCAGCACGTCCAGCAATGCCGTTTTCTGTTCCCGTGAAAGCATGGGTGTAACAAGCCCGGCATGGAGTTCCTCGCTGGTACTCAGGAGGCGTTGAAACTCCGACAACTGCTTTTTTACCTCGGCATATTCCTCCCGGGACCGCAGCGCCTTGATCAATCCCAGGGCATACCGTTTGGACAAGCTACTGCCGGCCAATGACTTCTCCGCTGATTTCGATGTTTTTTTCCATAATGCGGCGGTGCCGCTCCGCATCGAGTTGGCCCTGGATCTCCTCTTTAAAGCGCTGGATGGCCATCTCCGCCACTCTGTCTTTCAACCGTCTCACCGCGGCGTCCACGCGATTGCCGATCTCTTCCCGGGTCAATCGGGCGATGCGTTCGGCCTCGGCACGCCCATCCGCCTCGATACGAGAGCGTTCCCGTTTCCCGTTCTCTTCAGCCTGGCGCCTGATTTCGCGGATCTCCGCTTCCAACCCCTCCAGGCGTTTTTTCAGCGCCGCGTAGTCCGCATCGGAGGCCTGGATGGATTTGCGGCGATCTTCGATATCCGCGCGAACACTTCGGGATTGATCGCTTACCAGGCGAATCAATGGTTTGCGCAGCAGATAGATCAGACCGCCGAAAAGCACGGTTGAGTTGAACACTTTCCCCAGGAATCCGAACCAGTCAAAACCGTGTCCATGGCCACCCGGTTCAGCGCTCCATGCCGTCAAAGAGACCATGATGAATACAATCATGAAGAGTGTTTTCCGCAGGTTCATTGAAAAATCTCACTGATTCGGGCACTGAATTCATCGGCCTGCGCGTAAAGACGCGCTTCCGCGGATTGAATCTCCCGCTCGAGTCGCGCCATCTCACGATCCATGGTTTCACTGGCCTGCTTCCGGGCGGAGGCGATCCATTCTTCGCGAACGGATTCGCCCTGGGCAACCAGTTCCTCACGCAGTTTCAACGATTGCTGCCGGGCCTGGCTCAATGATGTTTCGACCCGGCGCGCCCCCTCCTGGATATCGTTCTTCAACGCTTCCAACCTGGTGGAATCCGCTTCGATCATGGCTTCGCGCTGATTGATGATTTGACTTACAGGTCGAAAAAAAATCCGCTCCAGAATCAGCATCAGGGCCCATACCAGGCCGAGGATCACCAGAAAGGATAAATCCAAATCGAGCATATCATTTTTTACCATAGAATGGAGCGCGAATCAAGAATACCCGCGACTTTGCCCGTTGTGGACTCAATCGGGATTGTGGTATAGTGCGGCCAGGCGAAAAGCAATGAACGTGGAGAAAACCCTGGCTGAAATCCATGATGTAAAACGGGACGTCATGATCTGGTATCGCTCCGCGGCCGGCATGACCGAACTGGCGGGAGAAACCGTTGACAAGCAATACCCGCTGGATCTCTGGGAAATGTCCGACCGCGAACTGGACGCCTGGATGGGCGATCAGCTGACCATCCTGAACGACGTGATCGATCCCCGCCCCATCGCTTCCGAAATCACGTCACACCGCCGTTTTCTGGGGCCGATCATCGTCAAGGTCAAGCGCCTGATCATGAAAGCGCTCAACCTGTACACCCATTCGATACTGGAACGACAGCGGCGTTTCAACGGCGAAAGCGTGGCCCTGCAATTGGCCGGATTTATTCGCATTCGCCGCATTCAAGCCCGCCTGGATGAAATCACGCGCCAGTTGGCGGAGCAACGCGAGATGGAAGCGTTACGCGAAGTACGCGACGGAAAAGATGGGGGAAACCCTTCATGAGCGCCGCTCCGATTATCGAAGAACTCGCGAATGCCCTGATTTCGCGCATTCCCCGGTCAAGTGAATTGGACCGCCTGTTGCGACCGGTGCAAAAACCCCATCACGGGGATTACCTCTTGCAAGCCTTGAAAACCCTGGCAGCCCGGGACGCTGCCGCGGAATTTACCCGGGCCCTTCGCGCCGCGGCTCAGTGGCTGCGCCTCCGCCAGGGACCCGCCCGGGCGTTGAACCTGGTTTCGCGCCTGGAAGTAGCCCTGGAGCTGCGCCGCCCGACTCTGGCTTTGTACGATCACACCCTGCACATCATCGGCGGCGGGCAGAAGTATGGACTGACCATGCTGGACGCCCTGAAAGACCACTTCAACATCACCATCCTGACTCATCGCCCCATGGAGCCGGCCTCCATTCGCGACTGGTATGGCATGGACCTGTCCGACTGCCGTTACCAGACCGTCGAGCTCCCTGAATTCGCCGATTCCGGAGTGCATATCGATCCGGCGCGCATCACCCGCGGCATGGACAACCCGTTCCACCGTGTCAGCCGGATCAGCGGCGGATATGACGTATTCATCAACAACAGCATGAATGAAATGGTCTATCCGCTGTCCGGGATATCCACAATGGTATGTCATTTCCCGGAACGCCGTCCGAACGCTTATTTCTACGCGGACCGCTATGACTACGTGATCTACAACAGCCTGTATACGGCTGAGTGGATCGAGAAGAAATGGAAATTCCGTCCGCACGTGCACATCTATCCGCCGGTGGATATGCCGCCCCCGGAAACTCCCGAAGAAAAAGATCCCATCATTCTCTCAGTCGCACGTTTTGAACAAGGCGGCAGCAAGCGCCAGAAAGAAATGGTCCAGGCTTTCCTCACCCTGCGCCGCCGTTTCCCGGATGAAACCCGTGACTGGCACCTGGTCCTGGCCGGGGGAAGCCCGGAAGAAAACCCCTACCTGGAAGAGTTGCGCAAAGAGATCCGCGAAACCGGAGAAACCCATATCCGTTTACGGGTCAATACCAACTCGGATGAACTGCACGCATTGTACCTGCGGGCTTCCATTTTCTGGCACCTGTGCGGTCTTCACCAGACGGACCCGGCCCTGGTGGAGCACTTCGGCATGACCATTGGTGAGGCGATGCAGAATGGCGTGGTACCGGTGGTTTTTGACGGAGGCGGACAGCGTGAGATCGTCGAGCCCGGGGAAACCGGATTCCGCGTGCGCACCCTGGAAGAGTTGATCCGCCACACTCGCCGCCTGATCAACGATACCGATCTGCGAAAACGTTGCGGACTGGCTGCGCTTCAAGCCAGCCGCCGCTTCGACCGCCCGCGATTCACGAAGCAGGTACGTGATTTTTTCACCACGCGCCTCCAACACTATAAAGATCCACAGCTATCATGAAGCCCCTGCTCTCGATCGTCATCCTGACCCGCAACTCCATGAACGTGATTCAACGCTTGATCTTTGCCCTGGAGAACCAGGATTTTCCCTACCCCGTCGAGTACATCTTCATGGACAACGCCTCCTCGGACGGGACGCGCCAATACCTCGAATCCCTGACCCTGGCACCCCGGCGCGTGGAACACGTTCCCGAGGGCGAATTCAGCCACAGCGGCACGCGCATGCGCGCCGCCGCCCTGGCTGAAGGAGAATTGGTGGCGTTCTTTACCGATGACATCATTCCCCAGGGCGAAGGCTTCTTAACGGCCCTCACCCGACCCCTACTGGAAAAACAAGCCCCGGCCGCATACGGGGTCTGGCAGATTGACCCGGCTACATCCGACCCGGTGGACGCCTGGATGCACAACAATTGGCACCAGGACGCCCTGAAGTTGGTGGAACCGGTTTCGCGCTTCTGCTGGGATTTCTTTACACCCGAATTGCGCCGCCGCCTGTGCAACTTCGACAATTGCGCATCCTGCATCCGCCGCGACCTGCTGTTACAGGTCCGGTTCCCTGATGTGCCCTATGGCGAAGACATGCTGTTTGCCAAGCGCCTGGTCCTGGGCGGGCACCGCGTGGCGCTGGCGGCGGATGCCCGTTTCATTCACTGGCATAAGGTGAGTTTCACCTACCTGATGAAACGCATGTGTATCGACCAGTACCTGAGTATTCCCGAATTCGGCATCTACTACGTGCGACGTAAACTGGGCGTGATCAAGGCGATCGCGATCCGAACGTTGCACCGTACCTGGATCGCCTTTTTCAAGGTAAAAATGCCGCTGCCGCGTAAATTCTACTGGAGCGGGTACAACTTCAAGATTCTGTGCGCGGATTTTATCGGCAAGTACATCGGGGTGTTGAACGAAGAGTCCGCACGGGGATTCTCGCCCGTTAACCGGCGCCTTTTGAAACTGCAGAAAAAGATCGTTCAGGGCATCGAATCGCGCAGCATTATCCGCTACTGACCCGTTCACCGTCACCCATCCGCCTGCCGGCGGTAAAAGCGGCGTCGTTTATCCTGCGCACAGAGTCGGAACGCGACAAATCCGCCAGGGAAAGGCGCCACGCGGACTCCGGGATCCGGTTCAGGGGCGGCAGGGTGGAAAGCAGGCCCAGCACAACCACATTGGCGCTGCGGCCCGACCTATCCCCGATTTTTGCGGCCGTTGCATGGGCATCCAGTTCCACTACGCGGAAGTCTTTCAGTACGCCGCGAATATCCGTGAATCCGGGGTAATCCTGAGAGGCCATTCCCGCGGGGATCACGCGGAAACCATTCAACACCACGGTTCCCTCCGGTTTGAGCAGGTCCAGGAATCCGGGGCGCAACACCTCGCCCGCTTCCATCGCCACCAGCACATCCACGGTTCCCGGTGCCGGTATGGGAGAGTACACTTCACCGCAGGCGAATGTTGAGATCACGGCGCCTCCCAATTGAGCCATGCCGTGAGTGTCGCCTTTCACCACATGGGTATGCGCGTACGGGGTGCGCATGGCCAGGCGTGAGAGTACACGCCCGAAAAACAGGTTCCCCTGCCCGCCGACACCGCGCACCGCCACACGGATCGCCTGCGGCAGCCCGGCGGGATCGATCGCTTCCTCCAGGCCGGCCTCCGCCGTTTCGGATTGAGGACCGACGGGAAGTTCCCGCTCATCTTCTTCAGGGATGAACTCAATGGCGTTGAAGGGGCAGCGCTGCAAACACACGGGGGTCGCGCCGCCGCAATTGGTGCACAAAGAAGTGAACCGGGGGACCTGGCCCGTTTCCCATTCAATGCCGGGGCAGATATTGCAAAGCCCGCAGCGGCGGCACTTGTCTTCGTTGATGCGAACACGGCGTTGCCGGGATTCGCGGGGGACCTGATGCACGCAGGCTCCTTCCAGGATCAGACAGGAAAACTCTCCCGCTTCCGCCCGCTTCAACGCCTGGTTCAGGGCCTGCGTCACGGCCTTGAGATCATACGCGTTCACGGTCTCGGTATTGGCTGCCTCCGCGGAAACAACCTTGTGCAGGGAGAAAGGGATCGTCTTCCCGGCAAGATTCACCCCGCTGCTGGGGGCGGGTTGCCCCCCGGTCATGGCCGTAATGCGGTTATCAAGGATCACCTTGACGCCGGCGGTATCGCGGAACACGGCGTTACGGGTCGAGTCCAGGCCGGAGTGACACTCGCAGGAATCTCCCAGCACGCTGATCAAGCGCGCGGCCTGATCCGGCCGTGACAACACCACTCCCTGGCGCATGGAGTCCGATGCCCCCATGCACATGCATGTGTCCAGCGCATTCAGAAAGTAAAGCAATGTCGAACAACCGATATCTCCGAAAACGGCGGTCAGGCGATCGCGTTTGCGTGCTTCCGCCACGGCCAGGCTGAATGCTCGATAAGGGCAACCGGGGCAGATGCCCGGCGGACGGGGGACCGGACTCAAGCCGACCGTCCGTTGAGGCGGAAGCGCGTCGATATGGCCACGCTCGGCCAGGAATTGGCGGATATCACCCGGTGTCCATTCCGTGCGGGATGAATGCTCCGGCTTGCCGATCACCTGGATCCCGGCCAGCCGGCAACGTTCTTCCACCCATCTGTCTCCATCTTCGAACACATACAGGGGACCTTTCAAGCCGGCGGCAAACCGCTGCACAGCCTCCCGGGGAAACGGCACGGTTCCGGCCAGGTAGCATCGGGCCGGTTCCAGGCCGCTGACAGCCAGGGCTTCCCTGACCTGCAGTACGCTTTCGCCGCTGGCCAGGACTCCCCATGCCGGATCACCGGGCTCAATCCGCGCCAGGTTTTCCCGGTTGAAAAACGTTTCGACGGCAGGCATGCGCTCCCGGGTGGCGTGATCGTAATTCATCCTTGCCAGGTTGGGTAATCCCATCCAGCCCCGGAAATCCGCGGGCAATTCCTTTCTTTCGAGGAATCGCGCTGCTTTTGTACGTACCATGCCCTCGGAATGGCAGAGAATGCCGTTGGCCAGTACCACAACCGCAGTGTGCAGGCGGCGGCTCAGGTCGGCAGCCAAGGCGGGGAAATCGTAAAAATCCTGGTGGTCCCTGGGTTCAAGCACAGGCAGGCGGGTAGAATGGAAAAAGTAGCGCAAATCGATCACGTGCTGGGTGCTCGAAGGAACGTAATCCGTGGCGATGTAATAAACCAGAGCTCCGGCCGGCGCATGGTAAAACGCCGAAGTGGTGATGGCATCTCCGGCCTGAAACGCCCCCGGAGTTTTCATGGTAACCAGAGTGTCCGACCCGGCCATTGAATGGCCGACGCCGACAGCCACTGCCACGGCCTCATTCACGTCCCACCCCACACGGATGCGATCCTGGACTCGGGCCAGGCAGTCATGGATCACTTCCGTACTCGGTGTACCCGGGTAACCATCCGCAGCGTGAAATCCGGCATGAACCACTCCCAGAGCGAAAGCCTCGTTTCCCTGCAATACCAGGCATGTCCCCGCCGGCACCTTTACCAGCTCATTGAACGAACTCATCACCACTCTCCAATCAGGCCATGTGAATACGAAAACGCTTCATCTTACCCCAAGCGCGCCACACTGGCAACCGCACGCACCGGTCCGGGATCCCACCGGTTGACAGGTCACTCGGCTTCTGGTAACTATTCTGAATGCTGAGGGAACGACTCAATCACCTGTTCTTCTCCAACCGTTTCTACAAGGCATGCCTGCGTCCCTGGGACCGCATGCTTTACCCGATCGCCGACCCGGACCCGCTGCGGCAGGAACGCAGACAAGGCGTTGTGCCGATCAACAAGATCCCCCAGGTCTCCGACCTGGAAAATCCGGCATGGCGGGCCATACTCGAAGACATGGCGCCCCTCTTCAGCCTGGATAGAGAAAACTTTCACCGCAAGCACTGGGAATTCGCGCAACTGGTTTACATGCTGGTTTCCGACAAACGGCTGCATCCGGATGCGTCATGCCTGGCTGTTGGCGCTGGGCGGGAGCCCGTGGTTTACTACCTCACGCACAAAGTCCGCCGGGTCACGGGAATCGACCTCTACGCGGGCACCTACCTGGGTGGAGAAGACGAGCCGGATATTCCCGACCATCCCGCCAAATACGCGCCTTTTGTATGCGAACCGGGTAATCCCGACCTGCGGCGCATGGACGCACGCAACCTGGATTTCGAAAACGACGGTTTTGATTTCGTTTTTTCCGCTTCCTCCATTGAGCACTTCGGCAACACCCGTGAAATCCGCGTTTCCCTGGAAGAGATGTACCGGGTTCTCAAGCCGGGCGGCGCAGCAGCAATCACCACCGAAGTCCGGTTGAACCGCCTGGGGCGCTCTATCCCCAACACGCGTATTTTCCGGCTGAACGACCTGCTCCGACTGTGTCGCGGAGTCGGCTTCATCCTGGACAGCAAGGCGATTGACCTGCGCCTGGAGGCCCCGTTCTACCAGGACCCGATCAAGCTTCCGGAACAGGTATTGCGGCGCCCGCATGTCATCCTGCGCTATTTTTCCACCTGGTTCACATCCCTGTCACTCCTGCTCGTCAAACCCGGAACCGGCGCGCTTCGGGGTGAATGGCGGTCCGCTTCAACCCTCACGCCGCTGGACTATTCCGCCACGGTACATGCGCGCGCGGATGCTTTGAAGCTGACTCGCGGGAGCAGCCTGAACCTTCACATGGAACTGGCGAACACCGGAAATTTCGACTGGTATACCGGCGGCGGCAGCCACCGGATTGCCGTTGGCGTCCAATTGCGTGACCGCAATGACGGGCTCATCGACCGTGATTTCCACCAGTTCACCATCCCGCGTGACCTGGTTCGGGGTGACTCCATCTCATTCCAGGGCATCGTGCCCGTTGCCCTGGCCCCGGGGAAATACCGTTTATGGATCACCCTGAAACGCGAATTCATTACCTGGTTCCCCGAAAGCTCCTGCCCTCCCGCTAAAGTGGACTTCATGGTGGAATAAGCTTCCACTTTCACTTCTGATCCTGGATTTTCAACGGGATTATGCTATATTCAACCGGGGAAAGCGTGCACAGAGATGACTTGTTTTCAGCCCGCTTTGTTTCCGCGAGCCGCGACTACGTGAATTTTCTGGAACGTGGATACGCGGAAAAACCCCTGCTCAAACTCGTCGGCGACCGCCATGGGCTGACCCGCCGCCAGCGCCACATTCTGTTCCGCGGATTCTCCACCATTCAGGACTCACTACGCCGACGCTCCCGCCTGTCACAAACGATCGCCGGGAGCGATATTGTCATGGATGGATATAACATCATCCTGACCGTGTTGAACCACCTGCTGGGAAACCCTGTGTTCATCTGTACAGATGGTATTCTCCGCGATGTGGGGGAAAATCACGGACAAATCCGCGACAAGGGCCGTTTTTACCGCGCCATGGAGCTCATCATCTCATGGCTGACCGTTCAGGCACCGGCATCGGTTCTCGGGGTGTTCGACTCCCCGGTATCTCACAGTGCCGAACACGCACTGGCATTGCAGACGCGATTGCGCCAACACGGAATTCGTGGAGAAATCGAACTGGCACGCTCAGCGGATTACGTGATTAAACATTGCCGGACCGGTGCGATCGCGACTTCCGACTCCGTAATCATCGACGCGACCACGCTGCCGGTTGTGGACATCCCGCGACTTACCCTGGAATCCGCCTTCAGCACCACTTTCCCGGATCTATCCCTTTTTTCTCAATTTAAAACCATCGGGCGCTGAAAAGCGCCGGGCGATCAGCCCCGACCTTCCTCGATTCCGGACCGGTTCAAAACAACAGACCCCGGAAGCAATCCCGAGCAGATGCCGAAATCCCAGGTCCGGGATCAGCGTTCAGCCGCGTGCGGCTGCGGCGAATTTGCGGCCTTCCCGCAACACGAACAGGTTCTGGTTCACGACATCCTCTCCCTTGCGGCCGAAAATGACCCGTACTCCCTCTTCCATTTTTTCAAAGGGGATGTCGATAAACAGTGAAGCTGCCCCGGTAACCGCCATGTTCATGCCGCGGGGGTTTCCGGCTTCCCGTGCAATACCATCCGCGTCGATGATCACCTTGCGTTCGAGCTCCGCCAGTGAAACGGATAAATCCGCTTCACTGGGATAATCGGGAATATTGCGGTAAGGCGTGGAATTGGTGATCACCCAACCCTCAGGTCCCAGCCAGGGCAGATAGCGCAATGCTTCCATGGGTTCAACGGATATCACGAGGTCAGCCCCTCCCAGGGCCACCAGGTCGGAGTGGATCACGCCGTCGCTGATGCGAAGATGCGATTGCACGGCCCCTCCACGTTGAGACATGCCGTGGACTTCCGCCTGTTTCATTGTCAGTCCCGATTCAATCGCCGCGTAGCCCAGTACCGTGGCAATGCTGAGGATTCCCTGCCCACCGACACCGGCCAGGATGATATCGCATTTCATGATCCGCCTCCTTATGCCTCGCTGGATTTTCGCCGCGAATGCGTTTTCAATGTCTGAATGCACTCGCGCGTGGGGATGATCACCGACACTCCCTCATGGGCCAGTTCGCGCCGGATCAGGGAAACAAACTCCTGGTGATTTTTGGGTACCGGGTTGATCAAGTGCAGGTGCTCCCGTTCCACGCCCAGCCCCAGGCAGATCTTTTCCAGCCGGCCAAAGGCATGGGAATGCTGACCCCCGGTCATGGCCGTGGCGGAGTTGTCCAGAATCATGACCAGCATGGGCGTATTTTCCAGGATCGCATCCAACAGGCCCGTCATACCGCTATGGCAGAAAGTCGAATCTCCGATCACCGCGACCACGGGCCTCATTCCCGCGTCCGCGGCGCCCTTGGCCATGGTGATGGACGCCCCCATGTCCACACAGGAATTGATCGCCTGGAACGGAGGCAAAGCGCCCAGGGTATAGCACCCGATATCGGAAAACACATGCCCGTCACCGTAAACATTCTTCACAGCCTCGTTGAGGGCCTTGTACGTATCGATGTGAGAACACCCCTTGCATAACGCCGGGGGGCGGGAACGAACGATGTCGGGAACGGCATCACCGCATTCATCCGGCATTCCCAGGGCCACCTGCACTCGATTCGGGGTCAACTCCCCATCCCGGGGCAGGGTTTCATCCAGGCGCCCGCTGATCGACACGCACGGATCCAGTATGCCCCTCAGCATCTCTTCCAGAAAGGGCATGCCTTCCTCAACCACGAGGACACGCTCACATTCGGCTGCCAGGCGCGTCACAAGAGACACCGGCACCGGATACTGACCGATCTTGAGCAAAGGATATGGGCAGCCGCCTTTTCCAAAGCTTTCATACACGTAATTGACGCCAAGGCCGCATGCGATGATACCCAGGGAATGGTCGGGGCCATCCTGATAGCGGTTGAACACTGAGTTCTGCGCCTCTTCCAGCAATCGCGGCTGCAAATCAATCAGCATGCGGTACCGCTTGCGGGCAATCGCGGGAAGCAGTACGAATTGGCGCATGTCCTGCGGCATCCGCAGATCCCGCAAAGACAGCGGCGGCCGGGTATTCACCCCGGCCCGGCTGTGCGCCAGGCGCGTGGTGATGCGCAGCAACACCGGCAATTGAAAGGATTCCGACAATTCAAATCCATAGCGACACATATCGTAGGCTTCCTGCTGGTTGGAGGGTTCGAGCATGGGCAACAGGGCGAACTTGCCGTAAAAACGCGAATCCTGCTCGTTCTGCGATGAATGCATCGACGGATCATCCGCAACCGTAACAATCAACCCGCCGTTCACACCGGTGATGGCTGAATTGATGAAGGGATCGGCCGCCACGTTCAGCCCCACGTGCTTCATGCAGGCCATGGCGCGTTTCCCGGCGTAAGACATTCCCAGCGCGCTTTCCAATGCCGTTTTTTCGTTGGCCGACCATGCCCGGTGCACGTTGCGTTCAATCGCTGCTTCCGCGCGCTGGGCATATTCCATGATCTCAGTGGAAGGCGTCCCCGGATACGCGTAAAAACCGGAAACACCGGCGTCAAGGGCTCCCTGGGCGATGGCCTCATCTCCCAGCAACATGATGGCTGCTTGTTTCAAACCTGCCTCCTCGCGGCCGTCCCGGCCGGCTGGCGGCTCCGGAACGGTTCAATGATTGAAACCTGATTCTAATCGATCAGGGGTGCGGGATGCAAGGGGCGGGTTTCAAGCCCGCGCCGGAGAATGCAA
>OBLN01000647.1_pt1 | contig 12417 bp, 9 predicted proteins | sample 1519301 | NCBI WGS metagenome assembly OBLN01 (sample SAMEA2452533, study PRJEB22499) | sediment metagenome | reverse complement strand
GCAACCGCAATGATCATGAAAACCGAGCCTGCAAAGATTATATGGAGATATTCGCGAGCAAAGGAGAGGGCAGGTCCGCCTGTCCCGAGCAGGCTAATAGAGGTTTTACAGAAAATCAGCCCTGCGATGGTGAAAACGGCTCCTGCAAGAAGACATAAGGGAAAAGCGTTATTCACTATTTCCAGGGCTTCTTCGGACTTAGCTTCCCCAAGTTTCAGGGCGATAAGACTTGACGAACCGATTCCTATAATTATGCCTGCTCCGATTATAGCCAGATAAGGTGGATAAGCAAGGGTAATACCTGCAAGCCCCTGGCTTCCTATAGCATTTCCTATAAAGAAGCCGTCGATTATCCCCTGAATTCCGGCAATAACCACTCCTACGATTGCAGGAAGTGCAAATTTCCAGAAAAGGCTCAGGATATTCCCGGACTTCATTTCATTATCGCTTATCATGCCTTTGCCTCCTTATGTTGCACAGGCATTTCTTTAGAAGTGTGCATCCGCATTTCCAGCCCTTTCTGAAGGAAAAAAGCCATGTCTTCTCTTACTGAGGACCCATGCAAAGGGAAATAGTTGAGGTTATGTTTTTTCTTGGGTTTTTCTTCATTTAAAAAATTGAGACAACGTCGATCAACTTTTTTAAATGGTTGATATAAAGACATTTTCCGTCCCGGATGAAGCTTCGGAAAATATGCGAATCAAAGGCTTACTTTTGCAAAATTTAGTCTGCACATGGAGGCCGCTAATTGCATATATTCTCAGGGTTGGTTGTTCTTAAGGTCGGTTTCAGGACCTTGCATTACATCGCTATAATGCCTTTAATATTTTTACAAAGCTTCATCATTATTTAGCCGGTAAAACCGGATTCAATCGAAATAGGGAATCCTTGGTGAAGGATTTAGCATAAAAAATCCAACATAAAAATTTTTAAATAGAAACTTAATATAAAAATTCACAATGGAAATTTTATCAGCTATTGATATAGTTAATAAGCTGCAGTCCTGATTATTTGGCTTATTAGCTTATCTTTATTATTAGTCGCTTATATTTGAGCACTAATAAATATTTTACTATATTATTTTACTATATTTATACATTCACATTCTCTCGTGTTTTACCAGGTTATCTATCCTGAGACCAAAAACGCGCTTCTTAGCCTCTACTGGAGAATTTTATCTCTAAATTGAGATTCTCCTGTAAGCTAATCTTCTAAGCTAATCTTCTAAGCAATCTTCTAAGCTGATCTTCAATAGTTCTCAAAAATCACATGAAGAGATTTATAAGCAAAGTTAAGAGGGTCAGCTTTTTCCTCTTATTTGAAGCCCTTCCCTTCATTGCTTACGGTTTGGAATTTATATGTCTGCCATTACCTTTTTATGGGCTTTTGCAGGGCAAACCTTTATCAGTTTCGTTTTTAGTTTTCCAGGGTTTGTTTTTATCTGGTGTGAATTATCTGATCCGGACGAGTTTTTAATTAGCTCAAATATATATAAATCTTCTGTTATAATTACTAAATATTACTCTAAAGTCCTAACTTTACTCGAAGTTAGATATTTGACCAAACCGGGAGGTAATTTATAAACTAAACACAGAAAATGCTGTGAACCTTGCTTGAGGCTGTCTATAAAAATAGTAGCATAAACGTACATTGCAAGCGTAAAAGTGCAAGCATAGCAGCAACGTTTATGCATTGAGGATACGTTTAACTAAAGAAGATGAAGGTCAAAAGACTGTTAGTTATTGAAAGCTCCTCAATCCTGAAAAGCTCGTTTATTCTAAAGAGCCTGCTCTTTGTGTTGTTGTTTCTTTTATTCGTTACAGGTTCAGGATGTACGGAGGCTCAGCCAAAAGCCTCAACTCAGCAATCCACGGCTTTAAATTTTTCTTTTGATTCTTCCCCTGTCAGGTATGCCTCTGTTAATGGAGTCGAGTTAGGGTACAGAGAGTTCGGGTCAGGAGAGCCTCTTCTGCTGATAATGGGATTTGGCGGGACCATGGATACCTGGAATGAAACTTTTGTATGGGCACTTGCTCAGGAGTACAGAGTTATTACATTCGACAACAGGGGAATAGGGTATTCTTCAAACTCCGGGGAAAATTACTCCCTTGAGCTATTTGCCAGCGATGCTGCAGGGCTGCTCGAAGCACTTAAAATTCAGGAGACCAGTGTTTTCGGGACAGCAATGGGGGCGTCAATTGCTCAGGAGCTTGCTCTAAACTATCCGCAAAAAGTTGATAAACTCATTTTATCGTCTGCATTTTACAGCGTTAATGCTCCTGAAGCCGGACTTCTGAAAAATATGTTTCAGTCCTTTGCAAATAATCCCGAGATGAGCCCCGAGCTTCGGAGACAGGCAGATGCAACCCTTAACTGGAACGGTACGCATGAACGCCTTCCCGAAATCAGGAGTAAAACCCTGCTTCTGGTTGGTACGGAAGATGAATATACTCCGCCCGGAATCACCCTTGTAATGGCAGAGAAAATTCCGAGAGCACAGATTACTGTATTCGAAAATACGAAGCATTCTGGAGAGCGTTTTTTGCCTGATAAATATTCAAAGGAAACTCTGGACTTTCTTAAAAGAGCAGAGTTAGCAGACCCTGAGACCTGGAATCCTTTTTCTAAGGGTTTCAGGAATTATAGTTCTACAGACTTTTAATCCCTGGATTCATAATTTAATGGTCCTTTTAATGGTCCTTTTAATGGTCCTTTTAATGGTCCTGGATTCATAATCTAATAGTCTAAGGTTTTTCAGACTATTATTGAATTTTCTGCCCTCAACTCCGTTCAGCACGCTCAGGAGGGTTTCCCTGTTTATCCTGCATCAATTGCTTCTCTGCCCCATATGCGCAGATCGATTTATATCCGTCCTTTTCAATAATGAAACTGAGAAGTTCGACTATAGCCGGTTCGTCATCTACGATTAAAATCCGGGGTGATGAATTTGCAGCTCTCGTGCCCTTTACTTTCTGCAGGCTGGATAGAAGGCATTCTTTTTCAACGGGCTTGATAAGGTGATCAAATGCGCCCCATGGAATGCTGTAGTTTTTGCCCTCGTCCATGAAAATGACCAGAATAGGAATATCGGCTGTTGCATAGTCTTTTTTCAGGTCTTTGAGAACATTCCATCCGGCGGCTCCCAGCAGCAGTATATCAAGACTGATTATTGAAGGTTTCAATTTAAGGGCGAGCAGGAGAGCTTCCTTTCCGCTAGGAGCCAAAGGCAACCCTGTAATCCTGCTTCGGAAAGTGTAATTGTAAGGAGCTCCCTTGCCATATCGTCGTCTTAGACAACCAGCACAAGGCTCTTATTTTCAGAAACTTCCGAGGGCTCTATGATTTTGGCATTTCGGTTTCTTCAGGCGTTCCTGCCTTCAAGCTGTTTTCCTTCACTGATTTTTCATTTGCCAGTCGGAAAGTTTTTTCTGAGATTTCTAAAGTGTTTGCATGTTCTTCGTTTACGCCTTTTTCCGGGGTTTTCCTCCATTTTAAGGGTAATTCAAATGTAAAGCTTGAACCTTTTTCGATTTTGCTTTCGACCCAAACCCGACCCCCGTGGAGATCTACGAATTTCTTGATCAGGGCCAGTCCGAGACCCGTGTCTTAGTACTGACGGTTAATAATGGAATCTACTTGCCTGAATGGCTTGAAAAGGAGTGCCTTTCCTTTGATATCTCTATCATTAAAAGTTCAGGCTCCAGTTTGCATTTAACTATGATATCTTTTTTGAGAGCAAGAGCTGAGGTTACGGCTCTGGTGTCATTAAACACTTCGGATACTGAGAACATCTCAAAGTTCCGGTTCTATTTTGCCTGCTTCAATCTTGGAGTGGTCAAGAATATTGTTTATAAGGGTAAGGAGATGCTCCCCGCTATTGTCTATATTATTGAGAAATTTTCTGTTCTGTTCGTTAAACTCTCCGCCCATCCCGCTGAGCATTATGTCCGAAAACCCTATAATCGCAGTCAGAGGAGTTTTCAGCTCATGACTCATGTTTGTCAGAAACTCACTTTTGGCGCGGTTAGCACTTTCAGCAGCAATTTTTGCCTGTAACAGCTCCTCTTCGGCTTTTTACTTTCCGAGAGATCGATAAAACTCTCAATGGGTAACCTCGACATTAATAATAGCCCTTTCACATTTCTGAATCTTCATTTCAAAACATGCAGCTCCTTTTTCAAAAGTGGTTTTCAGGGCTTTATTTAAATAAGTCTCACTATTTATATAAATAAATATATTAATATTGTAATGAGTTGCTAACAAAACCCGAATATCCTGCAATTAACACAATAACCGGACGATGAAGTACAATAATTAATGCAATGATTAGTAGAATAATCACTAAAATACTCACTAAAATGATCTGCGGAAAATACAATATTGACGGAAAAAACACAAATAAAAAAGTTACAATACCCTGGGATTTAGTAAAATTCCATTTATCTTACTGCCTGTGCTTTGTATTATTTTTCTTATATTGTTTATTCAGTTTACCATCCATTTTTTATGCGAGAAGCACATTTACGTTTCAACCTTAAAAAAGGAAATCTTTTCCTCGGCTCTTGAAAAAGGTTGACTTTTTAAGAGAGGAGGGAACCCTATACCAGAGCATCTGAATTATGCCGGTCCTTTTTTTATGATTTTCAGAAGCTTTCATATCTCGAAAGCCGGCTAATGAGTTTCTCTATTCCCTTAAATTTTGCTGCCTGAAAAAACTGATTACCTGAAGAAATACTGCTGATCATTATGTCTGCCAAAACACCTGCTATAAATTTCACCTGCAATCCTCCGGAAATCCTTTCTCCGGTGGGCGATCAGGAATCCCTGCTTGGAGCAATTAAAGGAGGAACCGATGCTGTCTACCTCGGAGTCGGCGAATTTAATGCCCGCCAGGGAGCTAAAAATTTTACCATTGATGACCTTGAAGCTGCAATTGACTTTGCCCATTCTCATGGAGTCCTTGTTTACCTTGCCCTTAATATTCCGATTAAGCAGAAAGAACTGCAGCATGCCCTTGATATTGTGGACCGTGCCTACGCGCTCGGAATCGATGCAATTATTCTCCAGGACCTCGGGCTCCTCAGGCTTTTAAACGAAATCTATCCCGACCTGGACCTCCATGCAAGCACGCAGATGACTATCCACAATAAAGAAGGGGTGGACTTTGCAGCAGGACTGGGAGCAAAAAGAGTCATAGTTTCCAGGGAACTTACAACCGACGAAGTAAAGGATATAGTGGACCGCTCCGGAGTGGACATTGAAGTCTTTGTCCACGGAGCTCTTTGCTATTCTTACTCCGGAAAGTGCCTCTTTAGCAGTTTCCTGCACGACAGGAGTGCAAACAGGGGAGCATGTGCCCAGCCTTGCAGACGCAGGTACAGGTTTCTGGTAAACGGCAGGGAAATTGACGAAAGGCATGTAGGGGGCAGTTATCCAATAAGTTGTGCCGAACTTTCAACTCTCACAGGGCTTGAGGATATTATAAAAACCGGAGTTGTAAGTCTTAAAATCGAAGGCAGGATGAAAAAGCCCGAGTACGTGACTGCGAGTGCTGCAGCCTATAAAGCCGCAGTTGAAAAGATCTGCACTCCCGGAGAAAATCCGACCGAAAAAGAGCTTGAAGCAAGAGAAGCCGAGCTTGCGAAACTCTTTTACAGGGGTTTTACGAGAGGCTTCATACTAGGGGAAAAAGGCGTATCTCATCCCAAATACAGTTCAAATTACGGGGCATTACTTGGAAAAGTCCTTGATATTTCCCGCTCAAAAGGGAACACAAAACTCACTGTCCGGCTGGAGGAAGGCATTCAGGTAAAAGACGGCATAAGCATCTTTACACGGGAAAGGATGCTTGGCTCTGCAGTAACCGGCATAGTAACTATCTCAGGCGAGCATGTGAAAAGCGCAAAAAAAGGCGAAAAAGTAGGGCTTGAGATCAGTTCAAAGACAGGCAGAGCAGTCCAGAGGGGAGATGAGCTCTACCTTACAACAGATACGCAGCTTCTTGATACCCTCCAGAAAACAAAACTGAAAACCATCCCCGTAAACCTGAAGGTAAAAGCCAGGAAAGGGGAAAAATTCACGGTTGAGATTAAAGAAGAAAATGGAAACGGCAGCAAAATAGAAGAATTCCGGCATGCAGAGTTTGCAGACGAGTATGTCGTCCAGGAAGCCGAGAAAGCCCCAACTACTGAAGAGCAGATAAGAAAAGCAATGGAAAGCCTTGGTGATACTCCTTTCGAAGCTGCCGCCGTTGAAATAGAAGCTGACGAAAATATCTTTATTCCGGTAGGTGTGCTGAAAAATACGAGGCGGAAAGCGGCCGAGCTTCTTCTGGAAAAAAATTTGAAAGCAAATAAACAGAAGCAAAAATATCCTGACCTTGAGGGTCTCAACCACCTTTGCTCTTTAGAAGGCAATGCAGACAATAAAAATGAAGCTGGGATGGAAAGGATAACAGCAGGGCTGAAGAAAGGGCTGAAAGATACAACTCCAAAGAAACTCCTTCTGAGCGTTGAGGTGCAGAATATTCCTTCTCTCTTACAGGCAGCCTCAGCAGGAGCTGATATTGCTTATATTCCGATTTCTTTGTTTGAAGTACTGATGTCTCCTAACAGTACTGACAGACTTGAAGATTTGAAAGCAGAAAAAACCGAGCTGGTTTTCAGGATTCCCAGAATTACACATGATTGGGAACTGGAGGAATTAAAACCCCTGCTGGAAAAAGTAAGGGACGCCGGCTTCACAGTAGCGTGTTCAAGCCTCGGAGCATCACAGCTTGCGAAAAAGCTTTCCATACCCTTTGTTGCCCAGAAAGACCTCAATATCTTCAACGCTTTTACCGCCAGCGCCTTCTATCAGGCAGGAGCGTACCGGGCAACTCTTTCAAGTGAACTGAACCTGAGCGAAATAAAGAATGTGTGCGAAACCCTCCAGGCCTGCGGGAATTCAGGCCAGACAGAGATCCTGGTTTACGGCAGAGAACTGATGCTCATCACGGAAAACGACCTCTTAAAGCCCCTTATCGACCGGAAGATCGTAAGAAAAGAAAGTGAAGTACTCCTTGTTGACCAGAGCGGCTCCGAGTTTCCTGTCCAGCGCCTCGGCACGCGGACCCTGATCTATAATTCAAAGGTACTTGATATGCTGAAATACGTCAGGAATATAAATGGGTACGGAGTCGATGTGCTCAGGCTTGACCTTTCACTCAATTCCAATGCCGAGGTAAAAGAGATTACCGAAGCTTATAAACAGGCAATTGCAGGAAAAGAGATAAAATTGAAGCCTGAAAGAGGAATTGAATATAATACGGGGCATTATTTTAAGGGGGTGTGAGTTAAAGCAACCACACTTCAGTCTTTTATTTTTTATGGGTCTGGTTATGATAAAAGAATACGTGAGCTGATTTGGAATTTAAATTATAAATTCTAACCAGGCAACGTCGTTAACTATACTTGGTCTGTCTTGTCCCACTCGACGCGAGAGAACGGCTTTTCCCAAAAAGTAAAAAAAGAAAAGCTTAAAGTAATCACCATGGGAAGAAACAGCCTATGTGCAATAAATAAGCGGTAAAACGTGAACTGGATCAAATAAAGACTGTTTAATACACTGAGAAATAATTTTCCATTATGTTCAATTATTGGGAATTCTGAATATTTTATGTCTTCTCTTTCTACTTTTTGGGCCGAGCTGCCAGATTGGCTGGCGGCGGCTTCCTGTAATATTTTGACTCAAAATCCCGGTCTCAGAGGGTCAGGAGAAGTATTAATTCTCCTTAACCCAGGGCCTTTCTGATTTTTCCCATTTTGGTAAGGGTCGAGCATACGAGCTGTGAGACTTCTTCGTCCATGAAGTTCCCGTCCTTTACTGCTTGCAGGAGGTCAGGCTGCATCATTTCAAGAAGGATGCGGTACGAAGGTTCGGGTTTGACTTTAAGGCTGAAAATATCTTGCAGGATCTCAATGTCTTTACGGACTTCTTTCTGGCAGGCTTCCGGGAGAAAGCGGGAAGCCACGTTCAGGTCCAGGTAGCCGGATGCAAAGCTCAGGTCGCTGCCAAGGGAAGGGAAATATTTCTTAAGCAGCCTTTCACAGGTTTCCTCACCAAGTTTTTCCCTGGCTTCTTCCAGAGCAGTGCCTGTGCCTATGAATTCAGGAGGCAGACCTATGGAATAAAGGGCGCCGGTGAACTTTATAGCCCTTGGAAGGTTCAGGTCTTCTGCAGGCATGCTGACTTTGAGGTCTTTTCCTATATCGCTGCGGCAGAGGCTTACCAGGCCCGAGATATCTGGAGCATTTCTTGAATAGCCGCCGCTTCCTTTATGCATCAGACGGTCCCGCTGCTGGGGAAGGAGACCTGCAAGCTGGTTTATGGTAGGGGACAGTTCCCGGATAATGCGGCAGTACTTTGCCCCGAAAATTCCTATAAGGTTTACAATCTCCTCTCTTTCTTCGCTGGAAAAGATGTTTGGAGATTCCGGAAGCCTTGCTTCTGCAAAACGGACCAGGGCTTCAGCTTCTCCTTTTGCATGGCTGTACCTGACAGCTGACTGCAGGGTGATTGTACTTATGCCTCTGTATTCTCTGAAAAAGTTTTCCGCGTTTTTCAGGTTCAGGTTTCCTCTGAAAGGCAGAGTCCCCGCCCCGAATATGATGCCTGTGCTGGTATCGAGTTCTGAGTTCAGTTCTGAAATTCCGCTTATGGCATATTTGCATGAGAGCGTGCTTGCCACGTGCCCGAAAGAGAGAGCAGAATCTGATTTGCCCAGGAATACCCTGAATTTTTCGGGTGCTGTCCCGAAGCGTTCTTCCCATGAGAGTATTGTACTTTTTGCCAGTTCCTTTGCATGCAACAGAGCAGGAGCATCCTCTATAAGGGGGATTATACGCGGAGCATCCATTGCAACTCCGAACTCCTTTTTTGCAAGCTCGCCGACATCTACCATGTGCTGCTGGGCATCCAGAATCTCACCTACAGTTCCTGTCATGGGGTGCACGAATTCGTTAATCGCCTGCACATCCGAATACTCAAGGGCTTCGTAATTGGCTTCGGCGATAGACATCATGACCATAAGCTGCCTGAATCGGTTTTCCTGAACTGCGCTTGGAGCCCGCGGAGTAATAATAATGTCTTTTCCGGGAATCAGGTCTGTTTCTTCTATGAATTTTGATACTATCTGGACATTCTGGTGATAGGGTGTTGCTTTCCCTTCATAATCCGGCATGTATTCGTCACAGCCGAATACTACTGCGGCTTCGATAGCTTCCCCGGGTTCTTCCTGCGTGGAAATGTACTTTGATGCAGAGTCCGGGTGCTGTGTGCACATTACTTTAGGATAGGTTGCTTTCTTGCTCATGAAACTGGACCCTCATATTTGATAGAGAAAATTTTTGGACTCCTCTAATTTCTGATTTTTAAATTCTGTTTTCTTCTGTAGGCTGCCAGATTAATTGTTTTATTTGTTGTTCGGGATATATTGTTAACCTCTTGATAAAATCAAACTAACAGCGGTAAAGAACGTTTACTCGGTGATAAATGTTTTCGTTGACAATAAGTTGACGTTAATTACTAACCAATTATCTAACCAAATGTCCTTTAAGTGCTGACGAGAATCTCAACAACAGTCCGGATACGGATGTGAAGGGGGGCAGGAAAGTACTTCTGAAACTTCCGGGCGACAAATAAGGAAATCCCGGAGACCGAAAAGCAACTTATGGAAAAGCAAAAAAGCAGACTCGATAAAAAGATGAGGAGATGCATAATATTAATTTTCATTCTCTTTCCATCTCATTTTATCAAGTGTTGAAAAGAAGATTATAGCGCATCTTTATAGCGCATCTGATGAAATTTAACCCTCGTTTCCAGGCGCAGGAATAATCCCCAGCTGTTGCATCAGGCCAAAAAGGTTAGCCTCAGCCCATATTTCAATAATCTTACCGTCCTCAATGCGGAAGATCTCTATGCCAGTCAGGGTTATCGGCTTACCTGTAGCCGGTAAATCCATGAAATTGCCTTTATGTACGCCGCGAGCTGTAAAGCGAGCAACTACTTTGTCACCCTCGGCAACCATGTCTTCAATTGTGACACTGAGGTGCTCGAATGCTTCTCTGCATGTAGTAATCACTTCGTGTATCCCCTTGATTCCTGGAGATGCAGGAAGTGGGCCATGTATAGAGAAATCAGGTGACAGCAACGTGTCAGCGATACTTAGATTTCCCTTGGAAGGTCCTTCTTCAAAGAACTGGTGAACTATTGCTTTGTTTTCTTCTGTAGACATGTTTTCCTCATTTGTGTTTTTTCTGACCTGTTTTTGGTTTTTTATTAGATATTATCCGTTTCTTTATTGCTATCTTCTAGAGTAAATGACTCCATTTTTAGACCATTTTAATAACTGTTTTCCACTTGCTCTCATTTACAGCAGCCGTGTAGGTTTAGTTTGCCTTGGTGCTTTTACGACCAGTACCCTGAAAATTTCATTTCCCGGATTCAGGAGGCTGTGAGGAATGTTTGCAGGGCTATCAATCAACATGTCCCTGCTGACTTCCTGTTGTTCGTCGCCAATTTCAACAACACCTTTTCCTTCAAGAATGTAGAAAAAAACGTCTGTGGGAGTGCTGTGCTTTTTTATAGACTCACCTGGCTTGAGCTCTATTTGTGCTGCATGGGCATGTTCCGTGTCATAGAGCACCCTGACGCTCACATTATTAGGGTTCGGCTTTTCAGGTACAGATTTAACATCAACAATTTTCATCTCGTTCTCTCCTTTTGACAACAATTTTTGTACTTTTTAGTATTATAACGGTAGATTTTATGTAAGTCGATTTAGGAATTATTGACCACTCTTTATATTCCATATTCCATTCTGAAACCCCGTATATAGCCATTATACTCAGTTTGCAACCTGCAACCGGTATATCAACATTAAATATCGAGACCGGAGGACATGGTAGCTATCAAAAAGAAATTTCAGGTCCCTGGGCAGTTTATGGCTCTCACTGCTGGAGATTGCAGAAAAATAAGCAGGAGTGTATGTAAAGAAAGATGAATTTGCTTCAGAAAGATTTGCTTCAGAAAGTGAATTTGCTTCAGAAAGATGAATTTGCTTCAAAAAGTGAGATTCTGGAGCACTATCAATGATAGTTAAGAGTTCAAAAGAGGTACTAAACTTTTTACCCGCATATAAAGAAGGAACGACTTTTCAAAGGATAATGCTCATCTTGCTCAGAAGATGAGGAAGGGTTAGTGAAATCCTTTGAAATATAGTCTTTGAGAATAGAAGCAGGCTGTATGAAGAGTTCCATAGACTATTTCGCAGTCAGAAAGGGACCGAAGTGAGATCCAGATAAATTATTCATCTTAGATTTTTTCTCTCAAATCAAACTTCTTTCCTGTTTTCCACATTTCTTCGAATTCTTTCCGAAGGTTTTTGGCAAGATCAGCATCCCAGATTTTCACAACTGAAATAAGCCTGTCTCTGTCAAGCGGATGAGGTTGAAGCAATATCACCAGGTTATTGTCAACTATCCCAAAATAGGAACTGGTGTTTTTGACAGCTTTTATTTCCAGGTTTTTTTTCAGGGTTTCTACAATTTTCTCATCTTTTCTTTCCAGAAAAGAAACAAAGTTATTAAACTGTGGGGAAACCAGCATTTTGACTTTGACTCCTCGTTCAAGGGATCTCACAAATTCATCAAATATAATTGTCAATACAGGCATTCCCAGAGAGTGGGGAACGGTACATATCGATTCCTTCGCTTCGCTGAAGAGAGAAACTACGACTTTTTTAATTTCAGTTTCAGTGACTGCAGTTGCCCAGAAAATCTCATCTTTCGTTTTAAGAGATTGGGTAAGCATTAATAACTTTTTTAATTCATCAATTTTGAGCTTAAAAGCCTCAAGCTCTTTCTCAACATCAGATTCTTTTTTTCTTAAAAGCTTGTCCAGAGCAATATCTGGCTTGACTCCCCTGAACTTTTTGGGTCTTGAACGCTGGACTTCAACAAAACCCATTTCTACAAGGGAAGCGAGGATGCTGTAAATTTTACCATAAGGTACCTCTGCATCCTTATGGATAGTGCTTGCTTCAGAAGCGCCTAATTTTAGAAGAGAGAGGTAGACAGCTGATTCATATGCACTCAGTCCTATTTCCTTCAGAAGCTTTTTTTTTGCATATTAAAATTTAGACCCTGATGCCTTAAAGTAGTTTCGAAAAGAACTCATTAATTGTGTATTGTCAACTACCCCACGCTAAGGCTGTGAGGCTTGCGCTTCTACGTCTTAGTTTCCTGAGCAGAGCACTCTAGGCATGCAGAACGTCAAAATTGTTATTAAATAGGAATTGAGACGGACCATGAATATCCTGTCCTTTAAAGCTTCTGGTAATTTATAAAAGACGGGACGGTCCTCCACAATCTTTCTTTT
>OBLN01000646.1_pt1 | contig 12435 bp, 7 predicted proteins | sample 1519301 | NCBI WGS metagenome assembly OBLN01 (sample SAMEA2452533, study PRJEB22499) | sediment metagenome | reverse complement strand
AAAAGCCCCCATCTCATATAGAGACGAAGGCTACTTCGCGGTACCACTCTAATTATCAGCATCTCACAATGCTGACCTCAGCAGGTTCTAAACCTTGGCACTTTAACGACTGCCGCCGTCCCGACCTACATATCGGCCGGAAAATTCAGGGACCATCTTCGACAGGCTTCCTTTCACCGGTTTTCCACCATCCCCGGCTCTCTTAAGAAAGTAGACCCCTACTCTTCCCTTCATTACCTTTAAATCTCGATTACTAATTATTATAGCCTATTTGGGGAATTAGTCAAGTTTTTTGGACTGCTGCATACATCCCCTCCTTATCCAATATTAATAAAAAACCGTGTAATCCTTGTAATTACAACATTTGCGCCTATTTATGCCACCGCTCCATTGTCAGAATATTCCGGATATGATAGCAAAAATTTGACAAACTATTTTTTTTGGTTTATTATACATGGAGCATCACAAATAGTTACAAATTGGTTACAATCTGTAACAAAATTAAAGGAGGAGAATTATGGACAATACCAAAGCCAACACGGCTAGCAAGGTAGTGGTCCTCTTACTTCTAGCTATAGTAATGACAATATCATTGGGAGTTAGTTCCTACCAGGGGGCAGAAATAACACTCACAGTGGACGGCGAGACAGTGAAGATGGTCTCGCATTCATCAACAGTTGAGGAGCTTCTAATGGACGAGGAGATTGAGTTTGACAAGGATACCCTAGTTGAGCCCGGTCTGGACACACTATTAAGAACAGGATCAGAGATTACCGTAACAAACCCAAAGACGTACACAATTGTTTTCAAGGATGATGTAAGGGAAATCACATCCTACAACACTAGGGTTGAGGACATTCTTGAAGAGGCAGACATAAATATCGGACCAAAGGATTTTGCAACACCCTACTTGAAATCAGAAGTAGAGACAAATACCACAATAGAGTTTTTCCAGGTTGAGGAAAAGCTAAGAGTGGAAAACACCCCTGTGCCATTTGATACAGAGGTAATAAATAACATAAGACTGGACAAGGGTATTACAAATACCCTCCAGGAAGGAAAAGACGGATCAAAAAGATCACACATTAAGGACATATATATTAATGGTGAAATGTCTTCGTCTGTCGTAGTCCTTGACACCGTCATATCGGAGCCCGTCTCTCAGGTAATCGAGAGGGGAGCCAATGATATGGTGTCCACATCTAGAGGAGATGTGCGCTTTAGGGAGGCGATGATTCTTAATGCCAGCGCCTATGACCTTTCCTTTGCAAGCACTGGAAAGAGACCTGGTGACCCGGGCTGGGGAATCACAGCCTCAGGAACAACTGCACGACCTGGAACCGTTGCAGTGGATCCTCGCGTCATTCCTTTGGGGACCAAGCTTTACGTTGAGTCCCTGGATGGATCGAGAGATTATGGATTTGCTATAGCTGAAGATACTGGAGGAGCCATTAAAGGCTACAAAATTGACCTGTTTTACAATTCAAACGCCGAGGCAATGAGATTCGGTCGTAGGGATGTAAAGGTCTACATTCTTGACTAATAAAAATAGATATCGCAATTTGCGATATCTATTTTTTTAGTCCTTTATCTTAAGCTCAAAAACCTTGGTGCTGACAGGGTCGTTCTCTATCCCATGGGGATGAAAGAAGTCTCCTCCACCCTTTGCCAGGCCATCCTGGTCAAAGAGACAGCGGATTGTAAGGTCGGTTACCTTCCTTTCATCCTGAGCTTGTATATGCCTTTTTATTACTGAATGGGGCAGTAGGCATGAGGTTTGTGTCGCATTATGGATAACAAGTAGATAACCTCCGTTTCCCCTTATGGTGTAGGCAATCACAGGGCAGGTCGCACCGTCATCGATGAACCTCAGTTTCTTCCTAATCTCATCCGCATTGTCCATCCTGAATTCAGGCCTCTCTTTTCTGAAGCTTATAAGGTCCCTGATATAATTGAAAAGGTCAAGGTTCTCCTCCTTGAGAGACCAGTCGATTCCATTTATGGATAGGGGGGCATTGTAGGTGTTGTCCCTGCCGCCCTTTGTCCTAAGGAACTCGTTCCCAGCATGGATGAAGGGGACCCCCTGGGACAGGATCAGGATCGCATGGATGAACTTGTTGTAGTCCTTAAGCTCATCCCTGGTCTTGTTGGGGAAGACCTTAAGGAGCTTGTCCTGCAGGATAAGATTGTCATGTGAATTGGCGTAGTTTATGGTTTCCCGTGCCATTGTGGCAAAACCAATCCTCGACTCATCGTAGAAAATGGACCCGGCTATGCCTGTCTCGGTCGCCTTCTTAAAGTCCAGATTCCCCTGTGCAAAGCCCAGCTCATATCCATCATTATCTCCCTTTATGGCATTCCTGAAATTGTCGTTGAACAGTGAAAAGTGAAGTCTCCCCTGTTTTCCCTTTGAGGTTGTCTTGTTGGATGGCAGGGTTGTAATTCCACCCATCCATGGCTCCCCGTAGATCAGGACATCCCTCTTTATTTTCCGCAGCCTCTTTACGGCCATCTCAACCGTATCTATATCGACAAGTGCCATCAGGTCAAACCTGAAGCCGTCAACCTTGTACTCCCTGAGCCAGTACTCCAGACTGTCCAATACAAATCTTCTGGTCATGGGATTCTGTGTATCCAGCTCGTTTCCAACTCCAGACCCATTGGAAAAGCTCCCGTCCTCGGTTATCCTGTAGTAGTAGTCAGGAACCAGGATATTGAAGTTTGAATCCTTGCTCCTGAAGGTATGGTTGTATACAACATCAAGAACCACCTTCAGACCTGCCTCATGAAGGGCCATTACCAGGGTCTTGAACTCCCTGATCCTGGTTTCCGCCCTGTGGGGGTCCGTTGAGTAGGAACCCTCCGGCACGTTGTATAGCTCCGGGTCATAGCCCCAGTTGTAGTTGTCATCCCTGAGGGCGTACTCCCTTTCCTCCCTGACGGATATGAAGTCATTTACGGGCATAAGGTGGACATGGGTAACACCAAGCTCCACAAGGTGGTCTATGCCTGTTTTAAGGCCATTGTAACTTGTCCCTCTCTCTCCCATTCCAAGATAGGTGCCCCTTTTTTCTGCACCTGAGCTTTCATGACCGGTGAAATCCTTTATGTGGGTCTCGTAGATGAAGGAATCAACAGGGGATATCTCCCCAGGCTCCCTGTGCCCGTGCCACCCTTTGGGATCCGTATCCCTAAGGTCAATGATTGCCGATCTCAGGGAATTGCAGGATGAACCAAGGCTGTAGGGATCGGTGACCTCATATTTTCCTTCCACTACATATGTGTAGTATCTGCCCTTGAGGTCTCCCCTTATCTGGACGAAAAAGGTTCCATCCTCCTCCTTTTTCATGGGGTATTCCCTTCTCCTTATGCTTCTTGAGTTTTCGTAGACCCTCAGTGTTATATCGCTTCTAACGGGGGAGAACACCCTGAAAGATGTCATTTCAGGGCTGTAATCCATCCCAAGCTTCTTGTCTGTGGTTATCTTCATGTGTACTGACATATCTGATCCTCCTATTTGGATGTCTGCCACAATTTTTCCGCATACCTTGAAACAACAACATCCGATGCGAATTCACCTATCAAGGCTATATTATGCAGCATCTTTGCGGTCCATTTATCACCGGTCAGGTAGTCCGCCTCCATGGTCTCTATCCGTTTCCTATACTCTTCAAAGTCCCTTAGGACGAAATTGTTGTCATTGTATTTTAGGAGCATGTCATGGATTGTCCTGAACTCCCCTTCCCCTATTATATCCTTCTTGCCTAGAAGGGCATCCACCGTCCTTCTGATATCCCTGTTAAGATAGTAGAATTCCTGGGAACTGTATTCCTTTGTATTATAGAACCTGGTCACTTCCTCTGCAGTTGTTCCGAAAAGCTCCATGGACCTGTCAGTTGCATATTCTCCAAGAAGCTCATTGGTCTCTTCCCTGCTGCCGATTGCAAGGGCTCCGTTGATCATGGCCGTAAGTCCGGCAAGATGAAGTCCTCCCTTTGTTGGGGTGGTAAGGGAATGGGTTATGTCAAGGGCAGGATAGACAAACTCCTCCTTCTTAAGTGAAAGGTCGTGAACAAATATTAGCTTCAGCTTCTCCTTTATGGTCCTGTCCCCGTTGATCACATGGGCCAATCTGTTGGCAAGCCTGATTATGTCCTTGCCCTCAGAATCATTGGCAGCGGCCTTGCCTCCCATGAATATGGTCCTTGGAACCATGTCGATATTGGGATTGCCCTTTAGGGCCAGGTACTGGTCCAGAACCCAAAGGAGCATAAGAAGCTGTCTGTTCGAGGCTGAAATATCCTTGAGATATCCGTGGAAAATGGTGTTTGGATTAAGGACTATGCCCTCTTTTCTGTACAGCTCCTCACAAAGAAGCCTCTTGTTCCTATCCTTAACCCCTGCAACCTTGTGAAGCAGGTCCCTGTCTCCCTCCATTTTCAGCAGGCCTCTAACAACTCCCGGATCCCTTATGAATCCATCCCCAAGATATTCCTCTATCAGGTCCCTTAGGGGAGGATTTCCCGAAAGTATCCACCTTCTGTGGGACACTGCCAAAGGGTGCCCTATGGGTGGTCCTTCATACACTCCAGCTCCAGGTATGTTGTAGAGCCTGACCTGGTCATCCCAAAGGATTCCAGAGGATTTTACACTCTCATCCTCCACCTCTCCCGTGCTCCTTAACCTGTTCAGGTATCTGTGGTGAATTTCCTCAAGAACCATCCAAAGCCTTGGAAGCCATTCCCTGAAGGTCTTTCCTTCCAGGGTGAGGAGGGTATCCTCAAGTGGTACAAGGGGAGTATAGAAGAAGGCATATGATGTTATTTCCCATGCATCATCCCACTCCATCTTGTACTGGTCCACCAGAATCCGCATAAGCTCTGGAATTGCCAAGAGGAGATTTGTATCCATCATAAGGAAGAGGAAATGGTCGTTAAGGGTCTCTATCTCCCTGCCGTTTGAAAGGTGGGTCTTTATGACATCCTGGAGGGCTCCTGAAACCAGGAGGTATTCCTGCTTGAACCTTTCCCTCCTGTTGTCGGCCGTTGAATCCAGGGGATTTATCCTTCTTGTTAAGGTTTCGTGGTCAAAGAGCCTAAGTCTGTTGCAAAAGCCATTCCTGTAGCCCAGGTATGGGAGGTCGTAGTATCTTAGGGTCAGGTCTTTTGTATCTGAAGGGGTGAATACCAGCCCCTTGTCCCCCATGGAGATGTCCACCCTGCCCCCTGTTGTGACCTTGTATTTTCCATCTCCCTTGTAAAGCCAGTTCTTGCCCCTTACCCACCAGTTGTCGGCTTTTTCCAGCTGCTGGAAGTTTTCTATTTCCTGACGGAAATAGCCTTCTCTGTAGAGAAGGCCATAGCCGATTGCATTGTATGAACCACTTGCAAATGTATCCATAAGTCCGTTGGAAAGGTATCCTATGTCGGAATGGCCAAGTCCAAGCTCCCTGTCCTCCAAAATAAGGTCACGGAGATTACGCCCTCTCTTTTGAAGGGCTTCCTCTAGGGATTTTCCTTTATCCAGATAATCTATGTTCTTTCTCAGGAGACTTCCCGGAAGGTATTCCATGGACATGTAAACCATGGTCGTTCCCTCCCTGCTGTTCTCTTCAGTTCGGGACATCTGCCTTCCTATTGTCTCCCTTATGTGGTAGCTCACTGCTCTGTACAGTTCCTTGGAGGATGCCTCCTCTATTGTGACAGCTCCATGCTGGTAGAGTATCTTCTGTATCTCTTCCTCCGGTCTTTCATCTAGAATAGTCATATTACCACCTCTGGTGCAGCAGTGTATTGTATAGTCTTGTATATTCCTTTGAGGACTTCTCCCAGTCGTGCTTGGCCTTCATGGTCCTCTCCACAAGGCCTTCCCAGGAATCCCTGTCCGAGTATACCTCCAGGGCCCTTCTGATCGTGTTGAGCAGCTCATGTGCATTGTAGTTTGCAAAGGAGAAGCCTGTCCCCTCCTGGGTGAACTCATTGTATGGGATTACCGTATCCTTCAGACCTCCCGCTTCCCTTACGACAGGCACCGTTCCGTACCTTAGGGCGATAAGCTGGGATATGCCACAGGGCTCCGCCATTGAAGGCATGAGGAAAATATCCGAGCCTGCATATACAAGATGGGCCTCCTCCTCGTTGAAGTAGATGTGGGCAGACATCTTGTCTGGATACTTCCACTGGAAATGCCTGAACATGTCCTCGTATTCCTTTTCTCCAGTACCAAGGACCACCACCTGGATGTCCTCCTGAAGGAGTTCATCAAGGATATACCTGACCAGGTCCAGGCCCTTCATGTCTACCAGTCTTGAAACCATGGAAAGTACGGGAACATCCTCCTTCACTGGAAGTCCGAAGGTCCTTTGCAGGGCTTCCTTGTTCTTGGCCTTGTTTCCGGGGTCCTCCACTGAATAGTGGTAGGGTATCCTCTTGTCGGTTTCAGGATTGTAGATTCCGTAGTCTATGCCGTTTATTATTCCCATTAGCTTGTACTCGTGTCTTCTTATGATCCCCTGGAGACTTTCTCCATAAAACTCGTATTTTATCTCCTGGGCATAGGATTGGGACACCGTAGTGAGGGCGTCACAGTAGACGATTCCCGCCTTCATGAAATTCACCATTTCATAGTACTTAAGGCCCTCCTCATGGAAGTATTCTGTTGATATCCCCGCAAGTCCCAATATCTCCGGTGGAAATATCCCCTGGTACTTGAGGTTGTGTATGGTGAAGACGGTCTTGATGTTTCTGTAATACTGGTCCCCCTTGCCAAAATCCTTTATATACAAGGGTATCAGACCTGTGTGCCAGTCATTGGCATGAACTATGTCCGTTTCCAGGTCCAGGTCTTTGATCATCTGAACCACAGCCTTGTTGAAAAAGACAAACCTCTCGCCGTCATCATACATGCCGTAGAGGGCATGCCTGTGGAAGTAATACTCATTGTCTATGAAGTACACGTCCAGGCCATCCTCCTGGTAGAGGTAAATTCCTGCATACTGATGCCTCCAATCCAGGTCAACATGGAATTCCCTTACCTTCTTCATCTTCTGCCTGAAGCTTTCTCCTATCTTGGAATAAAGGGGAAGAACCACAGACACCTGGTGTCCCTCCCTCTGAAGGGCATAGGGCAGTGAGCCCGCCACATCGGCCAGGCCTCCCGTCTTCGCGAAGGGAGCCATTTCAGAGGCTACAAATAATATTTTCATTCCCCATCAATCCTTTCTGATTACCTGCTTCTTCTCCACTATAAATGGCATAAGCATGCTGCCTGCTATTCTTATGTCCTCTCCAACCACTGACTGCTTGTCCATTATGGAGTTTATGACCGCTGCATTCTCATGGATTTCAGACTTCTGCATGACAATGGAATTCTTCACAACTGCACCCTTCTTGATCTTGACTCCCCTGAAAATTATTGAGTTTTCAACGGTACCTTCTATGACGCATCCATTTGCCACCAGAGAATTCTGGACCACTGAATCCTCCGTATAGAGGGTTGAGGGCTCGTCCTTGGTCTTGGTGAAGATTATTCCATTTGAGTAGAAAAGCTCCCTGGCTATGTTCTTCTTCAAGAGGTTCAGGTTTGCATCGTAGAAGCTCTTGAGATTTCTTATGTTTTCAACATGACCTGTGAACTCGTAGCTGTTTACCCTGTACTTTTCCTTGTTCATGAGGATGGTCTCCAGAAGGTTGTCGGATTCCCCTCTCTCGATGGCCTCCTTCACAAGCTTCATGAAAACCTCCTTCTTAAGGAATCCCATCTTCAGGTACATGTTGAATTCCCTTTCAGTGCCCAGGTTTGTCCCTATGTTCAGGACAGTCCCATCATCAGCTATATTCATCTTGTGGGTGTTGACATACTCCCCATAGGGATCGGCCTGCTTCTTGTATATGAAGGTGATGTCCGCATCGCTCTCCCTGAAAAATCTGAAGGCCTCGTTAAGGTCAACCTTTGCCAGTATATTTGGGTGGTTTATGAATACGTACTTCTCCTTGGCCTGCTCAAAGAAGTCCTTTGTTGTGTAATACTGGGGAATCTCCCCTGTCCTTTTCGCCGACAGGCCGTGGCTTACCGGGGGAAAGAGGAAGAGTCCGTTGAACCTTCTGTTAAGGTCCCAGGCCTTGCCATCCTCCACATGGTCCATTGTGGACCTGACCTTTTCACCTGTATATACAGCAACAGTCCGTATTCCGTTGTTGACCATGTTTGAAAGGCTGAAGTCAATAAGCCTGTACCTTCCCGCAAAAGGAAGCATGTATACCGGTCTGTGGACACAAAGGGCTCCAAAGTTGTTTTCTATGTTTGCACCGCTAATTATTCCTAGACATTTTTCCATCCTTTTCGCCTCCTTATTCCACTGAGATTCCTTCCTCAGAGACAAGGTAAATGTTCTCTGAGTCTTCCTGTCCGATTACCTCTCCTGCCTTTACGGTCATCCCCTCTGAGATCACCGCCCTGTAGACCTTGGCTCCCTTTTCTATCACGCAGTCGGAATGGACGACGCTGTCGATTACAACAGCCTCCTCCTCAATGACAACATCGCTGAAGAGTATGCTGTTCTTCAGGGTTCCCCTGATATAGCAGCCCTCATTCACCAGGGCGTTCTTGACAACAGAACCTCTTGCCAGGTACTGTGGCGGCAGATTTCTGGTCCTTGTGTAGATCCTCCAGTCCTTGTCGTAAAGGTCCAGGGTGTTCAATGGATCCAACAGGTCCATGTTGGCTTCCCAATAGCTCTTGACGGTTCCAACGTCCTTCCAGTATCCGTCAAAGACCCAGGCATACATCTTCCTGCCCTCTTCAAGCATCATTGGAAGTACGTTCTTTCCGAAGTCATTGTCCGAATCTGGATTTTCATCATCCTTTATGAGGTATTCCCTCAGTTCCTTCCAGTTGAACATGTATATCCCCATGGAGGCCATGTTGTTCTTTGGATTTTCAGGCTTCTCCTCGAACTCCACAATCTTGTTCTCTTCGTTGACATTTACGATTCCAAATCTGGATGCATCCTCCCAGGGAACCTCCATGACCGCGATTGAAACATCAGCACCCTTTTCCTTGTGGGCCCTCAAAAGCTCTGAATAGTCCATCTTGTATATGTGGTCCCCGGAAAGGATGAGCACATAGTCCGGATTCATCTCATCAAGAAAGTCAATGTTCTCAAAGACCGCATTGGCGGTTCCCGTGTACCATCTTCCTCCGTCCTCCGAAGTGAATGGGGGCAGTATCCTCAATCCTCCCATGTTCCTGTCGTAGTCCCATGATGAGCCTATCCCGATGTGGGAGTTGAGAAGATAGGGCTTGTACTGGGTAAGTATTCCGATATCATCGATGCCTGAATTTGCTGCATTACTCAAGGCAAAATCTATGATCCTGTACTTGCCACCAAAGGGCACTGCAGGTTTGGCTATTTTTTTCGTCAAAGTCTTTAGTCTGGAGCCCTGGCCTCCGGCCAGAAGCATTGCAACTACCTTGCTTTCAATCATATTACTTCCCTCCTGTCCTCTTTTCTTCCTTCAGCTTCAGATACATTGCCCCAAGAGGGGGTAGATCAACCCTGATGCTGTACGGTCTGTCGTGAAAATTCTCATCAGTGGCCTTGTAGCTTTTGATCCGCCTTGTGTTTCCTCCATATCTCTGATGGTCACTTGTAAAGACTGTCCTGTAGGTTCCCTCCTCCAGTACCCCAATTGGGTAGTCGGGTCTTGGTACAGGCGTAAAGTTGAAAATGCAAACAAGTCTGTTCCCTTCCTTGTCTATCCTTTCAAAGGAGATTATGCTCTCCTGCCAGTTCTGGTGTTCAATCCACTGGAACCCATCGTAGGAGGTGTCCACCTCAAAGAGGCATTTCTCCTCCTTGTAGAGCTTGTTCAGGTCCTTGACGTATTTGTGGAGCTTCTGGTGCATTTCATAATCCAGAAGATGCCAGTCAAGCCCCTCGTACTCCCTCCATTCAATGAACTGACCGAATTCCCCTCCCATAAAGAGGAGCTTCTTGCCGGGGTGGGCGTACATGTATTGGTATAGAAGTCTCAGATTTGCAAATTTATCCTCATAGAATCCTGGCATCTTGTCCAGGAGTGAACGCTTCCCGTGAACCACCTCATCATGGCTCAGTGGCAGTATGAACCTTTCAGAAAAGGCATACATCATGCTGAAGGTGAGGGCCTGGTGGTGGTCCTTCCTGTAGATTGGATCCAGCTCCATGTACTTGAGGGTGTCGTTCATCCAGCCCATGTTCCACTTGTAGTTGAAGCCCAGACCACCCTCTTCAAGTGGATGGCTCACCTTTGGCCAGGCTGTTGATTCCTCGGCTATCATCATTGTTCCTGGGTAGTTCTGGAAGACCACTGAATTAAGCCTCTTTATGAACTCTATGGCCTCGATGTTCTCCCTGCCCCCGTACTGATTCCTTATGTCCCTGCCGCCAAAGTCCAGGTAGAGCATATAGGCAACAGCATCTATCCTCAGTCCGTCGATGTGATAGTAGTCATGCCAGTAGAGGGCGTTTGAAATCAGGAAGCTCAGGACCTCAGGCTTTGAATAGTCGAAGTTGAGGGTTCCCCACTGGTCGTTCTCCGCCCGGTTCCTGTCCAGGGACTCGAAGCAGTAGCTTCCATCGAATCTGGCCAGACCGTGGTCATCCCTTGTGAAGTGGGCAGGTACCCAATCAAGTATAACCCCTATGTCGTTCTGGTGGCATTGGTCAACCAGGTACATGAAGTCCTTTGGGGTCCCAAACCTGCTGGTTGGGGCAAAGTATCCCGTGACCTGGTAGCCCCAGGATGCATCAAGGGGATGCTCCGCGATGGGCATCAGCTCAATGTGTGTGTAGCCCATTTTCTTGACATATCTCACCAGCTCGTCAGCAAGCTCCCTGTAGGAATAGGGCAGAGCCCCCTCCTTCATTTTCCAGGAAAGGAGGTTCACCTCATATATTGATACAGGAGAGTTGTGGAGATTGTCCTTCCTGGTTCTCATCCACTTCCTGTCCTGCCAGTTGAAGCCCTTTATATCATAAACCTTGGAATCAGTTTCAGGTCTTGTCCCTGAGTGGAAGGCGAAGGGATCAGCCTTGTACCTGACTTCTCCAGTTTCCGCAATTATTCTGTACTTGTATTTATCATAATCCTGGACATCCTGGACGACAATTGACCACAGTCCGCTGCCGGGGATCCTTTCCATGGGTAGATTCCACTCATGCCAGCTGTTGAAGTCTCCAACAAGATAGACCTCCCTGGCCCTTGGAGCCCATACTACAAACCGGTATCCCTTTTTTCTGCCCTTCTTGTATGGATGCGCTCCCATGAACTCATAGGCCCTATAGAAGGTTCCCTCGTGGAACAGGTAGGCATCCAGCTCTCCGTCATCTATGTAGAAGTATTTCATTTCATTTCCTTCTGTCATATCCAGCCCTCCATTCGATTCCCAGGTTATTATTCTCCCTAATTTCCCCATTTTTAAAGAAAGGTATAGCTATACCTTTGTATATCTATACCCCAAAAATGTGTCTTCTTTCTGGATATAATTCTTTTTTGCCAACAATTGGAGCTTTTCTTCCAGTCTTCCAAGGGTCATAATGACCCCCTCCTCCTTTTCCAGCTCCTGGATGACTCCAAGAAGGTCCGATTCCATGATTGGCAGCTTGTCCATGATAAGCTGGAGATACTTTTCCTCGTCCTCTTTTGACTGCTTCCTTAGCTCGTCAAAGGGGTTGAGTGTATGGGGACTTGAGCTGTAGGCAGCCCTTACCCTTGCAAAGAGGGTCCTGCCCATCAGTGCCGAGGATATGAAGACATCACCGGTCCTCAGGTATGGAAGTCTCTTTGCCTCCTCATGGGTTATGTCCGTTTCCTCCCTTATGGTATCAATGTCCGAGGCACGGACTGTCCTGAAGATGAACTTGGTGTTAAGCTGGGCTGTTATGGTCTCATCAAGCAGTGTAGGCCTTTGGGTTGCAAGTATGAGGAAAACCCCATATTTTCTGCCCTCCTGGGATATTTCCCGAAGTATGGATTTGGAGGGAGAGTCATATCCCTTTGGAGCGAAGTTGTGGGCCTCATCAGTTACGATGATAAATGGCGGGAAGTAGTCTCCAGCCTCCCTTTTGTAAAGGGAATCCTTGTAGTCCCTTCTCTTGTGGTAGATGTTGTTCAGCAGATAGGTGCTGTAAACCTGGAGGATCCTGGTGCTTCCCTGGATTACAACAAGCTTTCCATCCTGGAGCTTGTTCTCGATTTCCCTGCTGTCCTTGGAGAAAATCCCTTCGTGGGATAGCCTCCTAAGTCTCCACAGGACACCCTTTACCGAATTGTAGTTGCAGGTCTTGTCATAGGAAAGATACAGGTCCTTCCTATCCTCCCACCCTTCCCTCTCACTTTGGGATGTGGCACCTGCTATCCTTTTTTCAATCCGCTCCAGAGACCCTTCCTCCTG
>OBLN01000645.1_pt1 | contig 12444 bp, 9 predicted proteins | sample 1519301 | NCBI WGS metagenome assembly OBLN01 (sample SAMEA2452533, study PRJEB22499) | sediment metagenome | reverse complement strand
ATGCGGCTGAACGCCTCAATGTATTCGCCCACCACTTTTTTCAGGGCATAGGGGGCGCTGTGATGTCTTTCGCGAATTTCCCCTGTCAACCGTTTTAAAAATCCACGATCTTCGAGGATCATCAGATGCGTATGGAAAACAGCCGCATCGTCCGCTGAAAAGCGCTCCGCCATGCGCTTTTCGAGGTAGAGGGTCTGGATGCGGGTTTTTCCCAGTGCATCTTCAAGTTTTTCGCACTCCTTGTCCGGGATGATTCCTTCCTCATCCAGGATATCGGCAAAGCCGAGCCTCTCATCGAGCAGATTGGCCGGCCCGATTGATACGCCGGGATAAGCCACTGTGCCGCGAAGCGTGCGATATTCCTGTTCGGCTCCAGCCTCATCTGTCTCCTCGCGGTTCTGTTCCCGCAGATTTTTGCGGGTCATCTCCAGTTCACGCGCGAAGCGGTTGGTTTCCTCTTCCTTGCGGCGAATTGAATCAAGCAGCCGGGCATTGACGACGATGGAGGAGATCTGGAAGGCGATCGTCGACAGAGCGCTGATCTCTTCTGGACTGAATTGGCGTGGTTCGACGGTCTGGATGGTGATGACGCCAATAGGGTCGCGACGGTCAAAAAGGGGGATGCCTAGAAAGGTGTGAAAGCGTTCTTCGCGCGTCTCCTTGAAATAGCGATAACGGGGGTGCTTGTTGGGCTCAAGAATGGAGATGACGCGGCCGTTTTCTATCGCCAGGCCGGTCAGACCTTCATCGATGCGCATCACGACCCGGCCGATCGCACGGCGGGAAAGACCTTTGGTGGCCCGCAGCCGGATACTCTGATGATCGTCTTCCAATAGATAGATCGAGCAGACTTCGGTGCGCATGCGCCGCGCAACCAGAGAAACGATATTGTTCAGCGTTTCGTCGAGGTCATGGGATTGAAGGATAAGAGTGCTGATATCCTCCAGGGTCGTTATGCCGAAAGGTGCTTTTTTACGATGAGGCGTCATAGGTATCGCTGGTGGTGTTGAGGGTTATTGTGAACGAATGGTCGTCGAGATATTCTAACGGACGATGCCGGGACTTGCGATAAAAAAAACGCCGCACAGGGGGAGAGAGGGACCCTGTACGGCGCAAAAGGGGCGGGATTCCGTTTGGGTAGGAGGAAATAGTCAAGCCCCATATATGTATTTTTTCTAAGCAGTATTCGTGCCAAATCTGCAGGTTTAGGGGTGACACAAACAGGATGAGGTTGTATCCAGCCTTATCCTGCGTTTCCAGCGCCCGTATTTTTTCTGCAGGCCGCTGGGCAGAAGGGGAGATGAAAACTTTGGCGGCAGTATGAGTGTGTCCTTTGTGGCGCACTCGCAGGGAGAATTAGTTGAAATGTTGTAGAATGGCAGAATGGCAATGGTGGTTTGGCTGTGTCAGAATTGGCCCATAAAATTCAGGGTCCGCTATTTGACGGAGGAGAGGCGGTTTTTTTGAAAGCCGATCCTTTCAGTCCATGACGTTCCAGCATTCGATAAAAGGTGCGACGAGGAATGCTCGCCGTGCGAGCGGCCTTGGAGACATTGCCCCCGGCATCTTCGAGATATTTTTTAAGCAGGTTTTTTTCTACAATCCGCAGATGCTTTTCTCTCTGCCCACGTAAAGAGCCTCTCTCCTGCCTCCTGGCGGAGTCGCCGGCGGCGACTGGTTCCTCCAGCGACAATTCCGAAAAGACGGTTGGCAGGTTTTCCAGGCGGACAATATTGTCCTGCGTCAGAACCGAGGCCCGTTCGATGATATTCTGCAGTTCACGAATGTTGCCGGGCCAGTGGTAGCGCAACAAAGCAGCAATGGCACGGTCTTCGATGCCGCGAATCGGCTTGTTGAGGCGCTTGCTGGCCGAGGCGAGAAAGTGGTGCACAAGCTGCGGAAGCGAGTCAATGCGATTGCGCAGGGGCGGCATGGTGATGGTGAACACATTGATGCGATAGAACAGGTCTTCGCGAAACCACCCCTCCTCGACTCCCTCTTCAAGGTTGCGGTTGGTGGCGGCGATCAGCCGCACATCGACTTCGGTTGGTCGATTTCCGCCGACGGGCTTGATCTCGCCGCTGTCAAGAACCCGCAGCAGCTCCGCTTGCAGCTTGGGGGTGATGTCGCCGATCTCGTCCAGAAAAATCGTGCCGCCGTTGGCGGCCTCAAACAGCCCTTTTTTATCGGCGATCGCCCCGGTAAACGATCCGCGCTTGTGTCCAAACAACTCGCTTTCCAGCAGGCTATCGGTCAAGGTCGTGCAGTTGACCGTCACCAGGGGCTTGTCGGCACGATTGCTGTGCTGATGGATGGCTCGTGCAGTCAATTCCTTGCCGGTTCCGCTCTCGCCCCGGATAAGGACAGTGGTGGGGGTCGGGCCGACCTGGCGGATCAGCTTGAGCACATCGCCCGTGCGGGGATCCTGGCCGATGATGGCGCTGTCGCCGAACTCCTGGGCCAGGGCACGCTGGGCCAGTTCGTATTTCTGGGTCAGGATAACCCGGTCCTCTTCCAGCCGTTTGATGGAAAAGGGCAGGCACATCTGGTTGTCCGCCAGCCCCTGGTAAACCGCTGCCGCGTGTTCGCGACAGGTCGGGTAGCCGCAGGCGCCGCAATCAAGTTCGTCCTCCTGGATGAATTTGTTGGTGGCTTGCAGGATGGCGCGGATGCTTTCGCCGCTGGGGCTCTCCAGCCGTTCGAATTTGTTGGTGAAAGACCTTAGCAGCGACGGAAAAGGCGCGGTGCACTCCTTTTCTTCCGGCAAATAGGGGATTTCACGACGCCGATGGAAGGCATCGATGATCAGGCTGCGCTTGGAGAAATTGGTGAGGCGATTGTTTTTACCGGGGCCGCCGATGCAGCCCCCCTCGCAGAAACGAATATCGACCCATTTGGGGGTGATGCGTTGGGCGGCGAGATCGCGGATAAGTTCAAGGGCACCCTGCTCTCCACCGGTCGAAACGAAATCGGTGTTGAGAAAATCGTTGTGAACGTCGAAGGCCTGAAACGGTCCGCCCGAGATGGGGAACAGGCGCCCCCGGTCCGGTTTGCGTCCGCTGAAGGGCGCATCTTTCATACGCGCAGGGTCAAGACCGCGATCACGGAAAATCTGGCTGAGCTCACGATAGGTGAGCACCATGTCCACCGCCCCGGCGACTTCTTCAGCGCTGACCTCGAATTTCCCGGCGATGCACGAGCTGATATAGACCACGGGTGTCTGCGCTCCCCGGGTATGTTTGATGTAGCGGCCGATGGCCACCATGGGTGAAACAACCGGCATCAGGTGGCGCACCAGCTGTGGATAATGGCGCTCAATCAGGTCGACGATGGTGGGGCAGTGGCTCGAGATCAGGGGGCCGCGACCGCCGCTTTCAATCAGCTGCTGATATTGTCCGGCGATCAGCTCCACGCCCGCGGTGCCCTCGAAGATATCTGCAAAACCGAGCTTCTGCAGGCCGGCGACCAGCTGCCCGGGGCGCAGCTCGCTGAAAAAAGCGGGATAGGAGCATCCCAGGATCGCCACGGGGGATTTGCCATTCTCGAGTATGCGCAGAGTCTGGGTGATGCAATCCGCGATCTGTTTTGCTTTCTGGGAGCAGACTTTAAGGCAGATTCCGCAACCGATGCAGCGATCATGAATGACTTCGGCCCAGTGTTCCTTGACCTTGATGGCCTTGACCGGGCAGTTGCGGACACAGGAATAGCATTTGCGGCATCTGTCTTTGGCGGTTTGAATGGGCCCCATGTTGCCTCCGGGCGGGTGGTCTTAAAGAAACGGGAGGGGTGAACGAGTGGATTGATTCTGTACGATGGTGCAGCAGGCTGTCAAGCGCTCCGATATCCGGTGCAGTGTCGTTATTCAGGCGCCACGGCGCCCGACTTCGTCACTGAAGTGGCATGCACTGAAATGCCCCGGGGCTTGTTCAATCGCCCGCGGCGCCTGGCGGGCACAGATGTCGCGGGCATAGGGGCAGCGCGGATGAAAGGTGCATCCGGACGGCGGCGACAGGGGAGAGGGGATTTCTCCCTTGAGGGGAACGTGCGGGTGCCGACGGTGGGGGTCGGGGACCGGCACCGCCTCGAGCAGGACTTCGGTGTAAGGGTGGCGGGGGCGGCGGTAGAGACTTTGCGCCGGGGCCTGCTCTACGATGGCGCCCAGATACATGACCGCAACCCGGTCGCAGAAATGCTCCACCAGGGACAGGTCGTGGGCAATGAACAGGTAGGTCAAACCGAACTCCTGCTGAAGATCCTTGAGCAGATTGACGACCTGAGCTTGAATGGAGAGGTCGAGCGCAGAAACAGGCTCATCGGCGACGATCAGCTGCGGGTTTGGAGCCAGCGCGCGGGCAATACCGATGCGTTGGCGCTGCCCACCGGAAAATTCATGCGGGTAGCGCCAGGCAAGATCGGCGCTCATGCCGACCTTTTCCAGTAGATCCACCACCTGATCCCGCAATCCTGCTCCCTGGGCGAGCCCATGAACCTTGAAGGCTTCCGCAATCGCATCGCCGATGCGCATACGGGGGTTGAGAGAAGCATAGGGGTCCTGAAAGATCATCTGCATGGAGCGGCGCAGCGGGCGCATGCGTTTATTGGGCAGGCGGGTGATATCCCGCCCCTGAAAAAAAATCTGTCCGCCATCGGCATCAAGCAAGCGCATGACCAGCTTGCCGGTGGTGGATTTTCCGCAGCCGGACTCCCCCACAAGCCCAAGTGACTCGCCGCCCTCCAGGCGCAGCGAGAGGTTGTCGACGGCCCGCAGTTCCAGCTTGCGGGGGGAAAAGGGGGAGGCTTTGATCCAGAAGGATTTTCGCAGGTCGCGGATATCGAGCAGTGGAGTCATTGCGCCCTCCAGCAGCGGACGAGATGACCAGGCGCGACTTCAGTCAATCCCGGCCGATGCGTGCTGCACCGAGGAAGGACTTCGGGGCAGCGCTCGGTAAAGGGGCATCCCTGCGGCATCTGCCGAGGGTCGGGGACCTGCCCCCTGATGGGAGCCAGCCGCGACTTCTTCTCACCCAGGCGCGGAACGCAGGCCAGAAGCCCGCGGGTGTAAGGATGGCGGGGATGGTCGTAAATTTGAATCACCGGTGCATATTCCATGATAAGGCCGGCGTACATGATGGCCACGCGATCCGCGCTTTCAGCGACAATGCCCAGGTCGTGGGTGATCAGAAGGGTTGCCATGTCGCGCTCCTGCTTGAGCCGCAGCAGAAGATCCATAATCTGTGCCTGGATCGTGACGTCAAGGGCGGTGGTGGGTTCATCGGCGATCAGGATGTCCGGATCGCAGGCCAGAGCCATGGCGATCATGACGCGCTGGCGCATGCCGCCCGAGAGACTGTGCGGATAGTCGCGCAGGCGTTGCCGCGCTGACGGAATTCCGACATCGTGCAGCAGTTTTTCCGCCTGCTTGAGAGCCTGTGCGGCCCCGAGTTTTTTGTGCAGCTGCAGCACCTCCCTGATCTGGTCGCCGATGCGCAGGACCGGGTTGAGCGAAGTCATCGGTTCCTGGAATATCATGGAGATGCGGTTGCCGCGGATACGGCGCATTTCCTCGCTGGAAAGCTTCGCCAGATCGGCCCCCCGATAGAGAATGCGGCCTTCCACCATGCGTCCCGGCGCTGGGATCAGCCCCAGAATAGACAGGGATGTGATTGATTTGCCGCAGCCGGATTCGCCAACCAGCGCGAGGGTCTCGCGGGAGGATAACGTAAACTCGATGCCGCGGACTGCATGGACCGGACCGTCCTCGGTAAAAAAAGAGGTGTGCAGGTTTTCGATTTCAAGCAATTGCGTCATCGGGACTTCCGGGGAAAAAAGAAAAACTTTTGCCCACTGATTGCAGTCGGCGCCCATGAATTTACCTTCTCCGCCGCAACGGGTCAAGAAATGGCGGGGTGCCCTTCTCACGATCACCTCATTTGTGCTAGACTTCGCATTCATTCGACTCTGTTCTTTTCAGTTTTTCCGCCACCTGCTGATCCGAAAGCATATTTGCCGACATGAAAATACAAGGATTCAATGCGCCCGGTGCCAAGCCTGCGGACCCACTGGCCGACCTGCATGTCCATACCACATATTCGGACGGGCTTTTTTCGCCGCAAGAGGTTGTCGCCAGGGCACTCGAAAACGGGGTTCAGGCGCTGGCCATCTGCGACCATGACAATATCGATGGCATCGAACCTGCCATCAGCGCCGCGCGCGGCAATGACCTCGAGATTGTTGCCGGAGTGGAGCTGTCCAGTCAATGGCAGAATCTGCGCGATATTCACATTCTCGGATATGGATTTGATCCTGGTGCGCCGGAGCTGGTTGGGGAATTGGCGGATTTTCGTGATTTTCGCGCGCGCCGCAATGAAATGATCGTACAGCGGGTCAATGAAGTTCTTGCCGCAGAAAGGCGCACCCTGTTGGATTTTCAACAGATCCGCCGCTTTGCGGGAGGGACTGTCGGACGCCCGCATATTGCACGCGCGCTCATCGAGGCAGGACTTGTGCGCGACAACGATGAAGCCTTCAACCGCTATCTGGTGCGCTGCAACGTGGAGAAACGTTTTTTTTCTGCCGACCAGGCGATTTCTCTGATTCACCGTGCCGGCGGGGTCGCAGTTCTGGCTCATCCCCCTTTGATTACGGAGGATCGGCGCGCCCTGCTTCGGTTGCTTGATGCTTTTGTCGTCTTGGGGCTTGATGGCATCGAAGCCTACAATAATGCCGGATCGCTGGATGACGTTGCTGAATTGACGGCCCTGGCGCGGCAACGAAAACTAATTGTCACCGGAGGTTCGGATTTTCACGGATTTTCCGACAGCGCCGCCCGTATTGGTTGGGCGCGAGGCGAAATTCCCATCCCCCTGTCATGCTGGCAGGAGGTTCGAGATTCCCTGTCACAACGTGTGGCGGGGTGATATCCCGTTGACTGCTGTGTTTTGGATAGGCCTGTTTTGGCTTGGAAATTGCTCAATAAAATTGCTCAACACCTTGTGTTTGATCGAACAGGGTTTTTTCAGCCTCAACGGACTAAAATAAATAAGAGATAGTCAAAAGGATTGAGTTTCATGTTTTCTGTTTTTTCCGACCCGCGTATTTTTTCTTCTCGTCTCGGCAGACGCGCCTTTATCGGCAGCCATTTGGCTGCCCTTGCCTATCTGGCACTGCCGGTTTCTGCCTCAGCCCGGCAGGCTCCGGAACGCAGCCTCTCCTTTTTCAATCTTCACACCGGCGAGACGCTGGAAAATGCGGTCTACTGGGCCGAAGGTAAATACAACCCCGCCATCATGCGGGAGGTCGAGTATATTCTGCGCGATTTCCGCCGGGACGAGGTTGCCCCGATCGATCCGCTTCTCCTCGATCAGTTGTTCGCGGTGCGTTCTGTACTTGAAACATCAACGCCGTTTAACATTATCTCCGGTTATCGTTCGCCGGAAACCAACCAAATGCTGCGGCAGCAGAGCAGCGGCGTGGCCAAGCGCAGTTATCACACTATCGGCCAGGCCGTGGATGTGCGGCTGCCGGGGCGCGAACTCAAAGCACTTCGCCAGGCGGCTCGCAGACTCAAGAGAGGGGGGGTCGGATATTACCCGAAATCCGATTTCGTCCATCTCGACACCGGGCCGGTGCGTGCCTGGTGACGTAGATCCGGTGCGCAATCTGCTGTTTTTTTAAGTATAAAAAGAGATTGATAAAAATATTATAATTTTGTATGGTGGTTGAGGTCTCCGCAAGCACCCCCCTCTGCCTTGTTCATTTCAGGAAGGGACTGAGGATTCGAGAGGGGCGCGGACCATGTTTTCTGCTGGAGGACTCTGCCATCGCCACCTCAAGACAGAACAACCAGAATCCAACCTTTCCCAGCGTGGGATTGCCAAATGTTTTGGCGAGTCGTTTTCTTGCCTGCTCTGGGATAAATTTCGCCGATTCTCGCGATCGGACCTTCCTGCTGGTTAAGATCCGCTGGTTTCTTCTCGGGTTGCTGGCCACAAGCTGCCTTGCTGCAGGATTTCTTTTTCTGCGGAGCCCTTACGGATTCTTTCTCACTCGCCCACAGCTTCTGGCTCTTTTTCTGTCTGTCGCTGCCATCCTCCTGCACAACGGCACCGTCCATCTTTTCTACGATCGCCTTGCACGCCCCTTTTACGTTAATTCTTTGCAGATTCTTCTCGACCTTTCCATTGTCACTTTTCTGATTCATTTCAGCGGCGGTGCTGCGAGCTGGTTCTGGCCGGTTTATCTTCTTGTGACTCTGGAGGCTGCCGTCCTTCTGGAACAACCTCATCGTGTGTGGCTCATGGGGCTTTTAGGGGCATTGCTTTACGGTCTTGTTCTGATGGGCGGTTACCAGGGCTGGTGGTCCAATGTTTCCATGCCGTTTGTCGAGAAGAATCTGCATCAGAACGGGCTGCATCTTTTTCTGCTCTGGTTCTGGGTCAGTATGCTCAATGCTGCTGTTGCGGTAGCGGGCGTTTTCCTGATGTCGGTCATTCGGCGAGAAAATCAGGAGTTGCGTAACAGTCAGGAGGGGATGAGCGAATTTCTCGAAACAGCCAGCGATCTGATCTTCAACGTCGATAGGGACGGCAGGCTGCGGTTTGCCAACCGGGCCTGGCGTCGAGCCATGGGATATGATGGAGGCGATCTGCATAAACTCAACCTCAAGGATATTGTTCATCCGGAATTCCGGGAGAACTGCAGCCATGAATTCGACCGCGTTCTGCGTGGTGAGGCCGGTCGCGTAAGCAACGGCCGGCTGCTCAATCGCCATGATGAAGTGCTTGAGGTGGAGGGGTCTTTGACCCGCTGCTGTCTGCATAGCGATGGCCTGGGTACCGTCTGGGCCATCTGCCGCGACGTGACCGAGCACAAAAAGGCTCAGACGGAACTGTTCCGGCTGGCGCACTACGACCAGCTGACGGGTTTGCCCAATCGCGCTTTTTTTCTCGACCGTCTCAACCACTCCATCGCGCTGGCGCGGCGCCAGCGCAGACAGGTCGCCGTTCTTTTTCTCGACCTCGACCGTTTCAAGATTATCAACGATACCCTGGGCCATGTTCTGGGCGATCGGTTGCTGCGGGAGATGGGGCAGCGCCTGCATGAATGCATTCGCGAGGTCGATGCCGTGGCACGCATGGGGGGAGATGAATTTACCCTCTGCCTGGGGAATGTCGATGGCGCAGAGAGTGTCGAAAAGGTCGCGCAGAAAATTCTTAAAAACCTGGTGCGGCCTCTCTGCATTGACGGACATGAACTATTCATCACCACCAGCATCGGCATCAGCCTGTTTCCCGATCATCACCAGGACGCCCAGAGCCTGATTAAAAAGGCCGACATCGCCATGTACCACGCCAAGGCCCAGGGGCGGAACAATTATCAGTTTTACCGCGAGGAGATGGATTCAGACGTGGAAAAACGTCTGATGCTTGAAACGGCCATCCGCAAAGCGCTGGAGATGGATCAGTTTCGTATTTTCTACCAGCCCAAGGTCGATATCGCTTCGGGCCGCATTACCGCCATGGAGGCGCTGCTGCGTTGGGATCACCCGGAGCTGGGGCTGCTGCCGCCCAACGAGTTCATCCCTCTGGCGGAGGAAACGGGATTGATTTTCTCCATTGGAGAGTGGGTTCTGCTCCAGGCCTGCCTGCAGAACCGCCAGTGGCAGCTGCGGGGACTACCGCGGATGCGGGTGGCGGTCAATATCTCCGGCTATCAGCTGCAGCAGCGGGAGTTTATCGATGTCGTGCGCCGGGTTCTCGATGAATCCGGGCTCGCCCCCTGCGATCTTGAAATCGAAGTCACCGAAACAGTGGTCATGCAGAACCCTGAATCTGCGGTGGCGATCCTCAATCAACTCAGGGAACTGGGCGTTATGATCGCCATTGACGATTTCGGCACGGGCTATTCGTCCCTTGCGCATCTCAAGCGCTTTTCGGTCAATACGCTGAAGATCGACAAATCGTTTATGCGCGACGTAGAACTCAACGCGACTGATGCCGCGATCGCCACTGCCATCATCTCCATGGGCAACAGTTTGAAACTGCAGGTGATTGCCGAAGGGGTCGAAACAGAGGGGCAGCTTGATTTTCTGAGGGACCACCGCTGTCAGGAGATGCAGGGATATCTCTTCAGCAAGCCGCTGCCTGCCGAAGAAATCGAGCATTTCCTGCAACAGGTGGACAGTCGCGGGCCTGATCCCAGGTTCCATGAGCGAAAGCAGTAGGGAGTTGATCCGTCATGCCCGATTCCAGCCCCCGCAGAGGCGTTGAACGTCGTCGAAAACCCGACATATGGGTTCGTTCCCTGGAAGTTCTGGTTGTCGTCGGCTGGTTGCTGATGCTGGCCGCGGTTCTGGTTCTGTCCAAGGCCAAGCCGCAGGTTGAAACTTTTTTTGACCGCTATTACGATATTCCTCTGCGCACCAGCTGGGATGTTGAATTGCTGGGTTATCTGCAGGGGATGATGTGTCTGGGGCTTTTTCTGGGAATTGCCGGAATGCTGGTCAACTGGCGTCGCGGCCGGCGGGCGGAAGATGAAATCAGGGTTTCTTTTCTGCTGCTGGTCATTCTGTCGGCGATCGGTCTTCTCCTGCCTTACCTGCAGTTTTCTTGAAAAGTCAGCCCGCCAGGGTGTGTTCCAGCAGAATTTTCAAACCGATGGCAAAAAGCACCACCCCTCCGAAAATTTCCACCCGGGGGCCCCATAAATTGCTGATGCGCCTTCCCAGAAGCATGCCCGCCAGCGTGAACACTCCCGCCACCACGGCAATGATCAGCGCCGGAAACCAGATCCTGACACCCAGCATCCCCAGCGACAGACCCACCGCCAGCGCATCGATGCTGGTGGCGATGGAGAGTATGACCAGGGTCAGGCCGCGGGTCGGATCGCGCGGGTCACGCAGCGCCTGCTCCTCCTTGAAGGCTTCGTAGATCATCTTGCCGCCGATAAAGGAGAGAAGGATAAAGGCAATCCAGTGATCATATGCGGCAATCCAGCGCTGCACGCTCAGGCCCGCCAGCCAGCCGATGACCGGCATCATCCCCTGAAACAACCCGAAGTGAAAACTCAGGCGGAACATATGTCTGCCGGTCAGCCGTTCCAGGGTCAGGCCCGCACCCAGCGCGACGGCGAAGGCATCCATGGCGAGAGCCGCGGCCAGCCCGATGAGGGTCAGAAAGTCCATTCGATTTTCCCACGCAAAAAAGAATCCCGCGAAACGTCGGTTCCGCGGGATTCTGTCCTGCATTGCCCGCCCTGTCAAGGGGGCAGGACACTTCTGGTTCTCCGATCAAAGCGCCTTGTGCCAGATGTTCATGCTTTCAAGTTCGCCGGAGATATCGGTATTGTGCGTCAGCGTGCCGCTGTAGCTGTAGCCGTGCTTGGCAAAGGTGATGTTCATGCCGAAGCTGTAGGCGCGCGCAATGGTGTAGGCAGTATGGTACTCCTGGCGCCGCAGCTCGTCTTCCATCTCGGCCAGCAGCACCTGGGCCAGACCGGCGCCTCGATAATCGGGCAGGGTGGCAAAATCGGTCATCTCTGCATTGCGCTCATCCGGGTAGGTTTCAGCGGAGGAGATTGCCGCCAGCTTGTCCCCCTCCCAGGTTCCCCAGTATAGGATGTTGTCGTCCATGGTCTCGCGCAGGTAGTCGGGATCATGGATGGGGAAGGGGTAGCTTGCAAAGACCTGGCGGTAAACCTCGGCCATGGACTCGGCGTCAGCATGTTCGAGTCGGCGCAGCACAAATCCAGGTTTAAGCTCGGGGCAGGTGGGCTGCCCGGCTTTGGACCGTGCGGTCTCGATGATTTCGCGTACCATCTCCGGCTTTTTCTCTTTCTTGCGTTTGTCGCAGAAATATTTCCCCAGAAAAGCGGCATCTTTGGTGCCGTTGAAAAATTGCGGGATGTGCGCTTCAACCTGGTAGCCCGCTTCTGTAAAAATCGGCTGAGCTTCAGCAGGAACTTTGGCGAATATCTTTGTGTAGCCATTGTTTTGCGCCAGGTTGTCGAGTTTGCCCACCAGCTCGACGCTGTCGAGCGGATCGAGCTTCATCAGGTAAATGCGGTTGTTGTTCTTGCCGTGCTGTATCTGGGAGCGTCCCAGACGCTCAATGATGTCACTCATGGTTTCTCCTATCGATACGGGCGTTGTTCTCGGGAGTCAGGGAGATGGTTTCATCATGATCCGACAGCAGCATTTCGATGCCGGTCGCCCGGTATTCCTCGGCATCGTCAAGCTTGAGATGAAGCCGGCAGTCATCGCATTTGCGATCGCAGAAAGTGGCTTCATAGCTGTCAGGCTCCTGGTAGGTGGTGATCACGCCTTCGTAGTTGCGCAGCACCACTTTGTTGGTTGAAAGAGAGATCAGATAAGTGGGGTTCAGGGGGATCTTGCCGCCGCCACCCGGCGCGTCGATGACGTAGGTCGGCACGGCGAAGCCGCTGGTG